>Ga0224555_1000251_pt1 | contig 80024 bp, 95 predicted proteins | sample 714S23034metaG_FD_180687 | JGI IMG/M metagenome (GOLD analysis project Ga0224555, IMG submission 180687) | Peat soil microbial communities from Stordalen Mire, Sweden - 717 S2 30-34 | ecosystem: Environmental > Terrestrial > Soil > Wetlands > Peat | place: Sweden: Norrbotten County, Stordalen... | reverse complement strand
ATGCCGTCCGGCACGTCACCTTGCGCTTTGACGGCCATCGTCGGTCCTCCTTGCCCCTGCCAGGTGTAAGACCGACGTTACCAGCTACTGCCCGCGGGAGTCATGCAGGCTTGCGGAAAACTCACGGTGAAGCAGGCGAGGTGACGGCGGCAAACTACAAAGAGCACCTGTATGGAGATAAGCCCTTCACCGGTCCTCGAAAGCGCCGGTAGGGCTTTCGCGGACACGTCGTATTTCTTCGCGCTCCTGAACGCAAGAGATCCCGATCATGCCGCCGCAATGCGTATCGCCCAGCAGATTGCCATCGGCCAGATTGCGGTCTTTACGACGTGGGACGTCGTTTCGGAGACTGCCACGTTGTTGCGATATCGCCTCGCGCACGGCGCCGCCGCGCAATTCCTCATCAGATTGGTTCCGGATTTCACCGTAATCCAGCCGGACGAAGACGATCGGATCGCCGCAATCCGGCTTTTCTTACGCAAGCGGGACCTGAAGCTGTCCCTGTACGACGCGCTGTCTTACGCGATTGTATCGACACACCTCGAATGGGCGCCTTGCCTGAGCTTCGATGCGGACTTTCGCGCGATGGGATTGACCGTAGTGCGTTAACGTGGCAAAACCCATGTCAATACGTCGCCCGCCCGCCGCTGGCGTCGTAGCATTGCGCGGTCACGAACGCGGCATCAGGACTGGCCAGGAAATGTACCGCCGCGGCAATCTCCTCCGGCGTTCCGGTGCGCCGCATGGGGATGCGCTCGGTCATGTAGTCGACCTGGGCCTGCGTCAATTGCTCCAGGATCTTGGTGCGCACCACCGCCGGCGCCACGGCGTTCACGCAGATGCCCTCGGTGGCGACTTCCTTGCCGGCCGACTTGGTGAAGCCGATCACCGCCGCCTTGGTGGCGGAGTAGCCGCACATATTGGGATTGCCTTCCTTGCCCGCGATTGAGGCGATGTTGACAATTCGCCCGTAGCGGCGCGCGCGCATATGTGGCAGCACGGCGCGGCAACAGTAGAAGACACCGGTCATATTTACCGCGATGATCTGTTGCCAGTCCTCGTCGGTGACTTCCCACACCGGCGCGGTGCGACCGGTGCGCGAGAGCACCTCGGCCACGGCCGCATTCACGGAATCGGGAAGCGTGATGTCGATGGTGAACGGGGAATGACAAGCCGCCGATCGATTGTGCCACCTCCGCCGCGCCATCGAAGTTCACATCGGCGACGGCGATGACCGCCCCGGCGCGCGCCAGACGCGCGGCACAACGATAGACGTCGCCGCTGAGCCCGTGGCGCTTGTAACCAGATTCAGTTGTCCACAGAACGGGCACTTCATTTCGCCGATGGGACGATACTTCATGCACATGCTCCTTCGCCTCTCGGCATAAGAACATTATGCACTAATATTGTTTCGGCGTAAGGAGACGGAGGGGGAAAAAAGCAGCGGGCCGACAGCGAGATCCTCGTCGATTAGCGGCCAGTGGATGCCATAGCCGGACGGCGAGAGTTCCGCCCGGCTGCGTTCGATGAGAGACGCACGGGCAAGGCGCTCGGAACAGTCCTCCCAGGGGATTGAGACAGAACCGGCTTCCGTGACTACAATCAGCGCTTCGGGTGTTGTTTCGATGGCCTTCGCCAAAACCGGCCTTGTTCTACTATGCACGATGCCCTCCAAAGTGTTCGCGCCAAGCCGCGACGATCTGGTCAAAATGCTGAAAAATGATCTGACGTACCTCGCGTCTCAACCGCGGCGTACAGTTGTACTCAAACTCCTCATCGATATCGAAGGCGTCCGGGTGCAGCCAATACTTGCACTCCGCTTCTCCCTTCACCGCATGCACGTGCATCGGCTCATTGCCCTCATTCGAATAGAAGTGAAACCGCCAGCCCTGCACATAGAGAATGGTCGGCATCAGTTCGCAGTTTCTATTATAAAGCGCCACTTCCGGCGCATGCACTTTCGTTGAAAATTCCAGCCTCCCAGGCATGATGAGCGCAGGCGACCCACACGAGGGCCGAGTTGCGGAGGTTGGGCGAGTTTGCTGGAGATTGCGGCGACTGCGCGCAGGAGCGGTATGACCATGCACCGGGCCTTGAAGGCGCCTGTGAGCAACTATGTCACCATTCCGCCCTCACACGCTCGCCATCATCGGCCGTGAACTCCAACATGTGTGCGGACATCCGTTGGTCCCGCTGCACGGATTTCTTTGGCTCCGCGAGCGGCTCCAAGGCTGAGTCCTGCAACACGAGATTTCGGAAGACACATCCCTGTGCAAACTGCTCGTGGTTGCTGAGAGCAAGCCCTGGCACGACCGAAAAGCTACCGGCTTCACATCCCCAAACGAAGCCCGATTCATCGCCCCTGCCGAAGGCATACAGTTCCCAACCATCGGTGCTCCGTCGAGCGAAGAGGCCACGCCCCGTCCAACGATTCCGATACAGCGACGACCCTGGCGATGGCTTCCCATCCACGGTGATTGTGGCACTCCAAACCTTTGGGAAAAACTGCGTATACCGCCAACTCAGCAAGAGCAGGCCAATAAAGAGAACGACAACCGTTCCAATGCACCAGCCGATGATTCTCAAGGCCCTTCGCATCACGCGTTCACTTTCGCAGTCAAACCCGCCGCCCGAAAGGCGGCTGCGGCCAAGGCTGGCTGCCCCACGTTAGTACGTCGCCCGCCCGCCGCTGGCGTCGTAGCACTGCCCGGTCACGAACGCGGCATCCGGGCTTGCCAGGAAATGCACCACCGCGGCGATTTCCTCCGGCGTGCCGGTGCGCCGCATGGGGATGCGCTCGGTCATGTAATCGACCTGGGCCTGCGTCAACTGCTCCAGGATCTTGGTGCGCACCACCGCCGGCGCCACGGCGTTCACGCAGATGCCTTCAGTGGCGACTTCCTTGCCGGCAGACTTGGTGAAGCCGATCACCGCCGCCTTAGTGGCGGAGTAGCCGCACATATTGGGATTGCCTTCCTTGCCCGCGATCGAGGCGATGTTGACAATTCGCCCGTAGCGGCGCGCGCGCATGTGCGGCAGCACGGCGCGGCAACAGTAGAAGACGCCGGTCATATTTACCGCGATGATCTGCTGCCAGTCTTCGTCGGTGACTTCCCACACCGGCGCGGTACGGCCGGCGATGCCGGCGTTGTTCACCAGGACATCGATGCGGCCGGTGCGCGAGAGCACTTCGGCCACGGCCGCATTTACGGAATCGGAAAGCGTGATGTCGATGTGGACGGGGAAGGACAAGCCGCCGATCGATTGCGCCACTTCTGCCGCGCCATCGAAGTTCACATCGGCGACGGCAATGGCCGCCCCGGCGCGCGCCAAACGGCGGGCGATGGCTTCGCCGATGCCAGTAGCGGCGCCCGTGACGATGGCCGTCTGGCCCGTCAGATCGAAGAGCATTTAAACCTCACAGCGGGGCTGAAGCCCCGCGCGGGCTAAAGCCCGCCTTCCTCTTTTACCACCTGTACGGTGACTTCGGCGGTCACGTCTTTATGCAGGCGCACGGGGACCTTGAACTCCCCAAGCTGCTTGATGGGTTCATCCAGCAGCACCTTGCGGCGATCGATGGTGAAGTTCTTCTGAGCCAGCGCATCGGCCACGTCTTTGGAAGTGACCGATCCGAAGAGCTGATCGTTTTCACCGGCCTTCTGGGCGATGGTCACGGTAACTCCGGTCAGCAGCTTCGAGAGGTCCTCGGCTTCGCTCTTCTGCTTGGCTTCGCGGCGCAGGTGCGACTGCCGCTCCTGCTCCACAATCTTGCGGTTGGCGTCCGTGGCGGCCACGGCGAGGCGTTTGGGCAATAGAAAATTGCGGGCGTAACCGTCGGCCACTTTCACTACCTGGCCGCGGCTGCCCAGCCGTTCGATATCTTCGCGCAGTATGACTTCCATGGTCGGCTCCTAGAACTGCGCCGCGAACGGCAGCAGGGCGATGTTGCGCGCTTTCTTAATGGCGTCGGTCAGCCGCCGCTGATGCGGGGCGCAGACGCCGGAGATGCGGCGCGGGACGATCTTGCCGCGCTCCGCTACGAAAGAGTGGAGCAGCTTCACGTCCTTGTAATTGATGTCGTCGATCTTTTCGACGCAGAAACGGCAAACCTTCTTGCGGCGGAAATAAGCCTTCTTCTGCGTGGCTACGGCCTTGTCGCCGCCGGTGGGGCGTTGTCCGGCGCTGCCGGGTCTTCCTTTGAATTCTGGCATGGGATCTCCTTACGCCTCCTTTGGCCCCGATGGGGGCGCCTCTTTGGGCAGGCCGGGCATGGCCGGCGCGGGAGCGCCTTCGCCCATCAGTTGTTGCGCGACCGAGGGTTGCGGCGCGGCCGGCGCGGCGATGGACTTGCGATGCGCCCGCTTGTCGCGATCCTTCTTGCGCTTTTCGAGGCGCTTCAGCGTCTCGTCGATGCGCACGGTCAGAAATTTGATGACCAGGTCCGAGACGCGCAGCCGACGCTCGAATTCCTTAACGGTTTCCGGTCCCGCGGTGAACTGGAACAGGACATAAGCGCCCTCGCGGTACCGGTCGACTTTGTAGGCCAGCTTGCGCTTGCCCCACTTTTCCACTTTATCCACCGTGCCGCCGGCGTTCGAGACGGTCGTCTTCATCTGTTCGATGAAGGCGTCCACCTCTTCGTCCGGCGCGTCCGGCTTCGCTATAAACAGCTCTTCGTAGATTCTCATGCTTCCTCGTTTGAGCCTGGGGCGCGACGATTGAATCTCGTCATGGCCTTTTCGACGCCTTCGGCAATTATGGAGACAACCGCGTCGGCCCCATCGGCCACCAGTTGCTCCAATTCCTTACGCAGCGAGCGCTTCAACGGCGACAGCAAATAGTCTATCCCGCTGCTTAGCGGGTGGCCGGGATGAATCCCCAAGCGCACCCGTACAAAATCGGTCGTGCCCAGGCTGCGGATCGCGGAGTCGACTCCGTTGTGGCCGGCGGAGGAGCCGCGCGGCTTGATGCGCAAACTGGTCCACGGCAGGGCCAATTCGTCGTACACCAGAATCAGATCCGCTGCCGTGAGCAAATGCTTCTCCATCAGCGGCGCGAGCGACGTACCGCTGAGATTCATAAATGTCTGGGGCTTGGCCAGCATCGCATCGCGGCCGGCGATCTGCCCCACTCCTGTCAGCGCCTTCGAATCCCGCCTGGTGACGCGGATGTTGTGCATTTCCGCGAGCCGGTCCACCACCATGAAACCCAGATTGTGCGGGGTGTTGGCGTACTCCTCGCCTGGATTTCCCAGGCCAGCCACCAGGAACATGGCGCGCTACTTCTTCTTGGGCTTGGCCTCTTCGGCCGCTTCTTCCTTCTTGCCCTTCTTGATCACTTCCGGTTCGGCGGCGGCCGGCGTAGCGGCGGCTTCGGCGGTGGGCGCAGCCTCGGCAGCCGGCTTCACCTCTTCGGCGCGCATGGTCACAATGTGCGCGATCACGGTTTCGGGCGCTCCGATCAACTTCATGGAGCCAGTCAAGGCCAGGTCGCTGAAGCGCTTGCTCTGTCCGATCAGCAACTCGGTCACGTCCACCGTGAAGCTCTCGGGGATCTCATCCGGCAGGCACTCGATTTCAGCCGCGCGCGTGATGACTTCCAGCAGGCCGCCCTGCGTCTTGACGCCTTTGGCCTCGCCCGTGGTGCCCAGCGGGATGGATACATGAATGCGCTTGGTGAGATCGATGCGCTTCAGATCCGCATGCAGCAGCGTGCCGCGAACCGGGTCGTTCTGGTAATCCACCACCATGACCGGCGTGTTTTCACGGCCTTCGATATCCAGGTTGAAGATGGTGTTGTAGCCGCTGGCCGAGTGCACGATCTGCAGAATTGCTTTGGGACTGACGGCCACCGGGACGGGATCTTTGTATGCGCCATAGACCACCGCCGGAATCAATCCCGAGCGGCGCGTACGGCGCGCTTCGTTCTTGCCGCGCGATTCACGAGGCTGCGCGGCAACGGTTATCTCTCTTCTCACTGCATTTCTCCTTCAAGGGCCGCAAGTCCGATCGCGGTACACCCGCTAACGTGGGTTGCGTCCAAGCTGTCAGCTTTCAGCTTTCAGCTCTCAGCTTGAACCTGTCTGGTCTGGCTGAAAGCTGATAGCTGATAGCTGAAAGCTCCTACACAAACAAACTGCTTACCGAAGTCTCTTCGTGGATCGACTGAATCGCCCTGGCCAGCAGGGGCGCCACCGACAGAGACTTGATCTTGCTCGAACGCCTGGCTTCGTCCGACAACGGAATCGAATTCGTAAATACCACTTCCTTCAGCGGCGAGGCTTCGATGCGCTCCACCGCCGGTCCCGAGAGCACGGCATGCGTGGCGCATGCGCTCACGCTGCGGGCGCCTTTCAACAACAACGCCTCCGCGCCTTTCACCAATGTGCCGGCCGTATCGATCAGATCGTCCACCATCAGACAATTCCGGCCTTCCACCGCGCCGACCACGTTCATCACTTCCGCCACATTGGGCTTTTCGCGGCGCTTGTCGATGATCGCCAGCGGCGCGTTCATCCGCTTACCGAACGCCCGTGCACGCTCCACGCCGCCTGGGTCGGGCGAAACCACGGTGAGATCCGGAATCTCCAGCGGCTTGAAATACTCGATCATTACCGGGGCCGAAAACAAGTGGTCCACCGGAACATCGAAGAACCCCTGAATCTGTGCGGCATGCAGATCCAGCGCCATGATCCGGTCGGCGCCGGCGCATTCCAGCAACGAGGCGACCAATTTCGCCGAGATGGCCACGCGCGGTTTGTCCTTGCGATCCTGCCGACCGTACCCATAATAGGGTAACACTGCCGTGATGCGGTCCGCTGAGGCGCGCTTGGCCGCGTCGATCATGAGCAGCAGTTCCATCAGGTGATGGTCGACCGGGCGGCAGGTGGGCTGGATCAGGAAAAGATCGGCGCCGCGGACGTTTTCCTGGAACTGGAGATACACTTCGCCATCCGAGAATGTCTCCAGCATCAGGTCGCCGAGCTTCAGGCCCAACGACGCGCAGATCTCTTTTGAGAGGCACGGATTGGCAGTGCCGGAGAAGATTTTCAAACGATCGGGAGTCAGCGCCCGGATGGGCTTAACGGCGGCCATATTTTTCCTTCAATGTGCGGCCGGAGCGTGCGCCACCAGAGACTGCGGTAGCGCGCCCGGCCGACCAGCGAGATTGGGAAAACACTTTCGTCGTGAAATGTTTTTGCAGCGTGATTTACCTGTTCCCGGGTACGAAACAAACCGAAGAGCGCCGAGCCGCTTCCGGTCATCATTGCCGGATTCGCACCCAGCTTAACGAGCCGCTGCTTCACGGCAGCGAGTTGCGGGAACTGCTCGAAAACTACTGTTTCAAAATCGTTAACGCCCCGCGCGCAGGGCCCGTCTCCAAGTTCACCCCAGGCCTGCAACTGGAAACTAACTATTTTATTTTGTTGCGATTCGGTTGTCAATTGGGGGGTGAGGGCGCGATAGGCGGCGGCGGTGGAAACGTGTACGGCAGGCGCGACGAGAAGCCCGCGGCGCGCAGGCGAATCGGGCAGCGGATACAGTTCGGTTCCGCGGCCCAGGGCGGCGGCGGCCCCGCCCAGCAGGAAAAACGGCACGTCGCTACCCAGTCCGGCGGCCAGTTCCATGAGCCGCGGCAATGCCAGGCGGTGTCCGGCCAGCGCGGGCAGCGCCAGCAGGACGGCGGCGGCGTCCGACGATCCGCCTCCCAAACCGGCGCCCATGGGGATTCGTTTGCGCAGCCGGAATCGGACCCGGGCGGTTACCCGCATGGCGTCCAGGACCAGAGTTGCCGCTTTCGCGATCAAGTTGTCCGGGATGTCGACATCGCCGTCGATTTGAATCGTGGTGCCGCGTGCCCGGGTGTACTCGACGTCGATGATATCGGCCAGCGAGATGGTCTGGAAGATGGTACGGATTTCGTGATAGCCATCCGGGCGCGCGTGCAGGACGCGCAGATCCAGGTTGATCTTGGCGAGGGCGCGCAGGCTGGCCTGGCGGGTCTGGCTCATTGGCTATCCCTGTACTAACATCCATCAGTCTCTTCGCGCGCCGCGACGAATTGTGGGGCAGGCTCCCAGCCTGCGGCGGCCTCCCAGGCCGCCTTGCTGATTCAGCAGGACACTCATCTATCGTACTTGAGCAGCGAAAAGACGTCGTAGCCCGGCAGCTTGGCGCGGCCGTTCAGGAACGTCAGCTCGATGGCGAAGGCCAGCCCGGCGACTTGGCCGCCGGCCTGCTCGACCAACCGCGCCACGGCGGCCGCGGTGCCTCCGGTGGCCAGCAGATCGTCGACGATCAATACGCGGCTCCCCGGCGCGACGGCATCCTTGTGCATCTCCAGGCTGTCGGTACCGTATTCCAGGTCGTAGCTGACGCGCAGGGTTTCCGAGGGCAGTTTCTTGGGCTTGCGTACAGGCACGAAGCCGACACCCAGCGCGTAGGCCAGCGCGGGCGCGAAAATGAAGCCGCGCGCTTCGATGCCCAGCACCATGTCGACCTGGGCGTTGCGGTAGTGTTCGCAGAGCGCATCGATGACGCCACGCAGCCCGGCCTTGTCTTTCAGCAGCGTGGTGATGTCGTAAAAGAGGATGCCCGGTTTGGGAAAGTCAGGCACCTCGCGGATCAGCGACTTCAGGTTATCCATCGGAGTTTATCTTGCTTGCAACTGCTTTGGTTTGTGTAAACTGGCGTTGTGAAAGTAGCCGGGTAGATGCTTCCGGCAGACAAGTTCTATCTACTTTTCAACGAGCCGCCATTCTAGCACGAACGAGCGATCCCGCACGCGGCTCCGCACGAACGCCGCCACGGCCGCGACCGCCGCCCGGAGCCGCCATGCTGAGACCTTCGGCCCGATGCAACCGAGAGCACCCGCAGAACGCCCTAGCCCCTCGTTCGCCGCTAGTCTCTGCCGCCCTAGACATCTGCGAGTGGCCGAGCGGTAAAATAGGGGCGCAACGAAAGAAAGGACGACTTCCTGTGTCCAGGCAACGACAGAAAGGACGACTTCCCGTGTCCAGCGTAGACAAGCTCTTGGCTGTTCGCCATATCGTTCACGAGTATGCGAACTTCGTCTCGTCCGCCGAAATGGTTCTGACCGGCCAAGATATAGACGGCGACAATTTTAAGCCGCCCGTCAACACGCACATTAGCCACGCCTTCTACCTGAACTGCCGAAAACTTGCTGATTTCTTCCAGAACAGAAATGGAGACTGCGTTGCAGCACAACACTATGTCGCTACCCACAAGGCAGACTTGCCAGTTTCTGAACTGTGGCGCTGTGCGATAAACAAGCAACTTGTTCATGTAACCTATGCACGGAATGACACCTCAAGAGACATAACAACAGATGTCCAGAAAGCTCTTTATAAAGAGCTACAAGACAAATGGCGCGAGTTCAGAAATGGCTTGCCAGAACCATATGCTGCTGAATTCACAAACACAGTAGCGGAACGAAGGGCTCCTTATTCAAATGGTCAACCTTCGGAGTTTAGGTACTACGATCTCGATTGATGACCTACAATGAACGACGACCAAGTACAAGCGGACGTAACCAGCCCGACCACTGACAGCAAGTCGGTTGGATTCCGAAGCGACGGTGTGAGTGACGGCTCCGATGGGTTTGCCGCTTGCTACAATGTGCGCAGCTTGGAAAGGAAGCTTCATGGAAACGAACGAAGCCAAAGAAGTCGCCGGGTTTAGTTGCCCGAAGTGTGGAGCACCCGGCATTACGCTTCAAACAGCGCAATGCCCTAATTGTCATGTCCTGTTCAAAGCGGCTAAGGACATACCGTTCGACCCTCGTACAGAAATCTCGGCAGACGCCCGACACATTGCCAGCCGGATCGTGACGCACTTGTGGATACTCTCCGTCCTGTTGCCGGTAATCCTCGGGCTGTTGTATGCGCTGCTAAGGTCTCGGTAAAGGAGAATTGTGAACACATTTAGGATCGCAACATCGAAGGCCGTCACCGTCGTGTTGATAGGCTTGCTTTCAGCGATGGGGTTGCTTGCTCAGACCGGACCGGTGATCGCCGCAGTGGTCGACGGTGCAAGTTTCCAACCGATGGATAGTGGAGGTCTGGTGTACAACACCTACATCACAATTTTTGGAACGAATCTGGCCTCAAACACGAGAACATGGACCAGTTCAGATTTTGTGAGTTGTGCTCAGAATGGACAACCACCGCTTTGTATGCCTACTTCACTGGATGGCGTTTCTGTTTCGACATGCAGTGATCTTGGGATCTTCACAACAAGCTCACCGTGTGCAATCGCTAGTCTATCCGCCTACGTTGAGTACATTAGTCCCACACAAATAAACATTCTGACTGGCTTTATACCACAGTTGTATTCATTGTATTCGGGTGCAACAGTGCCGCCAACTGGTGTAATAGTGGAGCCGCCTGTAACTGTGGTAGTGCAGACGCCCTATGGCACAAGCAATGCGTTCCCAGTGCCGATTACGATTTGTTGCGGCCTGCCGCTCGTTGAGTATTGCGGGTTGTATCAGCCGAACTTATTCACGGTGGGGAATAACTACGTGGCGGCGAGACATCTTGACGGTACTCTGGTGGGCAAAGCTGACATGCTGCCTGGGGTGGTTTCACGTCCTGCACAACCGGGCGAAACTATCGAACTCTACGGGACGGGTTTCGGACCAGCGGGACCGATTGGAGAATTGGTCACCGAACCGATTAAGCTAGGTTGCCCCACCGGACCGCCCTACCAGGGCAATTTCTGTTCCGGTGATCTAGTTGCTGTGTTTCCATCCCTTTTACCGCTTTCGGAGGCCGCCGTTATACCAGACTGGGCTGGTCTGGTTGAAGCGGGCTTGTATCAGATCAACATAACGATTCCGACGAGCTTCCCTGACGGAGACCTCCTATTTACCGTACAAATGAATTTCTGGACAACGTACCAGTCATCGGTTATTTCGACGGCTACTGTTCCTGATGTGCTGTTAACGATCCAGAACCCTAACTAGTCTAACCCGTAACCGCTGAGTAAAAGCCGAGGCTAAAATGACGACCCAGTCAATCAGAGGAATCAAGAATAGCTTAGCTCCATTCGTACAAACACTTGAGACTTTGCAAACGCTATTTGGCAGATCGACGGATGCTTTCTCGTCGTTGCAGACAAAGACGCCAGTTGTCAAGGCGTTCCACAAAGCTCAGGTGTGTACCGGGCAAAACATCGAGGCACTGCTGGAACTGGATATGGTGCTGCAAGATCTCCTAGACGAGCGCCCCGTCGAATGACTACCGACCGAGAGCCTTCAATTCCGCCGCAGTGAACGGGCGCTCGCGCTTGCCCTGCGATTTGTGCGCTCGACCGTCGTGCCCAGGAACAGGTTTCTCGGGATCGGTCGTGCAAATCGGGCGAACGATTTCACGAGCCGACCTCGCCCTGGCCGTTCTGAACGGCTGAACTTTCGACGCCGCAACCGGAACGAAGTCGGGTTCCCTGGTGTAGCCCAAGTCGGTTAGCTGGTCTTCGATCTCGACGCCAATCGGCAGAAGTAGATGTATCTGGTTGAAAAATAGATATAAAAGCTGATGGAGATGCGATGTGAGCTAGATGGACGGTCGGCACTGCTTCAGCTTATCCATCAGACCTCGATTTGAAAAACGGAATACTGCTGGTGCGCGGCTTCCTGCTCTTCCACGCCGCGCACGTCGGAAAAGCGCGGGCCTTGGCGCAGGGCCGCGGCCAGATCGGAAAGCTTATCGAGCGGCCCGGCGGCGTATACCTCCACGCGCCCATCGTCGAGATTGCGCGCGTAGCCGGTCAAACCCAGCGCGGATGCCGCGCGTTGCGCGTAGTCGCGATAGCCGACGCCTTGCACGCGCCCGCGCACGAGGTAGAGGCGTGCGGCTTGCGCGTGGCGGGACATGGAAGAAAGAGAATAGCATGGAGGGCGAGCTTTGGCCCGCGCGGCGATCCCTTGGATGGCGTGGTTTACCTCAGCAACTCTTCCACGCTCTTGGCGTCCAGCACGCGCACGCTCAGATCTTCAAGCTCGGAAGCCGATAGCGACTCCAGCTTTTCGGCGGCCCAACTCGGGAGGCCGTCGAAGCGCTTCTCAATCAGCCGGCGAAGGATGGCCAGTTCGCCTTCCTGACGGCCCTTCTGCTCCGCTTCTATAAACATAGGTCCCAAGACCTCATGTTCCCGGATATCGACATCAATCGGCATTTTCCGTCTCTCCTGTTCGACCGTTCTCGACAAGTGCCTCAAACCGGCCAGGATCATCAACTGGGCCAAGGCGATTTCTCTTTCCGCCGCCGCCAGGCCTGCGATCCGCTCGACAATCTTGTGGACCGCCTCTTTATGGTCCCGCAATCGCGCCAGGATCGCAATTACATTATCACCAACTCCCTCGCTTTCCAGCAGGCGGTCTCCATCCAGCGTGCGAATGTCGATCAGGCGGTACTGGAACAACACGTCGCAGCCCCTCAGTTCGCTCTCCATTCGCATTTGCGATTCGCCTACGTACAACACGACCTGGCGCGGGAATCGTCCGAACAGCCGGTATACGCCCAGGCAATATTCCGCCATGCGCAGCGGCATGGCCGGGTCGTTGCTGCTTTGCAACTCCAGGTGGATGAGATCGCCGTCGACAGTCTCGCCGAGAAGGTCCAACCTTAAGTTTTGCACTTTCGGCAGTTCCACGTCCAGCCATTTGGCAATCGCCGTGCCAGTCAGCGCGCGCAGGGTGAGCGAAGCTGAACCTTGTAACAGCAACTTCAGGGTTACGTCGTATTCTTGCATGCCGGGAGCAGCTTGCTGCTTGTGCTCAAGAATATGTGTGCAACAGCCGCGGTCTTTCTCTCATCCGCGAATGAAGCGAGGGTGGCAGTCCAGGCGGGAAAATGCGTGGGCAGGTATACTCGCCCGCCCACGTTTAGGAGGGGCACTTACTTCTGGGGCGGGGTGCTGGTGGTGCTTGCGGCAGGCTTGCTTGTGCTGCTCTTTTTGGTGCTGTGCTTCGAGGTCTTCTTGGCCTTCTTCGGCGCGACCGTGCTCTTCTGGTCCGACGTCGGCTGGCTCTGGGTGGCCGGCGCGGGGGTCTGCGCAAAAGTCAGCGGCAGGGTGGCGGCGGCGAAAACGATCGCGAGTAAGCTCTTTTTCATTTTGATTCTCCTTGAGGGATTTGTTTCTCCCGTCTATTCCATCTTCGGGCAATACCGTTTTTTATACGATAGACTCGAAAGGCTAACTCGCGCGCGAAAGAGGACGCCGGAATGGCCCAACCATAGCCCCGGCTGGGGCCCTCGATTAGCCCCAATAGGGGATATCCGCGGCGCCCGCCGTAGCGCCATCATGGACTTGGAGGACCGTGAAGGAACATTCACCTGCGCCTGCCCGCCGGATCACGCACCGCAGCCTGCTGCGCGTACTGATTGCCGGATTCAGCCTGGTCATCCTCCTGCTGCTGGCCGGCGCCTTCATCGGCATCGGCAATATCCACACCATCAAGGAGAACGCCGCGCGCCTGGTCGAGGAGCAGCAGTCCACCAACCGCCTGCTGGAAGAGGTACACAGGCAGCAGGCCAGCCTGAGCGAAGTCTTCTCCATCCTGGCGCGCGACCCGGATTCGCTCGATGCCGCCAAGATCCTGTCCCAGTTGGACGAGGCGGACACCAACATCGACCGCATCGCCGCGGAGGGCGCCGAGACTCCCCAGCGGCGGCTCTACGATCAGCTCCGGCAAACTTCCGCGGCATTCTCGGCCGAAGCGCGGCGCTTGCTGACGGTTGCAGAACCCGAAACATTTTCGTCGCAAGATCTGTTCCGCGATCACGAGGCATTCATTTCCGTGGTCGCCAAGCTCATCGAGTCCAGTTACCGGAGAGGCGTCGCCGCGCAGAATCAGATCGACCAGCGTTCCGAGCGCCTGGTGAAACAGTCCGCCGTGTTCCTGGCCGCATTCCTCACGTTGGCGCTGCTCTGCACGGTGCTGACGGTGCGCCTGACCGCCCAATTGCTGCGCGAAATGGAATGGCAGGAGAGCGAGTTGAGCCGCGTCTCCTGGCACATGCTGGAAGACCAGGAGACCACCGCGCGCCGCTTTTCCCATGAGCTGCACGATGAACTCGGACAGTCGCTCACCGCCGTCAAGACCAACCTGGCGGCCCTCCGCGGCGCGCAGGAGACGATGGGCGCCCTGGATCCCTCGCGGCTGGACGATTGCTTGCGGTTGGTCGACGAATCCATCGGCAATGTGCGGCAGATGTCGCAATTGCTGCGTCCGACAATTTTGGACGACTTTGGACTGGAAGCCGCGCTGCGCTGGTATTGCGAAGGCTTCGCGCATCGCACGGGCATCGCCACCCAATTCCAGTCCGGCATTTCCGGCCGCCTGCCCGATGAGACCGAAACGCACCTGTTCCGCCTGGCGCAGGAGGCGCTCACAAATGTGGCGCGGCATTCCGGCGCGAGCCACGCCAGCGTGGCGTTGGATTCGCAGGGCGGCGAGGTGCGCCTTACCATTCGCGACGACGGGCGCGGCTTGCCGCCCGCTGGCGCCGGACCGCGCGGCATGGGTATGATCGGGATGCGGGCCCGTGCGCGCAGCGTGGGCGGCGATCTGAGCGTGCGTTCCAAACCCGGACAGGGCGTCGAGATTGAAGTCCGCGTGCCGGCCGGCGGCGCAGAACATGAGAGAAAAGATCCGCATCCTGTTGGCTGACGACCATGCGGTGGTGCGGCAGGGATTCAAAATGATCCTGGCCGCGCAGCCCGATATGGAGATCGTGGGCGAGGCCGGCAATGGCCGCGAAGCCCTGGATCTGGCCGGCCAGTTGCAGCCCGACGTAATCGTGATGGACGTGGCCATGCCGGAGTTGAACGGCATCGAAGCCACCCGCCGCGTCGCGGATCTATCTCCCCGGAGCCGGGTGCTGGCGCTGAGCATGCACAAAGATTCGGTGTACGTCCGCGAGATCCTGCGCGCCGGGGCCCGCGGCTACCTGCTGAAAGACTCCATTTCGAGCGACCTGCTGGCCGCGGTGCGCGCCATCGCCCGCGGCGAAGGCTACCTGAGCCCCGGCGTGTCCGACGCGGTGCTCAACGATTACCGCCGCCACGTGACCGATCCCATCGATCTGCTGAGCAGCCGCGAACGCGAAGTGCTGCAGATGATCGCGGAAGGGAAAACCAACAAGGAAATCGCGACGGTGTTGAACCTGAGCGTTTACACGGTGGACGCCCATCGCGGCCGTATCATGGAGAAGCTCAACGTGCATAGCGTCACCGACCTGGTGCGGTTCGCCGTGCGGAGTGGGCTGGTGGATTAATGATGTTTCGGTGGGGCAGACGATCGTTTTATGTCGTCTGCCAAGTGCTCCCCGAAGACGGCAGACCACAAAGTGCGATGGTCTGCCCCACCGAAGTCAAAACCGCCGTTGGGCTTCCTCATACACTTCGTGCGTGAGTTGCGCCGTGCGGCGCCACGAAAAATCCGCCGCGCGCCGCAACCCGCGCTCGCGCCATGGCTCAGCCCGTTCGGGATGTGCCGCGATATCCAACATGGTCCGCACCAGTTCCTCGTGCGAGCCGGCTTCGAGAGCGGCGCCCGCGGCGACTTCCCCGATGGCCGGGTCCCGCGACGCGATCACGCAAGCCCCGCACTGCATGGCTTCCAGTACGGGTAGCCCGAAGCCCTCGTAGAACGACGGATAGACGAACGCCAGCGCTCCCGCCAACAGTTGCGCCAGCCGCTCGTCGGACACCTCCCCAACCATCTGCAACCCAGGTTCGGGGGAAAGTTGCGTGAAATCGGATCGGCGCCGCCCGGCCAGCACCAGATCCACCGAATGCGCGCGCCGCACCTCGCGCCAGGCGGCCAGGAGCCCCGCTATGTTCTTGCGCGGCTCCAGGGTTCCGGCGTACAGAAAATATGGAGATCCGGGCGGCGCCACAGCCGGACGAAAACAGGTCGCGGCGGCGTGCGGGACCGCGCGGATGCGGTCCGGATGAATCCGGAACCGCTCCATAGCCTGCTTCCGCACCGCCTCGCTGGGGGTCACGATCATGGTGGCAGAGCCCAATCCGATCAGCAGGGGCGTGCGTTGGCGGACCCTGTCAGCGTCAGCATGCCACTCCGCATCCATCCATGGGGAGAGATCGTGCAACGTCAGCACGCTCGGACGGCGCGGCACATATGGCACCGCAAAATCCGTGCCATGGAACACATCGGCTTCCAGGCGTTGCAGTTCGCGGTCCAAACCCCACAGCCACCAGCGGCGCTCGGCCGGATGGCGCGGCCCGCCGCCACGCCGCAAATTGATCGGCGCCGTGTGCGGCATTTCGAAGCGCTGGTCGGAAACCAGAAAGAACTCGTCCCGCGGAAAGTTCTCCGCCAGCGCCACGCTGATCTCCTGCGTGTAGCGCCGCAGGCCTCCGCTCGAAAGCGTCAGCGGGGTCGCATCAATGGCCACGCGCATCGAGCACCGTGCGCAACTCGTCCGGACGGTTTTCGTAGTTGCGCGCGTAGTAGCTGAGATACTCGCCGCTGCGCACGCGCGCCACCCAATCCGTGTGGCTGCGGTACCATTCCACGGTGCGCGCCAGCCCCTCGTCGAAGGCCATCTGCGGCGCCCAGCCGGTTTCACGCATGAGTTTTTCGCTGGACAGCGCATAGCGCCGATCGTGTCCGGGACGATCCGTCACGTATTGGATCAGTCTGGCCGGCTTGTCCGTGGCTCGCAGAATGCGCCGGACTACTTCCAGGTTCGGCAACGAACAATTGCCGCCGATGTTGTAAATCTCCCCGTCGCGGCCGTGGTCCAGAACCGCGCGGACGCCGCGGCAGTGATCGTCCACATAGAGCCAGTCGCGCACCTGCATGCCGTCGCCATAGACGGGCAGCGGCCGGTCTTCGAGCGCGTTCGAGATCATCAGCGGGATGAGTTTCTCCGGGAAATGATACGGCCCGTAATTGTTGGACGCGCGCGTGATCACCACCGGCAGCTTGTAAGTGAGGAAGTAGGAACGCGCCAACAAATCCGCGCCGGCTTTGGAGGCCGAGTACGGGCTGGCAGGATTCAGTGGGAAGTGCTCGTCTGCTTCGAGCGGCGGCGCCAAGCTGCCGTAGACCTCGTCGGTGGAGACTTGCAGGTAGCGCCCGGTATGGTGGCGCCGGGCAGCCTCCAGCAACGTGAACGTGCCGCGCAGGTTGGTTTCGAACACCGGGCTGGGCGCGAAGATGCTGCGGTCGACGTGCGATTCGGCGGCGAAATGCACGATGGCATCCGGCTGCTCTTCGCCGAGAACGGCATCCACCAGCGCCTCGTCGCAGACATCGCCATGGACGAAGCGGTAACGTGAGTCGCTCGCGACGGACTCGAGGTTCTCCAGGTTGCCCGCGTAGGTCAGCTTATCGAGATTGACGATACGGACGGACGGATCTTCAGCCAGAGAAAGCCGGATGAAAGCCGACCCGATGAAACCCGCGCCTCCGGTAACGAGGAGTTTGCTCATGCGCACCGTCTACTTGTGCTGTAATTCCCAATCGTACTGAATGCCCGGATGGTCGTAGGGAATGCGCCCTTCGTCCTTGGGATTGTAGAACTGGTCGGTGGTGTAGATCAACATAGCCGGCGCGGCGCCGATCACTTTGTAGCCATGGCCGACTCCCGGCGGAATCAGGATCTGCCACGGCCGCAAGACGCCGGCGTAAATGGTATTCCGCGCGCCGAACGTGCGCGATCCCACGCGCAGATCCACCAGCGCCACCTGCAGCATTCCCATCGCTGGCGTCCAGCAATCGGTCTGGTGCAGATGATAGTGAAACGCCTTGATCGTGCCGGGGTAATTGAAGGCGGTCGAAGTCTGCGTGGTTTCGGGCGGGAAGTCCGCCGCCAAGCCCCGGCCTATGCGCTGCACCTCCAGGAAATAGCCCCGATCGTCGGGCCACAGCGCCAACGGCTCGATGCGCACGCCTTCGATCAGATCCGCCGCCGTGGGCGATGCAATCACCGATCCGATGCCTTTGGGGCACTCGGGAAGCGCGAGTGCCAGCGCACCGGATGAGGCGATCAGCTGCGGCTCGCGCACCCCCGGACCCGTCAACGCCCCCGTCATCGCAGGGCTCCTTCGGCCGCGAGTTTCTCCGCTTCTGCTTTCCGGCGCTCGGTCACCGACTGCGCCACCAGGTTCGCCGCGCGCAGCAGCGAATCGAAGGTGCCGGCATCGGTCCACCAGCCATCCAGAAAATCGAACGTCATGGAGCCTTCCTGGATGTAAGCGTTGTTCACGTCCGTGATTTCCAGTTCGCCGCGCTTGGACGGCACCAGCGTGCGCACCTTATCGAACACCGTGGCATCGTACATGTAAATGCCGGTGACGGCGTAGTTGGATTTGGGATGCCGCGGCTTCTCCTCAATGTTGGCAATATGATCGCCGGAGATCTCGGCGACGCCGAAGCGCCCGGCGTCGGTGACCTCCTTGAGCAGGATCTTGGCCCCTTGCGCCTGCTGGCGAAAATCGTCGGCAGTCTTGCGAATGCTGGTTTCGACGATGTTATCGCCCAGGATGACACACAGCTTCTGGCCGTCGGCGAAGTGCTCGGCCAAAGCCAGCGCATCGGCGATGCCGCCCTCGCCCTCCTGATAGGTGTAATCGATGTGGCTCAGCCCGAACTGTTTGCCATTGGCCAGCAGCCGCAGAAAGTCTCCCGCGTTCTTGCCGCCGGTGACGATCAGGATATCCCGGATCCCCGCATCGACCAACGTCTCGATGGGGTAATAGATCATCGGTTTCTCGTAAATCGGCAACAGGTGCTTGTTGGTGATCTTGGTTAGCGGGAAGAGCCGGCTTCCCGTGCCCCCCGCCAGAACAACGCCCTTCATAAGGTCTCATGATACAATACGGCGCGATGCAGCATTACGATTGGAACCTGCTGGAGGAAGAGCCGCTCAATCCGCTGTTGGGCCGCAAGATGATGCACGGGCAAAATGTGACGGTCGCCCGCATCCGGTTGCGGAGGGGCGCAGTGGTTCCCATGCACAGCCATCCCAACGAGCAAATCAGCATGGTGGAGAGCGGCGCGCTGCGTTTTGCGATCTCCGGCGAGGAGCGGATTCTGCGCGCGGGCGAGGCGGTGGTCATCCCGTCCGATGCGCCGCACATGGTGGAGGCGCTCGAAGACTCGCTGGCCGTGGACCTGTTCTCGCCGCCGCGTGAAGACTGGATTCGCGGCGACGACGCTTATTTGCGGGATGCCGCGAACCGCTGATCCGGCGGCCATCCGCGGGATTCTGGAGACGGATCGCCGCTGGGCCGTCTACGCGCTGGCGGACCTCGCGCCGGAATATAGCGCGTCCGCCCGGTGGCACATCGCCGCGGATGGCCGGCCTGCGCTGCTGCTGGTCTATCGCGGTTTCGATCCGCCCGTGTTGTTCGCACACGGAGCCGCCGCGGACCTGGCCCCCTTGCTGCCGGAAATCGCGGACGTGCCGGCCTTCTACCTTTCTGTGCGTCAGGAAGCCGCCGATCTGCTGCGCGCCAGCGGCTATGCGATTCGGGATGAAAAGCGCATGTGGCGCATGGCCGTGGATCCGGCGCGTTTCGAGCCGCCGGCCCATACTGCCATGCGGCTGGGGCCGGCGGATTACGAAGCGCTGGCGAGCTTGCATCGGGACGGGGATGCGGCCGGTGAGGCTCCGCCATTCTTCGATGCCGGCATGCTGCGGCACGGGGTTTACTACGGGATTCGCGAAGGCGTGGCCATCGTGGCCGCGGCCGGCACGCATGTCCTGGCCGAACGGGAAAGCGTGGCGGGCATCGGTAACGTGTACACGCGCAGGGACCGTCGTGGACGCGGACTTGGCGCGCAAGTTTCGGGTGCCGTCACCGCCGAACTGCTGCGGTTAGGTGTGCGGACGGTGGTGTTGAATGTGGACGAAAACAACGCCGCCGCGCTGCGCGTGTACCAGGGGCTCGGGTTCGAGCGCTACTGCGAGTATCGGGAAGGAACTGCGATCTTGGGTCGCCCGGCTCGTATCGCAGGATGTCCGCACGTTTAACGGCGTCAGCGTCCCCAACTGGACAGGTATTCCAGATGCAACAGCATCTCTTCCGCCGTTCTGCGATTCAGCAGGTGCAACAGGCGCCGCAGTTGTTCGCCGATGGAGTAGCGCTGCTGGAATCCAATGACGATCCCGGAGTGGTGACGGTCCGTAGAGATTCAGTGCCCGTGGAGCAAACAGAAGTCTTTGATGTTGAAACTGTACAAGACCCGCCCGTCGCTGGCAGCGCGGCGCAGATGGTCTTCGTCGCTTCTACCGACCATCCCCCAGTCCGAGGCGGTTAAAACGTCGATTCATCGCGCGCGCAAAGCGACGACCAGCGCGGTCTGCATGGCATCCTCGTCGAAGTACAGCCTGATTCGGCTCATCGCGAGGATCGGGATTCGGAGTCGCGACCCACCTTTTCCGCGAACGCTTCTTCCTCGGCCAGGTCTGCTTCGATTTCGTCGGGGTTGGCGTGATAATAGGCGAGAGCGGCATGAACCTGAGCCAGACTAAGATGCCCGTACTGGGTGGCAATCTCTTCCGGAGACAGGCCCATCTTGTACCAACCTGCGACGCGCATCACAGTGACGCCCGTGCCGGCAATCTTAGGCCGCCCAGCCCGGATCGCCGGATCACGGTCGATAAGACTTCCGATCTCCACGGCGCTGGTCATAATCCGATTATAGCCGCACGGGGCCCTTGCCTTAGTTGCCCAGCGCAAGATACAGCGGCTGCGTTCCGGCCACGCCGTCGACCGTGAACGTCAACGGCACTGCGCCACTACCAGTGTTGGCCGGCACCACTATGTTGAACTGATACAAACCGGTGAAACTTCCGGCTAACCCAGAATAGGGCACGTTGGCGACGGGCACCCCGCCTATGAACATCTCAAAAGACGAAGCCAGCGCGTTGGCCTGTTGCACAAGCTGGCCCGCCGGTATGCTTGGCGTGACCGGCCCAAAGCCTATGCCATATAGAACGATCTCGTCGCCTGGCTTGGCGGGCCGCGAGTTGAGGCCCGCGATAGCGCCCTCGGGGAGGACGTACGTGCTATCGGCGAACAGCGCCACGGCGTACTGGACTCCGCCGATGTCAAACGATGGTGGCGCGTCCAGCCCCGGTTGAACCGGGTTGACGGTGACGCTGTAGGTCGCACTTGTGACGTTCCCGACCGTGACCGTGATCGGCTGCGCGCCCGCCAAAGCAATAAAGGCTCCCTCCGACACCAGCCGAACCGGGACCAACAACTGCATTGGGCATTTGCGGCAGTCCGCTTGTCCATGAATTGCTGGCCGCGTTGTAGGCATCCATGGTGGCAATGGGAGCGCCGCTTCCGCTGGGGCGCCCGCCTGCGACGTAAAGCACTCCTCCGGCGGCTTCAGAACAACCCGCGAACCGTGGGTTAGGCGATTGGGCCAGAGTCGTCCAGGAATTTGTTGCGGCATCGTAGCCCTCGTTATCTGTAGTTGCCGACCCCTGCAACAGACCTCCGGCGGAAATGATGGCCGAACCGAGCAAGCCGACTGCGGAATTCGACTTACTCACCTTAAGCGGGGCCAGCTTGCTCCAGCTATCCGTGACGGGATTGTAGGCCAATACAGTGTTTAGCCTTTCACTGTTGTTAAAGCCGCCGACGACATAGATGATGTTATTCTCGACGACAGAAGAGGTACTGTTTTCAGCGATTGGCATCGGTGTTTTGGTGGACCATGTGTCGGTCGCGGGGTCGTAGACCTCTACGGTGTTGACCGTGTTACCGCCGCCTTGGGTTCCTCCGCCCATGACATAAAGAACGTTATTGACGGCGGCCGCCGTTCCTCCCAGGCGTGCGGTTGGCATCGGCGCTGCTGTGGTCCAGCTATTTGTGGCTGTGTTGTAGACCTCGTTGACGTTAAGAATCGTGCCGGTGCTGTCCGCGCCGCCTATCACATAAACATTCTGTCCGATTACCCCGGTGAAGGGCTCCTGGCGGCTGGTTGGCATCGGTGTCCCCGTGCTCCAGGAATTGGGCACCGCCGAAGCTGGGGCTTGAGCCTGCGCTACATGGGTTGAAAGCCAAAGCAAAGAAGGCTTTTGGACCCTGATTGATTGGGCGTGGGCCAGTAGGCAGCCCAGAAACAGGAGCGTGATGAATTTCTTTGGCATGCGTAAAGGATCGCCGGTGCCAATCTGGCGCGAAGAGAGCCGACTCAACAGGGCGCGCGGCGTGCGCAGGGTTTGTTTTGCTCTTTTTGCATTCATCGTTTTCGTCCCTTTCGTTGTTTAGTTGGCCACCGCGAGATACAGCGTCTGCGTTCCGGCCACGCCGCCGACCGTGAACGTCAACGGCACGGCGCCGCTGCCGGGCTTAGCCGGCACCACGACGTTGAATTGATACAAGCCCGTGAAACCTGACGCGAGTCCGTAATAGAGCGCGTTTGCGGGTGTCTTGTCGATGGACATTTCGAAGGCCGACGCCAGCGTGTTGGCCTGCTGCACAAGTTGCCCCGCCGGTATGTTTGGAGTCACCAGCCCAAAGCCGATCCCATATAGCACGATCTCGTCGCCCGGCTGCGCGGGCCGCGAATTGAGCCCCGCAATGGCGCCCTCGGGGAGGACGTAGGTGCCATCGCCGAACAGGGCCACCGCGTACTGCTTGCCGCTAATCAGGAAGTTGCCAGGTGCGAGCAGGCCCGGCTGCGCAGTGTTCACAACGAGCCAGAAGTCGTCGCTCGCACCATTTGAGTTGGTTACGGTTACCGGTACCACGCCGGTGGGCGTATCGGAAGGAACGAGCGCGTTCACCTGGCTGGGACTGACGTAGTCGATAAAGGCAGCTTGGCCGCCGACGGAGACGCTGACGCCACCGAGGATCGTGGGAGCGACGCCATTGGTGAAGTCGGACCCGGACCAGCTTTGGGTCGTGGAGGCGAGGTCCGTGCCGTATATTTCAATCCACGTGCCGGGCGCGATGGACGAGGAGGCTCCGAAGGCGCTCGCACTGATGATGCCCCCGGGGCTAATGACGGGCGGTCCGCTGGGAGCGGCGAGGGTGAATGCAATGTCGTCGGCGAGGGAATCGCCCGATTGAAAGCTCAGGGCGATGTGAACGAGCCGCGTGCCCGAGGGAAGGGTATCGGAATGGGAGGTCTCGACTAGGGCCGTACCGGAATGGCTGGAAGGGCCCAACTGCCCGGTGACTGCCAACTGCATACCGGACCAATCAAAGAAAGTGTATGTCAGAGTTGGGCTTCGACTGCTCCCAATGCCGCCGAGCCATGCCGAAACCTGATATGTCACCTGACCGGAGTCAATCAAAGAGGCTGCCGGAGACACGTCGATGTCCTGATAGCTGCTTGTACCGTCCGTCCATCCCCAGAATAGATTCACCCTCCGGTCCGCGGGACCGGGATCGGAAACCGTTATCCATCCCGTTCCGCCGTAGGGTGCCACGGATGCTCCGTAGGTGGTGGACCAGGCGGGAACGTAGAGCGTAGTGGCGGGCGGAGCGACTCCCGGACCGGCCTCGGCATCGCCATTGACGACCAAGTTGGTACCAAGCACGGATTCCGGCGATGTCACCAGTGTGCTGAGGACCAGCGACAGGTTGTCCGCAATGGCGAGCGATTTGTTTAGCGTCAGCGTTACCGCGATGCGCACCGTGCCCGCCGGTACGAGCCCAATCTTCTGCTGGAGAGACATGCCGGTAGCCGACCAGACAAAGGCCAGCGGCCCCAGCGTGACGGTGCTGAAGTTCTGTCCGCTCGCGTTCTGAAAGTTAATTGTCACTTGGGCTGTGAAGCTTTCGTTTTCGGCGCCGACTCTGAGACTCCCGAGGTAAGCGGAAGCTGTGTATTTCACGTTTCCGCCGGAAATGATCGAAGCGCCCGAGGAGACATCGATGGTTTGGGTGAGCGAGGAAACCGAGCCATTGGCGGCTCCGAGGAAGTATTGGAAGCCCCGATCGGGCGGCGTTAAGTTGCCCTGCGAAGTTCCTGGATCCGGCGGTCCAGGATCGCTCAGGAGCGCATAGCCGGTGAGGCCATAGGGAAGCACATTAGCGTTTCCGGTGCGGGTCCAACCGGGGATGCTGGCGACCAGCGACTTGCCGTCAGCCGATGCTGGGCCGGCTTCGGCGTTGCCGTTGACGATCAGGTTCGTTCCCAAAATGCTCTGCTGGGCCTGAACTATTTGCGCTGTGGCCAAGAGAGCCGCCACGCACAGAAGCCGCCCGCCGTATGTGTGGCCAATCGTACGCTTTCCTTTTGTCATCGATGTTTCTCCTGTGTTGCTAGGGTATTGATTTTCGGTTTGCCTCCCGGTTCTCGATCCGTGAGGCCTTCCTGGAACAATCTGCGGAGAAATCGGGTTTTCCTGCCAAAGAATTTCATTTGGACCAGAAATCGCGAGATTTCATGGCAGGGCGGCGTGGAATCTGCGCAGATAGAGGTTGTATACCTATATTGAAATGAACAGGTTCTCTCGCAGAGCTGCATGCATCCTCGTTTGGTGGCTGTTGGCGGGCGCCAGCTCGCAGGCATTCGGCCAGCAGTACCCGTTTCTCCCCGTAGCCGGCTCACCGAAGGCCGTGAATATTCTGTTTCAAGATTCCCGCGGACGTTTGTGGCTGGGGGGATTGGAACCAGCTTGCTTCGATGGGACGCGGTTCTTCTTACTGCGCGATTACGGCCTCCCGCCCGCGGAGGTCTACGATTTCAACGAGGATTCGAGCGGCGCCATCTGGATCGGGGCGGAGACCGGAGTGTACCGGTTTGGGAACGGCCGTGTGGAGGAGATTAGCAAAGGAGTTGCCCCAAGTGTAATCGCTGCGACAGAGGACATCGCCGTAGCTGCCATAGGATCTCTCGGTCGAGACTATCAAACCAGCGCTTCCCTGGTGAGATTTCAGAGGACTGGGCACGGGTGGGTTAAGGAGACGGTGATGAGTCTCGATTCTCCCGGCCCCCTAACTCTGGACCCGTCCGGCATGCTCCTCTATCCGGTGCCGGGCAAAGGCTGGAGAGAGATCCGGCTGGCGGACGTGGTCCGCTGGCGACCTGGATCGAAGGTGCCGGTGATCTGGCATCCGGTCGCGCGCTTCCCCGGAAACGGACCCATAAAGGTCCTGCGCGACCATACCGGATGTGTCTGGGTGGGGGCACTGGGCGGCACTGGATACGATTGCGGAAACAACGCGCATGGTATGGTGTCGGCAACTCAGTCCAATATGCACGAGGGACTGGACGGAAGCATGATCTTACACGGCGACAGCTTGCTGGCGGTTGGGCGTCCCGGCTCTTTTCGCGTCGCGACTCGCGCGAACGGGTTGCCGGGCTTGGTGGATGCTATTCCGGGCAGGGATGGCACTGTGTGGCTCGGCAACTCGCAAGGACTATACCGGTTTGCCTCTCCGTTCCGCGTCGAGTATTGGAGCATCCGCGAGGGGCTCGGCGATGCTCCTTGGTCAATTGCGCGTAGCGGGGGCAAGGTTTACGCCGGGCTTCGGACGCGGATTGTAGTTCTCAACGAGGATCGGTTGCGGTGGGAATCCGTGGCCAGCTTCGAACAGCGTGGCTTCGTCTCAGGTCTGTTGGGTGCTGAAGAGGGCACTCTTCTCGCAAGCCTCTCTGGCGGCCGCGCGGTCCAATTGTCGACGCAGGGTAGAGTGGTCGCGCGGACGGGAAAAGACCACCCCGCTAGCATGCGGCTGGCCAGGACACCGGATGGAGAAATCTGGCTGGGCGATGGCGGACTTGGGCGGGTGACGCGCAACGGAAACGCTCTGAAGGTTGAGGATCATCCATTGCAGACTCGTCCATCGGGTAACCTTCTGGCTATCAAATATGAGGAACATACTCGCAAGCTTTGGGCTTGCTACAACGGGGGCCTCGTAGTCAGAGACGAACAAGGCAGATGGAAAGAATTCACCACCAGGGACGGCCTCTTGGTGAATGGCTGTTGGTCGCTGGCGCCTCTCCCGAATGGCGACGTCTGGTATGCATATTTCAACCTAAGCGCCATTGCGCGAATCCGGCCGGCCGCGGGAGGCCGCATCACTATCCGGCAGTACGGCTCCAACGACGGGATACCGGAGCCTGGCAACGATACCATGGATGCCGACCAGCGCGGCTGGCTATGGCGGGCCGGGGGGCTGGGTATCTATGTGGCGGACGCAGCCGAGGCTGAAGCCGGAAAGTGGCTACAACTCGATCAGTCCGATGGGTTACCCGCCAACGGTATGAACTCCGGCAGCGTCTTCGTCGACGACGACGGCTCGCTGTGGTGGGGCGCGGACAATGACCTTGCGCATTACACGCCACCGCCCGACCTGGTCACGCCGCACTTCGCGCCGCAGGTCTTTGTATCCGCCTTTTCGTGGGATGGCGCTCCGCCCCGCCTGGCCGAAGCAGTCAGCGCGCTGCCGCACGGTTCGAAGGTGACCGCGCACATCGGATCGCTGCAGTTCGACCGGCGCAACGCGCTGCGGCTGCGGTATCGGATGCTGCCCGAGCAATCGACGTGGCGCGAGACGCGCAGCCTCGATTTGGCGCTGGGGAAGCTCTCGTCGGGCGCGCACACGCTGGAGGTGCAGGGGCGCGTCTTCACGGGACCCTGGTCGGGAACCGCGAGCCGGTCGTTCACGGTGTTACGCCCGACCGGGCTGACGTGGCCGCTGCTCGCCGGATACTTCCTGGTGGTGGCCTCGTTGGCGGCGGGCGGCTATGTGCTGCACCGCAGGCGTGTGGCGGAGGACGCGGCGCTGCTGCCCGATCTGGCGGCGTGGCGCATGGGCGCGCTGCTGCCCGAGGTTCACGAACTGGAGGGAACGCTGCTCGACTCGCGCTTTGAAGTTTGGGGACTGCTGGCGCGCGGCGGCTTTGCCAACGTGTTCGACGGACACGATCGCGAGCAAAAGCAGCGCTGCGCCATCAAGGTTTTTCGCGGCGAGGTGAAGGAGAAGGCCTGGATTCAGCGGAGTTTCGAACAGGAAGTGGCGGCGCTCAAGAAGGTGCGGCATCCCAACGTGGTTTCGATTTACGCACACGGCAGCGCTCCTTCCGGCGCGCCGTACCTGGTGATGGAGTTTGTGGAGGGCAAGAATCTGCGCATGGTCCTGGAAGCGGGTCCGCTGCCGCCCCAGCGCACGGCGCGCCTCGTGCGGCAGCTTGCGAGCGCTCTCGATGCCATCCACGCGCTGGGGATCTGCCATCGCGACGTGAAGCCGGAGAACGTGATCGTGCGCAACGAAGGCTCCGCGGAGGAGGAATCGGTGCTGATCGACTTTTCGATCGCCATCGTGAAGGACGCCAACGAGACGCTGCACGGGCTGTCGCGGGCGGCCGGCAGCTTCGATTATATGGCGCCGGAACAGGCGGTCGGCTATGCCGAACCCTCGAGCGACATTTACAGCCTGGCCAAGCTGCTGCTGGAAATGCTGACGGGGCGGCAGCTCAAAGATCTGCTGCCGGATGCCGCGCTGGATCTGCCCGCGCGGGTACGAGGGTTGGCGAGAGGACTGGAGGTGCGGCTTTCCGATGAGTCCATCGAGATGCTGGCCACGGCGCTGGAGTTCGATCCCGCGAGACGGCCACGCGCGGCGGGATCGTTTGCGGAGCCGCTGGTCAACGATCTGACTGCAGCATCCTCTTGAGCCACTTCATGCCCTTTTCCCAGCGGGAGCGCACCTGGCGAACGGTGAGTCCGGTTTCCTGCGCGATTTCTTCCAGCGTGAACCCGCTGAAATAGTGCATATCTACCATGCGGGCGGCGTCGGGGTCCTTGGCTTCGAGGCGCTCCATGAGAAGGCCGATCTCGACGATCTGTTGCGCGTCGCGCACGGTTGCCCCCAGCAAGGCCCCGGATTCGTCCAACGGTAGCGCCGTTTCGCCGGCGCCCCGCCGCGCGGCGAGCCTCTTGCGGGCCAAGTCCACCAGAACGCGCCGCATCGCCAGGCTGGCCAGCGCATAGAAGTGCCCTTGATCGCGAATCTGCCAGCCGCCTTTCGACAGGCTGGTCAACCAGACTTCGTGGATGAGTTCGGTCTTCGAGAGAGGCGCCATGTACCGCTCGCGCTTGAGCTCGCGGACGGCTATCTCGTGGAGCTTGGGCAGCACTTCGCGGAGCAGGGCATCCACCACGGACTGATTGCCCTGCATGAACAGGTTCAGCCGCTCCGTTAACGATGCGTAACTGGACACCCATCGGACCTTTCGCTAACTTGGCAGAAGCGTGGCGACGATGTCAAGTGAGAGGGCGCGGGGTGCCTATGCTAAATTGAGACTTGTCCCCCACCGCTGGTGAAAAATTTCAAAAGCTCGTTGAAATAATGGCCCGGTTGCGCGCGCCCGGCGGCTGCCCGTGGGACCGCGAGCAGACCTTCGACACCATCAAACCTTTTCTGCTCGAAGAAACCTACGAGGTGATGGACGCCATCGACGCGCGCGACTGGCCCGAACTAACCGGCGAGTTGGGCGACCTGCTGCTGCAATCCGTCTTCTTCTCCCAAATGGCCGCCGAGCAAAGCCTGTTTTCGATCGCGGACGCGCTCGACGCCATCAACGAAAAGCTGATCCGCCGCCACCCGCACGTCTTCGGCGCGCAGACCGCCGAAACCGCGGGCGACGTGCGCCGCATCTGGGGCGAGGTGAAGGCCGAGGAAAAAAAGCAGAAGGGCGAGCACCGCGGTGGGCTGCTGGATTCGGTCCCGCGCGCGCTGCCGGCCCTGGTGGAAGCGCAGCAGCTAACCTCTCGCGCCGCGCACGTGGGCTTCGATTGGGACAATGCGGAACAAGTGCTGGAGAAGCTGCACGAAGAACTCGCCGAATTCGACGCCGCGCGCCGCCGGGTTTTGCAGGAAGAAGCCGCGCAGGAGGAACTGGAAGGCGAGTTAGGCGATATGCTGTTCGTGCTGGTGAACCTGGCGCGTTTCGTCAAGGTCGATCCGGAGCAAGCCCTGCGCAAGACCAACGCCAAGTTCCGCCGGCGTTTCGGTCATATCGAGCGCAGGCTGGGCGAGCAGGGCAAATCGCCGGAAGAAGCCACGCTGGCCGAAATGGACGCGCTCTGGGAGGAGTCCAAGAGATGATCGAACTCCGGGCGTTGACGGAAAGCCGCCAGTTTCAGGAAGCGGTGGATCTGCAGAAAACGGTCTGGGGATTCAACGACGTCGAACTGCTACCGGTGCGGCTGTTCGTGGTGGCCACCAAGGTCGGCGGCCAGGCATTCGGCGCCTACGACGGAAACGAAATGGTGGGCTTCCTGCTCTCGATCCCGGGATTGAAGCCTGGCGGCGCGTCGTACCTGCACAGCCACATGCTGGGCGTGCTGGCGGAATACCGGAATCGGGGCGTCGGCCGCATGCTGAAACTGCGGCAGCGCGAGGATGCCCTCGAGCGCGGCATCGGCCTGGTCGAATGGACCTTCGATCCGCTGGAGCTGAAGAACGCCTTCTTCAACATGGAGCGCCTGGGCGCTATCGTGCGGCGCTATGTGGAGAATCAGTACGGCACCACCACCAGCCCGCTGCATGGCGGCTTGCCGACGGATCGCTGCGTAGCCGAATGGTGGCTGGCCAGCCCGCACGTCGAGGCGGTCCTCGCGGGGCGCTCGCCCTCGCGAACGGTGGAAGAGCGCGGCATCCTAGAGCGTATTGAGGTGCCTGCCGACATCGATATCATCCGGCGTGCGGAACCCCGCCGCGCGCGCGAAATCCAGAAATCGCTGGGGGCGCGCCTGACGAGCGCCTTCGACCGCGGCCTGGCGGTGATTGGGTTTGAACGGTCCGATCGCGTGGGCACGTATCTGCTCGGGAGGTGGAAATGCGGATCGAACGCGTAACTCTCCGGCACATTCGGATGCCGCTGGTGCATTTCTTCGAAACCAGCTTCGGCCGCACGACGGAGCGCGACATCATCCTGGTGGAAGTGGCGGGAGAAGGCGCATCGGGATGGGGCGAAGTGACCGCCGGCGAGAGTCCTTTCTATAACGAAGAGTGGACCGATTCCGCCTGGCTGATCCTGCGCGACTACGCCATCCCACGCGTGCTGGGCCGCGACCTGGCCAGCGCCGAAGACGTTGCGCCGCTCACCGCGCATATCCGCGGCCACAAGATGGCGCGCGGCGGTCTGGAGGCGGCCGTATGGGACCTGGCGGCGCGGCTCGCGGGCCAACCGCTGTGGAAGACGATCGGCGGCGGCGCGCGGCGCGAAATCCCGTGCGGCGTTTCGATCGGCATACAGAATTCGGTGGATCAGCTTCTGGAAAAGATCGAGCGCGAGCTCGCCGCGGGCTATCAGCGCATCAAAATGAAGATCAAGCCAGGCTGGGATGTGGATGTGATCCGGCAGGTGCGCGCGCGCTTTCCCGCGATCAAGCTCATGGCCGATGCGAATTCGGCCTACACGCTGGATGACGCCGCCCGATTGAAACAGCTCGACGAGTTCTACCTGATGATGATCGAGCAGCCGCTGGCGCACGACGACATCATCGATCATGCCGTCCTGCAAGCCAAGCTCGATACGCCGATTTGCCTCGACGAATGCATCCGCTCCGCGCATCATGCCGAGCAAGCTATCCGGTTGCACGCCTGCGGCATCATCAATATCAAGCTGGGGCGCGTGGGCGGCTTTCGCGAGGCCAGACGCGTCCACGATGTGGCGCAGGCGGCGGGCGTGCCGGTGTGGTGCGGCGGGATGCTCGAATCCGGCGTGGGCCGCGCACACAACATCGCGCTTTCCACGCTGCCCAATTTCGTTCTGCCGGGCGATGTGTCGGCCAGCAAGCGCTATTGGGCGCGCGATATTATCGTGCCGCCGGTCGAGACTACGCCACAAGGCACCATCCGTGTTTCCGACGAACCCGGTTTTGGCTACGACCTCGACCGCGATTATATCCGGTCGGTCACCATCCGGGAGGAGTCCGCCGGTTGAACGGAACCGCGGTACTTTACGCCCTCATCTTGCTGATGGTGGCGTTCTGGTCGGGCAATTACATTGCGGGCAAAATCGCGCTGCGCGAACTTTCGCCGCTGTTTCTGGCGGGATTGCGGATCGGTCTGGCGGGCGTGACGATGGTGCCGTTATATGCGTGGGAGCGGGTTCGCAAGAGGGACCGCTCCCTCACGGTCACGGCTCGGCACGACGTCGTACGGTTACTGCTGCTGGGCCTGTTGGGCGTGACGCTGAATCAGTTCTTCTTTATCGTCGGCCTGAGCCGCACCAGCGTGGCGCACGCGGCGATCCTTATCGGACTCACACCGATACAGGTGCTGATCATCGCAGGGGTGCGCGGCCAGGAACGAATCACGGCGCGCAAGGTCGCTGGGATGGCAATCGCCCTGGCAGGCGTGGCCCTACTGAAAGCCTTCGAACCGGCGGCCGGCACCGGCGCAACATGGCTGGGCGATTTCTTCATTCTCCTTACCGGACTGTGCTTCGCGCTGTTCACCGTATTCGGCAAGGAAGTGACGCAGCAGTACAGCACCATCACCATGAACACCTACGCCTATGTGGGAGGCGCTGTGGCGCTGCTGCCCTTGACACTATGGGAGGCCGCACATCAGCCGCTGGCGCACGTCAGCGCAGGGGCGTGGCTGGCGGCGATCTACATGGCGCTGTTTCCCTCGGTGGTCGCTTACCTGATTTACTACCACGCCCTCGCCCACATGGCGGCGTCGCGGGTGTCGGCATTCTCCTATTTACAGCCGGTGTTCGCCACGATCATGGGAGTCGTCCTCCTGGGAGAGAGCCTGGGCGCGCCTGTGATCGCCGGCGGCGCAGTGATCCTGGCGGGCGTTTATCTAGCGGAGCGCGGCTGATGGCTTCGTTTGTCGAATTGCTGCGCGGCAACCGCAACTACCGCTACACCTGGATCGGGCAGGTGGTCAGCGAAATCGGCGATCACTTCAACAACATCGCCGTATTCAGCCTGGCTTTGGCGAATACGCGCTCCGGGCTGGTGGTCAGCGGCGTGATGCTAGCGCGCGCGATTCCGGCAGTGCTGGCGGGGCCTATCGCCGGCGTGCTGCTCGACCGCATGGACCGCAAGCGCGTGATGATCTGGAGCGACATCATCCGCGCGGTGCTGGCGGCCGGCTTCATCCTGACGATTCACCGGCACGACACCTGGCTGCTGTATTTCTTCAGCGCCCTGCTGATGTTCGCGTCGCCGTTTTTCACCAGCGGGCGCTCGTCCATTCTGCCTAGCATCGCCACGCGCGACGAACTGCACACGGCCAATTCGCTGACGCAAACCACCGGGTGGACGACCCTGACCATCGGCACCTTTCTCGCGGGCGCCAGCGTGGCGCAGTTCGGCTATCAGTGGGCCTTTGTGGGCAACGCGCTTTCCTTCGTCGTGTCCGCCATCTGCATCGGGCAGTTGTTTCTGCCCGGCGACGGTTTTCGGCCCAGGCGTGAGTCGCTCACCGAAGCCGACGTGGTGCGGCCCTGGCACGAATACACCGAAGGGCTGCGTTACATGCGCGCGCATCCGTTGATCTTCGGCATCGCGCTGATCGGCGTGGGCTGGGCCACCGGCGGCGGAGCGGCGCAGATCCTGTTCAGCGTCTTCGGCGAGATCGTCTTCAATCGCGGGCCGGCCGGCATCGGCATCGTGTGGGGCTGCGCGGGCATCGGGCTGCTGCTTGGCGGCCTGATCGGGCACCGGCTCGGCGAGCGGCTCAGCTTCGACGGTTACAAGCGCGCGGTGGTGGTGTGTTACGTGATTCACGGCGGCGCATACGTCCTGTTTAGCCAGATGCGGAATTTCCATTGGGCGCTGGTCTTCATCGCGCTATCGCGCGCAGCCGTAGGGGTTAGCTCGGTGCTGAATTATTCGCAGCTTCTGCGGCACGTGGCTAACGAATTCCGCGGACGGGTGTTCGCCACCATGGAGTCGATGGTCTGGTCTACCATGATGGTTTCGATGATGCTCGCGGGAATCGCATCGCAGTATTACGACCCGCGCTTGATCGGCGCGATAGCGGGCGTGCTCAGCTCGACGACTGCGGTCTTTTGGGGCTGGGCGCACTGGACGGGGCGGCTGCCCGAACCCGCACAAGAGGGCGTGGATCCGGACGACGTGGAGGTACATGGCGAACCCACCATCTAGCTTGCAGGACAAAGTGGTACTGGTGACCGGCGCGGCCAAGCGCATCGGGCGCGGCATCGCGCTGCGCCTGGCGCGGGAAGGCGCGCGCGTGGCGATTCACTATGGAAACTCGGAAGCCGAGGCGCGCGCGACCGCGGCGGAATGCGGGGGCGCTCCGCTGTTTCGCGCCAATCTCGAAAGCGTGGCGGAGATCGAGCGCATGTTCGACGAGGTCAAAGGAACGCTCGGCCGGCTGGATGGCCTGGTCAACAATGCCGCCCGCTTCACGCGCCGCGATCCGTTGGAGGTCACCGAGGCCGACTGGGATTTCATCCACTCGGTGAACCTGAAAGCGGTGTTCTTCTGCTGCCAGAACGGCGCGCGCCTGATGCGCAAGACGGGCGGCGGGCGCATCGTAAATATCAGCTCGCTGGGCGGCCTGCGGCCCTGGGCGGACCACGCGCATTACTGCGCGTCGAAAGCCGGCGTGATCATGCTGACGCGCGCGCTGGCCAAAGCGTTCGCTCCGGAGATCACGGTGAATTCGGTGGCGCCGGGAGTGATTCCGTTCGGGGAACTCGACGCAGAGGCAACGAGAATGGTGCAGGCGACGCCCGCCTTGCGCGGCGGCACTCCGGATGAAGTGGCGGGCGCGGGGGTGTATTTCCTGGGGGCGAGTAATTTCATTACCGGTCAGATTGTGGCTGTGGATGGCGGGTTGAGCCAGCGGTAGGCTTAGTGAACTTCAGTGAATGCTCAGGCGATCCGCGACCCCTTAGTTCGGGCGCCCGCCATCGGCTGCGTTGCCACAGAGATCCGGAAGCGGCAGGGCCTGGTATAGAAACGCGTGCGCCAGCGGAACGGATCGATGAAGGCAAGTGGACGGCGGTCTGTTTCCGCCTGCACGTAAGGAATGATGATCGCGCCCACAGGAATCACAGACGCATTCTCTGGAAGCGTCTCCCAACCGACATCGAGTTTTTTCTGGCGTGAATTATTCGATTCACAGCGTCCCACCGATTTGCCACAAGAATCCAGTTCCATCGAGGCTGATTCAACCTATTGAGTCTCGCATAATAGAGTGACAACCAGCATGGATCTTGCGGGGCGGACATTCTGCCAAGATTGACCGCCCCACATCAGCCCGATGGAAAGTGCACATTTGTCGCCGGAATTGTCACTGTATTAAGCGAACATCAATAATATGAGGGCGCTCCGGGACGACCTCGAGTGCCCGCCTGGCGTTCAACGAGAAGCTACCTACGGCCTCCACTACCATTACGGTTGTTTGGTCCTGGATGTAACGGGTACTGAGCACTTGCGATAGCCCAAAGCACGATGGCTTCCTCGGTTGCACGAACCCGGGAATGACGGATAACGGTCTCCATTTCGACTTGTTCGGCCATGTGACCTCCAATTCCCGAACATTGCAGCTAAAGACGTGCATTCGAGGCCATCGTAAGAACCTCACCCGGCGCTTCCCATAGTACCTCTCACCCCTCGCGCACGTCTTCGGCGTGAGGCGACATCGCGGTAGAATCCTTATATTGGCGGAGGCGCCGTACGATGAGCAAAGAGCAACTGCACGAACTTGTCAATCGCCTTCCGGAGTCGGAAATCGCGCCGGCGGCACGATACCTGGAATTCCTGGTCAACCACGAAGAACAGCCCGTGGACCGAGAAATGCTGGCACGTATCGACGCCGCGCGCGCCCGTCCATCGCCCGGAATCCCGCATGAAGAGATCCTGCGGGAGTTTGGTGTGTGAAGCAGTTTGTTTGGGAGCCAGCCGCGCGGTCCGATCTGCGCCGCCTGGATCGCGATACGGCCATGCGCATTCTTCAAGCGTTGACCCGCTATGGCAGCACTGGCGAAGGCAGCGTCAAGCGGCTTACCGATCGCGAAGGGCTATACCGCCTCCCGAGTCGGCAAGTGGCGGATTTTCTTTGATTTGGATTCTCCCTATGCCGTTCGGATCCACGGTATTGACAACCGCGGCGAGACCTACTGAGCGGCCCGTTGACACCGTGGTCGAGTAGAGTAGAACTATGGCGGCGAGCGCGTGGCTCACGATCGGTGATCGAGGTTACGTCCGGGGTCTGGCGCGTACGGAAGACTCCTCGCCGAAGAAGGAGCGCTGTTGCGCCGGGCGCTGCCAGTCCTGTCCTGCATTTAAAGCAATGCGTGACACATTCACAGTCCGGCTGCCACAAGATCTCGCCGAGTGGCTTGACAGGGCCGCTCAGAAGACCGGGATGTCTCGCGGCGCCATCATCCGTATGGAACTCGAGAGAGCCGGAAGTCGGTAGTGGGTCAATTTGCGTAGCATCGCCTTCGAGGGCGGCTAATCGTGGCCGCAGCCGCCTTTTTAGGCGGCCAGTGCCGGCTGAAAGCCGGCTGCGGGCAGAATTGCCCGCCCTCCAATTGCAAACTGACCCATTACCCGGAAGTCGCCCAAAAGATCGTTCCTGCGTCTGGCGGGCGCCATAGAAGGGCCGGCGGATCTCTCGGCCCGCAAGGGCTTCTCACGAAAGTGAAGGGAATCGCCGATACCGCTTTTTGGTGGCTTTCGCCAACCGAAGAGACGCCCATCACCGGTGGGCGCTGGAGATCGCACAAAGCGTCACTGAGCCACTGTTGACCTGCGAAGCCGTACTGGCTGAGGCCGCTTTCCACTTGGGTAGCGTAGCCTGGTCATGGCATTCGTCACTGAGGGCCTGCTCCGTCCAGAGTTCCGTATTACTGAGCACATTCCGAGGATCGACGAACTGGCCGCGCGTTATGCAGACCGGCGTCCAGACCTGGCGGACCTGTGCTTGATCGGGATGAGCGAATTGCATCCGAAGTTTCCCGTGATCACCACCGACGTAACCGGTTTTCGGATCTACCGCCGGGGCCGCCGTGAAGCCATCCCACTCATTCACCCGTCCCAGTTGTAGGGGCCGGGACTGCGGGGTGCGTGACGGGAAGAGCACCAAGACGGAACACCCTGCGGGCATTGACGAATAGGAGCTTGTTTTCAATATTCGGCGGCAGTCCCAAATCCCGGACTTGTTCCATGCACTTATCGAGCGGCAATTGCGGGAAGTTCGTTCCGAAGAGCACCTTATCCCGGCCATAAGTCCGCAGGAATTGCAGGAGCTGCGGCGGATAGTAGCGCGGCAGATAGGCCGAGGTATCGATGTAGACATTGTCGTGTTTCCAGGCCACGCCGATCATTTCATCGGTCCACGGGTGGCCGATGTGGCCGCAGACAATGCGCAGTTCGGGGAAGGTGAGGGCGACTTCATCGATGTACGAAACCGGGCGGCCAGTCTCGGATGGCATCAGCGGGCCGGTGTGCCCGACTTGGGTGCAGAACGGGATGTCCAGTTCGATGCACTTGACGTAGAGCGGGTAGTAGAGCTTGTCGTTTGGCGGTAGCCTCCACAACCAGGGCACGACGCGCAGGGCTTTGAAACCGAGTTGGCGGACGGCGCGGTCCAGTTCGCGCACGGCGGCTACGGGGTTGGTCAGGTCAACCGCCGCCACGCCGGCGAAGCGGTCCGGAAAGGCCTCGACATGGGCGGCGACTTCGTCGTTCGAGATGAGCCAGCGGCCGGGCCGGCACCAGGCGGACAGCATGAGCTGCTGGATGCCGGCGGCGTCCATGACAGACACGATTTCAGCCGGTGTGAGCTGACAGTCGAGATCCCGGGCCGTGCCGGACTTCTCGAGCAGGCGGACGACCTCCGGCAGGTCCTAGCGCGTGCGCCCCGTAACAGGCTGCGCCCACGCGTCGATCGCTTGTCTTACTGGTATTTCGTGCATAGTATATGTGGGTCTACCAATCGCCCAGCAACTCCAAATACGCGGCCGAGCCGTCGCGCAGCCAGCCATCGAGCTGGGCCGGCTCCTTGAGCTGCTGGCCGCGGTTGCGGGGGACGGCCACGAAGCGGCAGTCCAGTTCGGGCAGTGCGGTCATGTCGCCCCACAGCTTTTCGAATTGCGCGACGGGGAAGATATCTTCCTGGCCCTTGCCCCAGCGCTTCTTCACGTCCTTCAGCGTGATGTAGGCCGGCATGCGTGCGGCAATGGCGCGGACGGCTGCGGCCACTTTTCCTTCACTTTGCGGGTTCACAAGATCGGCGCGGGTCAGCGAGAAAGCCGGCAGCAGGCGATCCAGGTCGATCCAGTAGGTAGCCGAATTGTAGTAAGAGAGCTGGAATTCGATGCGTTCGTCCGGCAGCGCCAAGCCCTCGACCAGGCGCACGCGGCCGTCAACGCGGGCCAGGCCGCCGCCTCGGTCGTCGATCTGTCGGGCGATCACCTCGGTAGTGAGCGCGGCGCCGGATTCGATGTGCAGCCCCAGCAAATCCGGGGCGAGGTCCGCGCCCAGCGTATCGATGTTGTGCAACATGAGATAGCGCAGACGCGGACGCTGATCCAGCAGCCGCGCCAGCACGCCGTTGCGAAACAGGTTGGGCAGTTCGTACCAATGGCCGACAGGATGCAGGCACTGCATCGGCAGATTGTCGGTGTAATTGCCGGCCTCGCCGGCTTGGTGTGCCCACGCGATGAGGCTGGCGTGCAGGCTCTCGCGCACTTTCTGGGCCTGCTCGTCGAGAAGCTGTTGCGGCATCTCCTCCCAGGCGAAGCGCAGGTCGCGCACCATGGGGATCAGGCGCAGGCCGATGTTGCGTCCCGGCGAGAGCAGCAGCGGGCCGGGATAGTCGTAGTTGTTCGCGGCGGCCAGCCAGTCGGCCACGGCATCGTGCGTGAGATAGCTCGTGGTGATGACGTGCGGCAGCGGCATGCCGGCCATGCGGCTGGTGCGGCGGCTTTTCGCCAGATGCGCCTCGATGAAGTTGCGGTGGCGGCCGGCCAGCTTCGAGAACGGGTGCAGCGCTTTGACCACGCCGGCGCCTTTGGTCCAGCGGCTGCCGGCGCCGCCCGCGAGCGTGACCACGGCGACCATGCCCTCGGCCAACGCCTGCATGCCGGCTTCGCGATAGCGCGCGGGCAATCCGGCGGTGGCATCGGCTATGTCATCGGGTGCGACATCTTCGATGCGGCTGCTGGCGGGCAGACGGTTCTGCGCCAGACCAATGCGGCCGCTGCGCAGATCGGCCTGGATCTGCTCATGCTGCACGCGGTCGAACCCATGCCGGTCGAGCAGCGATTCGAGACTCTGGGAGGGATCGGTAGCGTCGTGCGCGGCGCGCGGCAGCATGTGATCGAAAAGGTTCTGCACCATGCCGGATAGTTCGGGTGCGGTGCGGCATGCAACGGCGAAGCGATCCAGCTCGGCGCGGCGGGCTGGGGAGAGTAGCCGCGTCTCTGTGCGCAGCAGAGATGGGACCGCAAGAGTATAATAGCCGGGCGGCATCAGCGCAGCGGGTCCGCTGGCCAACTCGGCGTGGGTGCCGCGCTCGTTGATGGCAAAGTCGTAGACCACCGGCTCCATGGCGAAGGGCATGGCGCGATCGAAGCGGCGCTTCGTCTCGCGCATGATGGTTTCCAGGCGCTCACCGGCGCGCGGCTTGACGGCGGGGTCGAAGATGAAACCCATGCCGCCGCCGGACATGCCGCCGAGCATCCAGAAGCCCCAGAAACCGGCGCCCATCTCCTCGCGCACGCGGTCAATCAGCGTCTCCGTGTAGAAGTTTGAGGCCCACGGAATGATGGTCTGAATGGGGCCTTCGAAGTTGCGCTGGGTGGCGCCCCCGATGGCCGCTACATCGCCCGCGCGCAGATATCCCAGGATCTCGTCGAGCGTGCGGATGGCCTGCTGGCGGCCCTGCCACTCCGCTTCCGAGCGCAGCAGGTATTTCTCGGTGACCATTTCGAGAATGGGGCCGACGTCCTGCGCCATGCCGCCGTGCACCAGCACCAGGCTCGCTTGCAGACTCTGGCGCGTTGCCGCGGAGACTTCGTCCGCGCCGAGGATGCGATGGCGGGGCAGCAGGCAGCCGCGGCTGATGCCGAATTCCGAATCGCCCGCCGCGGCCGTGACGCCCTCGATCAGCTTGATGGCCGGCCACAACCCGCCGGAATCCTGCCAGCCGCCGCCGGACCCGCCCAGCCATTCGCCGAGAATGGCGCGCGCGGCCACCAGGCGGCGGTCGGTCTCGGCCAGTTGGCCGGTGAGCGCGTGGGCTTGTCCGGTGGCGCGCATGCACACCGAAATCAACGAGGCGAGCAGGTTGGTGGAGACGGCCAGGCGTGAGCCTTTGGGAATATCGTTCACGCGGCTGACGATTTCGAGGCCGTGACCGGGCCGGCCGGTAAGCACCGCCAGGATATCGGCCAGCGGCTGGCCCGCCCCTTCCATACCGGGCGGCACGATGCCGGAGGCGATCACCGCAGCCTTGAGCAGGCCCAGGTAGTCGCGCGCGAAATCGAAGACCTCCGCCAGCGTGGTGATTTCGGCGGCGGCTCCCAGATCGACGCTGGCGAGGCGCAGCACCGGCTCGTCGATCACGCGCAGCCAGGCTTCCACGGGCGGCTTGGGCGCGCCGGCGCCGCGCACGGCGAGATCGATGGAAACATTCAGCACGCGCGCGCCTTCGGGGAAATCCATGCCCAGGAAAAAGATGTCGCTCCAGCCGCTGTGGGTCAGGTCCATGCGGACCGGCGTGGTCTCGCGCAGGATGGGGAAGAGGCCGCCGGTCTGGCGGAGAAGTTCGGGGCGGATGCGCAGCGGATAATCGGCGGGGTGTCCGGTGCGGAACATCCACTGATTGCCGCGCACAGTTCGCACGCTGCGGCGGACCTGCCCGGCCAGCGTTTGGAAGCCGAGGCCATGATAGGCCGCGGCGAGCGCGCTGGAGATGGCCGCACTGGGGCCGTTCGCAGCTTGCGCGGCAAGGAAGATCTCGATGGCTTCTTCAAAGCGGCGCTTGAGCAGGTGATCGTAGCCGGTGAACGGAATCGGCGCCTGGGCGCGGACGCCTGGTTTGAAGGGCAGATGGAAGCGGTGGATCGCGTATAGGAAGAAGAGCGCGCGGACGCGTTCGTAGAGATTGTCGCTCGAGCGGCGGAAGCGGTCGAGGGCGGCGGATTCGCTCTGCAAGTCCGCGAGCGTGGCGGCGCGGCAGTAAGCGTCGAGCGAGCGGTTGCGGAGCGCGGGATCGGCCGCGGTGACGATGCCGGTGAGTTGGCTCATGCGATTGCCAGCAATTCAACCAATTGGGACAGAACTTCGTCGCGATCGCGCCCGCTGAGCGCCAGCGCCAGTTGCGCCGTGAGCAGGCCGTAGCGCACGCCAATATCGTAGCGGCGGTTGGCGCGCTCCAGCGCCAGGTATTGCTCGCGGCGGGCAAGTTCGGCGAGCGCGGCGGAAAGGCTGACGCGGGGCCCCAGGAAATCCATCACCGTGGGCGTGAGGACGTGCATGCCGAAGAAGCAAAGATAATGTCCGGCGCGCAGGCCGGGGACCACTAGGCGCTGTTCGGCTTCGGTGGGCGTGGGCTTTTCGATGACGGTGTCGATGCGGTAGAGGTCCTGGCTGCCCGCGACGCGCTGGCCGCCGGCCGCGCCGTAATGCGGCAACAGGTTTTCGCGGGTGGCCTGCACGGCGGAGACGGCGCACGCCTGGGCTTCGGCCACTTCCACCAATTGCTCGGCGCAGCCTTTTTCGGCGCGGCTGATATAAAGATGATCGCCGACCAGGTGCAGGAACGGGTCCTGGCCGACGAAGTTGCGGGCGCACAGAACGGCGTGGCCGTAGCCCAGCGGTTCGGACTGCGGGACGAAGCGGAGGCGGCCGGCATGGTCGCCCGCCACGCGCGCGTAGGCGATCTCGTCGCCGGGCGAAACGACGATGGCGATCTCTTCGACGCCGGCGCGCAGGGCTTCTTCGACGATGATGCGGAGGACGGGCTTTTCGACCCCATCGCGGTCGATCAGCGTTTGCAGCGGCAAGCTCCGCTGGCTGGGTCCGGCGGCTGTAATCACCGCCTTACGGATTTTCATGGGTTAGGGGTTCCTTAGCTATTATGGCTCGACAAGCGGATGAAAGCCTCGTTGGGCTAGAGTTGCAGAACAAGACGCAGACCTTCATCGACGGTGCCTTGCAGGCGCGGCGGCAGCGTGCCGGCGAGCTCGGTCAGCAAACTACGGTCGAGGGTCATGAGTGCGATACGTTCGCGACCGAGTCGCGCGGAAGGCCCGTCGAGCGCGCAGGCAACAGAACATTACCGGGTACATCGGCAAGTTCCAAGTTGCCGGTGAGCGCGGCCACGATTGCGGTTTGAATGAGGCTGCGGTTGAAAGAGTCTGCTTGGACCACAAGCACCGGCCGCCGGTATCCAGGCTCGGAGCGGCGCGGTTCGGGGAGATCGGCCCACCAGATCTGTCCCCGTTGAAGCTCGTCCATCTCTACCAGGAGTCCTTTTCGATTGATCTCAGTTGGGCGCGATGCAATGCGGGATCCACTGTCGCGGGCCGGCCCGAATACACTTGATTCAGACGCTCGGTGACGGCATTCCCTTGCTGCCGGTTCAGGAACTCCGAAATCGCCGTGGCGTACAATTGACTTCTGGAAACGCGGAGGCGGCGAGCGGCAGCGTCCGCCAGACGGAAAAGGTCGTCGGGTAACGAGACGGCAGTCTTCACGCTCGCAGTATAACCCGAGTTATACCCGATTCGCTTCACACAGCAGACCGAGGGTCCGCGCCACGAAAAAAATATCCGGCGCGATGAAACGTTTCGCTCGCTCATTTCACTACTCAATGTGGACGCCCTGCGAGTTGCGCTCCTTTTAGCCAGCAATGGTTCCTCCCCACTCCGTTAGCTTGCCTCGGAAACACGCAGCTCGCCGGGTGTTCACAAGCGTTTCCCGCCGTCCCGCCGCGCCGGTCTGCTACCATAAATCAAATTGACCGAAACCGTTCCAGACGTACTGGCCCGTATTGTCGCTCATAAGCGGGAGCTTCCCTCGCCAGCTCTCAGTGTGCGTCAACAATGGGCGCGGCAGGCGGAACAGGCGCGCGCCGGGCGGCGCGATTTTCGGCGGGCGCTGGCTGCGCGGACGCCGGCTATCATTGCCGAGATCAAGAAAGCCTCGCCCAGCAGAGGACTGCTTGCGCCGGATTTCAATCCCGCACGGCTGGCCGGTCAGTATGAAGCCGGAGGAGCGGCGGCGCTTTCCGTGTTGACCGACGAGGCGTTCTTCCAAGGCAGCCTGGCGGACCTGGCGGCGGCGCGCGGTGTCTGCGGGTTGCCTGTGCTGCGCAAGGATTTCACGCTCGACGAAAATCATGTACTGGAAGCGGCGGCGGGCGGCGCGGACGCTATCCTGCTGATCGCGGCCATCCTGGAGGCGGGCGAGATTTGCGACTTGGCTGCCATGGCGGCGGGTTATGGAATGGCTGCACTTATCGAGGTGCACAACGAACGGGAACTGGCCAAGGCTCTGGACGCGGGCGCTCCAATCATCGGGGTTAACAACCGGGATCTGACCAGGTTCGAGGTGACGCTGGAAACCTCGCTGCGCTTGGCGCCGCGCATCCCGTCCGGAGTGCTGAGGGTGAGCGAAAGCGGCATCCGCTCGGCGCGGGACGTCGAACGGCTACGCGAGGTGGGCTATCAGGCGTTTCTGGTGGGTGAGCACCTGATGAAATCGCCCGATCCGGCGGCGGCCGTGCGCGCGCTGGTGGATGCATGATGGTGAAGATCTGCGGCATCACCAATCGCGAAGATGCCCTGGCGGCCATCGATGGAGGGGCGGCGGCGTTGGGCTTCAATTTTTGCGCCGCAAGCCCGCGATATATTGCGCCGGAGCGCGCGGCGGCCATCGCCGCCACGTTGCCGCCGGGTGTTTGGATGGTGGGCGTCTTCGTGGACGAGTCCCCGGAGAGCGTGCTGTGCACCGCCGGGCAGGTGGGTTTGGATATTGCCCAGTTGCACGGTAGCGAGTTGCCGGAGCAGTATCCGCGGGGCATCCGCGTGTGGAAGGCGATTCGGATGATGGGGCAGGACTTCAGCCTGCCAACTGCTGGCGCGGCGGAAGCCGTCGTGGTGGATGGCCCGGCGTCGGGACAGAGTTTTGATTGGGCGCGGGTTGTAGGGCAGGCAATCGTGCCTGCGGACGCGCTTTCCAGCGCGGCCAAGCCGGCTGAAAGCCGGCTTGCAGCCAAGATTGGCTGCCCCACAAGATGGCAGCCCAAGCTGATCCTGGCGGGGGGCCTGGATGCGGGCAACGTGCGGCAGGCCATCGAGCAAGTGCATCCATGGGGCGTGGACGCCTGTTCGCGGATCGAAAGCTCGGCGGGTCGCAAGGATCGTGTCAAGATGGCGGCGTTTCTGAAAGCCGCACTGGCATCGCGATGATGACCGTACAACCAGACGCGGGCGGCCATTTCGGGCCTTACGGCGGCCGTTTCGTGCCGGAAGTCCTGATGGCGCCGCTCGAAGAAGTGGAAAAAGCGTATCTGGAAGCGCGCAGCGATCCGGCGTTCCAGGCTGAGTTGAACGACCTGCTGCGGAATTATGCCGGCCGCCCCACGCCGCTGTACTTTGCGCAACGGCTCACCGAACACCTGGGCGGCGCGCGGATCTACATCAAGCGCGAAGACCTGTTGCACACCGGCGCGCACAAGATCAACAACACGCTGGGGCAAGGGCTGCTGGCGCGGCGCATGGGCAAGCGGCGCATCATCGCCGAAACCGGTGCAGGGCAGCACGGCGTCGCCACGGCTACGGTTTGCGCGCGGCTGGGCCTCGATTGCGTGGTCTACATGGGCGAGGAGGACATGCGCCGGCAGCGGCTCAACGTCTTCCGCATGCGCCTGCTGGGCGCGCAAGTGGTCCCGGTGACCAGCGGCAGCCGCACGCTGAAGGATGCTATCAACGAGGCCCTGCGCGATTGGGTGACCAACGTCGACGCCACTTACTATCTGCTGGGGTCGGCCCTGGGGCCGCATCCATATCCGCTGATGGTGCGCGATTTTCAGAAAGTGATCGGCGAAGAAGCCCGCCGCCAGATTTTGGAGACGGAGAAACGCTTGCCGGCCGCGGTCTTCGCCTGCGTGGGTGGAGGCAGCAATGCCATCGGCATCTTCCATGCGTTTGTGCCGGATGAAGCGGTGCGGCTGATCGGCGTGGAAGCCGGCGGCCGGGGATCGAATTTGGGCGAGCATGCGGCGCGTTTCCGCACCTCGACGCCGGGAGTGCTACACGGCGCGCGCAGCTATCTGCTGCAGGACGAGGATGGCCAGGTCTCGCTGACGCATTCGATTTCGGCGGGCCTGGACTACGCGCTGGTCGGGCCCGAGCACGCCTGGCTGCACGATCGCAAGCGCGCGGAGTATGTGGCCGCCAGCGACAGCGAAGCGCTGGAGGCGGCCCGGTTGCTGTGCCACATCGAAGGTCTGATTCCGGCGCTCGAATCGGCGCACGCGGTGGCCGAGGTGGTGCGGCGCGCGCCGGCGGCCCGCGATCGGATCTACATTGTGAATATGTCCGGACGGGGCGATAAGGACATCGACATTTATCGGGAAAACCTGAAGGAACTGGACACAGATTGACACCGCAAACCCGCATCGCCGTTCTGTTCGAGGCTCTAAAGCGGAACGGACGCAAAGGCCTGATTGCATACCTGACCGTGGGCGATCCGTCGCCCGAGCGCACGCCCGCGCTGGTGGAAGCGCTGGAGCGCGGCGGCGCGGATCTGATCGAGCTGGGCGTGCCTTTTTCGGACCCCATCGCCGACGGCCCCGTAATTCAACGCGCCGGCCAGCGGGCGCTCGCGGCAGGCACCACGCTACGCAAGGTGCTGGAGATCGCCGCGCAGATCCGGCGCCGTTCCGAGATTCCCCTGCTGCTGTTTACCTATCTGAATCCGGTGGTCCGCTATGGCCTGGAGGCGTTGGCGCGCGACGCAGCGGCATGCGGCATCGATGGCTGCCTGCTGACGGACGCCAGCGTGGAAGAAGCCGGCGACTACGTGGACGCCATGCGCCGGCACAACCTGGACACGGTGTTCCTGGCCGCGCCCACTAGCACCGAGCGGCGGCTGCGGCTGGTGGCCGAATACTCGACCGGCTTCGTCTACCTGGTTTCGCGCACCGGAGTGACCGGCGCGCGCGAGTCGCTCTCCAATGCCGTCGGGCCGCTGGTCGCCGCTGTGCGCGCGGTAACGGATCTGCCGCTGGCGGTGGGATTCGGCATCTCGCGCCCGGAGCACGTGGCGGAATTGGGCCGGACGGTGGAGGCCGTAGTGGTAGGCAGCGCCATCGTCAGTTTGATCGAGCGCAATCGGGACAATCCGTCGCTCGAAATCCAATTGGAATCTTTCGTGCGCGAACTGAAGCATGGCTTCGATATGCGGACCGCGGAGGTGCGGTGACACGCGAGGACGCGCTGCAGGCGCTGGAAGCGTATCGCGTGTCGATCGACGCGTTGGACCTGCGCTTGCTTGAATTGCTGAACCAACGCACTCGCGTGGTGGAGGAAATTGGCCGCGTCAAGCGCACCGCCAAGCTGCCCATCTACGAGCCACGGCGCGAAGACCAGGTTTTCGAAAACATCACCGCGCATAATGGCGGCCCGCTCACACCGGAAGCCGTCAAGCGCATCTTCGAACGCATCATCGACGAGATGCGCACCATCCAGAGAATTCGTATGGAAGCCGGCATTGAACCTAGCCAGGACGGAGACTCATAAATGTTAGTCGTCATGCAGCAGGGGGCCGCTGAGGTCCAGATTCAGGCGGTGATCGACCGCATGGTGGGCGAGGGCTACGACGTGCATCGCTCTACCGGCGTGATGCACACGGTGCTGGGCGGCGTGGGCGGCAAGGTGGATGTCGATCTTGAGGTCTTCGAGGCGATGGAGGGCGTGAAGGAAGCGCACCGCATCGCATCGCCCTACAAGCTGGCCAGCCGGAATTTCAACCCCGGCGGAACCGTGGTGAAGGCCGGTGGGGTGTCTATCGGCGGCGATCGCGTGGTGGTGATGGCCGGGCCGTGCAGCGTGGAGAGCCGCGAGCAGATCGATTGCGTGGCGGAGTTGGTGGCGCGCGCGGGGGCTCGCGTGATTCGCGGCGGCGCCTTCAAGCCGCGCTCATCGCCTTACAGCTTCCAGGGCTTGGGCGCCGAGGGCCTGCAACTGCTGCGCGCGGCGGCCGACCGCAACGGGCTGGTAGTCGTAAGCGAGGTGATGGATCAGACCCAGATTCCGCTGGTGGCTGAGTATTCCGACATCCTGCAAGTGGGCGCGCGCAACATGCAGAACTTCAACCTTCTGCGCGAGCTCGGCAAGCTGCGCAAGCCGGTGCTGCTGAAGCGGGGCATCGCGGCGACCATCGAAGAGCTGCTGCTTTCCGCGGAGTACATTATGGCGGGCGGCAACTACGACGTGATCCTGTGCGAGCGTGGCATCCGCACGTTCGAGACGTACACACGCAACACCATGGATATCTCGGCCATTCCGGTGGTGAAGAAACTTTCGCATCTGCCCATGATGGCCGACCCCTCGCACGGCACGGGACGGCGCGACAAAGTGGCGCCCATGGCACGCGCCGCGGTGGCCGCCGGCGCCGATGGACTGCTGATCGAAGTGCATCCAGACCCCGACCGCGCCTTGAGCGATGGCGCGCAGTCGCTGCGGCCGGAGCAGTTTGAAGAGCTGATGCAGCAATTGCGCATGATTGCATCGGCGGTCGGCCGGACGATCTGATGGATACTGTTGCCATCGTCGGTGTAGGGCTGATCGGCGGCTCCTTCGGATTGGCGCTGAAGAAGGCGGGCTTCGGCGGCACGATCCTGGGCGTCAGCTCGGAAGCGGCCGTGCGCGCGGGGCTGGATCGCGGCGCGATCGACCGCGGCGCAACGCTGGAACAGGCGGCCCGTTCCGCCGACCTGCTGTATCTGGCGCAACCTATCGGACGCATCCTGGACACGTTGCACCATCTGGACCCGCTGGTGCGGCCGGAGGCGCTCATTACCGATGCCGGCAGCACCAAGCACGCCATCGCCACCGCGGCGCGCAAGCTGGTGCGGCGTTGCCAGTTCCTGGGAGGGCATCCGCTGGCCGGCAAGGAAAAACGCGGCGCGGCGGAAGGGGATGCGGATCTGTTCCGCGGCCGCACTTATGTGCTGACGCCCGCCGCGCCCGAGGATCTCGAGACACCCGCGGCGCGCACGTTTGTCGAGTGGCTGGGCCGCATCGGCGCGAAGACCGTGGTGCTGGGCGCGGCCGAGCACGACCGGCTGGTCTCGTTTACGTCACACCTGCCGCAGCTTGCTTCCACCGCCCTGGCGGCCACGGTGGCGGAAAATCTGACCGCGCCGGAGGACTTGCAAGTGGCCGGGCCGGGGCTGATCGACAGCACGCGCCTGGCGCTAAGCGCGTATGAGTTGTGGCGGGACATCCTGGCCACCAATACGGAATCCATCGAGCAGGCGCTCACGGCGTATATCAACGAGCTGGAACAGCTTCGCGAGAACCTGCGCACGCGCGGCGCGCGGGATGCGTTTGCGCGGGCGGCGGACTTGGCCGGGCGGCTGCGAGGTGCCCCGAACTCGGCGGGGCGGTGAGACGATGGAACTTGGAGAATGGGAAGAGTTCGGACTGCTGGAAGATTTGCCATCGGCGGTCTCTTTCCTCGTCCGCAATCATCCAAGCTTCGCGCGAAGGGGTTTCAAGTGCGCGATCCAATTCTCACGCGGCGTCCTTGGATTCCACTGCGAGCCGAAAGCCAAGACCGTTCAGCAGGGCGCCGAGACTCTGCAGGCTGGGGTTACCTCGCTTGGATAACATCTTGTAGAGGCTTTCCCGATTCAGGTTGCTCCTCGCCGCCAGCTTACTCATTCCGCGGGCCTGTGCCACGTCCCGCAAAGCGAGAAGAAACACGCACGGATCGTCCTCCTCCAACGCCGCGTTGAGGTATGCCTCCGCCAGGCGGTGGTCCTTGAGAGACTCGATCAGATAATCGTCATAGGGCACGCTTCGCGGCATTTTTCCTGCTCCCGTAGTCCCGCCAATATCTCTTCGCGTCCGCGATGTCTTTGCGTTGAGTGGCCTTGACGCCGCCACACAAAAGGACGACGAGCGTTCTGCCGGCCTGTCCAAAATACACCCGGTAGCCTGGGCCTGTCTTGACGCGAAGTTCGGAAACGCCATCGCCCACCTGCTTGCCATCGCCAGCGGTCGCATAGATCGTGAGGTCGACCGGCCCGTTGGCCACCAAACCTCACTGTAGCCTATTGGCTACGGAATTTGGAAGGCGGAAAACAGGGGGCTCGAGAAGGGTGCGTGCACGCCGTAGGGCGAGGGGCGCCGGTCAAGACGGCGCAGAATCGGAACTATGGACGATCTGGATTCCGAATGGCAGAGCAAGGGCGCGACCCTCAGCGACAAGTCGGCGCGCGAGGAGTTCGGGCTGACGCAGGATGAGATCCACCAGGCGGCGCGGGCTGGCACGCTCCAATACGGGGTCGCCTCGATGCACGGCAACCCATGGCTGCGGCTCCTCCGCCGGGAGGTGGAAGCGCTGGTCAAGCGCAAGCATGGGGCCAACTACTTGAAGGACCGGCAGGCGAAGACGGAACTGGCGCGCGTTACTCGCGAACTGAAGCGGCTGAAGTCGCAGATGGCCCAATTGGAGGAACGGAAGGCAGAGCTGATCGCGGCCATCGGCAGGTGACAAAGCAATGGGCTCCCGAAGGAGCCCATTGGATAGCTAGCTAGAGGGTTCGAAGCGGAACGCCGTCAGAAGATGATCTTGGCGGCGAGTTGCAGGTTGCGGCGGTCGGTTTCCGATCCCGAGCAGCCGTAGCAAGCCGGGATGAAGGAAGTCGTCAGAGTGTCGGCGGCGGCGCCAGGCGCAAGTCGTAAATATAGATGGAGTAGCCGATACGGGCCGTGGGGTGAAGCGCGCGGAGCCAGGCGTGCTGCCGCGGATTCCCAAACGAATCGTACAGGATGTTGGTGCTGATCGCGCCAACGCAGTCTAGCGAGGCGCGGCGCCCGGTCTCCCAGGTCGCCGGCAGGGACGGCCCGCGCACGCCGAGCCGGCCGATATCGGCAGTGCCGAAGTAGTCCAGACAGACTTGCGAAATGTGGTGGGTATTCAGCCACGCCGCGAGATTCTTGGCGTCCTGGCCCCAGTCGATGTTGGAATCGGCCAGGATCGCGGGACCGTTGGCGGGTCCGCCAGCCAGGACGTTGAAGAATGCCAGGTAGTGCGGGCAGATGGATACGGACTCGGCCACCAGTCCGGCGACAAGCATGGCGAGGACCAACTTGCGATGGCGGAAACGCACCCGCGTCACGGCGCCGGCGGCCAGGATGAAGATGAAAGGCCAGATCGGCAACAGGTGCCGGATGCCCATGTCCAGGTGGCTGCGCAGGCTGAAGGCGGCATAGATCGCGGCCGGCACGCACACCGCGAACCAAGGGAAAGCCACGGCGCGGATGCGCGCACGCCAAATCCCGCGCAGGAGCAACAGGCCTGCCAGCAACAGAAGGGCCAGCGTGGCGGCCGGAGTCTTCACGGCGAAAGCCACGGGAAAGTAGTACCACCATCCCTCCGTTCCATGCATCCCCAGCAAATAAGATGGATGACCGTAGGTGTCGTGGTCCACATAAATGAGCAGGCCTTCGAGGAATGGATGGACGCGCGGTATGCCTCTCGAGACCAATCGCGCCATGGCGCGAGTCTGGTTGCGGTCCAGGAGATCGTGGCACACGCGCGCATCGATGCCCCCCAACCTCACTCCATGGCTCCACGCCAGCGCGCCGTAGACCAGGCAGACCACGACGGCGGAGAGAGCCGTGGCGGCCAGCATGGAGCCGATGCCGTGCAGGAGTGAGAGTCCCTTCTGCCGCTGCCACCAGCGGATAGCGTAAAGAATGGCCAGAACGGGAAGCAGAAAAAGAGCGGAGAACTTAGTAGCCACGGCCAAGCCCAATAGGACGCCGGCGAAGGCCAAACGCCGCAGCCCGGGCCGGGTTAGAAATGCGCACCACGCCGTCACGGCCAGGAAACAAAACAACGTGACTGGGACGTCGTTCTTCACGTAGTGGCCGTGGGCGGTGACGGTGGGATCGAAGGCATACAGCGTTAGCGCCAGGATCGCCGCGCCCGGGCTGAAGGCGCAGCGGGTCCATAGGGCGATGGCCAGGCCGAGGCATGCGGTGAGAAAGATCGACATGAGCCGGGCGGTGAAAAGCAGTGTGTCAAGCGAACGGCTGTTCTGGTCGAAAAACCGCATGCCGAAACCGTACTCATCCGCCTTAGTCCAGAACGTGGAATCGAGCGGCAGCGACGGGTGGAGGGCCAGCAGGGGAATCGCCGCAAGGATCTTGGCAAGCGGCGGATGCTCGGCGTTCATGCGGAAGTCGCCGGTCTTCAGATAGCTGTAGCCGGCCGCCAATTCGACAGGCTCGTCGCCGATATTGGATTCCCGCCAAGCGGCGAAAAGCTGCACCGCGCAAAGGTACGCGAGGAGCGCGGCGGTCGCCGGCCAGAAGAGTCGCCGAGCACCTTGTTTGTCCAGACCCACGGATACAATTCTATCGTTCGAAGCGCGCCAGGCGCGCCCGGATGTTAAACTGGTCGCACCCCATGCTCTGGAGCAAACTTTTCATTCCCACCCTGCGCGACAACCCCGCCGAAGCCGAGGTGGCCAGCCATCAACTGCTGCTGCGCGCCGGATACATCCGGCAGGTGGCGGCGGGCATTTACAGCTACCTATTTCTGGCGCAGCGATCGTTGTTGAAAATCGTCCGCATCGTGCGCGAAGAGATGGACGCGATGGGCGCGCAGGAGATGCTGCTGCCGGCGCTGAATCCGGCCGAGTTGTGGCAGGAATCGGGGCGGTGGGACGCCATGGGCGACAACATGTTCCGGCTGAAGGACCGCTTCCAGCGCGACTTGTGTCTGGGCATGACGCACGAGGAAGTGATCACGGCCACGGCGCGCGGCGAACTGCGCAGCTACAAGCAATTGCCGCAAATCTGGTATCAGATCCAAACCAAGTTTCGCGACGAGCCGCGGCCGAAATCGGGGCTGCTGCGCGTGCGCCAGTTCATCATGAAGGACTCCTACACGTTCGATATGGACGCGGCGGGGCTGGACGCGGCCTATCGGAAGCACTACGACGCGTATTGCCGCATTTTCCGGCGGTGCGGCCTGGAATACCTAATTGTAGAGGCCCATTCAGGCGCGATGGGCGGGAGCCAGTCGCACGAGTTTCTGGTGGAATCGGAAGCGGGCGAGGACTTCATCGTGATGTGCCGTAAATGCGGGTACGCGGCGAATCGCGAGAAGGCCACTGCGCAGCCCAGCGCGCCGGGGGTGCCCGACCCGGAAGTCGACCTGACGCCGGAGGAATTTCACACGCCGGGGCGCAAGACGATCGCGGAAGTAAGCGCGTTCACCGGCCTGCCGGAAAGCTCGCAGATGAAGAGCCTCGTTCTGGTGGCCCACGGAAAGCCGCTGCTGGTGCTGCTGCGCGGCGATCATCAGTTGAGCGAGACCAAGTTTGGATCGGCCGCGGGCGATGCGGCATTCCGCCCTGCGCGTCCGGAGGAGATCCGGGAAGCGTTCGGCGCGGATCCGGGATCGCTCGGTCCGGTGGGCGTTACGCGGCTGCGGATTCTGGCGGACCATGCGCTGGCGGGGCGGCGCAACATGATCGCGGGCGCCAACAAAGACGATTACCACTTGCGGCATGTCACGCCGGGGGAGGATTTTCAAGCGGAGTTCATGGACTTGCGGCAGGTGGAGGCGGGAGACGCGTGCATGAGTTGCGGCGCGCCGGTGGAGATCCGCAAGACCGTGGAGGTCGGGCACATCTTCAAGCTGGGGTACAAGTATTCGGAGTCGATGGGGCTGCATGTGACCAACGCCGAGGGCGAGGAGGTGACGCCCATCATGGGATCGTACGGCATCGGCATCGAGCGGATTCTGAGCGCGGCGATTGAGTTGTATCACGATAAAGACGGCATGAGTCTGCCGCCCACAATTGCGCCGTTCACGGTGGTGGTGACGCCGGTGAACACGGCCGACGCGGCGCAAAAGAAAGCGGCCGAGGAGATCTATCGCGCGTGTCTGGGCTTGGGTTTGGATGCGCTGCTGGACGATCGCGACGAGCGGCCGGGCGTCAAGTTTAAAGACGCGGATTTGATTGGCGTGCCGTTCCGGATCACGGTAGGCAAGAAGGTAGCCGGGGGGATGGTGGAGTTGGTGGAGCGGCGCGGCAAGAAGACGGTGGACGTGCCAGTGGGGGAAGCGGCGGCGCGGGCTGCGGAGCGGGTGAAGGGGCGTGATGGCGACTGACTGGGCGGGGGTGGACTGGGCAAAAATCCGCGGCGAGTTTCCGGCGCTGGCGGAATGGACCTATTTGAACACGGCGACGTTTGGGCAGATGCCGCGGCGGGCGGCCGAGGCGGTGGCGCAGCACTTCGCGCGGCGGGACGAATTGGCCTGCTCCGATTTCATGCAGTGGTTCCGCGACGCCGACAGCATTCGCACGCGCATCGCGGAGTTCATTCGCTGCGAGGCCGCGGACATCGCGTTCATTCACAATGCGTCGGCGGGCCTGTCGCTGCTGCTGGGCGGCCTGGATTGGAAGACGGGCGACCAGATCGTCACGCTGGAAGACGAGTTTCCGAATCACTATTACTACCCGTCGCACCTCGGCGGCTGCGGCGTGGAATTCGTGGAGACGGCGTGGGAGCGCTTCTACGATTCACTTACGCCGCGCACGCGGCTGGTGGCCATCAGTACGGTGAATTATGCGACCGGCTTCCGGCCGCCGCTCGAGGAGATTTCGGAAACGCTGCGGCGGCGCGGGATCCTGCTGTATCTGGATGGCACGCAGAGCCTGGGCGCGTTGCAGTTCGACGTATCGCGCATCCGGCCGGACCTGTTCGCTGTGGACGCGTATAAGTGGCTGCTCTCACCCAATGGCGCGGGGTTCATGTATGTCAGTCCGGAGTTGCGCGAGCGGCTGGCGCCGGCGGTGATCGGGTGGCGCAGCCACAAGGATTGGCGCAATCACGAGAATCTGCATCATGGCGCGCCGCAGTTCGCGACCGAGGCGGAGAGGTATGAAGGCGGCATGCTGCCGTTCGCGCTGTTGTACGCCATGAAGGCGGTGATCGAGATGATACAGGCGATCGGGCCGGAGCGCATCGAGCGGCGGGTGATGGAACTGGCCGGCAAGACGCAGGATGTGCTGCGTGGCGCGGGCGCGGTGTTGCCGGCGGACAGCAGCCCACATTACGATTCGCAGATCGTGACGGCGCGGTTCGGCGGACGGGAAGCATCGGCTATCGCGCGGGAGTTGCAGACGCGCAAGGTGCTGGTGGCGGCGCGGCACGGGAATTTGCGCGTATCGCCGCATTTTTATAACAATGAGACGGATCTGGCGCGGCTGGCGGAGGCTTTGTCTTCTCACGATGTTTTATAATCAAAAGCGATATGGTGCGGGAATACGTGGAACGGCGCGAGGACGGCTACTACCTTATCGGAAGCCGTGTTTCTCTCGAGTCGATTTTGTACGAATTCCTACGGGGGGAATCGCCCGAAGGCATTGTGCAGGCGTTTCCCTCGCTGTCGCTCGAGCAGGTGTTTGGCGCAATTCTGTTTTACCTCGCCGATCGCGCCGCAGTTGACAAATACTTGCGTCAGGGTGAAGCGCGATTCGACGATCTTGCGAGGGCGTCGCGAGAGGCGAATCCCCTTTTGTACGCCAAGTTGGAGGCGGCCAAGAACGCTACACCGCCGCGGCGCTGATGCGGCCCCGATTCCTGGCTGATGAAAACTTCAATGCGAAGATCATCGCGGGTTTGCTAAGGCGTGAACCCACGATCGACTTTCAGACAGCCAGTGCGGCCGGATTGCGGGGATTGTCCGATCCCCTCGTTTTGGCCATCGCGGCGCATGAGGGCCGCATCCTTGTCTCTCACGACAGGGAAACCATGCCGAGCCATTTCAGCCGTTTCATCACAGATTCGCCGAGTCCCGGCTTGCTGATTGTCGATCAGAGGGCGGGACTTGGGGATGCAATCGAGCAGATGCTTCTGATTTGGGCGTGCTCGGACGCGGACGAATGGATTGGCCGCGTCGGCTATCTTCCGTTGTGACCCACCGGGAGTGGCGGAGTTTGGGGCTGATCAGACGCCGTGTTTATGCTCGAAATCCGCCAGGGTCATGTCTCCGCGGCGAATGCCTTCGATGCTGTCCTGAATTTCTTCGATCTCGCCCGGGGAGAGGGGCTCGTCGGAGTCGAGAAGGGATTCCAGATAGCGCTGGGCGGCATGCAAGTCGCTTGCCGGTAAAGCTTCTGTCTTGACCTTAGCCTTAGCCGTCATGGGGACCTCCTACTCATTAGTAGAGCACGTTGCGGGCATGCTGCGAGCCCGGCGATTACAATGATCGTTTGCCGATTCTGTTTTCCATCCTGTGCGGCGCTTTTTTCACGCTGGCTGTGGCGTGGATGCTGGGCAACATTTGCCTGCGCCGGCTGCCGGTTCCGCCGGCCATCGCGCTGGCGGTGGGGGCGGCGGCGGAAAGCAGCATGGTGTTTCTGCTGCTCGTCTGCGGCGTGGGCAATCGTGTCGGCTTCATCTTGTTGGGCGCGGTCTGCCTGGCGGTGTTCTGGCGGCTAGGGCGCGGTGCGGCGCGGCTAGCGGATCCGGCACAGGCAGGGGCGGATCGCGTGAGCATATACCTGGCAGGAGCGGCGCTGGCCTTCTACGGCGCGCTGTACCTGATCAACGCGCTGGCGCCGGAGCTGGAGCCGGATGCCCGCATGTATCACCTGGGACTCACGTCCGAATATGTGCGCTTGGGCGGCTTCTCCAGCCGGGTGGGCTTTTATGAAATGTTGCCGCAGGGTCTTGAGATGCTGTTTGTGCCGGCGTTCGCTTTCGGAAAGCACTCGGCGGCCAGGCTGGTGCATTGCGCGTTTCTGCTGGCGACCGTGCCATTGATGTGGCGGATCGGGCGTCGGCTGGGTCTGCCGGAAGCGGCAGTGCTGGCCGCGGCGGCGCTGTACTTCTGTGCGCCGATCGTAGGGATAACCGGCACGTCCGCGTATACCGATGCGGGCGGAGTTTTCTTCACGCTCGCCACGTTCTATGTGCTGCTGGTATGGCGCGACACGCGCGACGCGCGCTACCTGGCGGTGGCGGGGATCGCGGCGGGGTTCTGCTACGCCATTAAGTTTCCGGGCGGCCTGGTGGCCATTCTGGCGCTGTTGTACGTAGTGGCGGTGGAGCGCGGCATACACGTCCGCCGGTTGGCGTTGCTGACGGGTACGGCGCTGGTGGTGGCGATGCCGTGGATATTGCGCGACGCGATCATGACCGGCAATCCGGTGGCGCCATTGTTCAACTGGATCTTCCCCAATCCTTATTTCCATTTGTCGATGGAGAAGGATTTGGCTGCCGCGTTAGGCTCGTTATGGGGCGTGCCGCCCTGGCGGGTTCCGTACGAACTGATAGTGGGCGGGCGCTTCGGCGGCACGATTGGGCCGGTGTTCTTCGCGCTGCCGCTGGGATTGCTGGCGCTACGCAAGCGGGCGGGCCGTTTGTGCTGGATGGCTGCGGCGCTGCTGGCTCTGCCATGGTTCTGGAACACGGGGGCGCGTTTTCTGATGCCCGCATTGCCGTTTCTGGCGATGGCTCTGTCGCTGGCTGTAGCGATCGTCCTGCCGCGACAGGTGCTGTGGGCGTTCGTGGCGGTGCAGGCGGTGGCCTGCTGGCCGCAGATCTTCGGGCTTTACCATCCCGCATACACATGGCGCATGGAACGTATTCCGTGGAAGGCGGCGTTACGCATCCAACCGGAGCGGGATTATCTGGAGAGCGTGCTGCCCGCATACGGGGTGGCGCGTTTGGTCGAGGACAACACCAAACCCGGCGAACGGGTCTTCTCGCTGATTTCGGTGCCGGAGGCGTATACGGACCGCGAGGTTCTGGAGTTCTGGCATTCGGCGCAGGCGGATCAGTTGGTCGATACGCTGCGACTGGCTGCGGCGCAGAACGACACGCTTATCGATGTGAGTGCACAGTGGACCCCGCGTGAGATACGGGGACTGCGCATCCGCGTGCCGCAGGCAGCGCCGGTGGAGTGGCAGATTCACGAGATCACGCTATTCTCCGGCGAGAATCCGGTCTCCGGCGGCCCGCAGTGGGAGCTGCGCGCGTGGCCCAATGTGTGGGAGCTGCCGCTGGCGTTCGATGGAAACCGGGCGACGCGCTGGCGCACCTGGGAACCGGTACGCGCGGGGATGTACGTGGAGGTGGATTTCGACGGCGCGCTGGCGCTGAGCGGCGCGGTGATGACCTCGCCAACCGCGGCGTACGCTTTGCCGTTCGAGTTCTACGGGCGCGAGCACGATGGATGGCATTTGCTGACGAACCGGCCCGTAGTGATGCCAAAGCCTCTGGGGAACGTGAGAATGTCGGCCACGAGAGCGGTTCGCGGTGCGGGGTTCCGATACATCCTGGTGGACAACGGCAACGAGGGGAACGGCGCGCTGGGCGCCGACATTGTGGGGCGCGCAGCGGAGTGGGGTTTGGAGAAGACGGCCGAAAACGGCCCAGTGGTGCTGTTCCGCATAGAGTAGGCAGTTGAGAAGGAGCCTTATGGACTGGTATTCGACGGTACGGTTCCCGAGTGAGAGCGCGGACTATCGCGCTGCCCGCGACAAGCTGCTGGCGGCCGAGCGCGATCTGCGCCAGCACGTGGAGCAAGTGGCGGAGTTGCGGCGCAAGCTTCCGCTGGGCGGAGAATTGCCGGAGGATTATGCGTTCGAGGAGGGGGCGGCGGACCTGGCAAATAAGACGACCGTGGTTCCGGTGAAACTTTCGGCGCTGTTTCGAGAAGGCTTGGACACGCTGGCGCTCTATAACTTCATGTATGGTCCGGCGATGAAGCAGGCGTGCCCGATGTGCACGTCGTTTCTGGACAGCCTGAATGGCGCGGCTCCGCACGCCGCTCAGCGGCTCAACCTGGCGGTGGTGGCCAAGTCGCCGATCGGGCGCATTCGCGAGTTTGCACGCGGGCGGGCGTGGCACAACCTGCGGCTGCTGTCGTCGGCGGGGAATTCATACAACCGCGACTATCATGGAGAGACTGCCGATGGCGGTCAAATGCCGGTGCTTAGCTTATTTGTGCGGCGCGACGACAGGATCTATCACTCATACAGTACGGAACTGGCGTTTGCCCCTCCGGAACCGGGGCAGAACCAGCGGCACATCGACATGATGTGGCCGCTGTGGAACTTACTCGATCTGACTCCGGAAGGGCGCGGCGCGGACTGGTATCCGCGGCTCACTTACTAGCGGAGCGGCCCGTGGCTCACGCACCAGACGTGCGCCACACAAGAAGGTGTTACCATTTTCCCATGGGGGCTGTGCCCGCCGCTTTTGGCCGCTGGACGCGCCGCAATTTCCTGATTTCCGCTCTGGCGCCGTGGGCATTCGCCGAGCAGAAGGGCGTTCCGCTCCCGTCCGCCTGGCATCGCTATTCGGACCCGGCCACCGAGTTCGAAGTGTTGCGGCTCACCGACCCCGCCCACTCCTGCTGGCTCCCCGCTTACTACAATCGGGTGCTGGCGCGGCGCGGCGGATTCCTGCTCTACGCGAGCGACGAGACCGGTTCCCCGCAGGCCTGCCGCATGGACTTGCATAGCGGCGAGTCGCACCGGTTGACCGAAGCCGCGCACTTGGATGCTTCCTCTATCGCCATGCTGCCGGACGAGAGGAGCTTTTGTTATTGGGACGGCCCGGCGCTTGTTCAAATTGCGCTGGGCAACCTGCGCACGCGCCAGGTCTACGAGATCGCCGACGTTTGGGAGCGCTGCCCCGGCGCAAGCGTTGCGGATGACGGCACTGCGTTGATGGGCGAAAGCCGCGATGGCGCATCCCGTCTGCGGGTCATCGGACTGCAAAAAGGCGGGGCGCGCACCGTTACCGAAGTCCCCTGGATTCTGTCGCACCCGCAGGCGCGGCCCAAGCGCGCGCAGATCCTCTACCGGCAGGCGGACGAGGGGCTATGGCTGGTCAACTCCGATGGCTCCCAGAACCGCAAATTGCCGCTGGCGGGCGGGCGCATCGGCCCGGCGCGCTGGTCGCCGGACGGCCGCACCGTTCTGTATCTGAATTTCCCGGACGACCCCACGGAGTTGCACGCCCTCCGCGAATGCTCCCCGGACCAGAACACGGACAAGCTGGTGGCGCGCACCAGCCAGTTCGCGCACTTCGGATGCAACACCAATACATCGGTTTTCGTGGGGGCCAGCCAGAACCGCGCCGCGCCGCACATCCTGATCCTGCTGCGGCTGACCCGCCGCGAACTGTCGCTGTGCGAGCACCGCGCCAGCAATCCGGCGATGGTCGCGCCGATCTTTTCCGCCGACAGCCAGCAGATCTTCTTTGAGAGCGACCGGGATGGCAAGCCCGCCATCTACCGCATTCACGTGGAGAAGCTGGTGGAAGAGACCGAGCCGGAATCGTAACAGGCGGGTCCTGTCCTGCCTTTCAAAACACGCGCGGCAGAAGCGCGCCGTCCGCGGTGCCCAGCGCGCCCGACCAGCGCCCCATATCCATCTGTAGGCGGCGTCCGTCGCTGCGCACTGTGACCAGGCCATCCAGGTCTGTGCGCAGCACGCACGCCTGCCGCTCTTGGTAGCGCTCCAGTACGTCGGCGTGCGGGTGCCCGTAGGAGTTCTCAAAGCCGGCGGACATGACGGCGAACGCCGGCCGCGCCAGGTCGAGGAACGCGGCCGTGCTGGATGTCTTGCTGCCGTGGTGCGGCACCTTGAGCACGTCCGTCTTGCGCACCAGGCCCTCGGCTACGAGCTCCGCTTCGATCTGCCGTTCGATATCGCCGCTCAGCAGGAACGAGTGGCGCCCGAAGGTGACGCGAAAGGCCAGCGAATCGTTATTGTGCGGCGCGTTTTTCGGCACATAGTCCAGCGAGGGCGCCAGCACCTCCAACTCGGCGCCGCCGAAGGGGAAGCGCTGGCCGCGGTGCAGCGGCACAATGTGCACGCCATCCCTGCGCGCGCGATCCCGCAAAGCGGACCACGCGGGGTTCTCGGAATTGGCGCCGGTCCAAAGCTCCTTCGTGTGGAAGTTCTCGAGCAGCGACGGCAGCCCGCCGATGTGATCGGCATGTGCGTGGGTGCACGCCATCACGTCGATGCGGCCGATGGACCGGTTCCATAGGTAGGGCGATACCACGTCTTCGCCGACGTCCATCTGCGAGGGCGCGCGGCGTCCGAAGGCGGGGATGCCGCCGCCATCCACCAGCATCAGCTTGCCATCCGGGAAGGTGAGCAGGATGCTGTCGCCCTGTCCCACGTCCACCACGGTCATCTCCAGTTCGTGGCGCGCGATTTCGGGCGCGAACGGATGCCAAAGCAGCAGCGCGAGCAACGCCGCCAGCACGCCCGCGGCGATTGTGAACCAGACACGGCCCGCGCGGCGGGACAGGCTAACGGCAATCAGCCCGGCGCCGATGGCGATTCCCAGCCACAAGGGCGGATCTGGAATGCGCCAGTTCGGTTCGAGATGCATGTGCCAGTTGACCGCCGCATGGGACACCGCCAGCAGCCATCCGGCAATCTTCGCCACCCACGCCCAGCCGGTAAAGATGGCGATGAAGCCCACGGGAATCACGGCGCACATCAACGGCACCACGATGGTGTTGGCGGATACGCCCGAGAATCCGATGCGATGAAAGTACACCACCATCGGCAGCGCCAGCCCAAGCTGCACGATAGCCGAGACAACCGCAAGCTGGAATGCGTACAACAGCACGCGCGCCGGGATGCCGATGGCCAGGCAACTGGCGCGCTCCGGGAGTCCGGTCCAGAGCCGCACGGTTTCGGCGAGCAGCCGCATCTCCACACGGAACTGCGCGGCAACGGGCGCCAGATGGAGGTCGCGCCCGGTATCCGGCAGGTCGGCCAAGGCGCGGGAGCGCGGGTACGCGGCGCGCTCCAACAGCGGCGTGGCGAATGCGCCGATGAATCCGACCGCCAGAAAAGTGAGCTGAAAACTGGCCTCGAACATCTGTTCCGGATCGAGCACCAGGAAGCCGATGGCCACCGCGGCCAGTATGTTCAGGATACGGCGCTCGCGCGCGAAGTAGCTGGCCACGGCGAACAACGTAAAGCCGGCCGCGCAGCGCACGCACGGCGATCCCCATCCAGTGACCAGGGCATAGAGCCACAACAACGCTGAAGTGACGAACAGAGCGGCCTCTCGCCGCACGAAGCAGAGGCGCAGCACCAGCATCAGGAACAAGGCCAGCACGGCGGTGTGCGTACCGGAAATCACGATGGCGTGGTAGGTGCCGGTGTTGCGGAACTGCTCCGTCCAGACGCGCTCGACCTGGTAGGTCTCGCCGATCATGATGGCCTGCATCATGCCGGTCTCATAGGGCTTGCCTTGGTAGAGCTGCGCCAGACGATCGAGGGCCATCACGCGAAGGCCAACGATGGCCGCCTGAAAGCGCGATCCACACCGGCCGGGCAAGACGGCGACCTCGGTGCCCGGACTCATGGAGGCGGTCCAATAGATGTCGCGACGCGCCAGATAGCGCGCGTAGTCGAACGCGCCGGGATTGCCGAAATTGCGCGGCCGCCGCACGCGCGCTTCAAACTCCACGCGCTGGCCATAGTGGAGCGCGGGCGGCGCCTGGCCTTCGCGCGCATACGCGGTGACTTGCACGCGCGCGTCCGGATCCAGTTCCACGACGAAGCGTTCGCGGTCGCCGGAAAGCGCGGGCGGCTGGACCACGCAGCCGCTCAGGATCACGGGCTCGCGCCCTTCGGCATCCAACTCCGGGCGGGCGCCGGGACGATGCGCCAGATCGACGAGCGCACCCGCGAATCCGAGCCCCAGCAGGCAGCATGCCCCAGCCAGCACGCGAGCCTTCCGCCACAACGCGATGGCGCACAGGATCGCGAATGCCGCGATGACTATGGATAGGTCGCGAATTTCGAACGACACCAATCGCGAAGCCAGAATGCCGGCGGCGATGGCTGCCAAAGGCGGGAGCAGCGGATCTTGCATGATCGGTTACCGTTGCGCGGCGATGAATCCGATGCGCGGCTTGCGCCGGCTGGGGGTCCGCAGATTCTTGAACCCCTTCATCACTTTCTTTTCGAGATCCTGAATGTCCTTGACCACGATCGAGAGGACTGCCGCGTGGTCTTCTTGGGTGTGCTCCATGCGCTCCATCTTGCGCGCCAATTCGCGGTGGGTGGCCAATACTTCGCGCAGTTTTACGAAGGCACGGACGATCAGGATGTTCATCTGCACCGCACGTTCGCTGTTGAGGACGGACGAGAGCATGGCGACGCCGTGCTCGGTGAAGGCATACGGCAGGGTGCGCCGCCCGCCGCGGCCGGTGTTTGACATCGCAATTTGCGATGTCAAAGAGGCAGTCTCCTCTTTGGTGAACTGGAACATGAAGTCCTCAGGAAAACGCTTCTGGTTACGCTTGACTGCTTCATTCAGGCGGAAGGTAGGTACGCGGTACAACTCGGCAAGGTCGGAATCGAGCATGACCTTCTGGCTGCGAATGACGTAGATTCTTTGTCCGATCAATTCCATAGGCGCCGGACGACGTCCGGCGGGGGTGGGGATGCGCCTGTTTCCGGCAATGGCAGCCGTTGGCGCGGGGAGTAGACGTTGCATAGGCCAGCAGGTTAGTGGCTCCGCTGGCCAGGAGTTCTCAATTCGAGTTGCTTTGGCTGATTATTTGCTCGCCGCCGACGCTTCGGTCAAGTCCAGCCGCGCTTGCCACGCATCGCGTTCCGCGACCGGACCGGCGTTGGTGAAGTTCATCAACTGGTCTTCGCTGGCGCTGTATTGGGGCCAGTGCGGACGCCCTTCGCCATCGGGATCGCCGGTCTTCGCGAACGCCACCCAGTAAGCCAGGGCCGCTTTGGCGGTGGCCTCGTCCGGGGACGCCAAATCCTTGCCGTAGCGGGCGGCAACGGTATCGAAGACGAACGGGATCTCGGTCGCGTGGGGCGCGCCCTTCCACGTCTTGCGCAGAGACTCCGCCACGTAGGAGAATCGGTACTCATACGCGCGCTGGCCCGTCGCGGCGACAGCGCGCACCACGAACCGGGCGGGCTCGACCATCATCCGGTCCGACGCCACCAGCATGCCGACCTTCCGAAATTCGCCCGATTTCTCCGGATCGTAAGGACCTGCGCTTTCTCCTTGTTGGCGCCGAACGGCGCGAGCAACTCATCCATACTTTTGGCGAAGGAGAATCCAATGTCGCTGCTGTTGGCGCCCGCGATCACCGGGATCTTCATGGCATGTCCGGCCAGAAACGCTTGCTCGGGCGTCTCCGCGACAATTTTGCCGTCGATCATCGGACCGGCATACGTGGGGTTGCCCATACTCGCCATGTTCAGGCGATCGCATACACGCTCGGCGGGCAAATCGCGCAACGCGGCCAGCGCAGCGGCGTCTTCGCCCTTGATGCCGGCTTTCTCGGCAAATGCGATCCCAACCGCTTCGCCCGAGGGCAGGTTCGGACCGGATTCGCGGACGCGGCGCATCGGGCCGATGCCGGTGCGGCCGCCGCCCGACTCGACGATGGCTTTGTGGAACAGCCCGCGCGCCAGCGGCGTGGTCATCATGGTGAGCACCGAGCCGCCACCGGCGGATTCGCCGAACAGGGTCACATTGCCGGGATCGCCGCCGAACTTCGCGATGTTCTCGCGCACCCATTTCAACGCCGCGATCTGATCGAGGAAACAATAGTTGCCAAGCAGGGCATTTGGATCTTCCTTGGTGAGCGCGGGGTGGGCGAAGAATCCGAAGCGTCCGACCCGATAGTTGAAGCTGACGAATACGACGCCGCTCTCGGCGAAATGCGTTCCGTCGTAAACGGCGGGCGAGCTTCCGCCATTGACGAAACCGCCGCCGTAGATCCAGACCATGACGGGCAGCTTGCCGGATGCCCGCTGGACGGGCGCCCACACGTTGAGATACAGGCAGTCCTCGGCGGGCTTGGTGCCGAGCGGCGCGGCATCGCTGGGGAACGGAAGCTGCATACAATCGGACGCATACGTGGCGGCGGATCGTACGCCCTTCCACGCCGCGACAGGCTGCGGCGCGCGCCAGCGATTCTGGCCGGTGGGAGACGCGGCATAGGGAACGCCCTTGAATGCGACCACGCCACCGGCGATCGCGCCTTTCAGCGCGCCGCTTTCGATGCGCACCTGGTCGACGGTTGCCGCGGCGGCAATGGCAGCGACGGCCGCAAATAGAATGATACTGTGAATTCGGATCATATATGTGTCAGTTCATGTGTACAGAGCCGCGCAGGGACAGGTCGCGCGATGAGGCGCCGGCTTGGATGATATACTCGCCCGGAACCAGTTCCCATGCGTCCTTTTCCGCGTTGAAAATCGAGAGATAAAACGGATCGAGGCGCAGCGTTACAGACTTCGATTCGCCGGGCGCAAGCCGAACTTTTTCCCACGCCACCAGACGATTGAACTGCTCGCCCGAGGCTGCCGGAAGAGTGGCGTAGACCTCGGCGATTTCCGCGCCGGCGCGCGCGCCGGTGTTCTTCACCTGGAAAGTCACGCTGTCTTTGGACGCCTTCAGGTTCGAATACTCGTAAGTGGTATAGGAGAGCCCAAAGCCGAATGGGAACAGGGGCGTCTTACTCTTGGCGTCGTACCACTTATATCCGACCAGCAATCCTTCGTCGTACGCGACGTCGAACTTTCTGGTATTGTCCTTGAAACCCGGAAACATCTCGACCATGTCCTTGTCGCTCGCCGGAGGCGGCTGCTCGGTGAGCTTCGGGTGCGGCAGGTCGGCTTCCGATTTGGCGAAGGTCAGCGGCAGCTTGGCGGAAGGATTCACGTCGCCGAACAGGATGTTGGCGATGGCTTCTCCGCCGCGAATGCCCGGATACCATGCCTCCATCGCGGCGCTTACCTGGCCGATCCACGGCATGGTTACCGCGCCGCCCGTTTCGAGCACCACGATAGTATGCGGATTGGCCGCGGCCACCGCGCTTACGAGGGCATCCTGATTGTGCGGCAACGACAGGTTCGGGTGGTCGCCGCCTTCGCTGGAATGCTGGCTGACGAATACGATGGCGACGTCGGAAGCCTTTGCCAGGCGCGCCGCTGCTGCCGGATCGGTTCCGCCGTCATACTGCACGTCCGCATGCGGCGCCTTGGCGCGAATGGCCTTCAGCGGCGAGGAGCGGTGCCAGATCACACGATCGAAGAACGGCGTGTCGGCAGGCTGCAGCACGGGATTCCCGCCCATCGGATCGACCTGGGCCGATCCGCCGCCCGACAGGACGCCCACATCGGCATGCGATCCGATGACCGCAATGGTCTTCACGCGCGCCACTGCCAGGGGCAACTGCGCGTTCGCATTCTTTAGCAGGACGATGGACTGCTCGGCGACGCGCTCGGCCACTTCGAGGCCGTGGAAAACATCGGGCACCTGGCGTTCCGGCGAATTATCGAACAGGCCCACCGCGAATTCACTGCGCAGAATGCGGTGGACCATGTTGTCGAGGCGCGCCATGGGCACCTGCCCTCCCTCCACTGCTTTCTTGAACGCATCCGCCAGGTAAGTGTTGCCGGGCATCTCCATATCCAGGCCCGCCAGCGCGGCTTTAACGGTCGAGTGCGTGCCGCCCCAATCCGACAATACGAATCCCTGGAATCCGAAATCCTTTTTCAGGACGTCGGTGAGCAGATAGCTGTTCTCGCAGGCGTAATCGCCGTTCAGCAGGTTGTAGGAACACATCACGGCGCCGGCGCCGGACTCCTTGACGCCGATCTCGAACGCCAGTAAATCGCTCTCGCGAATGGCGCGCTTGTCGACCTTCACGTTGACGTAGGAACGTCCGCTTTCCTGGTCGTTGAGCGCGTAGTGCTTGATATCGCCAACGATGCCCTGTTCCTGGAGCGCCTTCATTTCGGCGCCCACCAGCCTGCCGGCCAGGACCGGATCTTCGCCCTTGTATTCGAAGATGCGGCCATTGCGCGGCTCGCGCGCCAGGTTGACGCCGCCGCCAAGGGTCATGTTGTAGCCCTGATCGCGGAGTTCCCTACCGATCAGCGCGCCGTATTCGCGCGCCAGGTCGAGGTTCCAGCTTGCGGCTTCCGCCACGCAGGAGGGCAGCGCGGTGGAGTAGCGCCCGAACAGCGCGCTACGCGTGACGCCCACGGCGGCATCCGCCATTTGCAGGTCGGGGATGCCAAGGCGCGGGATGCCGGGAATAAAACCGGCGCCCCCCACGGATTTCGAAGGTGGTGCTTCCGGGCCTGCGAAGATCAACCCCCACCCTCCGCCGTGCAGCAGCGAGATCTTTTCGTCGAGAGTCATCTGCGCGACGATCAGGTCGGCGCGCTGATCGGCCGGCAGGCTTTTGTTCATCCATGGACCGGTAGGCTTGGGACGCGGCGGACCGAACTGGGCCCCGGCGGGACCGACAAGGGCGGTCGAGAGGATGGCGGCGAGCGCGGCGTGGCGCAGGCGGAGAGATGTGCTGGTATGCATAGGAAGGAGAATAGTAACAGATGGCATTGTCCGCTGGCGGCTGCCGGCATCTGTTCGGTATATCCTCAGGGATTGCCTTATAATGAAGAGATGCGGAAGCGCCGTACGCTTTACATCAAGAATCCCACTGCGCACCGCTTAGCGGAGCAACTCAGCAAGCGCATGGGGGTAACGCTTACGGACGCGGTGATCCACGCGCTGGAAGAGCAGGTACGGAGGGCCCGACAGCCAATCGACCGCGAGAAGATCGACGCGCTTTGCGCCAGAGCGCAGGCGTTGCCGGTACTCGACCCTCGCACTCCGGACGAGATCCTGGGCTACGACGATTTTGGCATTCCACGATAAATGGTCATTGACACATCGGCGCTGGTGGCGATTTTAATTGGCGAGCCACCTCGCGAGTCGCTCCTTCGTGCAGCCGGGGCAGCCTCGCGGCGAATCGTATCGGCAGTTTCCTTGCTGGAGACTGGAATGGTGCTTCGGGCGCGTTCCGGAGAGGCGGCGCTGCCACTCCTGTATGAATTGATCGACGGACTGGCTTGCGAGGTTGCCGTGTTCGATCAGCCGCAGGCAAAGAAGGCCATCGCCGTATTCGGTCGATTTGGGAAGGGCATGGGCCATCGCGCGCAACTGAATTTCGGAGACTGCGCCGTTTACGCTCTGGCTGCGGAGCGGAACGAACCGATTCTGGCGGTTGGCAATGATTTCGCGGCGACTGGGATTACCGTTGTGCCCCTGTAAGATTACCCAGCCGGTTGTGACAGAATCCGCTGCAGCATATCCGGGATCTCGAACACCGCGCGATTCGATTGCGCGGCGGCGTTGGCGCGCATGCGGGCGTAGGTGGCCGGCTCCAGCAGTTCCTTGACGGCGGCGTCGATCCCGCGAAAATTGCGCAGCACCAGACCCACGTCCTGTTCCCGGACCCACGCGCAGTTGTAGCGCTCCTGCGGCAGGTTCCAGGCGTTGCGCTCCACGATCACCGGCAGCTTCATGGCGATGGCCTCGCCAGCGCGGCGTGGCGCAGGCGGGAAAAGACCCTCGTGTGCATAGGAAGGAGGATAGTGACAGATTGCATTGTCCTGGGTGGGGACGAGAGCTAACAGGCGTGGACGTGTTTACGGAATTCGGCGAACCGTGGAGATCGCTCCGCGATTCTGTCGAGGTCGGCGGCGGCCGCTATCTCTTCATACACTTTGTCGTCAGCCGAAAGACCAGCTTCAGAGAGCATTGTCAGGAATAAAGGCTTTGGATCCATGATCTCCTCCAGGGCCTTATTGATCGCCTTGATTGACCGGATCCGGCCCCGCGAGAGAGCGACCTTGCTTACGGCCCGATCGTCGCCAAGCAGCCATGTCTCCACCATGCATCGGGTCGCATAGAAGTGGACGGGAAATGTCGGCTTAAAACCCGATTTATCCAGGAGGTCACTTAGGTCTGCCTCGCTGGTCCGCGGGTCCTTCCCGCCAGAGTCACGGATGACCAACGCCTTGTCGATGCGACTGTACTCAAATCCTCTCAGCACTCCCACGAATTTCTTACGGAGCGCTGGCACGCCGCCACACGGCCACGCCACGACATGCTCTACGTCGGGCCGAAGCTTTCGGATTATAGCCGGATAGACCGCGGCGTCGCGCGGGCCCTCGACGACGATTCCGAAAATGCTCATCCCTGGCCAAGCGCTCCGGCAAACATCAGGTCGCCCAGACCCAGTCCTTCGTCCTCGACCAGTTTCCTGAGATGTGGCTTATCATTGGGCCTTATCACTTTCGTCTCGCCGTGTTTCTTTTCGATCCACAGGATCTCGTCGAGCTTCATTTGATCGAGCACCAGTGGGGAATGCGTGGTGCAAATGATCTGAGAAGGCGGTACGCCCCGGTCGGAGGTTTCCAGCTGGACCTGACGCAACAACGCAACCAGTGTCTCGAAGAGCTTGGGATGCAAATGATTCTCGGGCTCCTCGATGGAGAAGAGGGTGCCCCCCAGATCGTCAGGAGCAAAGATGAGAGAAAGATAGGCGATGAATGCCAGTTCGCCATCCGACATCTGAAAGAGCGGCGTGGGGCGGAGCAATCCTTGCTCATTAGAAGCCAAATAGACCATCCCCTGCTGCGTCGGCCACGTCAGAAGATCTCGGATTTCTGGAAAGACATCTCGCGCAACCTCTGCAATGCGGGCGAAGGCTTGAGGCGATCGGGTTTGCAGCCACATCAGCCAAGCGGAGAGGTTTGAGCCGTGTATGTCGAGGACATTGCCAGCCGTCATCAGGTTTGCCTGCTTCATCACACCAGGCATGAACTGGTGATATCGCCAGTTCTGGGCGAAGAATTTCAAAGGGTAGCCGTCCCAATTGGGGGGCGCTGATTCCATCCCCGATCTCTCCGCCGGGATGAAGGCTAGCTTCGCCGAGTCGGCGTTTTCGAGCCAGCGGCCATCGCTCTCTCTGACAATAAGCTCGTTGTCCTTCCCCCCCTCACGGAGTGTCAGTGTCTCTTTTTGGATGGTAAAATAGCCGCCGGCACCTGCTGCGATTTCGAGTTCATACTTAAACTCTCGACCGAGGCGGGCGGCCTCAAGGAACTGAATGGCTATCGAAAGCACGCGATCCTGGCTTCCTTTCCACAGGACCTCGTCTATCCCTTGCCGACGTGTCAAGGCGTTTCCTGGCCCGAACTGCGGCGACCAACATTCGTACAGGAAGCGGAACAAGTCGAGGATATTGCTTTTCCCCCCCATATTGGGCCCGACCAGGACGTTCAAGGGGCCCAGAGAAAAGTCAACGTCTCTCAAGCTCTTGAAATTCCGCGCGTGCACTCGCGTAATCATAAGGACACCGAAACTATGATACCCCGCTCAGACCCGGCCCGTAGGTCCGTGACAGGATTGATTCCAACATGTCCGGAATCTCGAACACCGCGCGATTCGATTGCGCGGCGGCGTTGGCGCGCATGCGGGCGTAGGTGGCCGGCTCCAGCAGTTCCTTGACGGCGGCGGCGATCCCGCGAAAATTGCGCAGCACCAGACCCACGTCCTGCTCCCGGACCCACTCGCAGTTGTAGCGCTCCTGCGGCAGGTTCCAGGCGTTGCGCTCCACGATCACCGGCAGCTTCATGGCGATGGCCTCGCTGATGCTGCCTGGCCCCGGCTTGCCGATGAAGAAGTCCGATAGATGCATGTAATAAGGCACCTCGCGGGTGAAGCCTTCCACAAACATAGGCATGCGCGACGGCATGGCGCGCGGCATCGCCCGCAACGTGGCCGCCAGCTTCTGATTGCGGCCGCAGATCAGGATCAGTTGCAATGGTTGGGCTGCCCGTTCCAGGCGGCGCGCGATTTCGAGCATCGCCGCCGAGCCTTCGCCACCGAACAGCACCAAGCCCGTGGGCCATTGCGGGTCGAGCCCGAGGCGTTGCCTCTCCGCACTGCGGTCGGCCTCGATCGGCGCATAGAAGCGCGGGTTCAGGATCATACCCGACGCGCGAAAGACGAAGCGATCCGGATGTCCCAATTCCCGCGCCTGCGCGACTGCGCGGTCCGAGCCGCAGATCAGATACTGCTGCTGGCGCTCGATCCAAAAGCGCGGCGGATAGTCGGCGATATCCGTAAGGATGGTCACCAGCGGCGTGCCGGGCAGCGCGGCTTCCAGGCTCAGCTTCAAGGCGCGGTTGAAATTGGGAATCAACGAGACCACCATGTCCGGCTGGCCCGCGCGCCAGAAATCGGTTAGCATCCGAACCAGCGCGGGTTGGAACAAGCGGATCAGCACGTGCAGACCCTTTAATAACTCTCCAGAGCCAATCGTCCAACCCTTTTTAAGCAGGAGGTTGTAATAATCCTGGAGCCGGATGCCGGTGATGCGGCGAAAGATATCCAGGTTATCGAGCTGTTCCTGCAGGTTCACCATGCGGATCGCCCACGGCCGCCCTTGTTGCGCAATCACCTGCTGCAACGCCATAGCCGCGCTGCGATGCCCGCCTCCCGCATCGAAGTAGATGAAATCGATCTTCTTCATACCTTTGATTTCACCAAGCTTTCAAGCAAATGTCATGATCTTGTAGGATTATGGGACTATAAATTAGGGTGGGATGGTGTTAGAGTTCATCACAGCGAGGGATTATAACCTGATGCATCGTGTGCATCGGTGGCCGGCGCCGCGATGGATTCGCGTGTGGATGATCTGCGCCACGCGCGGCGGGGATGGATGGCTGTGGTACGCCATGGGCATCGTCATCCTGCTGTTCGGCGGTCCCACGCGCTTCGCGGCCGTCGCCGTCGCGGCTCTGGCGGCCGCCCTGGGAATCGCACTCTTCCTGTTCCTGAAGCAGCGCATCAACCGCAGGCGCCCCTGCGCTATCGAGCCGCACTGTTGGGCCAAACTGTTGCCCCCGGACCGCTTCTCTTTCCCCTCCGGCCATACGATCACCGCCTTTGCGGTGGCGCTCTCGCTGGCCGCCTTCTATCCGGCACTGCTGCCGGGATTGCTGTTCTGCGCCGCCAGTATCGCGCTCTCGCGCATCCTGTTGGGGATGCATTTCTTGAGCGACGTGATTGCGGGCGCGCTGATTGGCTCCGGCCTGGCGTATGGCGCCGTCTGGCTGATGCGGTAAAGAGCTTTCAGCATTCAGCAATCAGCTTTCAGCTTGCTTTGGATCTCCGGACGACACGCTGGCATCTATTGCATATGGGTTGTGTTCGGAATCTTTGCCTGATCCTCGTTTGCGCCGCAACTTTGGCCTTGGCGGCGCCGCCGCCCGCGCCCAGCATGGACCTGCGGTTCGACCGCCTGGCGAGCGCCTTGACGCTACTGGGCGACACCGACCGCAAGATCGTGGATGAAGCGGCCCAACTGATCCGCGAGGGTGAACACGCGGGCGCGCTGGCACGGCTTTCCACGTTGACGCACTCGAATCCCGAGAATTCGTCGCTCCGCATTCTGATGGCCTATGCGCAGCTTCAGCTCGGCAACCTGACCGGCGCGCTGGATGAAGCCAAGAAGGCGCACGAGGCGCCGAACGGAAATAGTTACAGGTGTTACTTCCTGGCCAAGATCGCGTTTCTGACTGGCGATAACATCACCTGCCGGCGGGAGCTGAATCACGCGAAGAACGCCGGCGATATGCCGGAAGAGGTCCGGCAATTGCAGAACGATGTGAAGAAGGCTAAAGCCAAGGGCTAAGTCCAATCCTGTTACAATCGCCCTATGTTTAGAGGATTGGAGCACACGGCCATCGCCTCACCCGACCCGCGCGCGCTGGCTGAGTGGTACGCCGCGCATCTCGACTTCGTCATCAACTACGAATACGCCGGCAACTACTTCGTGCGGGCGGCGAATGGCACGATGCTGGAAATCATTCCCGGCAAAGGATTGCTAACGCCGCCGCAGCTCGACGACCCAGGCATCCGCCACCTGGCGATCGACGTGGACGATTTCGACGCTGCGCACGAGCGTCTCAAGGCCGCTGGCGTGCGCTTCCTGGGCGAGCCGATGAACAAACAAGGTAACCGGCTTTTGTTTTTTGCCGATGGCGACGGCAACATCCTGCATCTGATTCAGAGGGAAAGGCCGCTGCCGTAAACCTGTGCTGAGCCGGGTCTTCAAGGCTTTCCATTACCGCGAATTCCGTCTGCTCTGGTTTGGCGCCTGCACCTCGTCGATCGGCACCTGGATGCAGGTCGTTGCGCAGAGCTGGCTGGTGTTTCAGATCTCGGGATCGGCGTTCCTGCTGGGTCTTGACGGGTTCCTGGGCCAGATCCCCATTCTTCTGTTTTCGCTGATTGGGGGTGTGATCGCCGACCGCATCGACCGCCGGCGGGTGCTGCTGGGGTCGCAATACGTGCAGATGACCTGCGCGTTCGTGTTGACTGCGCTGATCGCGCTGCAGTGGATCAAGGTTCCGCACATCCTGACCGTGTCTTTCGTGGTGGGCTGCGCGCAGGCCTTCGGCGGCCCGGCGTATTCGGCGCTGGTGCCCATGCTGGTGGAAAAAGAAGACCTGCAGAACGCCATCGCGCTCAATTCCATCCAGTTCAATCTGGCGCGCGTGATCGGCCCCGTGCTGGGCGGTCTGGCGCTCACCGGGTTGGGCGCGGCCTGGTGCTTCGGGCTGAACGGCCTGTCGTTCGTGGCGGTGATTATCTCGCTGCTCCTGCTGACCGTCACGTTCGAGCCGCAAAGGACCGGAGAATCCATCTTGACCGGCGTGAAGCAGGGCATCTTGTTCGTTCGCGGGCAAGGCGCCATGGTGGGACTGATCGCGCTGGCGTTTTGCATGACCGCGCTGGCCATCCCTACGCTCACCTTCCTGCCGGTCTTCGCCAAGGACGTATTCCACCGCGGACCCACGACCTTCACGATCCTGCTCTCGTGCTCGGGGGTCGGCTCGGTAGCGGGAGCGCTGATCGTGGCGGGCTTCGGCGACCTCAAGAACAAAGGGCGGGTGGCGCTGCTGACCATGCTGCTGCTCGGCAGCGCCATTGCCGGATTCGCCCTTTCCAAGTCGATCGTGTTGAGCGGCGCGTTGCTGATCGTTTTGGGCGCGGCGATGATGGGCGTGTTCTCGACGGTCAGCTCGCTGGTGCAACTCATCACTCCCAACGAAATGCGCGGCCGCGTGATGAGCGTGTATAACCTGGCCTTCCGCGGCGGAATGCCGGTGGGAATCCTGGCGACCGGGTGGCTGATACGGACCTACTCCGCGCCGCACGTGCTGGCGGTGAATGGTTTGCTGTTGGTGGTGGTGGGGGGCTATTTTCTGCTGGTGCAGCGGCGGGTGGCTGCGCTGTGATGGAGCTATCAGCGGTCAGCTATCAGCCGTCAGCTAGAACCACGCGCGGCGCTTCCCGAAGCCGCTCCGGCCCTTGCGGGGCTGAAGCCCCGCGCGGGATAAATCCCGCCCTCCAGGACGCTCGGTCTAACTGGGCCGGATCGGGCTCCTCAGAGGACGGCGGTGCGGGGGCGACGGGACGAAGTAGACAGCGGCGGCCTTCCCCGGCCCGCCATCCCGCACCACATAGAGAGGTCCCTGACCGCTGACGTTCAGCAGGAAGACGGATGAGTCGCCGAACCGGTCGAGGCGCGTCGGCGTAAAGTTAAGGTCGAGGCTCTCGACAGGCGCGCGCGACGGGATGTCGTATACCGCCAGCTTGCGGCTGCCCGCGTTGGCCACGAACAAGCGCTGCCCGTCGGCGGAAACCTGCAGCCCGGCCGGCGAGCTGATGCCGCTGTCGTTTGCGAACACCACCGCGCCTGGCGTGCCGGCGTAGTCTTGCACCTGGAAGATCTGCTGCGATTGGCTGTCGGAGAAGAACAAACTGCTGCCCGCCAGGGCGATCGCGGACGGGCTGACGGCGGGCGCGATGCGCTGGATGCCCGCGGAGGCACTGGCCAGGTAGATGCCACCGGCGTCGGGGGATGCCACTGCTACAATCAGCCGCAGCCCGTCGAAAGCCAGCGCGGTCACCTGTCCGGGAAGGCTGGACAGGTTGATCGGCGCGGCGGCCACCGGCGATTGCGCGAGACCGGTGAGGATCTGGGCTTGGCCGGCGCGCGACGAGTAGACCGCGGCGGCGCTGCCATCGGCCGCCCACACGAATCGATCCGGGCTGGGGATGGCCCCGGCCACAGCCAAAGCCGCGGGATGCGCATTGCGGAGGCCGGTATACAGCATCAGCTTGCCGCCTCGCTCGACGGCCAGCGCCGCGGAGCCGTCCGGCGCCACGGAAGCGGCGTCCAGTCCGATGGCGACGCCGTTGCCAAGATAAGCGGCGCCGGGGATGCCGAGCATGGGCCGCACCGCGCCCGACTGCGCATCGAAGATGAAGCCGGTGACCGGTCCGGCCACACCGGCCGAGGGCTGCGCCCAGCCCGAAATCGCGAGCGCGCCAAACGCGATGAGGAATCTCGAAGTATGCATATGCAAATAGACGCCGCCACAGCCCCAAATTCTCACGGCGCCACACTGGCAGTATAGCGCTATGATGGGAATCCATGAGGGTGGCAGTGGCAAGCGATCACGGCGGTTTCCCGCTGAAGACGCGGATTATCGAAGAATTGGGCAAATTGGGGCACGAAACGGTGGACCTGGGCACGGATTCGACCGACCCGGTGGACTATCCGGACTACTCGCGCGCGGTGGCCGAGGCGGTGATTGACGGGCGCGCCGAGCGGGCCATCCTGCTGTGCGGCAGCGGCGCGGGCGCCTGCGTGGCCGCCAACAAGTTCAAAGGCGTGCGGGCGGCTACGTGCCACGATCCGTTTTCGGCGCATCAATCCGTGGAAGACGATGATGTCAACGTGATGTGCCTGGGCGCGCGCGTGGTCGGTCCGGAGTTGGCCGTGGAACTGGTGCGGCGGTACATGGGGGCGAGTTTCTCGGGGTTGGAGCGGCACAAGCGCCGGCTGGGGAAGATCGCCGAATTCGAAAAGGAGTTCGGGCGGTAGGCCTTTCCGCATGAGCGTTTTGCAGAAGAGCTTTCGCGTGTCGACGCGGGGCCATTCCGAGGTGCTGGATATCACGCCGCAGGTAGCTCGCATCGTGGCCGAGAGCGGCGTCCAACAGGGCATCGTGAACATCGCCGGTGTGGGATCCACCCTGGGCATCACCACGCTGGAGTTCGAGCCGGGATGCGTGGCGGACCTGCGGCGCGCGCTGGACCAGATCGCTCCCGCCGCCGCCGACTACGCGCATAACGCCCGCTGGGGCGACGGCAACGGATACGCGCACCTGCGCAGCGCACTGGTGGGCACAACGCGCAGCTTTCCGGTGACCGCTGGACGCATCATGACCGGCACCTGGCAGCAGATCGTGCTGTGCGATTTCGACAATCGCGCGCGGGACCGGCAGGTGCTGGTGACGGTGGTAGGGGAATGATGGAACGACGCGCGGAACCCCGGCTCTTATGTTCGGACCTGATCAAGGTGCGGCTGGAGGGCGGAGAACCGGCGGAGACGATGGCGAATCTGGAAGATATCTCGCCATCGGCTGCGTGCGTGTTGTTCGAGCGGGCGGTGCCGGCGGGGGCGCGGCTGTGCCTGATGCTCGGCCGGCACAGATTCCGCGGGCGGGTGACTCATTGCACGCACAATGAAATCGGGTATTTTGTGGGAATCCGGTTCGATGCCGGGAAGAAGTGGTCGCGCCAGATCTACGAGCCGAAGCACCTGCTCGATCCGATGGAAGTGGTCGGACGCAAGCGCTGAGGCGGGACTGAAAAGAAAGAGGCGGGACTGAGAGTCCCGCGCAGGCTGAGAGCCTGCCCCACTTTGATTAAGGGGCGCGCTTGACGACGGCGTCGGTACCCCAGGCGCCATCCTCGGTCTGGATCTTCAGGTTCATGGTGTCGCCGGAAACCGTTCCGGTCACCAGCAGCGTAATCGGGTTGCCCTGATATTCCGACGCTACCGTGAGCGAGATCTTGCCGCCGTCAAGCGATCCCTTGGTGACGGGCCGGGGCTTGCCCTCGGAATCCGACATGGTCCCGGTGACGACGGTGCCGTCGGATTTCAGATCGAGCACAACGTCGGCTCCGGTTCCTTCCATCGGCCCTGTCCACTTGCCGGTGACGCCGGCAGCCAGGGCGATGACCACGGCCAACAAAAACAGAACGGAGAGCGAAAGCGCGCGCAACATGGTTATGGACCTCCTCCGTATCATATCCGTTTGTGGCGTTCGGCAGGGTCGAGCCACAGGCGGTAGCCGCCGCGGAAGGCGTGAGCGTTGTTGCCCAGGCGCGCGCCCGGCGGAATCTTCTTCAGCACCTTGGCGTTGCCGCCGCCCAAAATGACGTAGTCGGCTTCCAGCGCCGCCTTCAGGCGCTTCACCACATCGAACACGTTCTGCCGCCACTTCTTCTTGCCCAGCCGCTTCAGGCCGCGCAGGCCGACGTAATCCTCATAGGTGCGGCCATGCTTGTAGGGCAGGTGCGCCAACTCCATGGGTTCCAGGACGCCATCGACGATCAGCGCCGAGCCGAGACCCGTGCCCAAGCCGAGGAACAGCATGCGCCCTCCCTCGTAGTGGCCGAGGGCCTGCATGGCGGCATCGTTGATGATCTTGACCGGGCAGCCGAGCGCCTTGGCGAAATCGAAGCCGACCCAGCCGCGCCCCAGGTTATGCGGATCGCCGAGCGGCTTACCGTGCAGGACTGGCCCCGGATATCCGATCGCGGCCACCGAATACTCCCAGCCGGCGGTGGCCTTGCGCACATCGGCCACCATTTTCCGGGGCGTCATCTTGGGGCCGGAGGGAATCTCGATGAACGTCTTGTGGCCGGTGGCCAGGATCTTGACGTGGGTGCCGCCGACGTCGAGGACGAGAATCTTCAGAGGCTGGTTTGTCACTTGCTACTCCGTCTCCCGAACATGTTGCAACCGCTCCTGCAATTCCACGGGCAGCGCTTTTTCCACTTCAGCGGTAATTAGGCCCGCGGCGTCCATGCTTCGGATATGGACGCGGTCCCTGTCCCGAAAAGCACTCAGTTTCATACGTACCAGATCGGGGACCGGAATGACAAACACCTCCGTGCCTAGAAGGCTCTTCTTCTCCGGCTGAATGGGCGGGTTCGGCGTGGCCTGATTGGGGCGGACCTTCTCTCCGCTGAAGAGCAGATGAACGGCGTTCCTGGCGCTGGTTGTGTCGCCGTAGAGCAACATGTCCGGACCGGCGGTGTGGCGGAAGCGAAACCCGTGCCGGGCAGCGATCTCGCTGGCTCTCTCGAGGTCGGAGCGACGAATCATCAGGTCCACGTCGCGGGTCAGCGTGGTATGCTCCGGATCGGCTGCCTCCACATGAACCAGAACCGCCAATCCGCCGATCAGTTCGTGCTGGACGTGCTCGGCCATCAATGGGCCGGTGATTTTGTGCAGAATGCCGGCCAAGTCGAAGAGGCTTTGTTCGAACACGAGATTAACGGCTTCTCCCCGATCCGCGACATCGTGGAGGTATTGGGCAAAGGTCGGCATTCGTCACGCACCAGAGCGGGGCTTAAGCCCGCCCTCCATTACTCGACGGTGACGTGCGTGCCCTTGGTCTCGTGCCGCGAGAGATCCCCGATGCGGTCGTCAATCACGCTGCGCACGCCCTTCAGAAGTTCCACGCGCGCGTTGCGGAAATGGTCCCTGGTAGCGTCGGACCAAGCCTTCCGGAAGAACGGCTTCACATTCAGACAGTAGAAGCAGCCCGGAGCGTCAACGTTCGTCTTTTCGTCTGACATAATCAATTCTCCCTCATCTCCACGGTCAACACTTTATTCTCCAACTTTGCGTGCGCCGGCGTCAGGGCCGCCATGGAGGTGGGCAGGCCGATGTGGCGGCGCAGGGTCCCGATCTGGACGACCAACTCGTCGCCTTTCTTGAACAGCCCCACTTCTCCCTTCATGGCGAAGGGCAATTGCAATTGCACCTCGTAATGCCCGTCGCGCTTGGTGAAACTGTAGGGCGCTTCGGTGCGCGTGACGGCGGCGGGATCCTCGTCGTCGGCGTAGAGCGCCCGCGCCAATTCCCGGAGGCGCTCGGCGCCCAGCACCTCGTGGGTAAACAGCGGCACGTGCCTTACGGGCACGGGAGAGAAGTAGGCGTCGATCTCCGCCAGGACGCGCTGCTGCGACTCGCGCCATTCGGCGAAGAAAGAATCTTTGATGGTCTCGGGCAGCACGCGATTCACGATGATGCCATCCACGGTCAGGCCGTGCAGCGAGAAGTACACGAAGGCGCGCTGGGTCTCGCGCAACACCATCTTCTCGGGATTGGTGACCAGGCGCACGCTGGTGATGCGCGGATTTTCGAGCAGATCGTCGATGCCCTCCAACTTGCCGAAGAGGTCCTGGATGTTGGCGAAGTAACTGTCGGTAGGCAGTTCGACAGGGGAAACCCGGTTGGCCAGCGGGCGCACGGCTTTGAGGATGGTTCGCTGGAAGGGGAAGATGTGCTTCATGTACCAGTCGAGCGTGGTGGGCATGCTGACGAAGCGCATAGACTCGGCGGTGGGCGCGCAGTCGAGCACGATGACGTCGTAGCGCTGCTCACGCCGGAACTGGTTCACCCACATCATGGCGCTGAGCTCTTCCATGCCGGGCAGAATCGCCAACTCTTCCGCTTCCACGTCGCTGATGCCGGTGGTGCGCAGCACGGAGATGACGTAGGCGGAGATTTCCCGCCAATGCCGCTTGATTTCCTTCTGGATGTTGACTTCGTGGATGGCCAGCTTGTCGGCAATGGGGTAAGGGTCGCCGGTCTTTTCGTGGAAGAGGCTGGTTTCGAGGTCGAAGGAATCGGCCAGGCTGTGCGCGGGGTCCACGCTCATGACCAGGGTGCGGTAGCCGAGGCGCGCCAGTTGCACGCCCGTCGCCGCCGCCAGGCTGGTCTTGCCGACGCCGCCTTTGCCGCTGAACAGCAAGATGCGCATATGACTATGATAGCAAGGCACGCCTTGCGCGCCGAACGCGAGATTCGCTCGCGACAGAGCGGGGCTGAGAGCCCCGCGCAGGCTGAGAGCCTGCCCCACATGAGCTTAGCCAAGTTCGCGCCAGTCTTGCTCATTTAACTCGACTTTGTGTTTCTTGGCAGCGGATTTGATGCGCTTCCAGGCGGCATCGCGTTCAGCGTCGGTCACTCCTTCCACCTGCTTGAAACGGGCGATTGCGTTGCGCACGTGAGCAGCGTCATGGATGGGTTCTTTACGTTCCTTGGGAAAAGCGAAGTTTTCATCGGAGATATGTTCGCGGCTAGATTCAGTGATCTTGGACATGCTAACTTGATGAGCAAACCAATGGCCAATTTACGCGCGCCATCGCAGGAACGCGCCGACACCGCCGATCGATTCGAGCAAAGCCGCGTCTTCAATAAACGTCACGGTTGCGCCGGTTTGCTTGGCTTTAGTCACCAGTAGATCGGGCAGGGACGCCTGCCGCGGTTCTTCGCTTTGCGTTCCTCCCTCCGCATCGGGGATTTCCGGCGCCAGGATGGCTTGCACTGCCTCCGGCTGGGGATGGCTCTCCTCGAGCACGCCGCTGATGAGCAATTCTTCGACTTGTCCGTTGGCCAAGGCTTCGAGCGTCTCCTGCGGCCCGACTACGGCTAAGCCGCGCGCACGATAGTGCTGCATTAGCCGGTCCACCTTTTCCGCGGCAGTCTTGGCTTCTTCCTCCTGCAGCTTTTCGAGAGTGGCGGCCAGGACATCCTGCTCGGAAGCATGAATATCGAGTTTCATTACCTCCACCATGGGAACCATTTCCTGGGGCAGTTGTTCTTCGAGGAGCGGAATTATAACCTGATCTCCGGCAAGCACGATGTGACTTACTTTGTCTTCACGGACAATCTGAGCCAGGCGTTCAATGACCTCTTTGGCGTGCTCGTGGTGCGCGTTGCCCACACGCCGCTGGTAGCGGGCTTGGGACCATCCACCGACCTTAACCCGATGAACTCTCTTGCCTTTCACCTGCTCCGCGCCGATGACCTGGCCGAGCCCGAAGACGAAGATCCGCGCCGTGTTCGTATCCGTAAGCACCGCGGCGTAGCGCGGGTATTGCTCATCGAGATGGGCCAGATGATACAGATGCGGCTGGTTGTAGGCGTAGACGAGATTATCGCTGACAGGGCTGGTTAACTGGATTGCCTCGAAGAATTCTTGCGCGCCCCAACACGCGAATATGGCGACCCCGTTTGCGGCGGGGTCGATTTTGTCCGCGGTATACAAAACGATCCGTTCCACGTCTCGATCGAAACTGTGACGTTCAGGGGAATTCGGGGCCCAGGTCCTGGCGAGAGCTTTGAATTCGCGATGAAGATACGGCGCCGCATCGGGCGTGCGTCCGTGCTGATCCGGCTGAGTGTTCAGGTAGACGCTCAACACCGGAAACGTGGTTGGCTCGAAAGCCACCAGCCGGGCGAGAGGCTCTTCCATGGTAGTCGCCAGTGGCTCTGTAATGGTGGATGACATGAAAGCGCATGAGCACGCCGCGGGCCAAAGAGATGAGAAGCAGCCTGCATTGAGCCGGACCTATTTTGGATTGATGGGCGGAGTCTTCCGAGCGCACTTTCCTGCCGTCTCCGCGCAGATCATGCAGGTTGTGCGCGGGGTCCACGCTCATGACGAGGGTGCGGTAGCCGAGGCGCGCGAGTTGCACGCCCGTTGCCGCCGCCAAGCTGGTCTTGCCGACGCCGCCTTTTGCCGCTGAACGGCAAGATGCGCATATAACCATGATAGCGAGGCTTACTTTGCTTGCCTTGGCGGGACTGAAGCCCCGCGCGGGTTGAAACCCGCCCTCCATTCGAACGATCAAAGCCCAAATGGTTGGATTCAAAGATGCCGGTGGGTGTGCGCACGCTGCGCGACGGGGGCTGCGGTTGAGGGCTGAGGATCGGAGTTGTGTTTCGGGGGCGGTTCAGAGGGAGTGGTCGCGTATCCGTTGAGGTCTTTTAC
>Ga0224555_1000250_pt1 | contig 80358 bp, 57 predicted proteins | sample 714S23034metaG_FD_180687 | JGI IMG/M metagenome (GOLD analysis project Ga0224555, IMG submission 180687) | Peat soil microbial communities from Stordalen Mire, Sweden - 717 S2 30-34 | ecosystem: Environmental > Terrestrial > Soil > Wetlands > Peat | place: Sweden: Norrbotten County, Stordalen... | reverse complement strand
ACCCAACCGGGTCTGCGAAAAAGGTAAAACCCAGCAAATAATGACGTCGGCTACGCCCCACGAATCGGATCTGCGGCCGGAAACGCGGCGTTGCGACGGGTGTCGAGATCTTCGCTAATGATTCGGGTGGGGATCGTTTCATCGTTTTCTTATGTTAAAACCTGGGTTGGCATAATAATCCTTCGCTCGCTGCCGCCGACGCCACTTCGCATGGAACATTTCGGGCGAACTGAAGAGGACTTTAGCAAACGGCGGCATGGGGGGCTATTACCCAAATGGGTAATAATGACGCGCCCCTGTTGCGTGGCATGACCTTTGCAGGCATACTGCCACTTCATCTGGAAATGCGCGCTGGCTCACATTTTGGCAGGGAGCTGTTCCTTTGGCTCGGAGCATCCCTCCTGGCATTCCAGCCGGAGCAGGGAGCGGCGTCCGAACCGGCGGCCACGAACCTCCTGACCAATGCCGCCCAAGTCCGCGCCTTGAGTCCCCAGGAAGCCGCCCGGCGCCTGCCAGTCCGCCTGCGCGGGGTGTTCATGGGCCAAACCAGCGCGGCCGAAATGGGCTTTGTCATCGCCGACCAGACCGTGGGCATTTATCTGCAAGGGCCACTGGCGGGGGGCCGGTTCGAGCGGGGGGACGTGGTGGAGGTGGAAGGAACCACCGATCCCGGCGGTTTTGCCCCTTTTGTGCGCGCCCGCGCGGCGCGCAAAACCGGCCATGCCGAAATTCCGCCGCCCCGCCCGGTTACCCTCGGCGATTTGAGCAACGGCGGATTGGATGCGCAATGGGTGGAAGTCTCCGGCGTGGTCCGCAGTTGCGAACCGATGGCCGAAAGAGACCTGCCCGCCCCGCCGCCCGGAACGGTTCTTGCCACCAACGCCGCCGCCGCCTGGAATGAACGCAAATTCAAAATGACACTCGCCTCCGGCAGCGACCGTCTGTCTGTCCAAATCAATTACGAAGTGGTCCCCGAAAACTGCATTGACGCCGAGGTGCGATTGCGCGGGATATGCTTTAGCCAGCATAATACCAGCCGGCAGTTTTTGAATCCCCTGCTGCTGGTCCCGCGCGGGGTAGCCTGGACGGTTGAGAAGCCGCCGCCCAGTGATCCTTTCACCATCCCCATCCGGCCCGTGGCCAGCCTGCTGGCCTTTGACGGCGGGGGCAACTTCGGCCATCGCGTTCACGTGCGGGGCGTGGTGACTCACCACAGGCCGGGCGAGTTTCTTTGGCTGCGCGACGGCAAACGCGGCGTGCGCGTGCAGAGCACCCAAAGCCAGGCCCTTCACGTCGGGGATGAGGTCGAGGTGGCCGGCTTTCTGGGCCGCGGGCCTTATTCACCCGTGCTGGAGGACGCCGTTTATCGCAAGCTGGCCGGGCTGCCCCTGCCCGCGCCCGTGCCGCTGGAAAGCACTCTGGAGGCGCTCAAGCATGACGCCGATTTGGTGGCCTTGGAGGCGATCCTGCAGGAATGCCGGCCCATTGAGGACGGCTGCGTGCTGGCGCTGGATTGGAACGGACAACGCGTGGAGGCTTCGCTGCGGACAGCAGCCAACGCCGTCCCGGTGGCCCGCTGGCTGCCGGGCAGCCGCGCGCGGGTGGAGGGGATTTGTTCGGTGCTAACCTCCAAAAGCGGCCCCATCAGCGGGATTTGGGAGCCGCAGTCCTTTCAGATTCTGATGCGCGGGCCGGAGGATTTGGCCGTGGTGGCCGCGCCCTCGTGGTGGACGTATCAGCATATCATGCTGCTGTCGGGATTGGTGGCGGGGGCATCGTTGCTGGCGGTGGCCGCGGTGATGTGGCTGGCGCGCCGGCGGTTGCGGGAGCAAGGGAGCCATCGAGCCATGGCCGAGGCGGAATTTGCCGCCATTTTATCCGAGCGCAACCGCCTGGCGCGCGAAATTCACGACACGCTGGCCCAGGGCCTTGCCGCCACCTCGGTCCAGCTTCGCCTGGCGAAAAGGCATTGCGCCGACCCGGCCGGCGGCGCGGCCCCCTATATTGATGCCGCCCAGGAGTTGGTGCGCGAAAACCTGGAGGAGGCGCGGAACTCCATCTGGAACATGCGCGCGCACGTCCTGGAAAACAACGACCTGGCGGGCGCCTTGCAAGGCATCTTGCAACAATTGTCCGATGGCAGCGGCGCGCAAACCACCTTTGAAGTCACCGGCAGAACGCGCCGTCTGGCCCCGGTGGTGGAGAACAACCTCTTGCGCGTCGGCCAGGAGGCGATCACCAACGCCACCAAGCACGCCCACGCCGGCAGCATCGCCGTGAGCCTGGATTTTGCCGAAAAGCAATTTCGCCTGCGGGTGCGCGACGACGGACAGGGCTTCAACGCCACCTCCCCGCCGCCGGGCGGCGGCTGTTTCGGATTGGTCGGCATCCGCGAGCGGGCGGCGCAACTCAAAGGGGAGCTGGACATCCGCAGCGCGCCCGGCCGGGGCACGGAGATTAGCCTGTGCGTCCCTCTTTCCTCCGAATGAGACAGGCCCCTGGAAATTATTTGTGACATGAAAAAGAAAACTCCCATCCGCCTGATGCTGGTGGACGACCACCCCGCCTTCCGCAAGGGCCTGGCCGCGCTGGTGGAAAGCGAGCCGGACCTGCAAGTGGTCGCGCAATGCGGCGACGGCCTGCAGGCGCTGGAAACCTATCGCCAGACCAGGCCGGACGTGGTGTTGATGGATTTGCGCCTGCCGGGCATGGGCGGGGTGGAGGCCATCATCGCCATCCGCAAAGAGTTCCCGCAGGCCCGCGTCATTGTGCTCACCACTTTCGACACCGACGAGGACATCTTTCGCGCCATTCAATCCGGCGCCAAATCGTTTTTGCTCAAGGACACGCCGGAGGATGAATTGGCGGCCACCATCCGCGCCGTCCACGCCGGCCAGCAGAAGCTGCCGCCCAAAGTGGCCGACCGCCTGGCCGCCCGCCAGCAACGGGCGGAACTCTCGCAGCGCGAAATGGAAGTGCTGCAACTGCTGGTCAAAGGCCGCAGCAACAAGGAAATCTCCTCCGCTCTGTTCATCAGCGAGGACACCGTCAAGGCGCATCTCAAGACGCTCTTCGTCAAACTCCACGCGCAAGACCGCACCCAGGCCGCCCTGACCGCCGTCCGGCATGGGATCGTCCTTTTGGAGTAGGCGGCCGTCTTTCTCTCATCTCATACTCTTACTCTTAATCTTAATCTTAATCTTCCGCCCCCTTTCATCAGAAGAGATTAAGATTAAGATTAAGAGTAAGATCAAGACGGGATTAGGAGTTGACGGCGCGTGGCGCGCATTGGACATTGTGGGCAACATCGGTAAGTACTACCGGGTATTTTAGAAAGACATTGAATTATGGCTGTAAAAATTGCAATCAACGGTTTTGGACGCATTGGCCGCCTGGTCTTCCGGGCAATCGCCGAGCAAGGCATGATCGGCTCCGACGTGGACGTCGTGGCCGTCGGCGATATCGTTCCGGCGGACAATTTGGCCTATCTCCTCAAATATGATTCCACCCAGGGACGGTTTCGCGGCGAGGTTTCCTCCCGCAAATCCGCGCCCGACAAACCCGACGATGACATCCTGATCGTCAATGGACGCGACATCCACGTCGTCAGCGCCAAGGACCCCTCGGCCCTGCCTTGGAAACAACTGGGCGTGGAACTGGTCATCGAATCCACCGGCCTTTTCACCGACGGCTTGAAAGCCAAGGGCCATCTGGCCGCCGGCGCGAAAAAAGTCATCATCTCCGCCCCCGCCAAGAACGAGGACATCACGGTGGTCATCGGCGTCAATCATCACAAGTATGATCCGGCCAGGCACCACATCATTTCCAACGCCTCCTGCACGACCAATTGCCTGGCCCCGCTGGTGCACGTGTTGCTCAAGGAGGGCTTCGGCATCGAGGAAGGCCTGATGACGACCATTCACGCCTATACCGCCACTCAAAAGACGGTGGACGGCCCCAGCAAGAAGGATTGGAAGGGCGGACGCAGCGCGGCCATCAACACCATCCCTTCGACCACCGGCGCCGCCAAGGCCGTCGGCCTGGTTTGCCCCGAAGTCAAAGGCAAATTGACCGGTATGTCGTTCCGCGTGCCCGTGCCGACTTCCTCCGTCGTGGATTTGACCGTGCGCACGGCCAAAGACACCAGTTACGCCGAAATCTCCGCCGCCATGAAGAAGGCCAGCGAGACTTACTTGAAGGGCATCCTGGAATACACGGAAGACGAAGTGGTCAGTTCCGATTTCATTCACTCGCCCTCCTCTTCCATCTATGACCAGGGGTCGGGCATTGAACTGAACAAGCGGTTTTTCAAGCTCGTCAGTTGGTACGACAATGAATGGGGCTACAGTTGCCGCGTGGCCGATCTGGTCAAATACATGCTCTCCAAGGGAATCTAATTTCCAAAGGGGGAATGTTAGCGCGCTTGCAACCGGTAGAACTGGTTCCCGCGGGTGGGAGGCAGGATGGGCGCCTGCCACTGGCCGTTGACGTACGTCACGGTGTTGCTGGCCGGCAGCCAGACCACGGGAGGATTTAGGTTCGTCGTCGTGCAAAGCGCAAACACACCCGCGGCCGCCGGCCACGTCAACAGCGTGCCGGCGGCGCTGGCCGCAAGCGAAAGGGACGGCGGGGCGTTGACCGGCGAGACACTGTTGAAGACGCTGTTGGAGGCCACGTTGAGCCAGGTAGCCCAAATCCAATTGGAGGAGCAAACGCCCGACGCAATCCGGGCTTCGTCCAGGCTGCCGTCAAAGTAATAGACGCTGTTGGTGAGCCGGCCGAAATCCAGGCCGCTGGCGTCGGCAAAGTCGGTCACGGTGGAGCCGTTGGCCACGTTGCGGCCGTCCACGTACAACTCCGCGGTTCCATTCGTTTCATTGACAGCCGCCGCGAGGGCGTGCCACGTCCCCGGAGTGACCGCGCCGGCGGCGCTGGCCAGGGTCTGGCCGTTGACTCCGTCGCCGTCTTCCAGCAGCAACTTCTGGTCGCCGGTATTATAAGTATTGACGTACAAGGCAAAACCGTTGCTGTTCCATCCTCCCGGCTTGTTGGCCCACAGCGTTTGAATGTTGCTGGCGGTGTTGGCCACTTTGGCCCAGGCAAAAAGCGTGAAGGCCCCGCCCACGTTGACCACGCCGCCATGCAAATAAGACGACCCGCCGTTGAAAAGGCCGCCCGACCCGACCGCTCCCGCCGTCACGCCGGGCGCCACGCCTGACGCGGCGGGATGGAGCGCGGCGCTGTCCTGATAAGGCAACCCGCTCTGTTCCAGATGCCACACCAAAAGATACGGCGGCTGCCAGACCGCCCCGTTGGTCGTCCAAGCCGGCGGGGTTGTGGCGGCGGGATTGCCCCAGTAAGCCCAAATGGACGTGTTGGTCCCGCGCAGGGCCGGCACCTGCACCCACACGCTCGAAACGCCGTTGGTGTTCCATTGGTTGATCTCGTGCGGCAACAGGGTCAGGCCGCCCGCGTCGGTGAATCGCAGGTCGCCGCCGGTGGGCGAGGCGAATTGCGCGTAAGAGAACCCGGCCAGGCCGTTGCTCCACTGCACCAGCGCGGGGAAATTGGCCAGCGTCTGGCCGCAGCAAACCGGAAAGGAGATTTTCATCCGGCACGAGTAATTGGAGGCGGCCAGCCCCGACGTGCTCAGGGGCGCGGCGGCCGGCGCCCACACCTGGGCGCTGGCGTTGCTGGCGAAAAAAGAGATGTAATAATTGGCGGCCGCCGCCAGGTTGGTCAACACCGCCGTGAACGCGACGGGGTTGAAGTTGGTATTGACTCCAATCACTTGCGCGCCTTCCCACGCGGCGGGATTGGCGCCGCCGTTCTGCCGCCCCCAGTACACGGACACTACGGCCTCATCGTCCCCATAGACGCCCTGGGCCAGGGTGGCCGAAACCAGCGCCGTGGCGCCGTTGAGCAGGCTGGCGGTGATATTGGTCAGCGTCAGGTTGACGGGCGCCGCCAGCGGGGCGTTGAGCATGGGCGAGACTAGGGCCGCAAACTGCGGGTCCGTCGGCAGGGCGCCGTTGGTTTCATTGAATTGGGCCGTGAGCAGCCTGGCCTTGTTCAGGAAATACTCATGCAGGTAGTAGCAAGGCGCCTTGACGCCGGCGGGGCTGATCAAATAGAAATTGGTGGCGGGTGCCAGGCTGGCCGCCTGGTTGTTATACATTTCCCAAAACAGAATATACGGCAGGCCTTGTCCGCCCGCGTTCCAGCCGAGCAACCGTTGCATGTAGGAGCGGGTCAGAGGCTCCTGCGCCGAGGGCGAGTCGTACCCCCAGCCATATTCGCCAATCCACATCCGTTCCCCGGGCACGAGTCCCGCCTTGTTGGTGGGCAGATGAGCCTGCATATAATTGAGCGTCGTGTAGAGGTCGGCGGCGGCCAAATTCTGCGCGTCGTAGGAGGAATATGACAAATAATCCAGGTTCGTCACGTAGGGCGCCACATAGTTAATCACGCGCTCATTGTTGTTCGTGCCGTTGTTCATCGCGTCCCGCACCCGGTTGGCCTCGGCGTAATTGAAGACATAGACGTTGCTGTGCGGCGTGGCGTTTTTGGCGTCGTCCACCGCCTTTTGGCGGTTGTTGAGCCAGCCGATCATGCCGGAAATGGTGGCGGACGAAGGGTTGGTCGCCCAAGCCACTCCATTGACCTTCACATTCAGATAGCCGTCCCCCTCCCAATGGCCGAGGTAAAACGTCTTGCCGGAGTTATTGTAGTTGGTCAAAAGGTAGCATGTCAGTTCATACATTTCCGTGTAATCTATGGCGCCATCGGTCGTGTTATAGCCGCTGCCCCACCACTCGTCCGAATTGCCAAACGGATAAGCCCATAAGATGAAATGCCGGAACGGCATGTTCAGAACTTGCTCATAGGATGGGTTGTTTCGCGCCAGGGTGAGCAAGTTGGTGACATTCGAGGCCAGGCTCACGCCGCTTTGATAGGCAGCGTCGCTGCCCATGTAGAACTTGATCACGTCACTGCCCATGTTCGTCATCGCCTCCGCCGTCTCGACGAGCAGCGTGTTGGTCGTGAAGGTATAGAGGCCCGCGAAGGTTTCCGTGCCGACGCGCACGTTGTAGGAATCCACCGCCGGCACGGACAGCGTGGCCGCCTGCGGCGTCGCGGGCGCCGCCAGCCATGCCGTCATCCATACAGCCAGCATCCGGCGCTGGAAAAACTTGTGCCACGATCTCATCGGAATGAAGCTACACTGGGCGCCGCGCGCCGTCCAGCCTCCCGGCTGAAAGCAAGGCGCCCGCCGGCGGGCGGGCGCCTCGTGCCGTTATCATTGTCCTTGCAGCCGGTAGAAATGGCTTCCCGCGGCGGGCGCCACAAGTTGCTCATAAACGCCGTTGGTCAGAACCGGGGCGGGAGTTGTCACCGGGGTCCAGGTCACCGGCGCGGCCAAATTGGCCGTCGTTTCCAAGGTGAAGACCCCGTCGTTGGCTGGCCAGTAGAACAGGAAGCCGTTGGTCGTGCTGGCGATGGAGAGCGCGGGTTGCAGATTAACCGAGGAGAAGCTGACGAACGAACTTGGATCCGCCATGTTCAGATAAGTGGTCGTAATCCAGTTGGTCGAGGCCAAGCCGGATTGAATCCGCGCTTCGTCCATAGCGCCGTTGAAAGGGAAGGCGGCACCAACGAAAGCCCCGAGATTGAGCTGGTTGGTTAAGGCAAAGACCCCATAGGCCGGGGCCGTGGCGGATCCAAGCAAGCTGCCATCCACGTAGGAAGTGACCTTGGTGTTGGGCTGGTCCCAAGTCGAGACCATGAAATGCCACTGGCCCGACGAGGCCGTGCCGATGACGACGTCGTAGCCGGTGCCGGCGCCGTTGCCCGCGTCCAAATGCTGCTCCCGGTCGGACGTTTGATACGAATCCACAAACCATGAGATGCCGTTTGCGCCGTATCCGCCCACCTGATTGGCCCAGATGGTTTGAATGTCTGTATCGCTGGATTTGACATAGATCCAGGCATAAGCAGTGAACTGATTGCTCAAGGTCACCGGACCTGGAGTCAGGTAATCCGACGTGCCATTAAACGACGCGCCGTGGCCCACCACGCCGTTCGTCGGCGAGGGCGCGAAGCCGTTGGTCGCTGGGTATTGCCCGGTGCTGTCGGCAAAGGGCAACGCGCTCTGCTTCAAGTGGTAAACGATCTCATAGTCGGCGTCCAACCAGACGTTCGTCGCCCCCGGAGCCACGTCGGTGTCGTTGGCGTTGCCCCAGTAGGCCCAGATGTTGGAGCCGCTGAGCAGAGGGATTTGCACCCAGAGGGTGGAGGAACCGCCGTCGTTCCATTCGTCCATTTCAAACGGCAGCATGGCCGTCCCGCTGGCGTCCGTGAACCGCAAATCCGCGCCATTGGATTGGAACTGGCTGTAGGCCAGCCCGGAAATGGTGGACGGGTTCAAGGTAATCAACGCCGGGAAATTGGTCAGCGGCTGGCCTTGGTAGCCGGGGAACGAGATTTCCAGGCGATAGGCGTAATTGCTGGGATTCAACTGAGGCACAGGCAGGCCGATCACGGTCGCGGTGCTGCTTTGCAATGGATTGCCGCCTCCTTCCGAGGTCGTATAAGCATTCGTGACCGTAACATAGTAGGTATTGGTTCCCGCAAGAGCCGTGAATGTGTAGGTGGAATTCGTCGCCTTGGAGATTTTGGTTCCATCCTGATACCATTGATAGGCGAAGGGCTGGGTGCCGGACACCACAAAAGTATAGCTAACGGCATCAAGACCGGCATACAGCAGGACCGTCTGCGTCGAGGGCGTTAGATCCTGCACCAACTGCGGCGGCCCGAGATTGACCGACAGGTAGATGTTGCCCGTGGCCGAGCCATAGACGTTGCTGACCACAATCGTGTACTGGCCCTGCTGGCTCTGCTGCACGTTGGACAGAACGAGAGTCGCGTTGGTGGAAATCGGATTGTTATTCTCATCATACCATTGGTAGGAAAGCGCCGGAGTGCCAGTGGCCACGACCGAGAACTCCACCGTCGCGCCGCTGTTGGTGGTCTCGTTGCCACTGGCGGGGGTCAGAGTCGTGATGATGGGAGCGATGCCGGCTGCATAATAGTGCGCCTGCACCTGCGCGGCGGTCAGGGCGTAGTTATACAGCGCCACTTCGTCAATGGCGCCGATGAACTGGTTGTCGTATTGAGTGCCCAATCCTTCCTGGCGGGCGCCGATGGCCAGCGATTGCGTGGAGGCCCACACGCCACTTTTGGTGGGAATATAGGCGCTTTTGGCATTCGTGCCGTCAATGTAGAGAACCACGTTGGAATTGGCCTCGTCGCAGACGCCCACCACGTGGTGCCAACTGGAGCCGTAGGCGGCGTTGAAAGTGCTGGTGGCGCCTTCGGAGGTGTTGCCGGCATCCCGGACATAAAACCGCAAATCATGGGCAGGGTCGTTGCCGCCGCAATCCAACGTGAACTCCTCGCCGCCGTTGCCATAGCCAAGGGAAACAATGCCGGCATCGGTTGAGGCGCTGTATTCCTGCAGCCAGCATTCGATGGAGAACTCGCCGTTGACGTTGGTGGGAGCGGCGAAGTTGACATTGGTGGGAATCCATCCCACATAGCAGTTGTTGGCTGACGCCAACCCGAAGGCGGGCGCGTTTCCTTCCGTTGGGTCCGAAGTCGGATCGTAAGGCGTCGCATAGTCCAGAATGGTGTTGGTGTAAGTCCCGTTGTAGCCCCCAATATAGTCGAAAGCGGTGGCGTCGCTGCTTTCATCCAGGCGGTAGAACGCGATGGGGTGGGCGGCCAGGACCGTGGCGGGATAGGGAGCAGCCGGGTCCGGCAGGACCGTCAACGTGATCGGGCCGGCCAGCGCCGAGCCAATGGCGTTGGTCACATTGCACGTGTAAGCGGCGCTGGTTTGAGCATTGGCAACGACGTAGCTGTTATTGGTCGCGGATGTTATGGCGACGTTATTGAAAAGCCATTGATACGTCAATGGCACCGCGCCTGTCACGGTGACGAACAAAAGCGGGCTGGACCCGGCGTAAACCTGCAGGCTGGCTTGTGACTGCGTCTGAATCACGGGCAGCCCATAAACGAAAACCGGGGCGGCCGTGCTGGTCACGCTGCCGTAAGGGCTGGTGGCCACGAGGTAGTAATTGCCAATGGCATTGGTCGTCACAGACGGGTAGTTCAAGTTCTCGTTCGTTTGTCCCGCAATGGCTGTGGCATTCGTGTACCATTGGTAGGTGATAGGTTGCGATCCCGTGACCAGCGCGGTCACGGTCAGGCTTGCCCCTTGATTGTTCGTCGCTCCCACTGGCTCGCCCGCGATGGCGGGAGGAACGCCGGCGGCGTTGAAGAGCGTCTGAATTTGCGCCGTGGTCAGGTTGGTATTCCACATCGCCACTTGTGCGATCTGCCCGTCGAACGTGCGATCCGTGTTGGCGGTATTGTAGCTGGCGTAGCAGTTCTGCGAGTCGCCTCCCAGCAGCACATCGGTGGGGGAGCCGGCGATGCTGATGCCGGTGATACTGTTAGTGCTCTTATAAAGAATGCCATCCAGATACAGGTAAGCGTTGGTGCCGTCCGTCACGCCGGCGGTCATGTGCCAATTGCCGTCGTTTTTGGCCGCGTGATTGGTGATCATATCCGTCGCGTTGACAAACTGGAGTTCGGTGTTGTAGGGATTGAAGCGGTTTTCTCCGCAGGTGGTGCCCAGCGCCAGGCGATAAGAATTGTTGCCGTGGCCGAGGATGTCTTCATAGCGCGACGGGGCGTCCGCCGGATTGCCTTGGAACCAAGCCACCACAGTGAAGGGAAGCTTCCCGACCGGATTCAACGCCGAGGGAAGATTGCCGCCACCCACGTCCACGGCCCCGAAAAAGCCGTTCAGGGCGACCGCCGTGTTGGAGCCGAAACCGGCGTAGGACGGTCCCGCCGCCCCTGGGGTGGTGCCGGGTTGATAGACGCCATTGGCGCTGGCGCCAAGGGTCCCATAGTTGGTGGCCACGGGAAAAGTGCTGCTCGGATACCCCGCGTTGGTCAGGGCTTGCGTGTCATTAAAGCGAAAATACAAGACAGGATTGTCTAGCAAAACCACGCTGGGATAACTGGTGCTGTTGGCGGCGTTATAGTGGTTGGCAATGCTGCTCGACGGCAGAATCTCGTTGTAGATGGCGACTTCATCAATGACCCCTCTCATGGCGACGCCACCTTCGCCGGATTGGGCGGTGACTTCAGGGCCGGTGCCAATCAATAAAGGAGTGGTGAGGTCGGGCGCGAACGTCACCCCCGCGCCGTTCGCCGGGACTGTCTTGCTCTTGGCGATGACGTTGTTGATCCACATGACTTCGGTGGTGCCATCGAACGTGCAGACCAGGTGATTCCATGAGCCGATCACAGGTCCCAACCCTCCGGTGGGACTGTCCAACTCGTTCGCTTTGGATGTCCCGTTCGTCGCGAAGCAGTCAAACAAGAAAAACTGATTATATTGTCCCACCACGACACCCGCATAACCCGTGCCCCCGCCGCCGTAAAAAGGATTGTTGGTGTTCGGCCCGCCGTAGTTCACGGTGGACCCGCCTTCCGCGACGATCCCAAAAGTACCGCTGCTGGTGGCGTTCGGAAGGACCCAGGCCTCAATGGTAAACGGAGGCGCAAGGGTCACATTGGCATTGGCCATGCCTCCGCTCGTGCGCGGCACGACCACATACTGCCCGTTGGATTCCTGGCACCATAGCGCCTTATCCCCCGCGCCCGCGATGCCGTTGGTCTGAAGAATGTTGTTGGTAATATACCACGTGTTGCCGCTAGGCTGATACCAGGCGCCGTAGTAACCGGTTCCCAGAGAACCGAGCGACCCGCTGTTGGACGCCGTTTGACTGAAGGTAAAGGGCGCGGGCGGCTGGTTCGTTTCGTTCAACGGCCAATAGCCGGCCGGATTCAGGTTTGTCACCGCCTGGAAATAAGCGGACTGGCCGTGCAGGGCCTGCCCGGTCATGAGAGCCGCGGCGGATATGAGGATGCGAAGGAGTGATGACTTTTGCATAGTAATTGAGAGTTTCTCTGACGTGTCTTTGCGCGGGGCAGCGATAACCCGCGCATCATTTATAATAATCTTGACCGATCTTTAACGCGGTTAATATGCCAAAGCGCGCGCCAACACGCAAGGCAAATAGCGTCCGGGATCTCGATTTCACACAACCGACACAATGGGAAGCCACATACTTGACAGTAGATGGCCCCTTCATGCCGCCGTCTTCCCGGCTGATGCTTTTCAGGGTAAAGACTACACAACGATCTTATAAGCCGCTCTCCCAATTTTGTGATAAAGCGGTCAATATTTGTATGCCCGGCTTCCCTTCGCTGGGAGCCTGGGTCACATCAGATACGGATTGCTGACCAGCGATTGCGGCGCGTAGCGGTAGCGGAAAAACTGCTGCGTAGCCGTGGGGACAATGGTGTAGGGTGAAGCTGCCCCGGTCACATCCGTCCAAGGACCGTTGACCGCGGGGGCCGATTGCAGGACGGCGGAGGTTTCCTGCCACGACAGGGTGATGCCCTGGCCCGGAGCGGCGGTGAAGTTGAACTGCAACTGCAGGTTGGCCGTGTCCACCAGCGCGCCGGAACTGTGGATCGCGGCGATTTGGCTCGATGACAGTATGGTCCCGTAATACCGAACGTCGTCCAACAAGCCGTTATAATCTCTCCATAGAGGGTCCGTCGTGTAACCGATCTCAATTGGCGGATGGCCCGCCGGCCAGGACCAACTGCCGGCATTGGCATTGGTGGAATCGAACGCGCCGTCAATGAACCAGGCGGCGCCGCCGGAAGCCGACTGGTCAAAGGTCAACGCCACGAAGTGCCATTTGCCGTCGGACACGCCGCCCACGGAAGTGAAGTTGTTGGCGGAATTCGGGGCCAGGAAGAGTTGGCCGGGGGAATTATCCTGCTGCAACAGCAAAAACTCCTGGTCGGGGTTGTTGGCCGTGCGGCAAAAAAGCGACCCGCCGGTGGAACCACTCGCGCTTTGGTCCGTCCCGGACGACCGCATCCAGAATGTGATGGTTCCCATGGGGCCATCGAAATTCGTGTTGTCCAGAACCGTGATGCCGTTGGTCTCCTCCGCCACAAAATCCATCACGCCGGTGCGGGTCACCGTGCCGTCCGAACTGGAGGCTTGCCAGCTCGCCCCCGTGTTCACGCCGTTATGTTGGGGGTTGGCCGGATTGGAATCATAGACCACGCCGCTGGCCGGACTCTGTGTAATCTGGTCCACGGTCACGACCGAAACCTGGCTGGTGGCGGCGCCATAGAGATTGGTCACCACAAGGGCGTAATTCCCCGCCAGGGCCACGCTGTTCACATTGGAGATCGTAAGGGACATATTGGTGGCGTTGGCGATGTTGCTGCCATTATGCCGCCACTGGCAGGCGAGCGGCGGCACGCCGATGACATACGGGTTCAGAATCAACGTGTCTCCCGGCCCGGCCAAAGGAATCGTTTGGGAATACATCGTCACCACCGGCTTGTCGGTGATGATGAACCCGGAAATGGTGCCGGCGTTGTTGAAGCCATTGGGAGGGGTGCCAAAGCCGCCGTGTTGCGGATGATTGCTCATAATCCGCACGTGATCGGTGTTCATGGCGCCGGTGACGGTGCTGAGTCCCCCGCCATGCCCGCGGAGCCACTGGCCGCAAGTCCCACCCTCGTCTTGAGTGACTGGAGGCGTGCCCGGGTAGGTCACGGAGTTGGTGGTCAAGCCTGGCACATCAATGACGAACGCATTGGTCAAGGCCTGCATCGAGTCCGCCGCCGCGATCAACTCCACCACAAACGGGGTGTTGGTGAAAAGACTTTTCAACCCGGTGATATCCACCAGGTATCCTTGTTGCGAATTGTCACCGCACGGAGCGCCGTCGTTGGAAGTGTCTATGGCGCCAAAATTAAGCCCATCGCGCAGGAAGGAGGAATAAATCTGCCATTCTCCTGTTGGAAAGGCGCCGGGTGGCGGGCCATCGTAGGCATAGCTGGGATGCGCGCCCCCATAGCCGGCGAAGCCGCTGAAATTGGCGCCATTGGCGCTCCAAGTCACACTCAGCGAGCCGCTTGGCAATGGGTTGAGGCCGCCCGTGGAGGTCGTCGTGTCAATGACCTCATGGAGCGTATAAATCACCATATTGGGGGTGCAGCCGTAACCAGTGCCCATTTCCGTCAGACTCTCCCACCCGCCCGGAGCAATGCCAAAAGCGGTCAAAGTGACCGGAAAGCCACTATAAGCAGGGGCCAAACAGTAGTTATCCTGGAAGTGCAGGCCAATCGTGGCCGCCGAACTGACCCCCAGCATGAGGGCCGCGGCGGAGACGGTGCAGGCGGCTTTTTTAGTGCGGGAGACGTTCATGGAAGCAAGTGGTCTTTTCATGGAATGATCTTATTCGTTTCGATTCGCGTTTATGGCGCGCAATTCACCCGGTTAACCAACAACGGTTGCAATTCATCTCGAATGCTTCGGGAGAGAAGCAGGGCGATGCAACCATACAACGCCTCAGCCGGTCAAGCGTCTTTTTCCGTTAGAATCTTGTCACGGTGGCGCGGCCGCCGCATCTTGAACCAGCGTGCTGATGCCGCGCTGCATGATGCCAGCCCAATCTCAGAACGATCTCAACCGAGCCAGGGAGCTTCTTCTTAACGGCGATTCCGCCCGGGCCTTGCCCCTCTATGAGAAATTGGTCCGGCAAAATCCGGCCGCGGCCATGATTTGGTATGAATACGGCAATGCCGCCTCCAAATCCCGCCACGCGGAGCTGGCCCGTCGCGCGTGGAGCAAAGCCATCGAAATCGAGCCGCGAAACGCGGAATTGGTGGGCATGGTGGGCCATCAATACGAGGCCATGCGCCGCCCGGAGGAAGCCCGCGCCTGCTACCTCCAGGCCGCTGCCGCCGATCCGCGCGGCATCAACCCGCGCATCAGCCTGGCGGTGCTGCTGGAAAGAAATCATCGTCTGCAGGAGGCCCGCGCCGCGGTCAACGAATGCCTGGCCATTGATGCGCGGGACGATCAGGCCCGTTATTTCACCGCCGTCCTGAACCGCCGCGAAGGCCAATGGGAGGAGGCCGAACGCGGATTGCGCGACCTCATCGCGTCCGATCCCCGCCATCCCTTCGTGCGGTATGCCGCCCGCTACGAATTGGCCCAGGTGCTGGACTGCACGGAGCGGTTCGACCAGGCCATGCTTCAATTGAAGGAAGCCAAGGAAATCGTGCTGGCCCTGACGGATGCCAGGCTGCTGATGCGCGGCTACGACCAGAGCGCGGAAAGCATCCGGCGTTTCACCGCCAGCCAGCCGAAGAATATCCTGGATACCTGGGCAAAGTATTTTCCATTGCGCAAACGCGAACCCATTCCGCCCCTGGCCTTTCTGGGCGGGCATCCCCGCAGCGGGACAACCTTGCTGGAACAAATCCTCGACGCCCACCCCGGCGTGGCGGCGCTGGACGAACCGGCGGCGTTCCTGGAAGTCCTGCAGCCGGAGTTTCACAAATCCAACGAGCTTTCCAGCGCGCGCGTCAACGTGTTGCGCCACCACTATCTCCAGGCCTTGCGCGAGGAACTGGGCGCGGACGCGGCGGGCAGGATGCTGATTGACAAGAATCCCTCCCCCACCGCGCGCCTGCCGTTGTGGCTGAGGGTGTTCCCGGAATTGCGCGTGATGATGGCCTTGCGCGACCCGCGCGACGTGGTGCTCAGTTGCTACTTCCAGAATATCCCGCTCAATTCGGCCAACGTGAATTTCCTCTCCTTTGACCGCCTGGCCAAACACTACGCCGACCTGATGGGCATCTGGCTGGCCGTGCGGGAATGGCCCGGCTATGCCTGGATCGAAACACGTTATGAGGACATCGTGGCCGACCTGCCCAAGGAGGGCCGCCGCGTGACGGAGTTCCTGGGCCTGCCATGGCATCCGGGCCAGGCGCGGTATTACGAAAAGAGCGGCTCCAAACAGCTTTACTCGCCGACTTACCAGGACGTGACCCGTCCGGTCTATCAACGCTCGGTGGCGCGGTGGCGCGCCTATGAGAAGCACCTGGCGCCCATCCTGCCCGCGCTGGAACCCTTCTGCCGGGCGTTGGGATATGACTGAAAATCTGCTTTAAAAATCCTCCCGCGCCGCCATACTTGGCCGAATTATGAAATCAGTTCGTCTCGGCATTATCGGCATGGGCAACATCGGGAGCCACCACGCGGAATACCTCCTGGCCGGCAAAATCAAACGGTGCGAGCTGAAGGCCGTGTCCGACGCGTTTGCGGACAAACTTGTCCCCTACCAGCAGCGCGGTCTGAAGATTTTCGACGACGGACGGGAATTGATCCGTTCGGGCGAAGTGGATGCCGTCCTCATCGCCACGCCGCATTACCAGCACACCACCCTGGGCATCGCCGCGCTCCAGGCCGGGCTGCACGTCATGGTCGAAAAACCGATTTCCGCCCACAAAGCCGACGCCGAGCGGTTGATCGCCGTCCGGCGGCAGCATCCCCGGCAGGTCTTCGGCGCCATGTTCCAGATGCGCACCGAAGCCCGCTACGCCAAGATCAAAAAACTGATTGACAGCGGCCAGTTGGGCCGGATCGTCCGTTTCTCCTGGATCATCACCGAATGGTTCCGCACCGAGGCTTACTACGCCAGCGGCGGATGGCGGGCCACCTGGAAAGGCGAGGGCGGCGGCGTCCTCATCAACCAATGCCTGCACCAACTGGACATGCTGCAATGGCTCCTGGGCATGCCCGCCCGCGTCCGTTCCTTCGTCCAACTGGGCCGCTTCCACCACATTGAAGTCGAGGACAACGTCACCGCCTACATGGAATTCCCCAACGCCGCCACCGGCGTCTTTATTTCCAGCACCGGCGAGGCGCCGGGGACCAACCGCCTGGAGATCGTCGGCGAGATGGGCCAGTTGCTGCTGGCGCGCGACAAATTGCTGTTCTTCCGCAACGAGGTTTCGATGTTCGAGCAAAGCAAAACCTCCCTGCTCGGCTTCCAGAAGCCCGCCGTGTGGAACATCGAAATCCCCTTCGCCACCGAGGCGGCCCAGCACGCCACCATTACCCAAAATTTTATTGATTCCATTCTTGACGGCGTGCCGCTGACCGCTCCCGGCGAGGAAGGCCTCCATTCCATCGAACTGGCCAACGTCATGCTCTACTCCGGCCTGCTCCACCAGACCATGGAACTGCCGCTGGACGGCGCCGCTTACGAGAAAAAACTCAACGAGCTGATCGCCGCCTCCAAATTCGAGAAAAAAGTCGTGGCCGTCTCCAACCAGGACTTCGCCAAGTCCTTCATGCGCTAACTATTATGATCCTCACCGGCATTGCGGACGAAGCGGGCGCCCCCCTGGACGCCCAGATCAATGCCACGCGCCAGCTTGGCTGGCAATACGTCGAGATGCGCACGGTCGAAGTGCCCGGCTTCCCCAAGGGCAATTTCCACGACATCCCGGACAAGGCCTTTGACCTGGCCGCCGGACGGTTGCGGGAGGCGGGCTTGGGCGTGTATTGTTTCGGCTCCGCCATTGCCAACTGGTCCAAGAGAATCTCCGACCCGTTCCAAATCACCCTCGACGAAGTCCAACGCTGCATCCCCCGCATGAACCGCCTGGGCGCGAAATTTGTCCGCCTCATGAGTTTCAAACCGGGAGACGCCGAGGACACGACGCCGCCCGAGGTCTTCCGCCGCATCGGCGAAGTCACCCGCATGTTCCGCGACGCCGGGATTCAGCCGGTGCATGAGAATTGCATGAACTACGGCGGCATGAGCTGGCGGCACGGCCTGGAACTGCTGGAAAAATGCCCCGGCCTCAAATGGGTCTTCGACACCGGCAATCCCGTCTTCAATCCCGACCGGAGCAAACCCAAACCGTGGCCGCGGCAAAACGCTTGGGAATTCTGGGAGCACATCCGCGACCACGTCGTTCATATTCACGTCAAGGACGCCACTTATGTGCCAGCCAAAAACGACTGCGACTACCAATATCCCGGCAAGGGCCAGGGCCGCGTGCGCGACATTTTGCGGGACGCCCTGGCGCGCGGCTACGACGCGGCCATCTCCATCGAGCCGCACGTGGCCGTCGTTTTCCACGACGCCTCCGTCAAGGCGGATGAACAATTTGTGTTTGACAGCTACGTCCGCTACGGGCGGGAATTGGAGAAAATGATCGCGGAAATCAGGACAGAATTGGCGCGCTTGTGACGGCGGCACCGGTTGCGATGAACATGCAGAACTCCAGGAGCGAGGCTATCAATGGCTACGCGCGCCCACAGCCGCAGAGGAGTTATGCCTGATTTATCGCAATGCCTGCCATCCGCAACAGAAGACAAGACTGAAGTCCTCAGAGCGTCTCAAGGAAAACTGCCCCCCGGAGCGGCCAACCAAAGGTGCCGCAGATTGATGGGTGGCGCTAGTCTGCCTCTCAGGGGAAAGTCGCGCTTGTGCCGGGTGATGGCCACCGGGGGGTTGTGCGAGCTGCGATTGCAGTCTCGCGGCTTGCCAATGGCTCGGACTTCATTCAAGCGCTGTTCGAATGGCTTCCCCAATGCCACTGATGGCTTGTCGTAAGCTGTGTTGTAACCGACCATCAGAGCCTCCGTCATCGCCCACGCGTAATCGCCAACAATGAAACGGGCGATTCCGGCGTCGCAGTAGTCGGTGAGAAGTGAGTGCGCGTCATCCACGGGTTTGCACTCAATGAAAATGCCGTCCTGTGATGGTTGCGTCGTCGGGCGGATAGAAAGGAATGCAACCAAGTCGGGTCGCTTGCTCTTTCTTGTCCCGTCGAAATTGACTGTCTCGATGCGTTCAATGCTGCGAAAGGATTCGTGCGTGAAACCATCAACCACTTCGTTTCCCAGTAAGTGGTCTTGCAGTATAATATGAAGAGCCGCAGTGTAGTCAACTTCGCCAGCTCTAGCCAAGTCGAATCCCTCCCATGACTCGGAGTGCAACCAACGCCATGCGACAGCGATTGCCTCTTCCAGCGTGAGGAATAAGGCCAGCCTTATTGGCGGGTGCGGCACGCGGAACTCGCGTCTTTGGAGCACCGTCGAATCTGAGGCCAATCCCAAGCTCATCCGTTCACCTCTCGAAAGGGTCCATTGCTTCCCATAACACTCTGACAGCATAGAGCCTTGCGCGAGAATTTGTCCAATAGCGCGCATGGTTGAGGATGCCGACGAAGCACGTCCGCGGTGTATCAGTCTCGATAATCGCCATACTGGCCCCAGTGCGATTGGCCAACTCGAGAGCCTGCCTGACAATGTGATGGTCCACCTCCAGAGCAAGCTGCCGTTCATTGCCAATGCGCAAGACAGAAAACGGGGAATCCTTGGTCGCGCCTCGGACTGGCGCCGGATCTACCGACACTGTTTGGCCAATTCGTTTGAAAAATGGACGCAACACTCCCTCCATCCGCATGCAGAATTGGCGGTGTTGTTTCTGACTTGGCGGCTCGCTTGCTTTTTTGCGCACTGACTTAAAGGGGAGTTCAACACTTAGCGTGTCACGGATAACCTCCATGTCGCGGGGCTTGAGGCGATAAAGGTTGGCAAAGAAGGTGTCTATTTCATCAAATACGCCATCTTCTTCCGCGATTAAACGCTCGCTTAACTTAAAGACTTGACCCCGTTGTTCTGGCGATAGCTTTGCCCACGGTATTATTGGGAAGTTCTCAAGATCTTCTTTATACATGCGCCTTCGTTCTGCTCCAAACTTCGCGCTTGTTAGCAGAGCGTAATGCATCCAGATATTCGCGTGGATAAGCAGCTGAACGTAACGAACAAGCATTTCCCCGTCCTTATGGCCTGCTCCTGATGCTCCGTGAAAACTCTCGTTGAAAGCAACGTCTTTCAATGAGAGCCACGCTAGGCCAGCTTTTCTCGAAGCTCCCGGAGCCTCCTTCACGAGAACGAGAGGCGATCTGTAGATGGCCCTTTCCCGCGGGCGTTCGAATGCTGGCTTCGTTAAACAATCAAGATGATTTGCCTTAACCAGGAAACGGAATGTGCGCGTGTTACTGACATCTGGGAGACCTTCCAATAGCGCCGACCCTGTTTCATCTACCACAGTGCCGACGATATAGCCGTTTCGAAAAGGCAACCCCAAGTCCTTTTCCCAGTACTCCTGCAAGGGCACGCCGCCGCTCTGCTTCACCTTCCGCACAACCTCAATGTCCAGCGCGGTACCCAGAGCGAGAGCTTTCCACAACCACGGCTCGGCAAAAGTCTGTTCGACGCTTACTTCCTCGATAGACTTCGAATCCACGCGCATTTCGCCTCGGTCGTTCAGTGCCTCATCGGGGTGGACTGTGATCCAGCGCAACGAATGGTTCGGTTTAGGCAGGCGGTTGCGGGCGAAGAAAAGCAGGAAAGGCTGCTGCATCTCCGGCCAAACATGTGTGTCGGATAGGTTCGAGCAATTCAGCATCCCTGTCACCGCAACAGCCTGAAAGATGGCTTCCCGAGCACGCTGGCCGATGTCCCCCTGCTTGAACAGCAGCCGTGCAGGCAGCACGAACGCCATGCGCCCACCCGATTCACACCACTGCATCGCGCGCCAAATGAAAGGCAGGTCCGGCACACCATCGGGGTTCTCAAAACTCGTGGCCAAGTCGGTGAGTTTCCGCTCGGCAAGCACCTCACGTCCAATAACCTGAAATGTCGTCGCGAGTATTTTCTGTGGCTTATCCAAGCTTGTCCATGGGGGATTGGAGATCACGATCTGGTACTGGCCTCGATGGCCTGCCAACATCCGCGCATCAAGGCTTCCGGCCACGGGGCCCTTGGGCGGGTCGTCAGCCCGACGGCAGTTGAAGAGCACTTTGCCACGCAGATTCTTGAACCTCAGCGCCGCGGGCGGCGTGGGCTTCGGATCAAGTTCGATGGCTGTAAGGTAAAGGCTCAGCGCGGCGAGACGCAGCGCGGACTCGTTGATGTCGAAACCGCGCACTTGGTTGTTGAGAATATTGCGGATGACTGGACGTTGAGGACGCTGTCCCGTAGCCTTCCATCGTTCCTGGTAAAGCCGCCGGAACGCCAGCACGAGAAAAACGCCCGCTCCGCAAGCAGGATCCAGCACGCGCGCCTTGCCGGCCCTTCGCATCCCGTCGAAAGCATCGTCCACAAGATACTCCGCGATGCGCCGCGGCGTGTAGTGGATGCTCGTCTCTCCCGCTTCCTTGGGTTCCCACTCCCAAACAAACCCTTCATATACTTGACTCAACAAGCCCACCGGAACATGGGCGAAGTCGAACATGCTCCAGTCCGTTTGCAGCCGTTGTTGATAACCGCCGCCCGCCGGTTCCTCATTTCGCAGAATGGCGCGCAGGTCCTTAAATACGTCGCTGCCGGCAGGCGCCACCCGCTGAAACCACCCAAGGCTGCCCGTTTCAGAAAGCGGCAGGAAATCGCCGTTAAACGTGTTATCAAGCCACTGGCAAGTATGCGCCGCCTTGGTGGCATCGGCGAAGCATTCGTCGAGTCGTCCAGCCCCTGGGGCAATGTCATTAAGATTCTGCGCCGTCACAACACCCCGATCTCTCAGGAAGCGGAGGAAGAGCGCCCGTCCCACGAGGGAGAGAACGTCGTCGCGCTCCATGCCGGTGCCTGTCGCGACGATATTGTTCGCAACTGCCGTGAGAAGCTTGAACATTGCCTCATAAACGTAGTCCGCCTCCGGTGGGCTGCCCTCGGCTTCGTATTCGCCAAGCCCCATCCGCGCAAACAAACTGCGGGCCTCTGGAGTGTCCGTGTGAAACTCTTTCCAATGGTTTGTGCGAGAATCGAGACTGACCGGAATGACGCGCACCAGCCCAGGATGGACCACAGCAAGAAAGGCGCGCTCTCCGCGACTGCCGAGCGTACGCCGCAAACGCCTTAACTGCTCGCGCTGCTGTGTCGTCTCTGCCGAAAGCCTATCGTTCTCGATGAAGTAAAGCAGAGGGCGCTCGCGGCTCTCGGCCACGCCGTCTGGCAGGACCCTGGTGTCGTGACCATCATGTTCGGGGCACAAGTCGAGGTAATTGAGCAATTCCGGTTCCGGCGTGCTACGGAAGAGCTTGACGCTCTCCTTAGGCACACCGCACCCCATGACCTCGGGCGGTATTGCGGTTCTAGAATGTGTTGTCGCCTTCACAATTTTCCGGGCAGGCAATGACATTTTGGCGCCTGCTAGTCTTTTCGCTTCCCATTAAGGCGAGTCCTCCGAATGGCCCCAGTCGTGGCCCTCTTCGGTGTGTTCCAATACGGGCTTTTGCATTTGGGACACACGCGCGGCTCACTGCCACCACGCCTGGGAAACCACTCGTGCTCACATCTTTCGCAGCGGTAGCCAGATAATTGAACTTTCGGCATACCTTTTCATATATTATCACAAATATATTACGTCAAGTATCATATTCCCGGATAAAATGGGGGGTAAGAGCAGTCCGAACCGGCGGTTGCCCCGCGCCGGGTCCAATCGAGAGGAAGTCCGTATGTTTTTCATGCCCAAACCGTGGCACTTGGGGTTGGACAAATGCCGTCCAAGTCGAAAATCTTCTTAGAAGAAATGTTCCCGTGCCAGGGTCAATTACAAAAGAAGCTCTAAATTATTCTGGCGCACCGCGCGGAAAAGGTGTTGTCTTGTGCCTACGAAAGGAACAGCACATGAACGCAAAAATCTACGTCCAGCAGTCCGCCGCCTTCCTGGCGGCCTTGGTTGTCCTCGCGGGATGCAAACAAAAACAGGAGTCGCCGGTCTCCGCCCCCGGCGCGGAGCGGGCCAAACCCGCCATTGTCTCGGCTGAAAAGAACAGCTTCGCCGAGGTCACGGCCAAACTGGACCCGGGCGGCAACTTCTACCTCTACCTGAGCACCGAACAGATCCTGGGCGGTCTGTCCAATCACCTGGTTTCCGCCAGCAACATCATTTGCGCCCTGCCCGACATCCCCGGCACCGGACGCGAAACGCTGAACAAGGTTTTCACGGTTCTGGGCGACGTCGTCAAAGACAGCGGCATCAGCGAAATCAGCGGCTTGGGCATGAGTTCCATCGCGCGCGAAAAAGGCTTCTATTACAACAAAGCCATCGTCCATCACTATCCCGGACAGAACACCGGCCTGATTTGGTCGCTCTTTGGCCGGTCGCCGCACCCGCTCAAGGAACTGGACCTGCTGCCAGCCACCACCGCCCTGGCGGCCAGCGCCGACTTCGATTTGCTGCTGGCCTGGACGAATTTCCTGCAAACGGCCCGGTCGCTGGACATTCCCGAAGCCGGCCCCGCGCTGGACCAACTCCCGGCCAAATTCCGCCAACTGACCGGCCTGGACCTGGACGCCACCCTCAAATCGCTGGGCGGCGAATACGGCCTCATCCTGACTCTGGACACCAACAAGACCGTCACCTTGCCCCTGGGCGACAAACCCATCACCATTCCCAATCCCGGCCTGTGCCTGGTGCTCAAGGTCAATTCCGACCTCATTTTCGACCGGGTGGACAAAATCCTCGCCGCCAATCCCGTGATCAGCAAATTGGTCATTAAGACGGATGATCCGGGCTTCAAAATGCGCACCGTGCCCATCCCCTTGCCCCTGCCGGTGGAATTGCATCCCAGCCTGGCCCGCGTGGGCGATTACCTGCTGCTGGCGACTTCGGACACCATGGTGCGCGAAATGGTGGCCGTGCAAGCGGGACAAAAGAAAGGTTTCAAATCAACGGAGGCTTTCAAAAGGCTTTCGCAGGGCGTGCCCGACAACGGCAACAGCTTCAGCCTTGTCACCAGCGCCTTGGGCGGCGCCCTCGGCCAAATCCAGGAAAACGCCCTGGCCGGCCAGAACATGGACCCGGAGGCCCTCAAGTCCCTCCATCAATTGGTTCAGAACGGCGCCAACTGCGGCTCCTACAGCGTCGGCCTCACCGGCCCCGAGGGATGGGAAGGCGTCGGCAACGGCGGCAGCGAGGGCGCGCAGATGCTCGTCATACCGGTGGCGGCTGTGGCTGGCGCGGTGGCAGCCATTGCCATCCCCAACTTCGTCAAAGCCCGCACCGTGTCGCAACAGAATACCTGCATCAATCATCTCCGCCTGATTGATGCCGCCAAACAGCAGTGGGCGCTGGAAAACAGAAAACAAAGCGCGGACACCCCAACGATGAAGGATTTGCAGCCTTATCTTGGCCAGGGCCAGGACGGAAAATTGCCGGTTTGTCCCGGCGGAGGAACTTACAAGGTTGGCGCCGTTGGCGAGAAGCCAACCTGCACCATTGCCGGCCACCAACTGCCGTAGGCCGTCAGGTCCCGGAGCGCGCCCGGGGATGGGCGCGCTCCGGTAGCGCATTGCTTCATCCTTTGGTGGGTTGCCGCGGAATTGCGCCTACCTCAACGGTTTCGCAGGCCGCTGCCTCGGTTACTCATCGAACGGGACCTGATGGAGAATAACGCGAGAGTTTTTTTCTCCTGACTGGTTACAAATGGAATATTTATGTTGATTTCTGGCGTCATTTGAGAGATTTTTTCTCCGATATGCTTTTGAATTTTAAACTGCAAAATTTTCTCTCATTTCGTAAAGAGGTCGAGTTTACGACCTTGGCTTCTCGAGAATTACAGCATAAGGAAAGAGTTTTTCGCCAACCGGGTCTAGCCCTGAGCGTGCTTCCGGTTGCCGCGTTTTACGGAGGAAACGGCGCTGGCAAGTCCAACTTCTACTCTGCCCTCAAATTCGCGAAAAGATTTATTTTGCGAGGCCGCGCACGTCCTGAAGATGCCATTGATGTTGAGCCGTTTCGCCTGGATGATGAATACATTAATAAACCCACTTCTTTTTCATTCGACATTATGGTTGCAAAGGCAGTTTACCGATATTCATTCGCGGTAACGCACGCGCGTGTTCTTTTGGAATCTCTCGCCGAGGTCAAGGGAGAGAGGGAAACGCCTGTTTTTACTCGAAACGGCGAAGGAGAGAAGCCCGTTTGGAATGTCGATTACTTCAAACGACTGGACCTTGCGAATGACGAGCTTCAGTTTATAGAATTCAAAACTCGCGACACACTGCCAAACCAACTTTTCCTGAGTGAGGTCCGTGGGCGCAAGGTCCCAATTGTTGAAGCAGTCGGGGATTGGTTTCAAAGCAAACTCGTGCTGTTAGACCCCCATTCTGCTTTTAAGCCGGTCGCAATTGGGTTGCGACAAGTTGAATCCTTCCGCGAATACTCCGTGCGCGCTCTGGAACGAGCGGGAACCGGAATTTCGGGCCTCGAGAACGAAACTGTATCGCTCGAGAATCTTCCTCTTCCCGGTGGGTTGAAAAGAATAATCGAGAGACAACTTGAAACATCTAAGGAGGGAGAGATGTTGCAGGTCGTTGATCCAGAAGAAAGGCAAAGGTTTTTCGTATTTCGCGAGGCAGGCAAGACTCAGGTTCTCCAACTTGTAACCTATCACGACGATCGCGCTGGCAGGAAAGTCCGTTTCGAAATGCCGGATGAGTCAGAAGGCACCCGGCGCCTGATAGACCTTTTACCCGCTTTTTTTGAACTTTCGTCTCCAGACACGGAGAAAGTGTTCTTTATTGATGAAATTGACCGAAGCTTGCACACTCACCTCACCAGAGGCCTTTTGGAAAGCTTCCTCGAAACAAGGACCATAAAGTCTAAAGGCCAGTTGTTCTTCACCACCCATGACGGAATGCTGCTCGACCAGAGCCTTCTTCGGAGGGACGAAATTTGGTTTTTCGACAAAAATCAGCATGGTGAATCGGAACTCAGCGCCTTGAGCGACTTTAAAGGGGTCCGCAACGACAAGGATATTCGGAAGAGCTATTTACTTGGGCGCTTTGGCGGGGTTCCGGAAATGCGTCCCATGCCTCGACGAACAACCGACAATACAGAGGTTTCCCGATGAGCTTTCGACGCCGCCTCGGCAATCAACGCAGGATCGGATTTCGCGATCCCAAGAAATTCTTCTTCATCGCCATGGAAGGCAAGGAGACAGAGCCCCGGTATTTCCAAGAGTTCAAAACTCCCCGTGATGCTAACATCCAGCTTAAGCTTGTGCCCAACCCAAAGCATAAATCAAAGCCGTCCGAGGTTCTTGATCGCCTGCGCCACTATATGCGAAACAACGCTATGAGAACGGGAGACGAGGGTTGGATTATTATTGACAAAAATTCATGGCAAGAGGCCGAATTGGACGCCGTTTGTCATAGAGCCGCCCAGGATGGCTATTTTGTTGCGGTTAGCAATCCGTGTTTCGAACTGTGGCTTTATCTCCACTTTCGCGACAATCGACCTTTCACAGATCGTCACCAATGTCAGCGCGAACTTGCTCAAGTCTTAAGCGGCTATTCACCGGACGATAAAGCCTCTTTTAAAGTTCTCGAGCTAATGAATGGCGTCAAAGCTGCTTTGGCTCGGGCTCAGGCCATCGATACCAACCGGACACAACCATGGCCTCGTGCCCAATGCACGAGAGTTTATCAACTGGTTCAAAAGCTCAGTCCTGATGCGATGCCAAATACTCATTGACGGACGCTGCGAGCGAAGGCTAGTGCGCCTCCGCCCGCGTTCTTCTCGGCTTCCTTCATCGTCCCCCCGGTGCTCATTCGCTATGCAGGCGCGCATAGCAAATGAGCCGGACGGCGGCGCCGGGCCGCCCCGGGTTGTTGGCAACTCCTTGATTATCAAGGTCGTTTCAATTCTCCAAATCTGGCACGGTTCCGGCTTGATGGCAGGGATATGGTGTCAGCCACCGGCTCTCTCCGAAGAAAGCGCATCTTGATCGTGGACGATGATCCGTCCATCCGGCACATGCTGGGCCGCGTCCTGCGGGATGAAGGTTACGAGGCGCCGGCGGCCGCCAGCGGCGGCGAAGCCCTGCAAATGGTGGCGGCCCAGGAAGTGGACTTGGTGTTGCTGGATTTGAAGATGCCGGGCATGAACGGGCAGGAAACTCTCAAGGGATTGAACCTCCTGCGTCCCGGCCTGCCCATCATTATTATGACCGCCTATCCGGGCCAGTTGTTGAATGGCGGCCTCCATGGTGTCAGCTCCTTGTTGCAAAAACCGCTGGATTTCCCCATACTGCTGGAAGCGATCAAGAAGCTGGTGGTCCAGACCGCCGCTTCCGAGTGATCCATGACTGTTGTGAGAAAGATTTGCCATGCCTGAAAATGCGCCCAACGCGGCCAGCGCCGCCGTCCCCCCGACCACCCCCCCGCCCTCCTCCGGCGGACATTATGCCGTCTGGGTCGTCCTGGCTTTGGCCGTCGTTGGCGGCGTCCTGGGCTTCCAGATTTACAAGAATCAAAAAAAACCGCCGGCCAAGGCGCCGCCTCCGGTCAGTATTTCCACCACCAACGTCGTCCAGGGAGAGATTGACGAGTTCGTCACCGGACTGGGCACGGTGATTCCGATTTACACGGCGATGATCTCCCCGCGGGTGGATGGCCAGCTCATTTCAGTCAATTACACCGAAGGCCAGATGGTCACGACCAACGACCTGCTGGCGGTCATTGATCCGGGACCGTCCCAGGCGATGCTGACCGAGGCCGAGGGTCAGTTGGCGCGCGACAAGGCCATGTTGCAGGGCGCCAAGATTGACCTGGACCGGTTCCAGGAGGCCTTCGGCAAGGGCTACGGCACCAACCTGCACGCCATTCCCAAACAGCAGGTGGATGACCAGCAGGCGCTGGTGCATCAGGACGAGGGGACGGTGAAATTCGACGAGGGCCAGGTGGCCAATGCCAAAGTGCAATTGGCCTACTGCTTCATTCATGCTCCCATCGCCGGACGGGCGGGCTTGCGCCTGGTGGATCCGGGCAATGTCGTCCACGCCGCCAACTCCAATGCCATCGTCGTGATCGCGCAGCTTCAGCCCATCACCGTCGTTTTTACGGTGGATCAGAAACATCTGCCCGCCCTCCAGCGCCAGTTGAAAGCCGGCCGCCAAATGAAGGTCGAGGTTTCTAATGAGGATAAGACCACCAATCTGGCCACCGGGACTTTCCTGACCATGGACAACCTGATTGATGTCGCCACGGGAACCATCAAGATCAAGGCCCTGTTTGACAACGGCGACACCAACTTGTTCCCCAACCAATTTGTCAACGCGAAACTGATTGTGGACACCTTGAGCAACGTCACCTTGATCCCCACCGCCGCCATCCAGCGCAACCCGCAGGGGGCCTTTGTCTATGTGGTCACCAACCAGGAACTGACCTTGACCAACCAGGGGGCGGCCGTGGTCACAAACCAGCCGGTGGTCGCCATGCGCCCCATCATCCCCAACGTGACCGATAACGACGTATATGCGGTGGAGGGACTGGAACCCGGCGAGGTCATTGCGACCGATAATTTCAATAAATTGGGAGACGGCATGAAAGTCAACCTGCGCCAGCGGGGCGGCGAAGGACAGAAGGGCGAAGCGCCGGACGGCAGGAAAAAAGGCGGGAAGAAGGACAAAACTCAGGCAGACCATTCGTGAATCCGTCCAAGCCATTCATTCTTCGTCCGGTCGCCACGTCGCTTCTCATGGCGGCCATCATGCTGGTCGGTTTGGTGGCTTACCAGCAATTGCCGGTTTCCGCCCTGCCGGAAGTGGATTTCCCGACCATCCAAATCGTGACGTTCTATCCCGGCGCCAGCCCGGATGTGATGGCCTCGGCGGTGACGGCGCCCCTGGAGCGGCAATTCGGGCAGGTGCCGGGGCTGAACCAGATGACCTCGATCAGTTCGGATGGCAGTTCGGTCATCACCCTGCAATTCGCCCTGTATCTGAATATCGACGTGGCGGAACAGGAGGTGCAGGCGGCCATCAACGCGGCTCAAACCTATTTGCCGGCGGATTTGCCCACGCCGCCCGTCTATAGCAAATCCAATCCGGCGGACGCTCCCATCCTGACCCTGGCCCTCACGTCCAAGACGATTCCGCTTTCCCAAGTCGAGGATTTGGCCGACACGCGGCTGGCGCAGAAAATCTCGCAATTGAGCGGGGTCGGCCTGGTCACCATTGTCGGCGGACAAAAACCGGCCGTGCGCGTGCAGGCCAATCCCACCAAGCTTTCCGCCAACGGGATGAACCTGGAGGACTTGCGCACCGCCCTCCAGCGAGCGAGCATCAACCAGGCCAAGGGCAACTTCGACGGGCCGCAGATCTCTTATCAAATTGACGCCAACGACCAACTCGTCACCAGCGGTGACTACAACAAACTGGTCATCGCCTACCACAATGGCTTGCCCATCATGCTGTCCGACGTGGCCAAGGCGGTGGATGGAGCCGAGAACATCAAACAGGCCGCCTGGATGAACGAGACTCCCGCCATCATCGTCAACATCCAACGCCAGCCGGGCGCCAACATCATCCAGGTGGTGGATCGCATCAGCGCGCGTTTGCCGCAGCTCAAGGCGACCCTGCCAGCCTCGGTGGACCTTTCCATCTTGACGGACCGGACGATCACCATTCGCGCTTCGGTGCGGGATGTGCAATTGGAACTGATGCTGACCATAGCGCTGGTGGTGCTGGTCATCTTTTTGTTCTTGCGCACGGTGGCCGCCACCATCATTCCCAGCATCGCCGTGCCCCTTTCGCTCGTCGGCACCTTCGGCATCATGTATTTGCTGGGCTACAGCCTGAACAATCTGACCCTCATGGCGCTGACCATCTCGACCGGTTTCGTGGTGGATGACGCCATTGTCATGATCGAAAACATCGTCCGCTATATCGAAATGGGCGATAAGCCGCTGGAGGCGGCGTTGAAGGGGGCCGAGCAAATTGGGTTCACCATCATGACGCTGACCGTGTCGCTGGTGGCGGTGTTGATTCCGTTGTTGTTCATGCGCGACATTGTGGGACGGCTCTTTCGGGAATTCGCCGTCACCTTGAGCGTGACCATCCTGGTTTCCGCCGTCGTCTCCCTCACCTTGACGCCCATGATGTGCTCGCGCCTGCTGCGACGGTCCACCGAAAAGAAGCAGAGCCGGCTGGCCCGTGCTTCGGAGCGCGCTTTCGACCGGGTCATTGCCTTCTACGGGCGGACGCTCCGCTGGGTGCTGGATCGGCGGGCGGCGACCTTTGTCGTGGCCGTGCTGACCTTGGCGCTGACCATCGTGCTCTATATCCTGGTGCCCAAGGGATTCTTCCCCGTGCAGGACACAGGGGTTGTGCAAGGCATCTCCCAGGCAGCCCAAAACATTTCCTTCACCGCCATGGCCCAAAAGCAGCAGGAATTAGCCGGCATCATTCTCACCAACAAGGAGGTGGCCAGCCTCTCCTCGTTCATCGGAGTGGACGGCATCAATACCACTCTCAACAGCGGCCGCATCCTGATCAATCTCAAGCCGGTGGAGGAGCGGGACCTCAACGCCTCGGACCTCATCCGCCGCCTGCAGCCCCAGTTGGGCAGTGTCAATGACATTGCTCTTTTCATGCAGCCGGTGCAGGATTTGTCCGTGGAAGACCGCGTCAGCCGGACGCAATACCAGTACACGCTGGAAGACCCCGATCCGCGGGATCTCCAATTCTGGACCGGGAAAATGATGGACAAGCTCCGGCTCCTTCCCGAACTGCGCGACCTGGCCACGGACCAGCAAGTCAGTGGCACAGCCGTCTCGCTGGTCATTGACCGGGTCACGGCGGCGCGCCTGGGCATCACCGCGCAACAGATTGATGAGACGCTCTACGACGCCTTTGGCCAGCGGCAGGTCTCGACGCTCTTCACGCAGTTGAACCAGTATCATCTTGTGCTGGAGACGGCGCCCGCCTTCCAGAAGAACCCGGCCAAACTGAACGACATCTACGTGCAGTCCGCCTATGGCGGGGCGGTGCCGTTGAGCGCGTTTACTCACGTGGAAACGAAAACCGAGCCGCTGGCCATCAATCACCAGGGGCAGTTTCCGTGTGTGACCATTTCCTTCAACCTCGCCCCGGGCGCTTCGCTGGGCGAGGCCACCGACGCGATTGAGAACGCGCAAAAGGAACTGAACATGCCCGCTTCGGTGATGACGGCTTTCCAGGGCACGGCCGCCTCGTTCCAGGCCTCCTTGTCCAACGAACCGTTGTTGATTCTGGCCGCGCTGATCACCGTCTACATCGTGCTGGGCGTGCTCTATGAAAGTTACATCCACCCCATTACCATTCTTTCGACGCTGCCTTCGGCGGGCGTGGGAGCGATCCTGGCGCTGATGATCTTCCACCAGGCCCTGGACGTGGTTTCCCTCATCGGCATTATCCTGCTCATTGGCATCGTGCAGAAGAACGGGATCATGATGGTGGACTTTGCCCTGCAAGGCCAGCGCCTGGAGGGCAAAGGCACCGTCCAGGCCATCTATCAGGCCTGCCTCCTGCGCTTCCGCCCCATCCTGATGACCACCATGACGGCGCTGCTGGCCGGGTTGCCGCTGGCTTTAGGCTCCGGCACCGGCTCGGAGTTGCGCCGTCCGCTGGGCATTTCCATGGTCGGCGGATTGATCTTGAGCCAGATTCTCACCTTGTACACGACGCCCGTGATTTATATTTACCTGGATCGGTTTGCCGATAAACACAAGGAAGCCGGCCCGGCCATCGCGCCGGAGCCATCGGGCGGCGCTCTTCCGGCCACGTCATGAGCTTTTCCTCGGCATTCATCCACCGGCCCGTGGCCACGACCCTGCTCACGGCGGCGGTCGCCCTGGCTGGCGGGGTTGCCTTCCGCCTGCTGCCCGTTTCCCCGCTGCCGCAGGTGGATTTTCCCACCATTTCCGTCGGCGCCGGCCTGCCGGGGGCCAGCCCGGAAATCATGGCCTCGTCGGTGGCCGCCCCGCTGGAGAAGCAATTTGGGCATATCGCGGGCGTGACGGAAATGACCTCCTCCAGTCTGTTGGGCAGCACCGGCATTTCCCTGCAGTTTGACCTCAGCCGGAACATTGACGGCGCGGCCCGGGACGTGCAGGCGGCCATCAACGCGGCCCGCAGTTATTTGCCAGCCAACCTGCCCAGCAATCCGACCTGGCGCAAAGTCAATCCGGCCGATTCTCCCATCATGATTATCGCTTTGACGTCGCAGATTTACTCCAAGGGTCAGATGTACGACACGGCTTCCAGCGTCATGCAGCAACGGTTGTCGCAGGTTGATGGCGTGGGCCAGGTCATCGTCGGAGGAAGTTCCTTGCCCGCCGTGCGGGTGGAGGTCAACCCGGTGCAGTTGGAACATTGCGGGTTGAACCTGACCAACGTGCAAAATGTTCTCAAGCAGGCCAATGCCAACGTGGCCAAGGGCCAGTTTTCCGATGACAAAACCACGGCCGACATCATTGCCAACGACCAACTGATGAAAGCGGAGTATTACCGGCCCCTGGTGGTGGGATATCACAACGGCGCCGCCGTCCAACTGCAAGACGTGGCCGAGGTGCTGGATTCGGTGCAGGATGTGCGCACCGCGGGGTTTGGCGACGCCAAACCGGCCGTCATGCTGATCATTTTCAAGCAACCCCAAGCCAACATTATTGACACCGTGGACCGCGTCCGCGCGGCCCTGCCGTCGCTGGAGGCTTCGACCCCCAAGGGGATGGACATCACCATCATGCTGGACCGGACGACGACCATTCGCGCCTCGGTGCATGACGTCGAAATCACCCTCTGCATTTCCGTCGTCCTGGTCATCCTGGTGGTGTTCGTCTTTCTGCGCGATGCGCGCACGACCCTCATTCCCAGCGTGGCCGTGCCGGTGTCGCTCATCGGCACCTTTGGCGTCATGTACCTGCTGGGCTACAGCCTGGACAACCTCTCGTTGATGGCGCTGACGATTTCGACCGGGTTCGTGGTGGATGACGCCATCGTCGTCATTGAAAACATCACCCGCTATCTGGAGCAGGGCCTTTCTCCCCTGCAAGCAGCCTTGCGCGGCGCCGGGGAGATCGGGTTCACGGTGCTTTCCATCAGCGTTTCGCTGGTGACGGTCTTCACTCCCATCCTGCTGATGGGCGGCATTGTGGGCCGTCTTTTCCGCGAATTCGCCGTCACGCTCTCGGTGGCCATTCTGGTGTCCCTGGTCGTGTCGCTGACGGTCACTCCGATGATGTGCGCGCGGCTGCTCAAGCGGGAAAGCGAGCAACAACACGGAAAGATTTTCCGGGCCTCCGGCTCGGTGTTCGATTGGGTGCTCCACCATTATGAACGGAGTCTGCGGTGGGTTTTGCGGCACCAGTTTATCGTGCTGAACATTTTGCTGGTGACGGTGGCGCTTAATTTCTATTTGTTCAAAATCGTGCCCAAAGGTTTCTTTCCCCAGCAGGACACCGGCGCCCTCAGCGGCACCGCGCAGGGAACCGAAGACATTTCTTTTCAAGCCATGTCCTCGAAAATGTTGCGCTTTATCCAGATCGTCAAGAACGACAAGGCCGTCGCGCACGTGGTGGGTTTTACCGGGGCCGGCGGCGGCACCCCGACCGATCAGGGCCGCATGTTCGTGACCCTCAAACCGCTGGGCCAACGGACCAACTCCGCCGACGAGGTCATCGCCCGGCTGCGAGCCGAGTCCGCGCGGGTGCCCGGGGCCACGTGCATCTTCAGCGCCAACCAGGATTTGCGGATCGGCGCCCGCATGAGCAGCGCCCAATACCAATACACCATTCAAAGCGACACCCTGCAGGACCTGGTCAAATGGGGGCCGAAATTGTTGGAGAACATGAAAAAACTTCCCGGCGTGAAGGACGTCAATACCGACCAGCAGAACGCGGGGTTGGAATCCACTTTGGTGTATGACCGTCCGACGGCCATGCGCCTGGGCCTCTCGGCGGCGGATTTGGACAACTCCCTTTACGGCGCCTTTGGACAGTCGTTGGTTTCGACCATGTACACGCCGCTCAATCAGTACTACGTCGTAATGGAGGTGGCGCCGCGCTGGTGGCAATCGCCGGCGGGGTTGAACTCCATTTACCTCCAAGCCAGGAACGGCGGGCAAGTGCCGCTCTCGGCCATGACGAGTCTCCGCACGCAGACGGCCCCCATCCAGGTCAATCACCAGGGCCAGTTTCCCGCCGTCACCGTCTCCTTCAATCTGGACCCCGGCGTCTCGTTGAGCGAGGCGGTTGATAATATTACCGCGATGGAGCAAAAATTGGGCATGCCCCAGGCCATTCACGGGAGTTTTGCCGGCACGCTGCAGGCCTTCCGGTCCTCCCTGGCGGGCGAGCCTTTCCTCATCGTCACCGCGCTCCTGGCCGTCTATATCGTGTTGGGCATTCTTTATGAAAGCTACATTCATCCCATCACCATTCTTTCCACCCTGCCCTCCGCCGGGGTGGGCGCGGTGCTGTTCCTGATGCTTTTCAACATTGACCTGAGCATCATCGCTCTCATTGGCGTCATTCTGCTCATTGGCATCGTCAAGAAGAACGGCATTCTGATGGTGGATTTCGCCCTCGAGGCCGAGCGCAAGGAGGGCAAGACTCCCGAGGAAGCCATCTACCAGGCCTCCATTCTGCGGTTCCGGCCGATTCTCATGACCACCTGTGCCGCCGCCTGCGGCGCGTTGCCGCTGGTGTTGAGCCACAGCACCGGCTCGGAGCTGCGCCGGCCCCTGGGCGTGGCCATCGTCGGCGGCCTGTTGTTCAGCCAGGTCCTGACTCTTTACACCACCCCGGTGGTGTACCTCTATTTCGACCGGATGAGCATTTGGTGGCGGCGCGTTCGCGGCAAACCCGCCGCGGCGCCACGCGCCCCGCAAACCGCCCCGGCCTGAAAGCGCTATGTCAACCAAAACATTCAAGACGGCTCTTTGGAGTGTGCTGCCCGCCCTGGCCCTGGCGCTGGCGGCGGGCTGCAATTTCGCGCCCAAATACACCGTGCCCCCCGTCGCCACCCCGCCCGCCTTCAAGGAAGCCAACGGCTGGAAAACCGCCCAACCGTCCGACGCCGCCATCAAGGGCCAATGGTGGGAGATATTCCACGACCCCCAGCTCAACGCCCTCGAACAACAGGTCGTCGTGTCCAACCAGAGCCTGGTCGGCGCCCTGGAAAATTTCCTGGCCGCGCGCGCCGTGGCCAAGCAGGCCCGCTCCCAGCTTTTCCCGACTCTCACCGCCGACCCCGCTTATGCCAAGGCCCAGGCTTCCAAAAATGGCGGCAGTTCCGCCGGCGGCGCGGCCGGCACGGGCGGCAAAATCTACTCCGACTACTCCCTGCCGCTGGACGCCAGTTGGGAGCCGGATTTGTGGGGCAGCATCCGCAACACCTTCGCCGCCAGCATCTATGCCGCCCAGGCCACCGCCGCCCAATTGGAGAACATGCGCCTGACCCTGCAGGCGGAATTGGCCGTGGATTACTACCAACTCCGCGCCCAGGACGAATTGATCGCCCTCTACACCCACACCATCCAGCAATACAAAGATTCGCTTGACTTGACCACCACGCTCTTTCAATCGGGCATTGATTCGGATTTGGACGTGGCCCAGGCCGATTCCCTGCTGGAAACCACGCGCGCCCAGGCGACCGCCCTGGGCATTCAGCGCGCCCAGTACGAGCACGCCATCGCGCTGCTGGTGGGCCAGCCGGCCTCCACCTTCTCCCTCCCGCCCGGGCCGCTGGCCAGCCAGCCGCCGGCCGTGCCCCTGGGGCTGCCGGCGCAACTGCTGGAACGCCGCCCCGACATCGCCGCCGCCGAGCGCGCCGTGGCCGAGGGCAACGCCAGCATCGGCGTGGCCAGGGCCGCCTTTTTCCCCACGCCCACGTTGACCGCCGGGACCGGCCTCCAAAGTTCGACCACGTCCAAATTGCTGGAATCCTCCAGCTTCTACTGGACGGCGGGGGCGGCGGCCTCTCAAACTATATTTGACGCCGGCAAGCGCAAGGCCGCCACCGAGCAGGCCTGGGCCAATTTCCGCGCCGCCGCGGCCGCTTACAGGCAAACCGTGCTGACGGCCTTCCAGCAAGTGGAGGACAACCTGGCCGCCTTGCGGATTCTCTCCACCGAAACCGCGCAACAGGACGTCGCCGTGCGGGCCTCGCAAAAGAGCCTCGATCTGGCCATGGAACGCTATCGTCTGGGCATCAACAGCTATCTCAACGTCATTTCGGCCCAGGTCTCGTTATTGGGCAACCAGCAAACCGCCGTGACCATTCACATGCAACAAATGACCTCCGCCGTGCAATTGGTCATGGCCCTGGGCGGCGGTTGGAGCACCAACGATCTGCCCACCCCCAAGCGCGTCACCCACGCCACCGCCGGTCATTGATTTGGGATTTCTTAAACAGGAGGACGCAGAGGCCGCTGAATTGACTTTCATCAGATTTGACACATATAACGCTCGGCGTTATAATCCCGGAAGATGATACGCAGCTTCGCCTGTAAGGAGACCGAGCGCCTGTTCAGCGATGAGTCGTCGCGGCGATTCCCGCAACAGATTCAACGGGCGGCCAGACGGAAATTGCTGCTGCTGCATCAGGCGCGGCGTCTGGATGATTTGCGGGCGCCCTATGGCAACCACTTGGAAGCCTTGAAGGACGACCGCATTGGCTGGCACAGCATCCGCGTCAATGACCAGTGGCGGATTTGTTTCCGCTGGCGAGGCGAAGATGCGTTCGACGTGGAAATTGTGGACTACCGTTGAGAATTATGAAAACTAAGAAACTGCCCCCAATCCATCCGGGCGAGATTCTCCTGGAAGAATTTATGAAGCCGCGCGGATTGTCCCAAAACGCGCTGGCGCGGGCCTTGAGCGTGCCGCCGCGACGGATCAATGAAATCGTTTTGGAAAAGCGCGGCATCACGGCGGACACGGCCTTGCGGCTGGCGCGTTACTTTGGCACGAGCGCGGAAATGTGGACGGGCTTGCAGGCCGATTACGATTTGCGCCTGGCGCGGTCTGAGAAGGCGCGAACCATTGAGCGGGAAGTTGAACCGCTGGCTGTTTTGCAGCCGGCGATAGTGTAATGACGGCGGAAACGGTTATAGGGGTTACGCACAACACCGCCGGTCATTGATGCCAGGGTGGCGATAAGCTGCCCCGATAGGCGCTCTGTAGGAAAGACTTAAACCCGTGCGGTTGCCGATGTTGTCAAAGCCGTAGCCGTATTGCCGGCCGGTGACCGGCGTAGCCGTGGGGGAGCCATTGGGGGTCACATCTAAACATTCTACATTTGCATGGAGAAAGAGATTTCAAATGTAGAATGTTTAGATGTGACCCCAATGGCAGTTTTCCAATGGCAGTTTTTTTAATCCAACCCAATCCAACCCAGTCCAACCTAATCCGACCTATGCCAAAAAAAATATGCAGAGGAGTCCGTGGGATTGAAGACAAAGAAATGGCCGCGAAAGGGCGCAAGAAGCCCAGCGTGGCAACCCGCAACAAAAACAAGGATGAAACCGGGGGCGGGGGCGAAGGCAATGGAATGACCGGCAGGGGAATATTCGGCAGAGGAATGGGCAACAGACCATGCCGTGAATTATTCCTTTGCCGAACATTCCTCTGCCGATTTCTCCTCAACACGTCCAGGCCGGGAAAGGCCGTTGTCATGGGAATGATTGTCAGGGGAATAATCGTTCAAAGTCTTCTTCCCATTCCCCTGACCATCATTCCTCTGACAAATCTTCTCGAAAATGAATGACTTTGGACTATGGCACTGCAGAAGGTCTTGTGGTTGTGCGACTTTTGCGCTTTTTCGCGGCTATTCCGCTGGCCGCGCGTGTAGTCCATGCTGCAGATTTTTCAGTAAGCCCTCGGAATCGAGTGAGGCGGCTTTTGAAAAATATGACTAAATCACAGTAAATACGGCTAAATCACACCAAATCATACCAAATATGACCCAATTTTTATTATTTTTAGGCTGTGCGGCCCAAGGCGGCAAATTTTGCCGGATCAAACCAGGCAAGCCTGAAGTCGCGGGCAGGAGCAGGGATGCCGAGTCCAAAACACCCGCAAAGGCGAAATCAAGGCGTGTTGGAGTGGCAGGCCAACACGCCGTAATATCGGCGTGACATCCGGCACGGGCGGCGGTCTAATCGGTTATGGAGTTGTCCATGAATCAGGCCTGTGCGGAAGCCCAATCCACGGAGGCGGCGGAACCCCAACTGCTGCCGGCCGCGTTGAACGCCCTTTATGCCGATCACAGCCGCGCCATTTATTACCTGGCCCTCCGCTTCCTGGGCGATCCGCAAAAAGCCGAGGACGCCACCCATGATGTCTTCCTCAAAGCCCTGCGCCATCTGAACCAGTTCCGCGGCGAATCCTCGGCCCGCACCTGGCTCTATCGCATCGCCATCAATCATTGCAAAAACATGCGCGCCGCCTGGCACGACCGCCACGTCCTGCCCGGCAGCGACTACGATTTCTTCGAGCGCCTGCCCGGAGGCGACTCGCCCCTGCGCATCCTGGAAACCAAGGAATTGGGCGACCGCATCCAGAAGGCGCTCGACGGCCTGCCGGACGAATACCGGCTGCTGCTGCTGCTGGTCAGCGACCAGGAATTAAGCTATGAGCAGTCCGGCGCGTTGACCGGCCAGACGGCCGACGCGGTGCGCGGCAAATTGTTTCGCGCCCGCAAGGCCTTCGCCGTCCTTTTCAAAAAAACGGAGTAACGTCAAGATGAAACAAGAAAACAAGTTTTCGACCGGCCGCCACAGGGAGCAAGCCGCCGAGTCGCAAACCGCCGCCAGCCAAGGCCCGCTGGAATTCCAGAACGCCGAGGAATTGCTCCGGCACGACGCCGCCCAGACGGACGTCCCGCCGGAAATCGCCCGCCGCCTGAGCCAATCCATCGCGCAGTCCGCCCCGCCGCGCCGCTCGTGGTGGCGCAGGCTCCTGGGCTGGACGGCGCGCACCCCACCCTCCCCGCCATGAACTTTCAGGACGAACTGGAACTGCTCATCCGCGCGCGCTACCCGATTCTTTACGTCATCTCCGGCGAGGAGACGCGCGTGCAAAGCGCCATCAACGACGCGGCCGCCAAACGCCGCAAGAAGGTCTTTGAATGGACCTGCACCGCCGGCCTGGTGCCCGCCGGCGCTTCCATCCAATCCCAGAAAAGCCGCAACCCCGCCACCAAGGACCCCCTGGCCGCGCTGGACATGGTCATCGAGCAGGTCGAACCGGCGCTGTTTGTGTTCAAGGATTTTCATCCGTTCCTGACCCGCAATCATTTCGCCGTCATCCGCAAGCTCAAGGACATCGCGGTGCATCTGAAGGACAGTTTCAAAACGATCCTGCTGGTTTCCCCGCTGCTGGAAATCCCCGCCGAACTGGAAAAGGAAATCACCGTGCTCAATTTCCCGCTGCCGGCGCGGGAGGACTTGAGCGCCTTGCTGGACAGGATCGTCTCGGAAGTCCAGGACTCCAGCCAGGTGGCCCTCGAACTGGCCGAGCCGGACCGGCAGCGGCTCCTGCAGGCGGCGCTGGGCCTGACCCTGGGCGAGGCGGAGAACGTGTTCGCCAAAATCATTGTCAAGCATCAGCGGCTGTCCGGCCAGGACGTGCCTGAAGTCCTGGCCGAGAAACAGCAGATCATCCGCAAGAGCGGGCTGCTGGAGTATTGCGCCACCACCGAAACATTTTCCCACGTCGGCGGGCTGGCCGTGTTGAAGGACTGGCTCAACAAGCGCGCGGCCGCCTTCACCGACGAAGCCCGCGCCTTCGGACTGCCGGCCCCCAAAGGCATCCTTATGCTGGGAGTGCAGGGCTGCGGCAAAAGCCTGTGCGCCAAGGCCGTCTCGACCCAGTGGCAACTGCCCTTGTTGCGATTCGACATGGGCCGCATGTTCGGCAGCTTGATCGGCTCCTCCGAAGAAAACGTGCGCCGCGCCATCGCGGTCGCCGAATCGGTCGCCCCCGCCATCTTGTGGGTGGACGAGATTGACAAGGCTTTTGCCGGCTCGCAAGGCTCGGCGGTGGCCGACGGCGGCACCACGGCCCGGGTCTTCGGCACCTTCCTGACCTGGCTTTCCGAGAAGGCGGCGCCGGTCTTCGTGGTGGCCACGGCCAATGACATTTCGCAACTGCCGCCGGAACTGCTGCGCAAGGGCCGGCTGGACGAAATCTTTTTTGTGGACCTCCCCGAAGTGGCGGAGCGGGAGGAGATTTTTCGCATTCACCTGGCCAAACGCGGACGGCAGCCCGCCGCCTTCGACACCGCCGCCTGCGCCGCCGCCAGCCCGGACTTGAGCGGGGCCGAGATCGAGGAGGCCATCAACAGCGCGCTCTACGACGCTTTTCACGCCGGATGCGAGGTGACCACCGCGCACATCCTAGCCGCGCTGGCGCAAACCGTGCCGCTGGCCAAAACGATGGACGAACAGATCAGCCGCCTGCGCCATTGGGCCGATGGCCGCGCCCGCAACGCCAGCGTGGCGCGGAGCGTCGCGGGCCGAGCGTAGGGGATTCCCCTAGCCAACAATCAGTGTTTTTCCCATTGCGCCGGGGAGATTTCGGTGCGACAGGTTAAGCATGAAATTGAGATTGCTGCTTTGTGGGGCCGCTCTCATGGTGGCCGGTTGCGCGTCGCAACAGAACCCGTTCAACAGCGCTGCGGAACAGTCGTATATCAACGACTTGGTGCCCCAGCCCGTGCCGGGTCTGAGTCCGGCCGAGGTGGAGCGTATTTATCAAGTTAACGCCCCGGTTTCTGTCTCCGGCGCTTTGAGCCAGAATTTGAGCCAGAATTAGCGCGGACGCCCAAGCGCCCGAACCGCCGCGCGGGGTTGGCCCCGGACGACGGTCGGGGGATTCGTCACAGGCCGCCATCGAACAGGTAGCGGTTGGCGCTATTGTCGTTGCGCACCGCCAGGTTCCATTTCTTGACTCCTGTCATGCGGCACTTCACAAACCAGGCTGATTCCGCCGGCGACCAGACGGCTTCGCCCACCTCCACGGCGGGAAGGGCGCTGGCCGGGTCCAGGCCGGCTTTTTTCGCTTCGGCGTATTGTTGTTTGGTCTGCTCCACGTCGGATTCCGGCGCCAGCTTGCGCATCGCCACCCAGTCCGATTTTGTCATTGCGTCGAAGTAGGCTCTCGCGACCTGGGCGGGCGACATGCCGGCAAAGGCGTCATCGCCAGCCAGGGCTTCCGGTTCGGTGGTCCAATCCAACTTCTCCATCGGCTGAAGTTTGGTGTCATACAATCCGTTGACCACAAAACGCTTGGCGGCATTGGTATTGGACACCTTCACGTTGATGTCCGTGGGCGGCAATTTGATCTCGTAGGGCACGTACCAGCCGGGATAGCTGTCCTTTTGGAAAGGCTCGCCAATGCTGACCACTTCCAATCCCCCCAGATACTCTTTCATGCGCTCGAATTTTTCGTCCGTGGTGGACATTGGCCAGAACTTGGCCATTTCATCCCAGTTCTTTGTTGCGCAGGCCTTGAAAAAGGCTTCCGCGGCCTGTTTGGGCGTCAACTGCTCATACTTTTTATTGTCCGGCAGCATTTTGATGTCGGCTTGTTCAGGGCCGACGCCGCCGGTGATGTTCCAACGGTCGGGATGATCCCGGTCATCGCCCGGCCTGACGTACGGCGCGGTCTTCCAAGTCGTCTTTTGCCCGTCGGGGCGGGTGATTTCCACCTGGCACGGAACCATGTAGCCGCGTTTGACCCAATTGGTCTGCAAAAGGGCCGGGCCGACCGAAATGATGGCGGTGACGTTCATTTTCTCATATTCGGCCTTCATGTATTTCTCCAACTCGCCGCCCATGACCAAACCCGCTTTCTTATAGTCCTTGTTCATGAGGGCTTGGAAGAACTCGCGGGCGGTCTGCGCGGCGGCCTGTTCATCCGTCAAGCTCCCTTGGGCCACGCCGATGACCTGGGTGGTTTGATCGGCGATGGTGACATCCGCCGGCAATTGGTCCCGCAGCGAAAACATCTTGTCGTCAATCGGCACATTGTAATCCAAAAACTCCATCCTGGTGAGCAGGACGTCCTTGCCGTCTTTGGCGCGATAAGTCTCGATGCTGGTGATCAGGTCCGTTTTTTGGTCTATCAAATAGACTCGCTTGAAGGCAGGCATGTTCTTGCCCACCATCGTTATCTTGATAGGTTGTCCTTTGTCGTCCGGTTGTTGGGTCTCCAGGGTCACCTTGCCTGCCTTCTGTTCCTCCTTGAGTTTTTCGACGGCCTGTCGGGGCTGGTTTTGCTCGAGCAAGTCTTGCATCCCTTTGACGAGTTTGTCGTCATGGAGCGTGAGAAAACCATGTTTGGTCTGGAACCATACTTCCGTTCTCTCAGGCGTCCAGGTAATCAGCTTCGCGCCGTCCTCGGTCATCGGTTGATAATTCCTGATTTTTGCGACGTGGCCGGATTCGTCCGACGCGATCCAGAATTCAATGGGCGCCTGATCGTTGGCCGGATGCATTTTGACGTGCAGGAAGCGAATGCCTTTGGAAGCCTCAATCACCTGATCGAGTCCGAAGGCTTTCGGGGCCGTTTTGTCCAAAACTAATATGCTGGTCGCCAGGGCCAGTGCCGCCACCGTCGCGGCGGTCCATCTTGTCATAGGGGTTCTCATAATCATTTTCCAGGTATTCAGCAGGAAGAATCCGGCCGAAGGGGTTTGTTTTCTTTCCGCCTGCGCTTCTTCGATGGCCCGATACACTCGGGCGTCGAGTTGCGCGCTGGGCTTGGCTTTCATATCCGCGAGCCACTTTTTAATTTGTTCGTTCGGTCGCATGGGAAACTTGGCCGTTCATGCTGGTCTTGAGCTTTTCCAGTCCGTAGCGGTACCGGCCCAAAACCGTGTTGATGGAGACCTCCTGGGACTTGGCAATTTCGATGAATTTCAATCCGCCCTGATGATGCAACAGCACGACCTCTCTTTGCTCGTAAGGCAAGTCACCAAGGGCTTGGGTGAGCAGGCGGCGTTCCTCGCCGCCCATGGCCGCGCCATCGGGCCGCGGGTCGCCGGAGGGCAGCGGCAGGGCTTCTTCCAGCGGTTCCTGGCGGCGCCGGCCGCTGTCCCGCAGCGCGTTGCGGGCGCCGTTGGCCACGCAGGTGGCCAGATAGCCTTTCAAGCTTCCCGTCAGCCGGAAATGCCGCAACCGCAGAAACGATAGAAACACATCATGCACAACGTCTTCCGCGGCGGCTGTGTCTTTCAGCAGAGTAATCGCCAGAGCCAGGAGATTGCTCTTGTATTTCTCATAGATCGTGCGGACCGCTTGGCAGTCGCCGCGGTTAAACCGCCAGATCAATACCTTGTCTTCAACGTTCACACAGCCGCTTTCAGGACGATCTCTTCAACCATCGTCACAGATACAACACCCGGCGCACTTATTTTAGTGTACGCGTTTCTTCAAGATTGTTTCCGCCAGGCCGGTCCCGCCATGCGCGCTGCCGGGCAAGCCGTCACGGCCGCGCTGCGGGAGGGATCAAAGTTAACACGAAATGATAGATGGCGGTGTCAAGCGGAGCTTCTTCCGCCAAGCCGAGGACGCGGGCGCTTCTTAAATCACTCGCCGCTTTGGTCAGCCAGGAACGAACCAACTCCCTGCGGGTGTCATCCATATAATTTGCGCCCGTTGCGCAGCACCTCGGCGGTTAAGCTGCCTGCTATGTTGCGCACACGTTCCACCTCGCGGCGCGTTCGTACCAGCACGTCGGCGGACAGATCCAGCCGTCCCAAACATTTTTGGGCGCGCTGGTCGCGCCGAATTGGGCGTTCCTCGCTGTTCGGCACGATGACCATTAGGTCAACGTCGCTGTCACTACGCGGAACACCCCAGGCGCGGGAGCCGAAAAGATAGATTTCCTCGGGCTGAAATTCCGCCACCAGCCTTTCTGTGGCTGTTGGCAGCAAATCTTCGGCGCTCGCATTCATGGCTCATTTCTAACACAATTATGTTAGAATTGAAAGCATTGGATTACGGAATCATTTTTCACCCCTTATTTCGCTTGTGGATTCCTGCAAGTTCGCAGCATCGCGTTGCAGCCGCCACCACCTTAATTGCCCGATTGCACGGAGAAATATTGCGCCGTGTTGCCGCTGGTGGGCACCTGGATCTGGACCAGCGCGTTGCTGCCGACAAAGGCGCTGCCGTAGGGCTGCCAGTTGATGAGGTCCGGGGAGGAATAGACCTGGTAACTGACTCCGGCCATACCCTGCCAACTGAGGATGAAGTTGGTGGAACTGGCTCCGCCTCCCAATATGGGCGCGAGGTTGGAGACCGCCAGGTAATTCTGATTGGTGACGGTGGCGGAGATATTGGTGTAGGACAGCGACGGCGGAATGAAGATCAGCGCGCCCAGCGACGGCGTCACGGTGAAACTCATCCCCGGCAGGAAGCCCAGCGCGTAATTGCCATTCGTGTCGGTGATGGTGGAGGAGAGTCCGCCCGAGGCCTGGAGCAAGACGCCAGCCAGCGGGTCCCCGTTGGTATCCGTGATGCTGCCCTCGATGACAGGCAGTGAAATGGCGAACGTCCCTGTGTAGGCTGCCGACAGCGGCTGGCCGTACAGATCAGTAATATTTGTGCTAATGGCAAGCGAGTAGTTGCCGACGGCGGTTTGCAACGGAAAGCTGACCTGGTAGCTGGTCGAACTCAGCATGGAAATCGCGTAAGAGCCGGAGGCCAGCGGGCCGTTGGGAGTCGTCAGCAACACGCCGGCGCCAACCGTATTTGGGTTTGGCGCTCCGTTGAAGAACAAGGTCACGAAAGTGACGACGTTGTTGACAATCCCGCTGGGCGAGTTGGAGAGGACTTGCAGCGGAGGCACGCTGTTCAAATAGAGGGTGCCGCCAGAACCGGTGGATTCCCCCCCGGCGCCGGAGGCGGCGGCAAGGCCGAAGAAAACGTCCGCATAGGAGTAGAGCGCGATGCGTCCGCCTGCTCCGCCGCCGCCGCCATAAAGGTCACCCGCGCCGCCGTCGGCGGCAAACTGGCCGCCGCCCGCCAGCGCGCCGGCTGTCACCCAAATACTGCCGCCGGAACCGCCGCCGGAATTGTCCTGCAACCCCGGTTCCCCATTGGCGGTGATCTCGCCGTCCACCGTGAGGACGCCGCCGACGTTGAGCCGGAGCGCGCCGCCGCCCTGGGAGCCGCCGGCGGAGGGTCCATTTCCCAAGCCGCCGCCGCTGCCAAAGCTGGAAGGCTGGTTGGAAGAGCCGTAACTGGCGCCGCCGGGAGCCGTGCTCGAAGCGCCGCCCGCGCCGCCATAACCCGCGCCGCTTCCCTCCTCCTGACTGGACAGTCCGGCGCCCGGGCCGCCCGCCTGGGAGTAACCCTGCCCATCCACGGCAATGGCGCCGCCCAGCGCGACGTCCGCGTTGCCAAAAACCAACACATCGAGAAGCGTTTGGCTTGAGGAAGCGGTCAACCGGCCGCCGGAGGCGACGGTCAGGTTGCTCAACAGGAGGGCGCCTGTCTGCGGCGAGACGATCGCGCCATTTTGGATCGTCAGGTTGAACGGTTGAGAGGGCGCGCCCAAGGCGGCGGAGACGGGCGTGTTGGTGCCGGCCGTTCCCCCGTTATCCAGGAGCAATTGTCCCACGGGCTGGGAGTTGGCCTTGGTATAAATGGTGCCCGCGCCGCCTTGCGCGAATCCGCCCCCGCCGCAGGCGCTGGCCGCCCCGATAAAATCATTGACAGCATATCCAATGGAAATCCGTCCGCCGCCGCCGCCGCCGCCCACGTTCTGGACCCCGCTGCCGCCGTTGGCGGTGATGGAGCCGGAGCCGGTCAGCGTGCCGACGGTCAGCCAGATGCTTCCTGCCGCGCCGCCGCCGCCGCCCAGCCCGGAGCCGCCGCCGCCGTTGGCGGAAATCTTTCCGTCCGCCTGCAACGTGCCATTGACCGTGAGGCGAATCGTGCCGCCGCCCGCGCCGCCGAAGGAATAAGGAGAGTCATTGCCGCCGCCGCTGCCATTGCTGGCAGGCGAGGTGACGGAACCGTAGGCAGGCCCGCCCGCGGCCAGATTCCCCATACTGGCCGCGCCGTCGCCGCCATAGCCGGCCCCGCTGCAAGGGTAGTAGGGTCCCCCGGCATAAGCGCGTCCCAGCCCGGCGCCCGATTGGGCCGCGTAACCGGCCGCGTCGGTGACAATTCCGCCGCCCGGTTCCACCGTCGCGTTGCCGCTGACCGTGAGACTCACCAGGCCGTTTCCTGAAATGGGGCTGGCTATCAGCCAGCCGTTGGAATTCACCAAAAGGCTGGCAAAAGTCGGCGACAGGGATTGCTGGTACCCGGCCGCGCCGTTGCGCACAATGACGGCGGCGGAAGAAGGCTGGATGGGTGTCGCCGCCCCGAATTGCCCGTCGTTGTCAAGAATGAATTGGCTGGTTTGTCCCATGGCTTGGATGTAAACGGTTCCCGCGGCCCCCCAATTGGCGCCCCCGCCGCCATAAGCGGAAATCGTTCCCGCAAACAGGTTGGCCGTGGGATAAAGGTAAATACATCCCCCCGCGCCCCCGCCGCCAACCGAGCCGGCGCCGCTGCCGCCATTGGCCGCGATGGAGCCGGCGCCGGCCAGCGTGCCGGCCGTGAGCCAGATGCTCCCGCCGGAGCCGCCGCCGCCGCCAGTGCCTGTGCCATTGCCGCCATTGGCAGAAATGACGCCATCATTTTGCAGCAGGCCGGTGACCGTGAGCCGCATCGCGCCGCCGCCGGCTCCTCCTAGCGAGTAGGTCGAGTACGTTCCGCCGCCGCTGCCAACAATCCCGGGTCCCGTCTGTTGATCATAAGCCACGCCGCCCACGGCCGAATTTCCGGCGCTGTTGCCGCCGTTGCCGCCATGACCCGCCCCGCTGCATGGGTAATTGGGCGAAATCCCGTAAGAACGTCCGAGGCCGCTGCCCTGGCCCGCGGCAGCACCTCCTGAATCAGCGATGATGCCGCCTCCCGCTTCCACGGTGGCGCTGGACATGGTGAGCGTCAGCTCGGAGGAAATGTTGCTCACGAACAGGAGGGAATTGGAACAGATCAGCACATTGACCAGGCTCAATGAGGCGCTGGTCACGCCCTCCGCGCCATTGCGCACAATCAAGCCAGTGGTGCCGATGGAGGAAATGGGTGTGGAGACCCCGTACTGCCCGTCGTTGTCAAGAATGAGTTGGCTGGTCTGAGAATTGGTTTGAACGTAAATAGTCCCCGCGCCGCCCACATAAGCGCCGCCGCCGCCGTAGGCGGAAATGGCGCCGGTAAGCTGGTCCGCCGTGGGATAAATGGCGATGCGGCCGCCGCCGCCACCGCCGCCAACCGAGCCGGCCCCGCTGCCGCCATTGGCGGTGATGGAGCCGGAGCCGGCCAGCGTGCCGGCCGTGATCCAGATGCTGCCGCCGGCGCCGCCGCCGCCGCCAAGACCCGAGCCATTGCCGCCATTGGCCGAAATGACGCCATCGTTTTGCAGCAGGCCGGTGACCGAGAGCCGGAACGCCCCGCCGCCAGCTCCGCCCAACGAGTAGGGCGAGTAATTTCCGCCTCCGCTGCCGAAAAATTCGGGTTGCGAAATAGAATCATAAGTAGCACCCGACAAGGCGAGATTCCCGGCGCTGTTGGCGCCGTAACCGCCATGACCCGCCCCGCTGCATGGGTAATTGGGCGAAATCCCGTCGTAATGTCCTTCCCCGTTACCCATGCCTCCGGCGCTGCCCATGGCATTGGCGATGATGCCGCCGCCCGCTTGAATGGTGGCGCTCGAAAGTGTCAGTGTCGTATAAGAGTAGCTGTTGCTTATAAACAACTGGGCATTGGAACTGATGACCAAACCGCCCATGGTCATCGAGTAATTGACCAGACCCACCGCGCCATTGCGCACAACCAGGACGGCAGAGGGGGCGCCTCCGAGGGAGTTGAGGGGTGTGGCCGCGCCGTATTGGCCGTCGTTGTCAATAATAAACTGATTGGTTTGAATGTAGATGATTCCCGCCCCGCCCCAGTTGGCGCCGCCGCCGCCATAGGCCGAAATGGTTCCGGTAAACTGGTTGACTGTGGGATAAACGGCGATGCAGCCTCCTCCTCCGCCGCCGCCAATCGAACCGGCCCCGCTGCCGCCGTTGGCGGTCATTGAGCCTGCGCCGGAAAACGTGCCGGCCGTGATGTAGATGCTCCCGCCGGAGCCGCCGCCGCCGCCAAGACCTGTGCCATTGCCGCCATTGGCCGAAATGACGCCGTCGTTTTCCAGCAGGCCGGTAACCGTGAGGCGGATTCCCCCGCCGCCCGCGCCGCCCAGAGAATAGGGTGAGTACGTCCCGCCTCCGCTGCCGACATATTCGGGAGTCAACGGAGAGCCGAAAGCATTGCCCCCCACGGCTAAACTTCCGGCGCTGTTGCCGCCAATGCCGCCATGACCCGCCCCGCTGCATGGGTAGTTGGGCGAAATCCCGTCGTAATGTCCTTCCCCTGTGCCCACGCCTCCGGCGCTGCCCGTGGCATTGGCGATAATGCTGCCGCCCGCTTGAATGGTGGCGCTCGAGAGTGTCAGTGTCGTATAAGAGTAGCTGTTGCTCATAAACAACTGGGCATTGGAACTGATAAGCAAACTGCCCAGGGTCGTATTGTTGCCGGCCAGACCCACCGCGCCGTTGCGCAAGATCAGGTCCGTCGTGCTGGAGTTGGGCAGGGTCGTGGCGGGTCCGGTGTGTCCACCGGCGTCCAAAATGAGTTGGGCGTTATGTCCGGTGACTTGTATCATTGTCGCCCCCGCTCCACCCCAGTTTGCTCCGCCGCCGCCATAAGCGGCGAGGGCGCCGGCATAAGAATTGTTGGCGCAGGATACGTAGATCATGCCGCCGCCGCCGCCGCCGCCCAAGCCGCCGGCCCCGCTGCCGCCATTGGCCGCGAGGGACCCGACGCCGGAGAACGTGCCGACTGACAGCCAGATGCTCCCGCCCGAGCCGCCGCCGCCGCCAAGCCCCGAGCCGCTGCCGCCATTGGCGGAAATGATGCCGTCCAATTCCAGTGTGCCGTTGACCGCGAGGCGGATAATCCCGCCGCCGACGCCGCCTGGTGACCCATTCCCCGAGCCGCCGCCGCTGCCCGGATCGGAGGGGTCCATCGTGTTATCATAAATCGTTCCGCCGCTGGCCAAGTTTGCCAAGCTGCCGCCGCCATAGCCGCCATGTCCCCCGCCACTGTCGACATTGGTCGAACCGAACGAGTAGCTGCGTCCCTGGCCAGGACCCTGCGCCGCCGCATAACCCGCAAAGTCCGCCACGATCCCGCCGCCGGCCTGCACCGAGGCATTTCCCGAAAAAGAGAAGGTCAGGCTGTCGGCGGGGAACTCATTGTTGACAAAGGGAATCAACCAGCCATTGGCCTCCAAATACAGATCGGCGAAGCTGACGGAGGAGGAGGCCGAGCCAGTCGCGCCATTGCGCACGATCAAATCCGTGGCGCCGGCGGTTTGCACCGGCGTGTTGGCGCCGGCGTGGCCATGGTTGTCAAGAATGAGTTGGGCCGTTTGTCCCGGCACTTGCAGCAGAACCGTTCCCGCCCCGCCCCAATTGCCCCCGCCGCCGCCATAGGCGGATATGGTCCCCTCAAAAAGATTCGCCGCGGGACTCAGGGCCATGCGTCCGCCGCCGCCGCCCCCGCCAACAGAGTTCACGCCATAGCCGCCGTTGGCCGTAATGGAGCCGGAGCCGAGCAAAATGCCGCCCGTCAATATAATGGTTCCACCCGCTCCGCCGCCGCCGCCGTAACCGGACCCGTTGCCGCCATTGGCCGAAATAGTTCCATCCACTTCCACGACGCCGCCCAAACTGGTGATTTGAATCGCGCCGCCGCCGCTGCCGCCAAAGGACTCCGGGGCCAGGCTTCCGCCGCCGCTGCCAAAACCGCTGGGGACGCTCTGGCCGCCGTACGCCGATCCGCCGCCGGCGTTGGTGGGCGAACTGGCAGCGCCGTTGCCGCCGTAGCCACCGCCACTGCAGACATACAAATTGTTTTCCGCGAAACCCCGGCCGGAGCCGGGGCCGGAATTCCCGGCGTAACCGGCGGCATTGGCCAGCAGGCCGCCGCCCGTTTCAACGGTAATGGCCCCCGCCGCCGTCAGGTTGATCGTGGAGGACGGCAACGCCAGCAGCAGACCGTTGGAAGCGATGGTCAGATTCCCGACGGTCCACGCGCCGGATGGCATGACGCCCGCATTGCCTTGGATGAGCACATTGATCGTTTGGCTCCCAACGGCAATCGTCGTGTTGGTTCCTGATTGTCCGCCGTTGTCAACCACCAGAAGCCCGTTCTCTCCCGTCAACTGCGTATAGACGGTACCCGCCCCGCCGATGTTCGCGCCCGCCCCGCCATAAGCCGTCGTCGAACCGGTGAACGTGGTCGAACCCAATTGAAGGGCGATTCGGCCGCCGCCGCCGCCGCCGCCGTGCGTTGGGTCACCGCTGCCGCCATTGGCGGTAATCACGCCGGATCCCGAAAGCGTCAGAGCGGTCAGCCAGACGCTGCCGCCCGCCCCGCCGCCGGAACGGCTGTTGGTCCCGCCGGCGCCGTTGGCCGTAATGAAGCCATTGGCGATCACACTGCCGCCGGCCACGATTTCTATCATCCCGCCGCCCGCGCCTCCGGGGCCTGCGTAGCTCGCTCCGCCGCCGCTGCCCAAGTTCACCGGCTGCGTGAAGGAGCCGTAAGTGGCACCCCCCGCCACGTTGCTGAAACTGTTCCCGCCGATGCCCCCGTAACCGCCGCCGCTGCCGGCTTGAGGACTTCCGGCGCTGGAGCCGGCGCCCGTTCCGAGGCCCGCCCCGTAGCCGATGCCGTTGGCGGCGATCGCTCCTCCAACATCCACCTCCACATTGCTGACAACGGTCAGATTAAGCCCGGCGGCCGTCGTTGCCAGCAGCGCCTCGTAACTGACCAGCACCGTGGCGCCGCTCGGAATGCTGGAATTGGTCGTGCGCTCCAATTCGGTCAAATCGCCGTTGGTGCTGGCCAGCGAATAATCCAGATTGTTGGTGTAATCTATCATGCCGGTCAGGTCGGTCACCGAAACGGTCGCCGCGATGACGTTGGAGTTGAGCAATGTCACCGGGTTGGTGTCGGCCAGGGTCTGGGCTTCGTTGGTAATAAAGAGCAGATTCGAGATGACGCCGCCCGGGTAGAACGAGTGCGTGAGCACGCCGCCTGCCGCCACCTGCACGTTGGCAAAGGCGTGCGGACCGTCCACTGTGACGGTGCAGTTGGTCACGACAATCGGCTGGCCGTCATAATTCGTATTGCCCACGCCGATGCTGGTGTTGGTGGTGAAAGTCACCGCCAAAGCCGGCGCGCAGGCCAGGGCGATAACCCCGGCAACCAGCGCGCGACGGGTTTGAGAGAAGCGAGAGAGAAACATGGATGTCATAATTCGATTCGACCTTTCTTAGTTGCGGATGGAATAACCTGCCAATAAAAGCACTTCAGGAGCTTCAAAGTTGAGTTTATGCAGTCGAGTTTCATGTGTGTAAATCAATTGACAATGCTTTGTGTTTACATTGTATTAGTGCCGTCATTACATTGTATTTACACATTAGCTGGAGTTTCGTCAACATCTTTTTTACATTTTTTTTTGCATGGCACGGCCGGTGGCAAAAAGAGAATAAACGCTCCATTTCATTGGAACTCTTTTAATTCTCAAAATGCTTCTTGTAAACGTGCGTCTGGATGCATAGGCGCCTGAAGGCGCTGCCACGGCAAAATCTTGTCTTGCTTCTCCGGCCAGTTTGTGAAATGCTGCGCGAGGATGGAGCGGGTTCGAGCGACCTTCTCACCCCTATTATGACGCACGTTAAATTGCACATTCCGGGGCCGGTTGAAGTCAGCGCCAAGACGTTTAGCGCGTTTTGCACGCCCATGATCGGCCATCGCGGCCAGGGGTTTAAAGACCTTTACGCCAAAATCCAACCGCAGTTGCAGCAATTGCTCTTCACCAGGCAATTGGTCTATCTGAGCACCTCCTCCGCCTGGGGCGTGATGGAGGGCGCCGTGCGCAATCTGGTCCACAAACGCGTGCTCAATTGCATGTGCGGCGCTTTTTCCGATAAATGGTTCGATGTTTCCAAACGCTGCGGCAAGGAGGCGGAAGCCCTGCAAGTTCCCTGGGGATCGCCCATCCGCCCGGAACAGGTCGAAGCCAAATTGGCCACCGGCCAGTTCGACGCCATCACGCTCATTCACAACGAAACCTCCACCGGCGTGATGAGTCCCATCTACGAAATCGCCGCCCTTAAGAAAAAATTTCCGGACGTGACGTTCATCGTTGACGCCGTCAGTTCCATGAGCGCGGTCAAGCTGGAATTCGACGCGCTGGGCATTGATGTCCTGCTGGCCGGGGTGCAAAAGGCCTTCGCCCTGCCGCCGGGGCTGGCGGTATTTGTCTGTTCGCCGGCGGCGCTGGCCAAGGCGGCCGCGGCGAAGGATCGCGGCTATTATTTTGACCTGGTGGAATTCCAGAAGAACGCCGAGCAAAGCATGACGCCCAGCACCCCGAGCATCGGGCACGTCTTCGCGCTGGCTTCCAAGCTGGAGGACATTTTTGCCGAGGGCCTGGAGGCCCGGTTCGCCCGCCACCAAAAACTGGCCGGCATGACGCGCGCCTGGGCCGCCCGGCACGGGTTCACCCTTTTCCCCGAACCCGGTTTCGAGTCCGTCACGCTTACCTGTGTCAACAATGGCGCCAAGCCGGGCGGCCGGACGCCGGTGGACGTGCCCAAGCTGCAAAAGCTGGTCAAGGATCAGGGATTTTTGATTGACGGCGGCTACGGAAAAATCAAAGGCACGACCTTCCGCGTCTCCAACATGGGCGATGAGACCGAGGCGACCATGAACCAACTCTACGCCGCGCTGGACGGGGCGATGAAAAAGTTGTGATCAAGGCGAAACTGCCAGCCGGTCTTCGTTCGACTCCGCGCTGATCAGCATTCCCTGCTCTTTGTACGCTTTGAGCATGAAATGCGTGGCGGTGGAGATGACACCCTGGATGGTCGCCAGTTTTTCCGAGACGAACCGGGCCACTTCCCGCAGGTCGGTTCCTTCCACCACCACCAGCAGGTCGTAGCCCCCGGCCATCAGGTAACACGAGCGCACCTCGGCGTACTTGGCGATGCGTTCGGCCAGGCGGTCGAAGCCTCCGCCCCGCTCAGGCGTGATCTTGACTTCGATGAGAGCGCGCACAATGTCCTGGCCGAGCTTTTCCTCGTTCAACACGGCGCGATAGCCGAGAATGACGCGGCTCTCCTCGTAGGTTTTGATCCTGGCCGCAATCTCGGTTTCGGACAGGTTGAGCATGCCGGCCAACTGCGACGGTTTGAGCGCCGCGTTCTCCTGCAACAGGGCTAATAACGGATCCATGCCTGGATTATTAACATCCCCGGCCTGGGATTGCAAATGCCGGCGCGTCCGGTTAAATTAGCGGCATGTGGGCGCCAGTTAAGCATCGTTTCAGCGTCAAGGAGTATTACCGCATGGCGGAGACGGGTGTGCTGCGCCCGGACGCGCGCGTGGAACTGCTCGACGGAGAGATCATTGACATGTCACCCATCGGCCCATTTCACGGAGGCGTGGTTGCTCGTTTGACCCGCTTGTTCACCCTTTTTTCTAAAAACCGCTGGCTGCTCAGTCCGCAGAATCCGCTGCGACTCAATGATTATTCCGAGCCGGAGCCGGACGTGATGCTGTTGAAACCTTCGCCCGACGATTACACCAGCCGTCATCCGCAGCCCGAGGATGTTTTCCTATTGGTGGAAGTCTCCGATTCCAGTCTGGCGATTGACGTTGAAAAGAAACTTCCCCTTTACGGGCGCGAGGGTGTGGCGGAAGTGTGGATTGTGAATCTCGAAGAGGCCGTCGTCGAAATCCATCGCGAGCCGCACTTTAATGGTTATGCTTCAAAAACCGTTTTGCGCGCAGGCGATCAGGCCCGGCCACTGGCGTTTCCCGATGCGGTGGTGGACGTGGCGGAATTGCTGAAGCGCTGACGGGACTTTTGGCCGCGGGTGGCGCATGATGGAGGGGTTGAACTCGGACAATTACAAACTGGTTCGCCTGAAAAACGGAACCTGCAGCATCCGCTCGCTGGCGGAAGACGAGACGTTCCATCCCGTCGTCGGCCCCGTGGCCGAAGCGGAGGCGCTTTACGTCAAACAACTCCGTCTCCGCCAGAGGCTGCCAGCGCACGAGGGCGAATTTGTGGTGTGGGACGTTGGCCTGGGCGCGGCGGCCAACGCGGTGGCCGTCCTGCGCGCCGCCTCGGATTTGCCCTGTCCGTTGCGCATCATCAGCTTCGACCGCACGCTGGAGCCGTTGGCCTTCGCCCTGCGGCACGCGGACGAATTGGGTTATTGGTCCGGCTACGAGAGCGCGGCGCGGGAATTCCTCGCCACCGGCCGGGCGCTGGGCGGGCGGTGGGAATTGCGCCTGGGCGATTTCCCCGCGTGGCTGCGCCACCCTTCCCCGCCCGCCCCGGCCCCGCACGCCATTTTATTTGACGCTTTTTCGCCCGCCAAAAATCCCGCCATGTGGACGGCCGCGCTCTTTTCGGATTTGCACCGCCGCCTCGATCCAAAGCGGCCTTGCGCGATGCCGACTTATTCGCGCAGCACGATGTTGCGGGTGACCTTGTTGCTGGCGGGTTTTTTTGTCGGCGCCGGGGGCGCGACCGGGGAGAAGGAGGAAACGACCATCGCGGCCAACACGCTGGCATTGCTGGACGAGCCATTGCCCCGAACCTGGCTGGAGCGCGCGCGCCGGTCCCGCAGCGCCGAGCCGTTGTGGGAGCCGGTGTACCGCCAGGCCCATCTTTCGCGCGAGAGTTGGGAGAAACTGCTCTGCCACCCGCAGTTTCAATAACGCGCCTGTCGCGTTGGAGAATGAGCTTCCGGCCACGCTAATCTTGCTCTTTGCGACTGAAGATGTAAGTTTTAGACGTGACCGACAAACAAGCAGTCATGGACGCGCTCCAGAGGCTTCCCGAAAATGCCTCTCTCGATGAGATTACTCAGGAGTTGCATCTCATGGCATCTGTTCGGCGCGGAAGGGCGGATGTTGCCGCCGGACGCGTGAAACCTCATCAAGAGGTCAAAGAAATGCTGGCATCCTGGGCCTCGGCATGGACTTCAAAATAATTTGGTCCGACGAGGCGATTGCGGACCTGCGCGGCATCTGCACTTACACCGCCCGGAATAATCCAGAGGCGGCGGAACAGATTGGGAATGGCATCTTGGATCATGCTCTCATTCTGGCCTCCTTTCCCTTCATCGGGCCGCCGTACCCCAGAGGCGCCAACGGCCCGTTGCGGGAAATTGTCTTCCGCTCGTACCGGATTTTCTACGACGTTTCCGAAGAACCGCGCCGGGTTGAAATCCTTCATGTTCGGCATGGTGCTCGCGACGAACCGAACCTGTGATGGGCAGGATGAGTAAGGCAGAGAATCCTGTCTGCCTCACCTCATTCCAGGGATTTTCGTGTTTTTCGCCCGGAAAAGACGCAGCCTCAGAAAACAACGTAAGTTCTTCTCCATTAACGCAAAAGGCTGCCTTGGCCGCGCCCTATAAAACGTACTGACAGAAAAAAGGAGCCTTTTTTAAGGCAATTTGGCAGAAAAACGGGGGGGCCGCTCCAAAAAAAAGACACTTTTTTTCGTGTTTTTTCGATTTTGTGGGATTTTTTGCCCCGCAAGAGGTTGAGGCTCAGGGTCTTTCGCGAATTTGCCTGCTCCCCAAAAAATCGTGCCTAAAAACCTATGGTAGGTTTTTGGGTTTTTGCGGCTCCTGGTAATATCCTCGCGTGAACGTCACAACGGTTCAACGCGAGACGGTTCTCGTGGCGCAGGTTTCTCCCGATTCAGAATCGGGAGAAACCTGCGCCACGAAAAGATGGATATAAGCAAATATGAGTAAATATGACCAAATCGCACTAAATCGCACCAGATATGACCCGTTTTTTTTATTTAACAGTTCAGCGCGCGCTACCCTGGCGTGGATTTCACGCATGGCCGGACGGCCATCCGCCGAGATGGCCTCAACCGGCGCCCAACCCGCGCCCAATCCAACTTCGATCCGGCCTTGCTCCGGCCCAATCCAAGCTAATCCAACCTAATCCGGCCTATGACAAAAAAAATAATTTTGCCGAAAGCACTTTTGGGAGGCCCCAAGCAGATCATCCTTTCCTTGCGGTGCGCCGCCGGCCGGTTCAACATAGTCCGCTGCATGAATAACAATACTGTGGCTTTTACCAAAGAAGACCCGTGGCGCGTCTTCCGCATCATGGCCGAGTTCGTGGATTCCTTCGAGACGCTCTCGCAGGTCGGCCGGGCTGTGACCATCTTCGGCTCGGCCCGCACGCTGCCGTCCGATCCGTTTTACAAGGCGGCCGTGACCATCGCCAGGGAGCTGGCCCGCCACAACCTGGCCGTCATCACCGGCGGCGGGCCGGGCATCATGGCCGCCGCCAACCGCGGCGCGGCCCAGGCCCGGGGCAAATCGGTGGGCCTGAACATCGAACTGCCCTTTGAACAGCAAGGCAACCGCTACGCCAACGTCCCCATGCGCTTCCATTACTTCTTCTCGCGCAAAGTCTGCTTTGTCAAGTATAGCATTGGCTTCGTCTATATGCCCGGCGGCTTCGGCACGCTGGATGAATTCTTCGAAGTCCTGACCCTGGCGCAAACGGGCCGCATCTCCCGCTTCCCGCTTATCCTCTTCGGGCGCGACTATTGGAGCGGCCTCGTAAGCTGGATGAAATCCGTGCTGGAGCAGGAAAAGAAAATCAGCCCGGGCGACCTGGATTTGTTCGTCATGACCGACGACCCCCAGGAGGTCGTGCGCCGGATTTTGGAGTACGTCCCGCCGGAAGAGAAGCCGCCCACCCTGGCATGACCGCGCCGGAAAGAAGGAACCCCCCATGTATCGCGTCACACGATTGGAAAATGGATTAACCGTCGTCACGGCGGAAATGCCCCATAGCGCCAGCGTCAGCCTGGGCATCTGGGTCGGCGTGGGCGGACGTTACGAGCCGGAGCCGCTGAGCGGCGTGGCGCATTTCATCGAACATCTGTTGTTCAAGGGCACCCGGCGTCGTTCGGCCCGCGAAATCTCGCAGGCCGTCGAGGGCGTGGGCGGCTACCTCAATGCGTTTACGAGCGAGGAACACACCTGTTTTTACGCCAAGGCGCGGCACGACCAATTCGGGCGGCTGCTCGACGTGCTGACGGACATGTTTCTCCATTCCACCTTCGATCCGGAGGAAATTGACAAGGAACGCGAGGTGATCAAAGAGGAACTGGCCATGTACATGGACCAACCCCAGCAGTACGTGCAGGAATTGCTCAATGCCACCATGTGGCCCGATCAACCTTTGGGCCGCTCCATCACCGGCACGGAAAAAACCCTCGACAGCCTCGGTCGCGACAAGCTGCTGGCGTTTCAAACGCAAAACTATGTCGCCCCGGCGGCGGTGCTGGCGGCGGGCGGGCGGATCACGCATCGCCAGGTGGTGGCGGCGGCGGCCAAATACGCCCGGAAATTCCGCCGCGGCCCGCGGCCCCGTTTCACGCCCGCCGTCAGCACGCAATCCAAACCGGCCCTGCGCTTGTTGAGCAAGAAAACGGAACAAACCCAGCTCACCCTGGGCATCCGCGCCTGTTCCCGGCATGACGAACGCCGTTTCGCCTTGCGCCTGCTCAACGCCATCCTGGGCGAAAACATGAGTTCGCGCCTCTTCCAAACCGTGCGCGAGGAGCACGGCCTGGCCTATTCCATTTACAGCGCCAACAGCTTCTTTGACGACGCCGGCGACATCGTCATCGCGGCGGGCCTGGACACCGATCACACGGAACGAACCCTCCAACTGATCCTGCGCGAAATGAAGCGGCTGGCCGCCCAACTGGCCCCGGCGGCGGAATTGCGCCGCGCGCGCGATTACCTCCTCGGCCAGCTCGATCTGAGCCTGGAAAACAGCGAGAACCAAATGATGTGGGCCGGCGAACAATGGCTCGGTTACGGCAAAATCGGCCACCCCGACGAATTAAAAAGTCGTTTGACCGCCGTCACCGCCGGACAGGTGCGCGCGGTGGCGCGGGATTTTTTCCGGCCCGACCGTTACAACCTGGCGCTCATCAGCCCCGTCAAATCCGCCGACGGCTTGGAGAAGATGCTGGGGGCCTGAGATCATGCGCCCGATTGTTCAATCCGTCCAGACCGCGCACACGCCCGAATCCCTGGTGGAGCAATTGGCGGGGGAGCGCGGCGTGGTCCTGCTGCGCAGTTGTTATTTTGACTCGCCGCAGGCGCGTTACTCGTTTGTCGCGGCGCGCCCGCTGGTGATCTTCCGCTCCTTCGGCTCGCGCTGCGAGTTGGACGGCGCGGGCGGGCCGCGCTTTGGCAATCCCTGGCAGGCGCTGGAGGAGTTAATGGCGCGCTACGAACTGCTGGACGAAATTGACCTGCCGTTTCCGCTCGGCGGCTGCTTTGGATACTGGGGTTACGAGCTTAAAAACTTCGTCGAGCCGCGTTTGCCGCGCGCGGCGGTCAACGATCTGGAATGCCCCGATTGCCATGCCGGATTCTACGACAGCCTGGTCGTCTTCGATCATCGGGCCGACAAGACCTGGATCGTTTCCACCGGCTTGCAGCCCGACGGTTCGCGCGATGCGGCGCGGGCGCGGGCGCAATGTGATTTTTGGGCCGGCTTGATGGCGGGGCCGCCGCCCAACCCGGCGCCGAGCGAAGTGACCGCGTCGTCCTTCCGCTCCAACATGACGCGGGAGGAATTCACCGCCCGGGTGCGGCGGGCGCAGGCATACATCCGCGCGGGCGACATTTACCAGGTGAACCTTTCGCAACGGCTGACGGCGCGGACGGAGGCAACGGGGTGGGCCTTTTTCCAAAGGCTGTGCGACGTTTCGCCGGCCCCCTTCGCCGCCTATTTGGATTGCGGGGCATTCCAGGTTTGCTCGTCCTCGCCGGAGTTGTTTCTGCGGTTCAGCGGCCCGCTGGCGCAAACGCGGCCCATCAAAGGCACCCGCCCGCGCGCCCAGGACCCGACCCGCGACGCGCAGTTGACGTACGAGTTGCAAACCAGCGCCAAGGACATGGCGGAATTGGTCATGATCACCGACTTGCTGCGCAATGATTTGGGGAAGGTGTGCGAATATGGCTCCGTGCAAGTGCCGGAATTGGTGCGCCTGGAACGCTTCCCGCAAGTGCAGCACCTGGTTTCCACCGTCACCGGACGGCTGCGTCCGGAGCAGACGCACGTTTCCGCCTTCGCCTCCTGTTTTCCCGGCGGCAGCATCACCGGCGCGCCCAAAATCCGCGCCATGGAAATCATTGACGAGTTGGAGCCGGTCACGCGCGGCCCTTACACGGGGGCCATCGGCTACCTGGGCTTTAATCGCGAGAGCCAGCTCAACATTGCCATTCGCACCGCCGTGTGCCGCCCCGGCGAAATCCATTTCCAGGTCGGCGCGGGCATCGTGGCCGATTCCGTGGCCGGGGCGGAATACGAGGAGACGATGGCCAAGGCGGGCGGCTTCTTCGCCGCGCTGCGGGCGCCGGCGCGGCCTTTGGTCAACGCATGATCGTATTCCTCAATGGCGAATTTGTTCCGGAGGAGAAGGCCGTGGTGTCGGTTTTCGACCGCGGCTTTCTACTTGCTGGTCAACAAGGCGCTCCGCAGCCTGGACCGGATGGAACTGAATCCCGAAGGCACGCTCCTTGACATCATCCATCGTTAAGATGCGGTACTGAAAGCCTGTTAGGCTTGGACATAACTGATTTTCCCGTAAGACACAACACAAATTTTGCGCGCGGAGGGACAAAATTGGCTTGCACTCTTCGCCCCCCTTTGGCTTGCAACAGAATGCGTCATTGGGTACAATCCCAATATGACATCGGTGGAAATCATTGAAGAGATTAAACGCCTGCCCCCTTCGGAACAGAACCGGGTCATTGATTTTGTCCGAAAAGCCGTGGAAGTCCGCCCTCTCACGCCGGACGAACTGGGCGAGCTGGCAAAGGGAATGGTCGAGGCGAAAGACCCTGCCGAAGCCGACCGTTTGCAAGCAAAGATTGTGCGTGGATTCTACGGCGGGCCAGCCGATGCCTAAAATTCGCCGCGAGAAACTGCCCGAACCGCTGCTGGTCCATCTGCTGGCGCGCGTGCGCCAGCGAAGCATTTCCCACGAACAACTCATCGTGCTGGCGCGTTGGCTGGACACCGAACCGGAAGTTCCGGCAGGCAGATGGTTTAAGAGATTTCACGGCTTCACAGTCTGCGGTGAGGGCGATTTGATCAGAACTTTTCTGCTTGCCGGTCAAGCGCCTGATGGACAAGAAATTGGATAAAATCGCCCTCCGCCTTCGGCGTGAGGCGGTAAGGCTTCATGAACCGTGCGATTTCATTTTGGCTGCCGCGCCTCCAACTGGTCAAACCAGGGGCCAAGTTTCTTTTGCGCATACCTTGAAGAGTGGATCATCATCGCGAAAAACAGCGGCACCAGCAACAGCAGCAAGGCCGCGCTCCACCAGTGGTGAGGCCGGAACCGTTTCACATTCGGCGCATACGAGAACAAACCGAGCACCGCCGCCAGCACCCCCACGGCATCCAGACTGGCGCGCTGCCAATAAGTCGAACCGTCCAACCGCACCCACATGCCAAATTCGTCAAAGGTCAGCGCCAGTCCAATCCCGTAGGCGACGGCGCAGATTTTCAAAGCCCGCCCGGTGGGATCGCGAAAGAGCAGGAAAGCGCCCACGGCCACCAGCAGGAAAATGCCGTAATTCAAATGATGGATGTGGTTTCCTCCCAAATGCAGATAGAGGTCAGGAATGGCCCCGTCCATGATCAGATAAACGGTCACGCGCGAGGTGATGAACATCAACAAAAACGAAAACAGGACCAGGCGGGCCATGTGAGCTTGATCAGGATGGCCTTCCGCATGGGATGGGGCAGCGCTCTGTTCGATGCCCCATTCTTGCGCCAATCCCCTTGGCGGCGCAACTATTTCGCGCGCCTGTTTGAGGAACTTTTATCTATTCTTCGGTTTAAAATCGAGCCAGGCCAGGTTCATGTTGCCTTCGGTGAGGATATGAAGGGTCAGAACGCTCACTCCCTTGGGCAGTTCCACTTCGGCCACGTTGCTCATGACATTCCAGTGGTGCCACTGACGCCAGGCAAGCGGGTCCTGGTCGTTGTGGGTTGAAATAATGTTGATGGAAGCAACCAAGGGCCTGCCGTTTCGATCCAGGGAAATCGTCCCGCCCCCGTTCGAGGTGTACAAGAGATCCACGCTATAAACGCCGGCCTGTTCAACCTCCACGGTCATGTTGAACCATTCGCCGGGGGCCGTCCAACCCACGTAGAGTTGGCCCTCGGGCGGCTGCGCCAGATCATAAGGACTATTGTCCGTCTGATCGTGAAATTTTGTGTAAGAAGTATCCACGCCTTCGTTCATGCGGAACTCATTGAGATAGGTCCCGTTGGCAGGGTTCAGACCTCCGCTGCCGTTGTTGTTGGCATCCGTATCGTGATAGGCGATGCCTTCGCCGCCGAAATCATAATAGGCGCACTGAACGCGGCCGGGAATTTTCTGCGGGCCGCCATGATAGACGCTGTCGTGAAAGGGCGTTCCGTTGTATCCTTCCCAGGCGGTGGAGGCGCAGCCGCCCAAATAAAAAGCGCCGGCCACGATCAAGCATGCTTGCGGAATCATCCGAAGTTCTGTTTTCATATCACCATTGGCAATGTTTTTACTTTGGTTTCATCTGACTATGAGTGACTGTCCGGGCCATGCAATAAAAATCAGTTGTGGCGCCGCGCCCCTGAAAATTAAAAAACTGAATCAGATTCTCTTGGTTTTGCTCTTCCTTGGCTTCGCGCCCTCAGCCTGGCCGGCTTCATTTTACACGCAGCGGTTATCCGATCCCAAGGCGGTCTGGGTGGCTTCCTCCGGCGGCGATGACACCGCTGCGTTGCAAAACGCAGTTAATCAAGTTCAGGAAACCGCCGGGCAGGGTATTGTGTTGCTGGCGCCGGGGCGCTATCGCCTCACCAATACTCTGCATATTTGGCCCGCCATCCGGTTGATCGGCTGCGGCGGCGAACGTCCGGTCTTGGTTCTACCCGCCAACACGCCGGGGTTTGGGGACGCGTCGCACGAAAAGGTCATGGTCTTCTTCGCCGGAAGGCGTCCACGCAATGCGCAAGCCGGCAACGGTGTTGTTCCTGACGCCAACCCGGGCACGTTTTATTCCGCGCTGGCCAACGTGGACGTGGAAATCGAGGAAGGAAACGCGGGCGCGGTGGCCGTGCGGGCGCGCTATGCCCAGCATTGTTTTCTGGCTCACGGCGATTTTCGTCTTGGCTCGGCCCTGGCGGGCATTCACGAAGGCGGCAACGTGGTCGAGGACGTTCATTTCTTCGGCGGCGCTCACGCCGTATGGACCTCAAAACCTTCGCCCGGCTGGCAGTTCACGCTCATTGACTGCTCTTTTGAAGACCAACGTGAAGCCGCGATTCTCGAACACGAAGCCGGGCTGACCCTTATTCGCCCGCTCTTCCGGCGCGTGCCCGCGGCCGTGGCCATCGAACCTGAATGGGTGGACGAACTTTGCGTCCAGGACGCGCGCCTGGAAGACATTTCCGGTCCCGCCTTTATTTTTGGGATGGAGAAAAGTCCGCGCAACGAAATCAACATCGAAGGAGTCACTTGCCGCAATGTGCCGGTCTTTGCCGCGTTGCGCGAGAGCGGGAAACGGTTCGACGCCCCCGCGCCAATTTATGTCGTCACCAATTTTTTCCACGGACTCCGCTTCGCCGTCCTCGGAGCCGAGCCGGCCATCGAAACCCGCTTCGAGGCCGCGCCGCGCGGCGCGATGCCAGCCGCCGCCATCTCTGATTTGGCTCCCTTGCCCCCTGGCAATACCTGGGTCAATGCGCATGATGCGGGCGCCAAAGGCGACGGCCACACTGATGACACGGAGGCGTTGCGGCAAGCGATCGCGGCCCATCGCGCCATTTACCTGCCTTCGGGATTTTACATCGTGCATGACACATTGGAGTTGCGGCCCGACACGGTGTTGATCGGACTGCATCCGGGCGCAACGCAAATCATCCTGCCGGACGGCGCGCCCGGTTATCAAGACGCCGGCGGCCCCAAGGCTTTGCTGGCAACACCCAAAGGCGGCAGCAACATCGTCCTCGGTCTCGGCCTCTATACCAGCGGGAACAATCGCCGCGCCGTGGCGGCTCTGTGGAAGGCCGGCGCCGGTGCGATGATGAACGACGTTCGTTTCCTGGGCGGCCACGGCACGCCGTTGCCGGATGGCTCGCGGGAGAACATTTACAACAGCAGCCACACGGCCGACCCCAATCCCAACCGCCCGTGGGACAGCCAATACCCAAGCCTTTGGGTGACGGATGGCGGCGGCGGCACATTCCTGGATATTTGGACTCCGTCCACGTTCGCCCAAGCCGGCCTGCTTGTGTCGGATACCGAGACGGAAGGCCGCGCCTACCAGATTTCCAGCGAACACCACGTTCGCCACGAAATCCAAATCAGGAACGCGGCCAACTGGCGCTTTTACGCGTTGCAAACGGAGGAAGAACGGGGCGAAAGCGGACTGGCCCTGCCGATTGAAATTGAGTCCTCGCGCGACATTGCCTTCGCCAATTTCCATTCGTACCGCGTCATCAGTTCCTTCCAGCCCTTCCCGTGGGCCGTCACCGTTTCCAACTCCCGCGCCATCCATTTCCGCAATTTTCATTGCGACAGCAATAGCAAGGTGAGTTTTGACGCCTCCGTCCGCGACCAGACCGGCGGCGCGGAAATCCGCCAGCATGAATTCGCCTGGCTGGACATTTCCGACCAGACCCCGCCCTCCAAAGCGGACGTTTCTTCGCCCGTCGTGGAGCCTGGCGCGAAGGTGCAAAAACTGGCGGGTGGCTTTTTCAACATCTCCGGCGGCGCCGTCGGGCCGCGCGGCGATTTCTATTTCGTGGATGCGCGCTGGCAACGCATTTATCGCTGGGACCCCGAATCCGCCAAACAAACCGAGGTCAGTGCTAATGTGCCGAAACCCGTCAACCTCGCCGTGGACCAGGCGGGCAATTTGCTGGTCATTTCCGGCGCGGATGGCGGCGCGGTTTATTCCTTGATTTCCGGTTCCGCGAAAATCCTGCCGTTGCCGGCCCAATCCGTCGCCGCTCGTCCCGGCAAATCTCTCTACTTGCCGGTCAGCGACTGGCATCTGAACAGCAATTCTCTGGCCCATCCGGCGGCTCATTTTATTTCGCCCGACGGAACCGCCGTGTTGCCCGCGAGCCGGGACTTTTTAAGCGGCGCGACCAGTTGGGGCGTTCTATCAAGTCCACAGATACGTTCCTTTGGCTTGGAAAAAGCCTTGCCGGGCAAACCGTTTTACATCACCGCCGAAGCCGAACTTCGCACTTGGGCCGCCGACGTGAATGCCGACGGCAGCCTGCAAAATTTCCGCCTCTTTGCCGAAGAAGGCGGCGAAGGCGTGACGGCGGACGCGCTTGGCCGCGTGTATATCGCCGCCGGCCAAATCCGGGTCTATGGCCCCGCCGGCCAACTCATGGACACCATTGAAGTTCCCGAACGCCCGGTGCAACTGGCCTTTGGAGGGGCCGACCGCAAGACGCTGTTCATCGCGGCCCGCACGTCGCTTTACTCAGTGCGCATGAAGGATCCGGGCAACTGAGGCACATGGGATGGGACAAAACTACCGGGCGCTGCCCGCCGCGGAATTGGTGCCCGCCAACCGCAGCAACGGCCTTGGCGTCTTTTGGGGTTGGTAACCACCCCATTGGTCACCCACGTTGAACGGAAGTTTGCCCCCGAGCAGTTCCGAGAGCTTGTCCTTGACCACGCCGAGCCTGTCGCCAAAGTCCAAATGCCGCGCCTGCCCTTGATCCACCCCCCAGGCCCACAGCGTTCCGTCCGAGGTCAATCCGATCAGGGTCTGGTAATTGCCCCACACCGAAAGCCAGTCGGATCGCTGGCCGACGCGGAACGGTGGCGCGAGAGGCGCGTTCATTTGCGGCCAGACCATGGGGGTGGCCCATAATGTTCCGTTGGATTTTGTTTCATAAATTGCCTGCCCCCAGTTGGTGTTGAAAAGCAGGCCGAGAGTCACCGGAGCCGGGTTGGAAGAAACCAACTGGCCGATCATTGCGACGGGCAGGTCCGCGTCTGGCAAACTATTGAAGGGGTAAAAATTCCACAATGCGCCCGCTTGATTGCGCGCCGTGTTGGCAAGTCCCTGGCCCAAGCCAACCCAATTGCTTTCGCGGCAGATTTGCACGGGCGCCGCGTTGGTGAAGCGGGACCATGTCCCTCCTCTTGTCATATAAAGGCTCATTCCCCAAGCCCAAAGTGTTCCATTGGCGCGAACCGCCAGTGCGCTGGAAACGATGGGGCCGGTGCTGATGGCTGCCCAATCGCGATTCGTTCCCACTTGCACTGGGTCGCGGCGGTTTGGGCCGGGACCGTTGCCCAACTGATCCCCGGCATTGGCGCCCCAGGCCCACAACGTGCCGTCCCGTTTTCGGGCGAGAGAGAAATCCGGGCCGGCGCGGGCCTCCACCCAATCGTGGCCGGAACCGATTTGCCTTGGTTCGTCGCGGGATACGGACCAGGACCAGAGGGTGCCATCGGAGCGCAAGGCGACGGCGTTGGTATTCGCCACCGACGCCTGCACCCAATCGTGATTAGTTCCGACCTGCTGCGGTTGAGAAATGACGGCCGGCTGCCCCCAGCCCGAATGGACCCAGCGCCAGAGTGAGCCGTCGGGCAGAATGAAAAGGAATCCGCTTCGTCCGGGGAAGACCCGCACCGGATTGTTGCTTTGACTGAGGGAAACAACCACGGGCTTGGGAAGATCAACATGCAAGGCGCGCGCGACGCACAAAACCACGCCCGCCCCTGCTGAAAGCGCCAGAGCCGCCGCCAGCGCCGCGCGGCGCAGTTTCGCGCGCAGAATCGTCCTGCCCTCTGGACTTCCCTTGACTAAGTCCCACAGCCAGGCCAGGCGCGGTTTTACCGGAGGAGGCTCCAGCGCAAATTGCCGAAAGCTTGTTTGCAACTGCCGCCTCGCCTTCAGCAGGGTTATGACATCCACCAGCATCCCCAGTCCGAACCACCAGCCCAGATCATACGGCCAGTCAGGTTCCCAAGGCGCGCGAAAAAAAAGGAAAACCCAAACCCACAAGCGAGTCCCTCCCGCCACCGCGCCGAAAAGAATCCACGGCAGCGCCAGGATGACGGCCGCGGTTTTGGCCGTGGCGCGGCCGTGGTTTTTTTCAGTCAGCGCCGTCGACATGGCGACCCAGCCCAGCGTGATCACGTCGGCCACAAGCATGAGAATGCCCGCCAGCCAGACCCACCGGGCCTGGGTCTGGTCCACCGGCCGGTTATAGTGGACGGAAAAAATGAGGACCAATTCAAGAACGATGGCTGCCACCACCGGCTTGAGGAATTGGCGGCGCAAGGCCAGCCATTGCCCATGCACAATGTCGCGCACAGTCAGCGGAGTCGAAAGCAGCAGTTCGAAAGCGCCTGATCTTTTGTCCTCGGCCAATTGACGCCCCGCTTCGGTCGTGATCCACAATTTGAGCATGCCATTGAGAAGGAACGCCATCGAAAAGTTGGCCGCTTCATCAATGTGGCCGATGGACAGGGTGGTGAAGACCCACCAAGCCACCATGAGAAACGTGGCGCTCCAAATTTGGGTGACTTTGAGATAAGGCCGCGCCGCGAGCCAGCAATAGGCGTTGAGGGCCAGCAACCGTTTGCGGAAGGCGTTGGCTTTTTCCAGCCTGCCTTCGCGCCACCAGCGCCGCTGGCGTTCGCGCTTTCGTTGGAGCGAGCGCGCCGTCACGGGCTTGTCCTGCCACGAGCGGGGCGCCGCCCGGCAGGCCAGCAGGATCAGCACCATCGTCAAGTCGAAAGTAATCCAGACGGACTGCCAGAAATGGGCGGGCGATTTTTTAAATGCCACGTCCGCGCACTGCACGAACGAATAGACCGGGCAGGAAAAGAATAATGTGTCAACCTGTGAAGGCGGACGGCGCATGGAGGCATAGAGGATGCCGGCCAGCGCCGGCGGCGCGGCGGCCAGCAACAGCAGGAGGCCAAGGTTCGCCCCCATGACGGACTGTTCGTCGCGGAACATGGCGGAGACGCAGAGGCCGATGGCCGCTGAAAAGAGGAACGTGTTGACCAGCACCAGCGCCATCCGCCAAAGCTCCCCGTTGGTCATTCCCCCCGTTAACAGCGGAAACGCCAGCAACGGAAACACCGCCAGCAATCCGTAAAAGCCGTCCATGGAAGTGGCGGCCAGTTTGCCCAGAACCACGTCGTATCCCTTCAAATCGGTCAGGAAGAGCAGCCCCAAAGTTCCCTCCCTCTTTTCCCGGCTCAGGCAATCCGCTGTCATGAGCCTGCCGGCTAATAAGCAATAAATCATGCACAAGCCGGACAAATTCCAAAAAAGTCTCTTGCCAAAAGGAAAGGCGGGCAGAATCTGGCTGCCGGCAAAACAGAGCACGAAGATCAGCGTCGCCAGGCCCGCGATTTGCATGCGCGTCCCGTAGGTGCCGCGCCGGCGCGCCGCCACGCGCAGTTCTCGTCCGACGATGGGAAGAAAAGTCATGCCTGCCTGGCCGATTCTCACGAGCCGTCCACCGGATGTCAACCCGCCTTCATCACCTTCGTCCGCGGCGTGGACGATGGTCGCGCGGGTCTTGCTCAATTTGGACGAAACGATTACAAAGGAGTGAATCAGGTGGATTTGACCGAACATTTTTGGAACGAACGCCGCAAGCTGGCGGCCCGGCGCTATTTCTTCCGCGAGTGCGGGGTGGGGCTGGGCGCGCTGGCCCTGGCCTCCCTGCTGCAGGACAACGAGGCTTTGGCCGCCGCCGGCAACCCGTCCGCTCCGCGCGCGCCCCACTTTCCGGCGCGGGCCAAACGGGTCATTTACCTGTTTCAGGCCGGCGGCCCCAGCCAGTTGGACTTATTCAACCACTGTCCCGGCCTGGCCAAATACGACGGCCAGCCCATTCCCGCCGAAATCGTCAAGAACCAGCGCTACGCCTTCAACATCATGCAGGACCCGGTGCCGGCGCATGACCTGCACGCCACCATTCTCCACCTGCTGGGCTTCGATCACTCCCGGCTGACGTATCATTTCCAAGGGCGCTGTTTTCGCTTGACAGATGTCGAAGGCGAGTTGGCGCCCAAGTTGCTGGCATGAAAGCCGCCATTCTCCATGGGCGCGAGGACGTCCGGGTCGAAACCATCACACCGCCCGCGCTGGCGCCGGGCCAGGTGCGCGTGAGCATCGAAGCGGCGCTGACGTGCGGCACCGACCTCAAAGTGTTCAAGCGCGGCTACCACGCCCGCATGATCGTCCCGCCATCGGTCTTCGGACATGAATTTGCCGGCTCGATTTGCGAAATTGGCCGGGGCGTCGCCGGCTGGCAGGCGGGCCAGCGGGTCGTGGTGGCCAATTCCGCGCCGTGCGGTTCGTGCCCGTCTTGCCGGCGCGGCCAGGAAAATCTCTGCGACGACCTTCTCTTTCTCAATGGCGCTTATGCCGAATCCATCGTCGTGCCGGCGCGTCTGGTGGAAAAGAACATGCTGCCGCTGGCGTCCGGCACGCGCTGCGCCGACGCCGCCCTGACCGAGCCGCTGGCGTGCGTGGTGCAGGGGTGGGAGGAGGTGGCGCCGAGGCCGGGTCAAAACGTGCTGATCATCGGCAGCGGCCCCATTGGGCTTATGTTTGCCGCGCTGGCGCGGCATGAGGGCTGCCGCGTCGCGTTGGCCGGACGCGGCCCGCGCCTGCAAACGGCGCGAAAACTGGGGGTGGATCGTATTATTGACTCCGGCCCCTCCGGCGACATTGCGGCGGCCGCCGGGAAGGAGGCGGATTTCGACGTGGTCATTGAGGCCGTCGGCAAGCCGGAGGCCTGGCAGACGGCCACCCGGCTGGCGCGAAAAGGGGGCAAGGTGAACTTCTTTGGCGGCTGCCCGGCAGGGACGACTGTTGCGCTTGACACAAATCTCCTGCATTATTCCAACCTGACCTTGTATTCGAGTTTTCATCACGTGCCGCGGACAATCCGCCGCGCGCTGGCCTTGATTGAGGCGGGGGTGGTGCGGGCAGCGGATTTTGTGGACGGCGAGGCCCTTCTGGACGACCTGCCGGGTCTGTTTCAGTCCATGGCCGCCGGCAACCGCGCGGTCAAGACGCTGATCCGGGTGCGGCGTCCTTGAGCGGCACGATGGGCCGGGCGCGCAACGACAGCGCGGCGCCGCCGGTGTCCACACCCACGGCGATCAAATGCCGGGGCGGCGCGCGCAAGAGCGCGAATCGCCAGCGGGCTGGATCGTCTCCCAACGCCTTGTCGAAAGCCACGCTAATGTCCTCGCGGTCGAAAAGAAACGAGAACTGGTCCAGCGGCAGAGACAGACCGAGGCCGCGGGCTTTGATGTAGCTTTCCTTGAGAGTCCAGCAGGAGAAGAAACGCCGGTTTCTCTCCGGGGCCGGCAATGCCCGCAGCGCGCGGGCCTCGGACGAGGAGAAAAAGCGGTCCGCCAGGTTGAGGATGTCGCTCTGGCGATCCATCCGCTCGACATCCACGCCGAGCCTCTCGTGAGCGACGCTGACCGCGCACGTGACCAACCCCGGCGTGTTGGCCAGGTTGAAAAAAAGGGGCGGCGTGACAGCGGGATGCGTGACGCGCGGTTTGCCATGCGGGCCGGCCACGAAGCGCCACTCCGCCGGGGGGACGGGAGCGTAATGGGACAGGACCACGCGCGCCAGCGCCCGCGTGGCGAGGAACTGGCCGCGGTCGCGCTCGAAATGAAAGTTCCGGTGGCGCGCGTGTTCGTCGGGCGTCATGAGCGCCTCCTGTTTGGCGAGCAGGTCCGCGGCTTCGATGGACTCGTAAAAATAATACCAGAGGTCCACTATCCCGCGTCCGCCGGCAAGTGTTTCCGCGACGCGCAACGACGGATATTGGGCATTCAATTCCTCTTCACGCATAACGGGAGATTTTCATCTTCCGGCGAGGCGGCGGGCCAATTGCGCGGCGTGCAAATCCTGCGGCTGGAGCGCTTCGGGCGGGATGGTTTCGAACCACTTGCCGTCCGGTTGTTTGACGCCGGGACCGTCTGTTTGCACCCCCACCAGGTTCATCGAGGGCGGTCCGAACGGGGACGGCGGATACGCCAGCGGCCGGCGGGCGCGGATGTTCCAAAAAGTTTCCCGCGCGCCGGTGTTCTTGCCCAGGTCGGCCCCGCCGCCGCATTGCCAGGGCCGCGTGCCCAGCCCGATGTCAATATCAGTCAACAAATTTTCGTAGGGAGCGTCCTTGTGGTGGTCGAAGCAGATGTCCACTCCCTTGCCGTGCGCGCAAACATTGCCCGAGGCATAATGAGCCACCGTGATGTCGTGCATGAATTTGGTCTGGAAATCAAAGTCGCGGGCGAGATTGTCGCCCCCCGCGAAACTGAGTCCGTGGTGGCCGGTGGCGCCGCGCTCCTTCTCGGGCCGCCGGGCCGACTTCAACACGACCCCTTGGACGGTGCAGAAATGGCCGTTGACAAAGAGGCCGCTGTCGGCATTGAGAATGCGGATGTCACGCGCCCAGCAATCCGCGGCGTTGTTGAAGGCCACGGCGTTGTAACCGACTTCGGTGAAGTGGCCCAAATAAGGGGTGTTGGGAAACTCGAAGCAGAGCCTCTCCAGGCCGGCTTCCGTCACGCTGGGCGCGAAGGCGCTGATGCGCGGCTGCCACGCCAGGTTGACGTCCCAGGGCAACGGCCGATCCAAACACACCGCGCCGGCCTCAACGCCCGTGACCCTGGCCACGAACGAGACGCGCACCCGGCGCATTTTGGCCGTGTTGCCGGGGTCGCCGGAGTAAAGCTCCGCCGTGAGCGATTTGTCCGGCGCATCGGTCTGGAAAATTTGAATGCGCTGGCCTGGCTCAAACTGGTTGGTGGAGGAAACTTTCAACGAAGTGTCTCCGCGTTTGGCCGCGGCGGTCACGGTGGCGAGCGTTTGCCCGCGTTCGACGCCCTTGAACCAGACCAAACCGCCCGCCCATGAGTAGTCGGAGGTGCGCCTGCCATCGGTGGTCGCGCTCCACTTTGGCTGGATGACATTGAGCGGTTCCGGGAAAAACAGGAAGGTCCGGTCCGCCCCGGCCCCGCGCAGGACCAAGCCCGGACGCGTGATCTCCAGAATTTTTGTGATTTTGTAACGGCCTGCCGGAATCTCAATGGCCCCGGATTTCACTTTCGCCAAAGCGTCCAGAAAGGCCTGGGTGTCGTCGGTCATGCCGTCGCCCTTGGCGCCGAAGTCCTTGACGCTCGCGCCCGGTGGCAGCGACGGCAGCGGAGCTTCGCCGCAATGGTAGCCGGCGAACGAAAAATCCGGCAGGCGGCTCCGCGGAGTCCACTTCTCGCCGCCACGTCCCCAAAGGTCCGAAGTCTCCGCCGCGATGGAGACGCCAGGCCGCCCAAGGAGGCCGCACAGGCCGAGAATGAAACACAGATTATATTTGACTAGCGCATTCATGGCTATGTTCCTTGAGAGTCAGGCTGCGTTGGCCCCGCCTGGAGCGATTCCAACGCCAAGACCGCCAGGAAACTTCCGACGAGAATAGTCCATAGTAACATAAAAGTCATTTATAACATGCGTCGTGTTGCGCGACAAATGGAATGGAATCAGGGGGTCATGCACGGGCGGTGAGGATTGGGAATGGTTGAGACTTTGCAATCGGAGGAAGATGCTGTAGAATATTTACCGTGAGTACAATCAGCATTAACGACCTGCAGCAGGAGCAGGTTGGCCAATGGCTCCAATCTGTGGACAAGGGCGACCTCGTCGTCACCTCTCAGGGCCGGCCCGTGGCCGTTTTGTTTCCCGTCCAGGCGGAAAGTCTGGAATCCACCCTCTCCGTGCTCCGTAGCGTTCGCGCCGTGCAAGCGTTGGCCGCGCTGCAAGACGCTGCCGCCGCCAATGGGACTTGCGATCTTTCCGGGAAGGACATTGACGCTGAAATCGCCGCCGCGCGCCAAAGTCGTCATGGGAAGTGAAAATTGTTCTCGACACCAACATTATCTACTGCGGCGGCGGTTGCGAAAAATTTTCCGCCATGGCCACGGCTTTGAGCATGGCTTTGGCTTTGTTGACGGTCTCTTGCAATTCCACCTCGGGGACGGAGTCGTTGACCCAGCCGCCGCCGGCTTGCACGTAAGCCCGGCCGTCTTTGAGCAGGGCGGTGCGAATGGTGATGCAACAATCCAGGTTGCCGTTGAAGGAAAAATATCCCATGCACCCGCCGTAAGGGCCGCGCGCCGTTTGCTCCAGCTCGGCGATGATCTGCATGGCGCGAATTTTGGGCGCGCCGGTCAGCGTGCCGGCCGGGAAAGTCGCGCGCATCAAGTCGTAGGGCGTGCGGCCCGCCGCCAGGCGCCCGAGGACCTGGGAAACAATGTGCATGACGTGGCTGTAGCGTTCGATGATCATCAAATCCTTGACCTGCACGCTGCCAAAATCGCACACGCGCCCGATGTCGTTGCGCGCCAGGTCCACCAACATGACGTGTTCGGCCCGCTCCTTGGGGTCGGCCAGCAATTTCTTTTCCAGCGCCACGTCTTCCTCCGGCGTGAGGCCGCGCCGGCTGGTCCCGGCGATGGGCCGGATTTCCACCTGCCCGTCCTCGCAACGGACGTGGATTTCCGGCGAGGCTCCCACCAGCGAAAAGCCCTCCAACTCCAATAGGAACATGTAAGGCGAGGGATTGATGGAGCGCGCGGCGCGATACAAATCCACCGGCGAGGCTTTGACCGGCGTGGAGAATCGCTGCGATCCCACCACCTGGATGATGTCGCCCGCCGTGATGTATTTCTTGGCGCGTTCCACGTTTTGCAGGAAGGTTTCCCTGGGCATGTTGGAGGTGAAAGGGATGTCCGGCATCTCGCGCGGCACGTCCACCGGCGCGTGTTCCAACGGTTGTTCCAGCAGCGAAACCAGACGCTCAATTTCCCCGGTCGCCTCCTCGTAAGCTTCCTCCGGCGGGCGTCCGTCCAGGACGGCATTGACCAAAATGGTGATGGTTTGGGCGACGCGATCAAAGACCAGCAACTCGTCGGCGATGAGGAAATACAGGACCGGCGTGCGCAAATCGTCCGTGGGCGGGCGGGGCACGACCGGCTCGATGTCATGAATAAATTCGTAGCCGATAAACCCCAGCGCCCCGCCGCTGAAACGCGGCAACCCCGGCACGGCCACCGGCCGGTAGCGCCCCATGATTTTTTCCACCACCTCCAGCCCGTCCTTGACCGTCTGGCCGACAACGAAGCTTTCCAGCACCTTGCCATTTTCGAGCAAGTCCACCCGCGGGCCGGTTTGCTTGATGACGGCGCGGGGGTTGCAGCCGACGAACGAGTAACGGCCAATATGTTCGCCGCCCTCAACCGATTCGCACAGAAACGACTCGCCCCGGCCGCGAATCTTGCGGTAGGCCGAGAGCGGCGTCTCCAAATCCGCCAGAATGCGGCGCGAGACCGGAATCAGGTTGCCCTGGCCGGCCAGCTTCAGGAATTCAGATTGTCCCGGATAATGCACGGCTGTTGTTTACCCTCATGCCGCCTCAAGCGCCACAAGGAAAGTGAAGTGTAAAAAAGAACGATGACCGCGTAGCCCACGATGCCGGTTCCAATGGCGAAGGCCACGCCGCTGGCGCCGGAGAACCAGATCAGCGCCGCGCCGGGCAGCGCCGTGAGGAAAGTTTCGCCGCACAGGCAGGCCAGATAAAGGGCCAGCGGCGTCCGGGCCACGCGCTCCAGAAACCAATCGCGGTAGGCCGCCTCGCCCATGGCGCGCGTGAGCCAGGCGGCGTGGAAATTACGCGCCGCCACCAGCACACCGGCCGTCATCACGATGATGGCCGCCAGCGGCCAGAAGGCAAAGGCGAAGCACAGCGCCAGGTTGACCAGGGCGCCCCATTTCCAGCCGAGTTTGCGCGCCAGCGGATTGCCTTCCAGCATCAGGCTGGGTGTGGCGACCCAGGTGCTCAAAAAATCCATGCCGCGCGCGAACAGCAGCAGCGCAAAAAAGCAGAAGTATTCGCCGCTGGCAAAAGGAAGCGTGTCCCCGGTCATTTCTTGCCGTAGATTTCCTCGGGGGTTTGCAGGCGCGGCTCCGCCACGCGGTCCGCCGCGCCCCCCTCCGCCAGCGAGCGGAAGAAGCAGGAGCGGTAGCCCTCGTGACAGGCGGCCCCGATTTGATCCACCTTGATCAAAAGCGTGTCGCCGTCGCAATCGAAAGCGATGTCGCGCACGGTTTGGACGTGGCCGCTGGACTCGCCCTTCATCCAGAATTTCTGGCGCGACCGGCTCCAGAAGTGGGTTTTGCCGGTGGCGACGGTAGCCTCCAGCGAGGCGCGGTTCATCCAGGCCATCATCAGCACGCGGCCATCCTGGTTGTCCTGGACGATGGCGGGGATCAGGCCATCGGCATTAAATTTCAATTTATCGTAAACATTCATAATGAGCCGTCTTAGCCTTCACATGATAGCAAACCCGGCCGGCAAGGAAAGGAAGAACCGGCGGATTCCGGCCTCTTTGAATCCCGACGCATGAAAAAGGTTTGCGCACCGGGGTCCAATCCGGTATTCATGTGCCATGCCAACTGTTGGCGAGCAATTGCGCAAGGCGCGGGAAGCCCAGAAATTGGGCGTGCATGAAGTCGTGGACATGACCAAGATCCGCGGGGATCACTTGCGGGCGTTGGAGGAAGGCAATTATAGCGTCTTCTCCGCCCCGGTTTATATTCGCGGCTTTGTCCGCTCTTATGCCTCGTTGCTCAAGCTGGACACGGCGCAGATCCTTGAGCAATTGGGCCGCGAGTTGGCGGATTCCGGCCAGGTGGACCCGATGCTGGCCCCGAAAGAGCGGAGCGTGGTGGACGCGGCCATGTTCCAATTGTCCAAATTCAGCCGCCGCATGGTGTGGCCGGCGGTGGGGACGGCGGCGGCGGTGGTGGTACTCGTGGGCAGCTATCTTTTGTGGACTCATTCCCGGAGTGAAGACCCGACGGCCGGTTTGGGTTCCGGACTCTATCAAGTGCCGCCCAATTCAGGCGACACGCTGCCTCTGCCTGTCGTGCGGTGAAATCCCGTCTTTTCCAATCTATGAAAAAAGAAGTTGCCATTTCCCGGTCGAACCGGCGTCAATTCATTAAATACGGCGCCATGGCCGCCGGGGCGGTGGCCTTGGCCGGCCCGTATCCCGTGCGCGGTCAAAACCTCAACAGCAAATTGAACATTGCCCAAATCGGCTGCGGCGGCAAAGGCGCCAGCGACTTTGTTTGCTGCGCCAAGGCGGGTGAACACATCGCGGCTCTATGCGACGTGGAACTCTCCAACGCGGAGAACATGCAAAAATTTCTGCACGACAAGCTCGGCGTCGAAGCGTCCGTGTACAAGGATTACCGCGAATTGCTGGAGAAGGAAAAAAGCATTGACGCGGTGGACGTGGCCACGCCCGACCACATGCACGCGGTCATCGCCGCCGCCGCCATCAAGATGGGCAAGCATGTCTATTGTCAGAAGCCGCTGACGCACGATGTTTTTGAGGCGCGGACGTTGCGCGACCTGGCTCGCCAGCACAAGGTAGCCACCCAAATGGGCAACCAAGGCAGCGCGTCGGATGCCCTGCGCCGGTCAGTGGAAGTCGTCCAAGCCGGCCTGATTGGCCCGGTGCATGCCGCTTATGTCTGGACCAACCGGCCCATCTGGCCGCAAGGTCAGGATCGTCCCGCAGGCAGCGATCCCGTGCCGGCCAGTCTGGATTGGGACCTTTGGCTTGGCACCGCGCCGACGCGGCCGTTTCTGAATTTATGGCCTCAAGCCATTCAGACCGGCTTCGCCCAAAATGTTTATCAGCCCAGGTCCTGGCGCGGTTGGCATGATTTTGGCACGGGTGCGCTGGGCGACATGGCCTGCCACACGGTCAATTGGCCCTTCCGCGCGCTCAAGCTGGGCTATCCGACGGAGATCGAAGCCACTTCCTCCGGCATGAAGCCCGAGATGTATCCGGCCAGTTCCAACATCCGTTTTGAGTTCCCCGCCCGCGAAGGGATGCCGGCGGTGACACTGCATTGGTCGGACGGCGGCAACAAGCCGCCCGTGGAAATCACGGCGGATGCCGAAGCCTTGCTGGGCGGTCTTTCCGGCAGCGGTTGCATCATGGTCGGGGAAAACGGCGCTATTTTCTCACCGGAAGACGGCGACAACGACTTGAAGACGTTCCTTAAACTCAAAGGCGACAAGGAGATGACAGGGCTGGACAGCCACCCCGCGGCCAAAGCCATTCCGCAATCCATCCCCCGCAACGCCTTCAGCGGTTCGTCCGATGACCGGCAGCACAAGGAATGGCTGCAAGCCTGCCGGGATGGCAAACACGACGTGCCGTATTCGAACTTCGACATCACGGCCTATCTGACGGAAATCATCCTGCTGGGTTGCGTGGGCTTGCGCGTAGGCAAGAAGTTGCAGTGGGACGGCCCCGGCATGAAAGCGACCAATGCGCCGGAGGCGGCCCGCATCGTCAAGCGCGACTACCGCAAGCCGTGGGCTATTTGAGGTTTTTCAAGGCCTCCAACTGCTGCCGCGCCTCCTGGTAATCGGGGCGCTGTTGCAACGCCAGGACGTATTGTTGCTCCGCCTCCTTTCGCCGGCCTTGTCGGGCCAGGCAATAACCCAGGTTGAAATGCGCCTGGGGATTATCCCCCTTGAGGTTTAATGCCATCTGATACTGCGCGGCGGCTTCGGCCAGTTTGCCCTGCTGGGCCAGGACGTTGCCCATATTGTTGTGGACTTGCGGGTCCTTGGGATTGGCTTTCAGACAATAATAGTATTGACTTATCGCTCCTTCCAGGTCGCCCTTGAGGGCCAGGGCGTTGCCCAGGTCGCTATGGGCGCTGAAATAGTCCTCCTGGCTGGCCAGCGCCAGCCGGAATTGGGCGATGGCTTCGTCCAGCTTGCCTTGCATGGCCAGGGCGACGCCATAATTGTTGCGCGCGCCGGCGTGGCGCGGGTCTTCTTCCAGAGCAATTTGGTATTCGTGGATGCCCGCGTCAGTCAGACCGAGACGGCCAAGGGCGATGCCCAGGTTGTTGTGAGCTTCGGTCAAACGCGGATTGAGGCTCAAGGCTTTGATGTATTCGTTGGTCGCCTCTTGGTAACGGCCCAAGGCCGCCAGCGAGTAACCCAGATTGTTGCGCGCCTCGTCGTAATTGGAATTGATCGCCAGTGACTTTTGGAAATACGTCATGGCGCGCTCCGCTTCCCCCCGGTTCGACAGGTCGAAGCCCAAATTGTTGTAGGCCAGGTAATTGTTGTCCGTGACCTCGACGGCGTGCTGGAAAAGAGTTTCGCTGGTGCGCCAAAACGCCACCTGGCGGGGCGTCAACACCGCGCAGGCGCCCAGGGCCAGAACGGCCGCCACGCCTAAAATCCATCGCTGCTTTTCTATCCATTCATTGGCTCCCCAGGCCAGCATGAGGAACACGCCAACGCTGGCCACGTAAGTGTAGCGGTCGGCCATGGATTGAATGCCCACCTGCACGAGGCCGATGGCCGGCGCCAGCATGACGACAAACCAAAACCACCCCACGGCCAGATAGGGCTGCGGGCGCGCGCGCCGGATGACCCAGGCGCTGACGGCCGCCAGCAGCGCCACCGCCCCCGCCACCTCCCACCACGGCCAGTAGCCGGGATGCGGATACAACGGCGAAAGCCGCGCCGGCCAGAAAATTTTCGCCAGGTAGCGGACGTACGAAATAAAGGCGTTGCCCACCCGCGCCCCGACGGGCACGCCCGCCAACGCCGCCACCGCTCCGCCATGACGCTGGACCAGGAAGGTCACCACGCTGGAGGCGGCCGCGAGGACAAAGAACGGAATTTTCTCCAGGAACAATCCGGCGGCGCCGCGTTGCCAGCGCTCCAGCGGCCAATAATCCAGCAGCAACAGGATCAACGGCAGCGTCACCAGCATCGGTTTGGACATCAGCCCAAGGGCGAACAACGCAAGGCTCAGGCCATAGAAGAATTTGAAATTTGAAATTTCAAATTTCAAATCACGCGCGTAGCGGACGTAGGCCAGGACCGTGAGCATCCAAAACATCGTGCTCAGAACGTCCTTGCGTTCCGAAACCCAGGCGACCGATTCCACGCGCAGGGGATGCAGGGCGAAGAGGGCGGCGACAAAGGCGCAGCGCCACAACGCGCCAGTCATGCCGCGCAACAGCAGGAACAGCAGCACGCCGTTGATCGTGTGCAACAGGACGCTGGTCAGGTGATGCCCGGCGGGTTCCATCCCGTAAAGCTCCACGTCGGCCAAATGCGACAGCCAGGTCAACGGATGCCAATTGCTGGCCGCGCCGGTTTGGAAGGCCCACCGCGCGCTTTGGGCGGTCAGCCCGTGGCGGATTTCCTGGTTGGAGGTGATATAGGCCGGGTCGTCGTAATTGACAAACTGGCACTGCCGCGCCCCCCAGAAAGCCGCCAGGGTGGCGGCGGCCAGGGCCGCGCAAACCAGCCCTGTCAACTTCTTAGTTTTGACAGTGGAACTCACTGCGCCGGCGGAAAGAGCTTGCAAGGGCGGAGCCCCATTTTCGCCAGGCGGAAGGCCAGCGCCGTGCCCAGGCAGCCAAAACCATACTTGACGCTGCGGCGAAAGTTGATGGAGGAGGCCTCGGCAAAATACTTGGTCGGGCAAGTGACCTCGCCGATGGTGTATTGGAACCACAGAATCTGGGCCAGCATCTGGTTGTCAAACACAAAATCATTGGAATTGGCCGCCAGCGGAAGGTGTTCCAGGATTTCGCGCGAGAAGGCCCGGTAGCCCGTGTGATATTCCGAAAGCTTGGCCCCCAGCAGCAGGTTTTCCAGCGCCGTCAGGACGCGGTTGGCCACGTATTTCCAGGACGGCATCCCCCCTTGCCGCGCGTAACCCCCCAGGATGCGGCTGCCCAGCACGCACGGATAGAGGCCGCAGGCGATCATGGAGGTCATCGCCGGAATCAGTTGCGGGGTGTACTGCGAATCGGGATGCACCATGATGATAATGTCACCGCCTTCCTGGATGGCCAGGCGATAGCAGCTTTTTTGGTTCCCGCCGTAACCGAGGTTTTTTTCATGCCGGAGCACGGTGACATTGGGGAGTGTTTTGGCGATGGCGGCCGTGTCGTCCCGGCTGGCGTCATCCACCACAATGACCCTGTCCACCACGCCCTGGGCCATGACTTCCTGAAAGGTCTGCGCCAGGGTTTTGGCCGCGTTGTAAGCCGGCATGACCACCACCACTTTTTTTCCTTGATACATAATTCGTTGCAACCTTTTGCGCGGGACAGAATAGGCGCTAAGTTCCGCTCTTGGCAAGGGCGGGGGCCGGCGGGTCCGTGAAGCTCAAGATTTTTGCCCGCGGCAGCAGAAAGGCCCGTTGCGTGTGAGACAAAATTCTTCCAGCCGTCCGAATCTGCCGGCAACAACCTGCTGGCGGCGGAAAAAATAAAAAATCCGGTCATATTTGGTGCGATTTAGTGCGATTTAGTGCGATTTGGTCATATTGTTTCAAAAGCTGCGTCCCTCGATTCCGTGGATTTATTTTTTTGTCATAGGCCGGATTAGGTTGGATTGGGTCGGATTGGGTTGGATTAAGGCCGGATCGAAATTGGATTGGACGCGAGGTCAAGGTCAGATTGGCTGGAAATGACCAGCCCAACACTTCATAGTTCGGTAGGGCGAAGCGGCCGCTTCGCCCTGATATTTGGTCGGCGCGGCCGCGCCGCCCTGCCAGCAAAAAGGAGCCGCCAGATTTTGAAACCCGCGCCACGAACCCCATCAGACCCGGAGTTTTTTCAACTCTCATACGCTCACTTTACCAGAACCCGCAAAAAACCAAAAACCTACGGTAGGCTTTTTGGCCGCTTTTTTTGGGGAGCAGGCAAATCCGCGAAAAATCCTGAGCCTCAACATCTTCCGAGGCTAGAAATCCCTAAAAATCGAAAAAACACGAAAAAAAGTGGTTTTTTTAAGGCGCGCCCCCCCGATTTTCTGCCAAATTGCCTAAAAAAAGGCTCCTTTTCTCTGTCAGTACGTTTTTTAGGGCGCGCCCACGGCCGCCTTTGGCCTTGATGGAGAGGAACTTGCGTTGATTTGCAGTTTGACCCATTTTTGAATGAATAGGCATGGGCGCCAATCTCCGCTTTGCAAAGGCCGCCGGCTGCGCTATTCTGGCCACATACCGTACCCGCCGCTGCAGTGCGCCGACAAACCCAGCTTCCCCATGATGCGCCTCGTCGTGCTCTTTGGCCTGGCCGGCGGCGCCATTTCCGCCCTGGCCCAAGGCAGCCTGGGGGTCTCCGAACTGTCCT
>Ga0224555_1000249_pt1 | contig 80366 bp, 75 predicted proteins | sample 714S23034metaG_FD_180687 | JGI IMG/M metagenome (GOLD analysis project Ga0224555, IMG submission 180687) | Peat soil microbial communities from Stordalen Mire, Sweden - 717 S2 30-34 | ecosystem: Environmental > Terrestrial > Soil > Wetlands > Peat | place: Sweden: Norrbotten County, Stordalen... | reverse complement strand
GTCATCGCCCCAGAGTTTCTTTGAAACAACAAAACGGAAGGACTGACCGCAAAGCGGGTGGAAGGGATGAATGATTCGAACCTGTTGCGAATCGATCAGATCATGTGTAGTTGACGGCTTTGGGCAAAGGCAAAGTCGAATCCGGTGTCGGTCATGCGCAGAAAACACCGCTGAAAGGTTTGCGCTTCGAAACTCTGGAAGAGGCTCAAGCCTATCTCGATCACTGGGAACAGCGCTGGGCCGACACACGCATCCACGGCACCACCAAGCGGCAGGTCGCCGCCATGTTCGCGGAAGAGAAACCTACGTTGTTGCCTCTGCCGCTGGAACCCTTCCGCTATTACCAGTACGGCGAGCGCATCGTGCATCTGGACGGTTGCGTCGAAGTCGAAGCCGCCTACTACGGCGCGCCGCCGGGCTGGATCGGGCGCGTGCTACGCGTGCAATGGGATGAGTTGTATGTTCGCCTGCTCGATCCCAAGACCGGGCAACTGCTCCGCGAACACGTGCGCCAGAAGCGCGGCTGGTATCGCATTAAAGAAGAAGACCACCCCAAGCGAACTCCACTACGCACTTCCCAACTGCTGTGGCGAGCCGGTCGCGCCGGAGCGCACATCGGTGCGCTCTGTGATGCCATCCATCGCGCACAAGGCGAAGTCGGGGTGCGCCGCATTCTGGGAGTTCTCTCCCTGGCCAAAAAGTACGGCACCGCGGCGGTCGATGAGGCCTGCGCTGCCGCGCTGGAGATGGGAGTGCAAGAATACCGCTTTGTCCGCCGCTATCTGGAACGCTGCCCGCAAGCTCCCCTCAGTCTGCAACAAGTCGATCCCCTGATCCGCGAACTGGCGCAGTACCGCGACTTCATCAACTACAGAACCAAGGAGATAGAAGAATGAATCTGATCGAACTCGATCGTGCGCTCAAACAACTTCGCCTGGGCGGAATGGCCGCCACGCTGGAGACCCGCCTGCGCCAGGCACAAACCGAACCGCTCGCCCCCATTGATCTGCTCTCCTGTCTGGTCTCCGACGAACTGGCCCGGCGCGGCGAGCGCCTGCTGGAACGGCGCACCAAGCAGGCCCAGTTCCGCGACGCGCAGAAGACTCTCGACAACTTCGACTTCGCTTTCAACAAGAAGATGAATCGCAGCCTGGTCTTCGATCTGGCTGCTGGCGCCTTCATCGCGCGCCACGAAGATGCCCTGTTTCTCGGCCCACCCGGCACCGGCAAGAGTCACCTGGCACAAGCCATCGGCCAAGCTGCCATCCAACAGGGATACCGCGTGCTCTATCGCGAGACCCACGCCTTGCTCGATGATCTCGCCGAAGCCACCCTCGATGGCACCCGCAAAGAGCACATGGAGTTCCTGGTGACCGTGCCCCTGCTCATCCTCGACGATCTGGGCATGCGCAAGCTGCCGCTCACCGCTGCCGAAGAACTGCTGGAGATCATCATGCGCCGCTACGAGCGGGCCAGCACCATGCTGACCTCGAACCGCCCGGTGGAAGACTGGGGCAAACTGCTGGGCGACGCGGCCGCCGTCAGCGCCATGCTCGACCGTTTACTGCACCACGGTCATGTGCTCAAGTGCGGTCCGCGGAGCTGGCGCACCAAAACCGACTTGCCACCACAGGAGGCGGCAGGGTAGAACAATCTCAGTCCTGGACGGCCACTCCGTTGGCCGGTTTTGAAGTGATAACCGTTGGCCGCTTTTGAAGTGATCACTGAGGATTTGGCCCTTGAGTACCATTTGTAGCCAAGTGACGCAGCCTTTCGGCCATTTGGTTCAGGAGCACCGGGTATGCCGTGCAAACACCGCGAGGGGACGCGACCTGTTCGTAATGCCACGTGTGTAACGGGCAAAACCCTCCATCTTGAGCGTGCTGTTCCTGAGTTCGGGGCCGGGTACTGAGATCGTATTGGTATCTCGCTAGAAACCTCATGGTCTTCGCCATGGCGGCTTTGCAAACTTCGCAAGAGCTAACGTTTTCGAGCCCGAGCACAGCACCAGCGCGTGACTCAACCGACGCTTCGTTCATCGCTTCAGAAACATTTGGGTCGATTTGTTGCTGCAAGGCCTGAAGTTGGGAAATTAGGCTGTCGGCTTCCAGACCCAAGGCTTGCATTTCGACTGACGTGCGATCGCACATCGAAGACAAGAACATCTGTGCGCGGTTGTTAGCCAAGAAATCGACAAGCGCGTTCTCAAAATCCAGCAGGCCGCTATCGCGCAGTCTGCCTGCATCGCCCGCCTGTTTTGCGGCCAATCCGTCTCTGGCTGAGACCGAAAACGGTGCGACTGCCTTGTCCCCCAGCACACTGTGAGCAGTCTTCTGGACGTACTGAATTATTTCTGCCCGAGAATCCGCGAGCACGGTGTCCTGCTTGTTGATGACGATAAACACGGCACGTACTGAGGCCAGTGCATAATTCAGAAATCGCATTTCGTCTTCCGAGAGTGAGCTCTCGTAGCTCGTGACAAGGATAAGCACGTCGATTTCTGGAATGAATCTTTCCGTCGTCTTCGTGTTCTCGAAGATCGCAGAGCCAAGGCCTGGGGTGTCGACGAAAAAGAACCCTCGCCGAAGAATCTCTGCCGGCAACTGGATCTCAGCCGAGTGAATCCGCTTTACGTTCCCCGGATTCCCCTTTTCCGTGACGTACTCCGGCAACTCTTGAAGCGTGGCTTCTCCCCGCAACCGGGTGCCCTCATAATTCAGCAGGACTCTTTCGCTCGTGCCGTAACGCACATAAGTAATGACAGAGGTGAGCGGCACGATACCTGTCGGAAGACGATCCATGCCGAGAACCGCATTCATCAACGAAGACTTTCCCCGACTAAACCGCCCGGCAACGACGACAGTGAATCGGTCTTCCGCCAAACGAGTGAGCAGTGCGCGCCAGGGTCGCTCCGCGTCGTAACGCCTGTTTGAATCTTGCTCCCGTTCGGAAGCGATGAGCTGCCCGGAACGGATCAGTTCGGCCAGTTCGAATTTAATTTGCTCGTATGTTTTCAAGTCCATGGTTTCAGACTCCGTTCTGCTCCTGCCCTTGCACGAGGCTGCCGCTCGGGCTTGCAAGGACGGCCACAGCAAAAATTTCAGCAGGGAATCCGCGACAGACATGGCTCTGCAACAGGTTTCCCTGTTAGGAGTCATCATCTGTCCCGATCAAGACTGGAACAGCGGTTTGCGGTGAACTCCTTCACCGTGCATCTTTCTCTGCAATTATAGCGAAGGCGGACCTCGAGGTCCTAGCTGGGATCATTCAAGCGATCTTCCTCGTGGCGACAACTATCCCGGAGGAAACAAATCGACGGGTTCTAGCTAGCTAGAAGCGACGCGCTCTCCAACCAACGAGACTATACGGCGGCTGAGCCTTTTGTTCGCCGAAGAGGGTCCTAGTCCCGCTGCACTCTTTTCGGGCACAGCGGTTTAGCAGACCGTGGTCGCCCTCTCGTCGGGTCTGATATACCAAAATCAATGGTTTACAGCCGATTCTAAGTTTCATGAGTTGTGCAGCAACTGTGCAGCAGGATGGCGTGCCAATTGGCCTAGATCGCAGGCTTACACCTTATATAAGTCCCACATATATAAAGACATAAAGGTGCTGGCGGAGTGGGATCAATCGAACTTCGCATCGGCCCCCAAACTCGTTTAGCAAACTAAGCCGTCCTGGGGCCTGGTGTTCGGATTCAGTGACTTACGTCGGATGCGCCTGGCCATTGTCGGGTAGCAAAGATCATGTTTGGGCACAACTGTGCAGCAAGTGTGCACCACCGAATTACTGTTAAAAGAATGCGAGTGCGTTTGTGGCAGACGTGGAAGGTGCCATTTACATGCTTGTGACGAGCTAATCGGCGCATCACAGTTTCTTCCAGCCTCATCGTGTTTACAGAGGAGTTCGACAGTGACACAACAGAAAATCGGGCCGTGGGAAGTCATCAAACCGCTCGGCAAGGGCGGACAGGGGCAGGTCTCACTTGTCAGGAGACCGGGGAGAGTTCAAGAACGGAAAGAAGCAATCCAAGAGATTGTTGCGGCTAGTCCGTGGCAGCACAACATTAGCACGCAGGAGGTGACACAAGCCGTCGAACGTATGGCTCCCGCGATATGGAAGTACGTTCGTCCTGAGACCGGTGATGACCTCGGAGCTTTGAAGCAGTTCATGATGCCGGAGAGCGGCCCGGACGCTGACGAAGCTGTCAAACGGCTGAAGAATGAGATTTTGATTCTCCGGCAGGGCAGACCGGGACTGGTCGGACTCATCGACGCGAATGAGACCGAGCGATGGATTGTCACGGAGCTTATGTCGGCGACTTCGGACTCATTTTCCTGCCTGAGCAGCCCGAACGACCGACGATGACCGATGAGCGGGTCGGCCCTCGCGACTACATGCCGCAATGGGCCGACCTCGGAGAGCGACTCGAAAACGTGGAGACGAACTTTGATGTCTACATGCTCGGCAAACTTCTGTGGTGCATGGTGACTGGCCGTCTGAAACTTCCTCGCGAATATCACAAGAAACCACTCTACGATGTCACGGCACTCTTCCCGAACGACCCGAACATGCGGAAGGTCAACGGAATTCTTGAGAAGTGCGTTGTCGAGGAACCGGAGCAATGTCCGAAATCAGCTCAGGAGTTGCTCGTCATGGTTGACGATGCTCTGGTTTCAATTCAGAAGGGAATCCCAATACTGGACGAGAAGGGGAAGCTCGCTCTACCTTGTCGGGTCTGCGGAAGAGGTTTTTATCAGGAACAAAATTCAGTTCAACTTAAAGCGAACGACTTGCAAAACCGAGGTGCTCCTACCATTCCTGTCCGCATGTTCGTCTGCAATGTCTGCACGCATTTTGAGTTGTTCGCTCCGAATTTCCCAGAGGAAGCCGCTGCCAAGAATTGGAAAGCGTGGCGAGGGAACTGAAAGTGGAAGATACAACAAAATGGGCAATCTTCTGCCGACCGGAAGTCTTCGACAGGTGTCGGAGCCGTGAAGGGTTTGCGGAAATCGTCTGTCTTGCACGTTGTATAAACGCACTGACGTTCCTCTACTCCGCAGTCTCTGGCCTCAAGGGCGATGATCCGTCTCGCATCCGCGACCGGATGAACTTCTATTTCTTCAATGCTGCCATTCTTTACGAAGCTCTGAATCTCGTCGGGCGTATGAATGCTGTCTTCAAGACCGATGCGGCCTTTCAGAAGTCGATGCGACCGTTGTTGAAAAACAAGACGGCCCAGAAAATTCATTCGTTGCATCTCAAGAACGTTCGCCACAATGCCGTCAATCACTTCTTTGCGGACGCATTCAGCGAAGTCATCACGAACCTGCCGACCGAGACATGTATCTTCTTGAAAGCAACAGGAACCGTCAACAAAGATGTTCATTTCGAGTTTGCTGACCGGATGGCTGTGAGAATCCTCGTCGGTGACCCAGAGAACGATGATTTCAGAAATCGGATCGATACTGTTCTCGTCGAGATTGGAGAGTTCAACAACCAGTTCGTCACACAAGCGACAGAGTTTCTCGTCGCAAAGCTCTATGAATGGGGATTCGAGAGAAAAGAATCGCAGGAGTGAGACCGCAAAATGCCTGGTCCGGAGCTCGTCTACGCTGTAACGTGCGTCGCATCAATGGGCGTTTCTCAGTAGCTATGTGATTGCGGATCATAATCCGCGCCTGGGTGCCGCCACCCTGGATTGAACTACGCCAATTTAGCCATTTTGTTGAGTAGCTTCCAAATCGAATCTGCGATGGGCAGCGGCTTATCTAGGACGATGAAATGGCCCCACCGAAAATCATCCATATTCGGGAATCCTCGCGTGTCTGCGGGCACGTTCAGCATGCCGAGGTAGCTTCCGAGGATGCCAACTACGACGGACAGGCTGCGCGAATCGGGTATCAATGCTACCACCGAGCGAGCTCCAAACCCGGTGACGATGGTGCGCCGAATATGATCATTATCGGTCTCCGGCTCCCGAAATCGTTGGTCATAGCGTGCCTCGATGGCGGTGAGAGCTTCTCCCATCTCGTTGGGTCGATGATTCATGATCATGCGTAGATCTCGATGCTTCACTTGATGACGAAACCGGTCTGCTTTCGTTCCGTATGGTGAATCGGACGGCTATGCGTACATCTCTCTGGACCGAAAAACACTCGTCAATATCAGCGACATCTTCCCATCATCGGTTTTGAAACTCATTGCGGCGTAACGCCGAACATCAGAGTTCTGTCATACTGTCGGAAAATGCACAGTGCCTTGTTCGACATCGACTCCTACGACGACGAGTACCACCAGTTCCAACGGGACGTTTACCTCCTCATCGAAGGAACACTGAACGCGAGCAAGCAATATCTGGACAAAGAGTGTGAGACGGAGTTGGCGAAGATAAAAGCCGCGATGGATAAGACTACGGACTCCGAACATCATCAATATCTCGAAGATGAGTACGGCGATGTTCTGCTTACGAACATTAGCCAAGAGCGGTTCCTGCGGAACATGGCACTCGTGGCTCTTGCGTCGCGCCTGACGCACGCCCTCCGAAACATGACCAACTCTGCCGAATCGTTCAGCCCTCGGGCCAAGCGATACGAGAAGATGAACCATCTGAGTGAGTTCAATCGCCTGTGGTTGGAATATGGCGAGAGGTTTGGAATTGATTTCACCGTTAACGCTGGCCTCATTGCCTTCGTCGAGCCGATGCGCGAGGTGAGGAACCAAATCGTCCACGACGGTGCCGAGGCACAGACGTTTAAATATCTGGGCGATACTGATTGGAACGAAGGCGTCCTTGCGTTCATGGATGCATCGTTCGAAAAGAAGTATCCCGACTATGTGTCGGAAGACGGTTCTGAGGTCAACGTCAGTGAACAGCAGTTGAAGAATACAGTCGAATCATCTGTGAGGCTGGTTGGATGGTTGGCTTCTGAACTCAGGAAGCGAGAATTGGCTCATATCAAAGACCAAGGGACTGCTTCTCACTAGCCCGAAATGAGTTGGCTTTGCAATCAGGAAACGCGATGCCGAGGGGATATTTGAAGGTGTTTCAGTACGGCTCGAACATGAACGCGGAGCGCCTTAACTGTCCCGAGAGATTGAACGGCAAAGCCCGTGTCGTCGGAGTTGCACGGTTGGAAGGGTACGGCATTCGCTTCGACCTTTACAGCCAAACGAACAAATGTGGTGTAACGCACATCGTGAGGGCGGCCAACGAACACGTCCTTGGTGTTCTCTACGACGTTCCGATTCGGCTAGTAGTGGCTCCCACGGGGAAACGGTCGAAGATGGATGAAGTTGAGGGAGCACGACCGGACGGAACGGGCAACTACCAGCGTGTCCGATTGAGTGTCGAAATGGACAAACGGAACGTGAGCGCCGTCACCTACGTTGGGACTGATGCCGGGAAGCGGCGATTCGCTAGGAGGACGGCTGAGGAGCAGCACGTAAGCGACGAATATTTCGAGCATCTAAGACTCGGATCGCAGACCTTCGAGTTCCCAGGAGAATACCGAGCGTATCTTGAACGGCAGGCTGGAAGATGAAACGCCGCATGACGGGGAACTCACCGCAAGCGTGCTGAAATACCGTGTGCCGCAAGAATTGCCACTAGCGCAGCGCCGTCGAGATGTTTCTTTCGTTTTGCAAAGGGATGCTCTGTTTCATCGGCCCACGGAGCCGTTATCAAGGTGTCGGCAATTTCGATGACCGCACTCCAGTGAGGCGCAACATCAAAGAGGGCATGAACTTTGTCGCGCACTCGTGCCCAAACGTCACTGGGTGAACTTCCCGCAAAATGCTGTCTGGCTTTCTCGGTGAAATTCTCCCTGTCAGGTCTGCTTCCGTCAACCAAATTCGTCTCCGGGAACTTTCGCCACTGAGCGATTTGACCTCCGAGTAGTGCTTGAAGATTTTTCTCCCAGTCTGTCTCATCATCCCAATAGCAGGCAAGTCCATCCATCACGTCGCTGCTGACCTCGTAAATTGTGATTCCTCTTATTCTCAACTCCAAACCGAGGGCGGCGGCCACGACAACGTGTCCGGCTTCATGGTAGGCCGTCTCCTCCAGGTTATTCCCCACAAAGGTCTCATTCATATGATTAGATTTTCGAGTCGCTAATCTAGGAGAACAACGGGGCAATGGCTTGCTCATCTACGGTGACCGAGAGTTGGACTTGTCCATCCTTCTCCAGTTGCGCGATAGCAGCGCGTGCCTTCGACGGAGAGAATCCCCAGAACGATTCGAGGTCGGACAAGACCTGTTCAGTGGTCGGGATACCGAGAGGACGAGAGTTCGTTCCTTTCGTGCGAGGTGAAAAGACCAATCGCACGCCCCTCTCTGGCAACTTGTCCAAGTGCAGCGTGCCTTCAATCATCGCCATATCGCCCTCGACTAGACTCCCGCGAGGTCGGCGAGAGTCGGAATCTGACGTTGCGCGGGAGAGCGGTCGCTGCCATTTCAAACATGTTGTGAAAGTGTCTGAAAAGCCGAATGACGAATGCCAACCCCAACTGCCGCTGTCCGCAATATTCGACGTAAATTTTGGCTCCCGCTCCGATAATCCCAGCCGACGATTGCAGCAGGATTCCCGGACCGCCGGGATTTATCTCCGGCTCTCCAACCTGAGGTACAGGACGACCGTGATTATTCACCTTACTGTCACTGCATATTTTACTGCATCGTGGGCTACAGACGCAGCCGTATCAACAGTGTCACGCTTCGTGTAGCGTCGCCCAGTTGAGAATGAGGAGTAGAAATTAAATTCGCTTCGCGGAGGTCTCAATGGCGAGGTTCTCAACTCCGACCACAAAGGAATTCAGAGTGAAAACTGCTGACTGCGACGTGGTCATTCCCCTCAGCACCCCATTGTCACGTTGACAGCTCAGGTGGACAGCCACAATTCCATTTGCTTTGGCGGCAAGTGCTCGTGTGCATACTTGAGGAGGAATGATCGGGCGAACTCGTTTGTCAATCGTGAATCATCGTCGGTTCTCATAATCACACACGTTTGGAAACACAATGAGGTATCGGAAAGTGGCTTTACAACTACCCCCTCAGCGCGAACGCCAAGGGCCATAGGTTTGGTGAGGATGGCCACGCCAACGTGCTCCGATACCAAGTGAACCGCCTGTTGAGCCGTAATAACGTCGTGCGCGCGTTTCGGGGCGGTTCCCTCACGTCGCGCCGCTTCCATGATTGCGCCATGAACGACGGGGTGAACTCGCCGTGCCAGCAGAATCCATTCATCGTTAGCAAGATCTTGGAGGGCGATGTGCTCCTTCTGAGCAGCCGCGTGGGTCTGTGGGAGGGCCGCGTAGAGAGGGGTCTGTGCGAATGCCACGGCCGTGATCTGAGAGTTTTCCAGCGGCGCCGTCACCAACGCCAGATCCAGTTCGCCGGCCATCACACTCCGAACCAACTCGCTTGAGAATTCACTGATGAGCTGGATGCGGACATTAGGGTACAACGGCAGGTGGATGGCGAGAATGCCAGAAACCCAGGCTTGATCGGCGTCGGGCGAGTGCCCGACTGTCAAAATGTTGTCGCGCCCCTCGCGAGCAGCACGCCCGATCTGAACGGCACGCTCGATGTGCCGAAGCGCCAAACGAGCCTCTTCCACGAAGATACGGCCCACTTCCGTGAGTTCCACATGCCGCTTGTTGTTCCGAGTGAAGAGACGAAATCTATGCTGTTTTTCGACCTCAGTGATCTGTTTACTGAGTGCAGATTGGGTGATGTGCAATCGGTGTGCGGCCTTCGTGAAGTTCAGCTCTTCGGCCAAGACAACGACTGCATGCAAGTGCCGGACTTCGAGGTTGGGGAACATTGCTCAAAAACCCCAGGCGGTTGACGTTTCGCGCTTCGTTCCACGGGCCAGTCACAGTTTGATGGATTTCTGTACAGGAGTGATTATTTTTCGGTTTGGTGGCCCAGATCCGGGACAGCAAGAGGAAGGGGTTCGGGGGGCAGCGTTCGTGGGACGTAGGACCGTGCTCCGGGATGGCGGTTCAGTTATTCAGGGATTTGTCGCCGTCCGGAAGATCTTCTGAAACGGCAAGAATGCAGGATTGACCGTCGAATTGGATTTTGTCTGCGGAATACGCCGTGGTCTTGACTTCGCCGGACTTGGTCCGAAGCCGGGTAATGATGTTCCGGATCGGTCCCCGTTGCTGGAGCTGCGTGATCATCAAGGCTCGATCCTTTGGGTCTTCCCAAATCCCAAGTTCGCCGACTGTACGGCCGATCACTTCGACACGGGAGTAGCCGTATCGTCGCTCGAATGCGGCATTTACATCTACGAATCGACCTTCATTGACTGTCGTGATCGAGAACGGAATCGGACTGGATCGGAAGACCTTTTGAAACTTGTCCTCGGATACCCTGCGTCCCTCTTCTGACTGTTCCAGCGCTTTCTCTGTTTGGCGAAGATCCGTCAGACGCCGCTGAAGTTCGGACCCAAAAATCTCAGCACGCTCGTAAAGGCGAGAATTTTGGATCGCTGCAGCGGCGGGAATCGCCAATAACTGCGTCCGCCGAAGGTGGTCTTGTGTGAAGGTGTTCGGCTGGGTGTGGCCCACCGAAAGAAGCCCCAACGTCTGCTGGGACGCAACCAACGGTACACAAAGCCATGATCGGATGTTGATATGGCCCTTGAAGCTGGGCCATTCTTTCTCGTCTCTGGTGTCGGCAAGCAAGACACTGTTCTGGGTCGTCAATATGCGCAAGAGGAACGGAGAGTCCACTGCGTCGAGAGTCAGTGGATAATCCGGAACTTTCTTGGGAACTTCGTGACGCAGTTTTTCTCGTGCCACAAGAAGCTGTGAGTCGCCCTCCAAGAGCAGCACACGTGCACACTCGCATGGGACCAGTTCCAACAAGGACTCAAGCAGCCTGTCCAGAACAAAATCCATCCGAAGATCTGCGGTCAGCGCGAGAGTGGCCTTGTTTAGAGCATCGGATTCTGCCCTTGCGGACTCGGCTGCTGCCAGATGCTCGGCAACCTTGTCCTCCGCTTCTTTCTGTGCCGTGATTTCTCGAACCGTGCCGACAAGCCGGTGGATTTTGCCGGCAGCATCCCGTACCGGAAACCCATGCACCGCGACCCAGCGCACTTCGCCGCGGGGGCGCACGATCCGAAATCTTTCATCGAAGTGCCCTGTCTGCGTGGCTTCTCCAAGCTTTGCCAGCACATGAAGGCGGTCTTCGGGATGGATCAGTTCTTCGTACGAAGACGGATTTTCGAGTAGACTCTGGCAAGAACGTCCGGTAATCGTCGCATAAGCTGCGGTGACGGAAAGGGCTTTTTTGGTCTTCGCGTCAATCATCCAAAAGACTTCCTGAATGTTGTCTGCCATCTGCTGGAGCCGTTCTTCGGTGTCGAGCTGTACTTGCTGGGCGCGCTGCAACGATCTGGTGTAGAGGACAATCAGAATAGAGAAAACAGCGGCCCCGAAAAGCAAGAAGGCGGAGAAGATGTCGAGCGCCCGAAGCCGGGTCCTGAATACCACTAGAACCACAGCGAGCAACACAGTGCAAAGAACTATGGGAATGACCTGCCAGTAAGGGTACGCCGCCCATTTAGGGGGAGATTCAAGGCGGGTTGGGTGAATTTGACGCATTGCATTTTCGTCGGAGCTGCGTTCGCCAGCGCGACCATTGCGGATCGGCAATGAGATGCGCGCTTGGGCCGAAACCGTCAGAATCGCTACAGTTCGGGCCGATACTACGCGCCTGCATCTACAGGGTCAAGAAGGCGGTCTAAGCGGTAGTGAGCCACTTCCGAGTCACGTTCAACCAGGGTCACGGGCGCTTGCGAGCTCATGTCACAAACAACTCCGCAAATTCACTGCTGGGGCCGAACGGGGCTACGATCGTTAATCGAACCCATACACCTGCAAGATATGAGGCCATGCTGACCCTTCGGACGCGGAGCTCCGATAGAGACTGGGCGTAGTCGAGGGGCCTCTGTTCCTCCTCAGCCGTTTCGCTCATGGTCTCACACAGCACGCACAGTTCGACAATAATTGTAAAGGGCTTAACCGATGCTAGGCGACCGAGCCACAATACTTAATGGCCCTCCCGAGCGACGGACAGCCCTGGAATAATCCCAAGGTTAGGGTTGGCGACAATCCGGGAGTCGCCCCCCAATTACCACAAGGGTGTTTGTGCGCCGGTACCTATCGAATCCCTGCTATGCCAAACATCATACTGAAGTGGTTAAATGATTTAGGGACCATGTCTACGCGCTCTTCAGAGGACTTTTGCTGCGACGAATGTTTCGATCATGCGTGGCTGCGTGCGCTCGCGAGAGAGAACAAAGGCCATACAGGCCGCTGTTTTTACTGTGGCAATCGTGCTGCATTGACAGCTGTTCCGCTCTTTAGAAATGGTCTTGACAATTTGCTTAAGGACTACATACCAGCTTTCGCCGCCAATGGCGACGGCGACCCCTATTTGCCGTCTGTGCCAGTAATCGAGGCTATACAGCGGGACTGGAAACTCTTTTCCACCCGATGCAGCCCAGAACGGTTACAGCGCTTCTTGCCAGCGGTCTTCAAGGGCGATCCCGAATCTCACGGAAGAGACTTCGGTGTCCCCGTGGTTCCGTTTCATCGGAACGCAATGTCAACAGCTTTTGATCGTTGGCGGGAATTTTGGTTTATCGACCCAAAAGATTCCTCTGACTGGCTCGGTCAAGATGCAGCAACGGACATCGATGTTGTCGGAACGTATGTCAACCAGAAAGCGCAACATCTCAGATACTTTGTCCGATCATTGCCTGCACGGCAGCGACTCTGGCGAGCACGGAGCGAGTATGTAGGGTCTTCAGATTGGGACTGTGAACCGCTGCCATTGAGCCAGATGGGGCATAACCCCCAGTGTCCCGCAAGTCGGCTGAACCTCGAAGGCGACGCGGTGCTTTACAGCGCTGAATCTGAGAAAACTGCTGTAGCGGAGATTCGTCCGGGAAAAGGCTTCATATGCACCACCTGCGAACTCACCACTACGAGGGCCCTAGAAATTCTTGATCTCGCGTCACCTCTTACGGAGATCAATCCCTTCACTACCGAGCACTTGAGCTGGCAGCTCGATTTGCAGAGAGTAGCGCGAAACATTAGTGCTCACATCGCTAAACCCACCAGTCGAGGCGAAGATCCGGGGGTTTACAACAAGGTGCAATACCTAGCGATGATTGTTCGAGCAATGAAACTCGACGGGGTACGATTTTCAAGTTCACTCGACGCTCCGAACGGAGTCAACGTCGCGTTATTTGACCCAACAGTCGTCGAGTATTCCAATGCTCGTATTGTAGTGGTCACAAGCACTGAGATTGCGTACGAGTCAATTCAGCCACAACGGCTTGCACCAGGGTCAAAGCCTTAACTCAGCCCACCATGAATCCATTGACACAAGTTCAGTATTTAGCTCTGGGTACGCGGCACATACTGAAACAATTCGTCCGGTCCTAACCTATGGAGTATCCCCACGGTGCCATAGCCGAAGGTGCCACCTATCGCGTACGTATAGTGCTGAATGAGAATTTCTTCTATTCCGTCGCCATCTAGGTCTGCGCGCAGAAGTTCACTTAGCATCGCACCTGCGCCCTCCCATTCGAATAGCAAGCGAGAACTCGAGACATCTACTATCCGGAGTTTCCCTGCTCGTGTGAGTTCCCGCAAGGACGGCTCTGTGACCTCCGCAATTCGGCGCTCATGATCGGGGCCTATGGTGGGAAGGATGTTTTTCGGAAGAAGCTGGAGGTCCGCGACACCAACCGAAGGATTGCTTACATAGCTCAGTGACGGAACTTGCGCGCGCGTAATCGAATCTAGTATGGCGTCTGCGCTGCTTAGAAACGCCTCCATCTTCATGGCAAAGGTTGTTAGAGCGTAATATCCAGAGGCTCGCGCCGCCCGATATTCGCGGCAGGTGCGAATTGTCATAGAGCGCCCGGAATCGTTGACAAACTCAATTCCATCGATATCTTTCGTACCGCCCAAAAGCATTGGTTTATCGAGCAGCGCGTCAATCGATTCTAAACGAACCTTACCTTCCGTTGATCCGTCGAAAAATTCAAGCTCGGAGCTCAGGGAGAATCCCGCATTGAATTGGACATCGGCAAGATCTGCCAGGCTTATGCTCCCGGTATCTAATGCGTTTCGAAGAATGGCTAGAATCCTCTCTTTTCGATCCTGAAGCTTGAGAGAATCAATTTGGCGAAGGACTGCGGGCTCTTTCCGCGATGCAATATCCAGATAAAACCGTGCGCTCGCGGGATTGAACAATTGGCCAGACTTCGCGAGGTTGCAGCGTCGATGGGCTGGGACGAGGTTGAGAATGGAATTCACAGTGAATTCGGGAGCGAGGCCAAATTCCGCCTTGACTCGCGCGAATTCGACGCTGTCATCGTTAAGGTTTTCGGGTACGATGTGGTCGATATCCAATTCTCCCAGGTTGATCAGATCGCCGCAGTAGAGACATTTCTTCGCATGTGCACGCCAAATCGCAATTCTCGTCTGGTCAGGCACCTTGAACTTGGACATGCTCAAAGTCTACATAACGGTGATCGTGGTCGGGGCCTTAGAAGATGTCTCGTCGAACTCTGGCCCTGATACAGCCGGATCGCGCACGGCAGAGGTGGCGATCGTTGAGATTCGTGGGTTAACCGAATCAAATCGTCCACCCAGGGGAATTGTAGCTGCGGTGTCAGGGTTCGAGGAGAACCTTAATGATGCGGTGAACCATTTCAAGTTGCTGCGGGCTGCACTTGGTGAGGAGAGAGTCAATCCGCTTGCGGATGTCTCGTGGATCTTCTTCCCTTTCCAAGAGTAAGAGAACGTTCGGAGGCACGGCAAGACCTTTGGCCATTGCGACTATTGTGTCCAGGCTTGGCACTTTATTGCCGCGTTCCACATCTCCCCAGAAGTTTCCGGTAATACTCCCACGCTCCGCAGCACTTTCGAGGCTGAGTTTCGCGGCTTTTCTGAGCTTTCTGACCCGTTGCGCAAATAGAGTCCGGTGTTTCACGATGTAGCCCCGTGACAACGATAGCGGGGATCATGGCCTCATAAAACCATCTATAGCGTGTATCCAGCGGATAAATAACGCTTTATCGCGGGTGGATCGGATCGATTCTGCCATCGAAAGTGTTGTTTGGAGAGCCGCAGGAACGACGATACGGGTTAGAGTTCTGGGGAAGGCGGCTGTAAAGCGGGGAGCGACGTACCGGGCTTGTAGGCGTAGATCAGCTTCGAAACCTGGATTGCAAGCCGTAACTGTGAAGGAGTGAAGAGATCGAGCAAGGTGTCTAGTTCTTGACGATCTTCGTTCTGTCGATCCTTGCCTTCAAGCGTCATTAGAACATCGGGCGTGATTCCGAGGCCCTTAGCAAGACTGCAGATGATGTCCAGGCAAGGTTCTTTTTCGTTGCGTTCGACGTTTCCCCAAAAATTGGGGGACAGGCCGCCTCGTCCACTGGCCTCTTCAATACTGAGGCCAGCCGTACTCCTGAGACTACGCAGGCGGTTCGCAAAGGCTTCGCGATGGTCCAAGTCTCCCATCTGCCCAAACGATAGGCGTGGATAGCGGCCAAAACCACAAGCGATGGAATGTATTTTGCTTGCATACTACTCACTATAGAGTTATATATCGGACGATCTGAACTCTAAAGAGTTTGATTCTGAGCACAATCCGCTCAAAACATTTCAGAATTCCGCGAGATGGAACTTGACCACGTCGATTACAGCCCGGTTCGCGGCGATCTCCCCATCGTCGGGCAGAGCCAAAGCGTCCAGCGCTTCCGATGGCTGTTCAGCAGCGAGCGCCGAAATCTCGGACGAAGTCCTGATGGCTCGTATCGGCGACGGAGATAAGGAAGGATTGGCTTGCCTCTTTTACCGCTATGCACGCCTTGTGCGTGCGGTCGGGTACAAGATTCTCAGGGACGATTCAGAAGCGGACGACTTGCTTCAAGACGTATTTCTGTTCATCCATCAGAAGAGCACGGTGTTTGACAGTTCGAAGAGTACGGCGCGTTCGTGGATCGTTCAGATGGCCTACCAGCGCGCGATTGACCGTCGCCGCTATCTGGACTCGCGCCATTTCTATACCCAGGTCGATCTGGAAGATGTTGGAAATGAACTGAGCAGTCTGGGGACGACAGCCGGACGATACGAAAACTCGATTGACGAAGTGCTCGGCAGGATTGGATTACGCAAGGTGTTTGGAGTGCTCTCAGAGATCCAGCGTCAAACCCTGGGGCTTCATTTGCTCGATGGCTACACTTTTGAAGAAATCGCGGTGAAGTTGGACCAGACGCGAGGGAACGTAAAGAACCACTATTTCCGTGGGTTGGAGAAACTGCGGAAGCAAATTTTTAGCTGTAACCGGCAGAGCGATTGAGCAGTATTATAGGAGGCGTCATTCATCCGAGGAGCAGGGGCGTTGTCTCGAATCGAACCCCATGACGAGTTCCTAGAACTCTGCGCCGTTTCAACCTCGGGCCAGCTGAGCGAGGAAGACCAGAGGAGACTACAGGAGCACCTTGTCGTTTGCTCCTCCTGCCGTGAGGCCCTGCAACAATACGAAGCGATCATTCGCCACGCGATCCCAGCGATGGCAGCAGACGAGACACCAGAAAATCTGGAGGCGGGGACGCGTTGGTCGGAGAAGCGGGCAGAGTCTGCTCTTTTCGAGCGCATAGCACGGGAAGAGGGCAAGCCCGGAATCGAGCAGAATGGGCCGATTCAAATCCACCGTCAAACTAGCGCTCGTCGAGTCCTTTCCCCTGCCAGTGCCGCCGCTTGGCGTAGTGTGTGGGCTCTCTACGCTGCGGGAATACTGCTTTTCATTGCTCTCGGTTTCTGCGCTTATGAGGTCGGCATTCGCCGCGGGACAAACGCCGCAAACGTTGCAGCTCCCCATTCAGACACGCAAAGCCAGATTTCTTTGGAAGAAAAGTTAAGCGACGCGAGCCATGAACGCGAGGTTGCACGTGCCCAGGTCGAGCAACGTGACAGCCTCATTGCCGATCTGCGGAGGCAGTTGCAACAGCAGTCGGCGAAAATGGACCAGATGAAAGCGGCGCAGGAGCAGTCGGATGCTGCGCTACGCAACGCTGATGCCGGACGACAGGAACTCATCCAGCAGCGGACTGAGGCGGAACAGAAATTCAATGCCGCTCAGTTAAGCGCGCAGGCATTGCAGACGAAGCTCGATTCAATCGCAGAAAAGCCTTCCCAAGATGCAAAGCAGGCGGCAACGTTAGACGCAAAAGTCAACGAGCTGACGAACCTGCTTCATCAGCGTGACGCCGTCGTGGATCAGCAACAGGAATTGCTCGCGCACGACCGTGATATTCGGGAACTCATTGGCGCGCGAGATCTCTATGTCGCGGAAGTCTACGACGTGGCCCGGAACGGGGCGACTCAGAAACCTTATGGGCGCGTGTTTTACACGAAGGGGAAGTCGCTGATTTTCTACGCTTATGACCTGGATCAGCAGACTATAGCGAAGAACGCCAGCACGTTCCAGGTGTGGGGCCGGCGCGGACCGGACCGGGAGCAGGCATTTCCGCTCGGTATCTTCTATGAGGACAATGCTGCAAAGAAGCGGTGGGTCTTGAAGCTGGACGACCCGAAGCTTCTAGCGCAAATTGATGCTGTGTTCGTTACGATCGAGCCCAATGGCGGCAGTCGCAAGCCAAGCGGCAAACCCCTCCTCTTTGCTTACCTGCGAGTCGACCCAAATCATCCTTAATCGCGGTTGCATCATTCCTGGCTCCGGCAGGCTTCCAACTAATTAAGGAAGGAGTGATACCAGGTGAGACCTCTCTCCGTAGACCCGAATAGGATGTCCGAATCCGTCGCCCACAGGAGAATCACCGTGCGCATGCGCTTCCCCCGCATCGCTTTTCTTTTCGCTTGTGCCGCGTCGCTTGCCCTCCCTCTAGCGGCACAGTCCCCAAATGGAGCCATCAACGGCCGTGTTGTTGATCCCTCAAACGGAGTAATCGTAGGTGCTGACATCCTGGTAATAAACGATGTGACGGGCGTCAAGTATTCCGGGAAAACCAATGACGACGGCATTTATATCGTGCCGAATCTCCCGCCAGGACCATATCGGCTTCAGGTTTCCAAGGTGGGATTCAAGACACTCATCAAGCCCGATATTATTCTCAATATCCAGGACGCGCTGTCTATCAACTTTACCCTGCCGGTAGGCGCCGTTTTCGAAAGCGTAACCGTTGAAGGCGGCGCGTCGATGGTCAATACGACGGATGCGTCGGTCAGTACGGTGATCGATCACACCTACGTGGAAAATATGCCGCTGAATGGGCGCAGCTTTCAGGATCTGATCTTGCTCACGCCCGGCGTAGTGACGCAGAGCCCACAGAGCGGGGCAACGCTCGGCTCTAACGGTGAGTTCAGTATCAATGGCCAGCGTCCGGATGAGAACTACTACACAGTAGACGGCGTAAGCGCTAACGTGGGGGCTACTGCGGGTCTCAACATGATCGCAGGAGCGGGCGCTAGCGGTTCTCTTGCTGCTTCAACGGCATTGGGAACCACGCAAGCCTTGGTGTCTGTGGACGATCTTCAGGAGTTGCGCGTGAACAGCTCGACCTACTCGGCAGAATATGGGCGCAATCCCGGGGGCCAGCTGGCGTTTGAGACGAAATCTGGCACCAACCAATGGCACGGTACGGCCTACGACTACTTGCGAAATGGTGCTTTCGACGCCCCGGACTGGTTCAACGACTACTTTCAGAAATCGGAATCTGCCCTTCGGCAAAATGATTTTGGCGGCACGGCCGGCGGGCCCGTGAGAATTCCGGGTTTGTACAATGGACAAGACAAGACGTTCTTTTTTGTCTCCTATGAGGGGTTGCGTCTGACTCAGCCGCAGGCGGCCACGGCCAACTACGTGCCGGACGCCGCGTTGCGGGCTAGTGCGCCCGCAGCCCTCCAGCAGGCGTTGAATGCCTTTCCTGTGCAGAGTTCGACTGGCATTGACGACACTTCAAACGGTATTGCCCAATTCATCGGAACTTGGTCCAACCCGAGTTCCCTCGATTCCACGAGCGTTCGTTTCGACCACGCCGTGAACGACAAGTTAAGGTTCTTCTTCCGCTTCAGTGACACGGGATCCAGTTCGGCGAGTCGGGGAACCTCCCCAGCCGGTTCGACTCCGGCATTGGACACAATCTCAACTTATACGATAAGAACCTACACGGCTGGCGCGACCAGCGCTTTCTCAAGCCGTCTCAGTAACGAGTTCCGTTTCAATTACAGCTCGAATGAAACGACAAATAGTACTGTCATCAATGCCATTGGGGGCAGCACGTCCGTAAGCTTGGCGCAGCTCTTGGGGCTTGGTTCCAATGCACAGCCGGCTGTCTCTCTTGTGTATGGCGGATATCAAATTTCTCTGTATCAGCAGCAGCAATCCGGCGCTCAGAAGCAGTGGAACCTTGTGGATACAGCGAGCCTCTCTTTGGGGCGACACCAGCTAAAATTTGGCGTGGATTATCGTCGGCTGACGCCTTTTGCGACTCCGGCTAGCCCTGACCTTACATACTATTACCTCAGCAAATCTGCGGTCGAGACGAACAGCGCCTATACATTCCCGATCGCTCTTGCTCCAGCATATCCCTTATACGCCAACTTCTCGGCGTTTGCTCAGGATGAATGGAAAGTGTCCCAGCGTTTGAGCCTGTCCCTAGGATTGCGGTGGGACGTGAACCCAGCGCCGGGAGTAACGCAAGGGTTGAAGCCCTACACCGTTCAAGGGTCGGGTCCCGACACGTGGGCGCTTGCGCCGCAGGGCACGCCGCTCTGGCAGACGACGTATGGCAACTTCGCACCTCGCCTGGGTGTCGCCTACGTACTCAATAATACGCCGGGCCGGGAGACAGTTTTGCGCGGCGGCGGTGGCGTCTTCTTCGACACCAGTCAGCAGTTGGGATCGCTGGGATTTCTGGGGCCTGGGTTTATGGCAGTAGGTGGGTATCTGCCCGGATCGTTTCCATTGCTTCCGCCTGGAGGGTTTCCAGTCATTCAGAACCCGCCTGTGGCGCCTTATAACACCGCTCCGTATGCTTTTGCCTCGCATCTGCAACTGCCGTATACGCTCCAGTGGAATGCCAGTATCCAGCAGGCGCTGGGAAAGTCACAGTCCCTCACAGTTTCCTATGTCGCTTCGCATGCATCAAGGTTGCTGCAATTTAATTTCTTTTATGCCCCCAGCAATCCGAACGCGAATTACTTTTATATTGTTGAGAATGGCCTAACATCGGACTACGACGCGTTGCAGATTCAATTCCGGCGGAGACTGAGCCAGGGATTGACGGTCTTGGCTACCTACACGTGGTCACACTGTATTGACTATGGCTCCCAAAACTACAACCTTGGATACCAGCGCGGGAATTGCGACTTCGACGTCCGGGACAATCTTTCGGCTGCCTTTTCATATAGCCTGCCAAACGTCGGCCACAGTGGTTTCACGAAAGCCGTGCTGCATGGCTGGGGGCTTGATGACCGCTTTACCGCGAGAACCAGCTTTCCAGTGACTCTAAATGGAAATCCACTTTTAGAGCCAAACGGGCAGACTTACTATGCGGGACTGAACCTCACGGGCCAGCCAATCTATTTGTACGGTCCCAATTGCACGAATACTCTTCGCGGGTTGGGTGATCTTACTTCTACCCAAACCTGTCCAGGAGGCAGGGCGATTAATCCCCTCGCGTTTATTGTTGCGACTTCCGGTCTCGGTAATGCTCCGCGCAACTTCGCGAGAGGTTTCGGAGCTTGGCAATCGGATCTTGCGATCCGGAGGAACTTTCCAATACATGAACGCCTGAAGCTGCAATTTCGCGTCGAGGCTTTCAACATCTTCAATCATCCCAATTTTGGAATCATTAATTCGACCCTTTGTTCCGGCACCGGTTGCACCTTTGGGCAGGCAACGGCCACGCTCGCGAGTTCGCTGGGTGTCCTGAGTCCTCTCTATCAGCAGGGCGGCCCGCGCTCGATGCAGTTCGCGCTCAAATTAATTTTCTAGTGTCAGACAAAAGATGAAAGTTGAGAATTAACAGTGGCCACGACACGTTGCTTCGCCGTGACCGTTCTGCGGGCTTTCTCGCGGGTCGCAAGTCCTGTTGTTTCCCCCAAGGAGCCTTGCAATAATGCCTAATGGATTCTCACCAGTCGCTAATGACGAGTCGCTAATTACTCTTCTTGTATCCGCCCTGATGCTACTTTTCTGCCTCTCGTATGTCGTTACACCCTCCGACGCGCAACAAACCAAGAAATCCTTCACGGTCGCTGACGAGATTGGGCTGACGCTTTTTGGTAATCCGAACGGTGGAAAAGCAGATGTGCATTTCTCGCCAGATGGTAAGTACTTCGCTGTCACAACCGAACGTGGGCTCTTAGAAATCAACCGTATTGAAGATTCTCTCCAGTTTTATCGGAGCCAGGACGTTGAACATTTTGTGGACCATTCTGATGAGTCGCAGCCATCGCCGGTTTGGAGGATCACTCGCACTGGCAAAAAAGGTGGCATCATCGGGAACTGGCGTTGGGTCACCGATTCCAGCGGGGTAGCCTTTCTCGTGCGTACACCCCACGGCAATCAACGCCTCTTTCTTGCCGATCTTCGGAAGAAGACCGTATATCCGCTGACCACTACAACGGAAGCAGTTACGGATTTCGATGTGCATGGCAAGCAACAATACGTTTATGTCGCCACTGATCCGGTCGAAGAGAAGAAAGTGCAAGAGAAAATGCAAGTGGAACGTGAGGCGTCAGTTATTGTGGATACTGGGCGTTCCTTGTATGAGCTGCTTTTCCCAGACGATCCGCAAGGTCGCCAGTTGCCGCCTCACGGCTATCTCTGGGCGGTTGTAGACGGCAGGCGCTTCGAGGTCAAACAGAATGGTAAGCCGATTTCTCCCAATGGAGGCCTGGCATTGTCACCCGATAGTGGTTCCTTGGTGACCACGTTGCCAGTTGCCGAGATTCCTTTGTCATGGGAAACGCTGTACCCGCCACCTCTCGTAGCTTGGCCGATTGGCGACCGGCAACACTATGCCATCCATTCCGGACGCCAGGATTTGCAACAAGGCCGCTCCGTGCATCAGTACGTCAGGATCAATTTGCAGACGGGCGGAATACAATCGTTGACCGACGGACCCTACGGTAACGACGTGGGCTGGTGGTCCAATGGACCTCCCAGTTGGTTGAGCGATGGGCGGGCGATTCTACTGCCGGGCACATTTCTTAAGTCAAAAGACGAGCGGCCATCCCGACCGTGTGTTGCTGTGGTGGATGTGTTCTCCAAGCTAGGTACCTGCGTGGAAGTGTTAAAGGAACATCCTGAGGAAGATTTCCATGTGGTTGCCGGCGCCCGTTTTGAAGGTGGAGACAGGCGGCGGGTTCTCATAAGTTTTCATAGGCCTCAAGACGGTGGAATTGAAACCACGGAGTACCTGCAAACCGTTGATGGTGCATGGCACGTTGTCCGGCGGGTCAAGGGAGAGGGTGAAATTGGGCACGACGGTCTTGAAGCCGCTGTAAAGGAGAGTTTTAATGATCCACCGTTGTTGATTGCTACAGAGAAACAGGTGTCACGAGTCATTTGGGATCCGAATCCGCAGCTTAAGAACATTGAACTAGGCGAAGCTAGCATTTACACGTGGAAAGACAAAGGCGGGAAGGAGTGGAGAGGTGGACTGTACAAGCCGAGCAACTATAAGGCGGGACGACGCTATCCTCTGGTGATTCAGACGCACGGCTTTACGGAAGGGGAGTTTCGCCCTTCTGGAGTATTTCCAACGGCGTTCGCGGCCAGGGCGTTAGCTGCGACAGGGATCATCGTTCTTCAGACTGCGGCCGGAGCCAATTGCCCCATCCTCACGCCTGACGAAGCACCCTGCGCCGTCGCGATGATGGAATCCGCTGCAAATAAATTGGTGTCGGATGGACTAGTAGATCCCGAACGGATCGGCATCATCGGTTTCAGCCGCAGCTGCTTCTATGTGATGGAGACCTTAACGGCCGGTTCCCTTCATCTCAAAGCTGCCTCAATCACAGACGGTGTATTGGCGGATTATCTTCAGTATATGTTGTTTGATGTTGGCAGCGAATTTGACCCACTAATCGGTGCGCGGCCTTTCGGCGAAGGCTTACAGAAATGGCTGAAGAGATCCCCAGGTTTCAATCTCGATAAGATGACCGCACCATTATTGGTTGTCGGAGAAGGCCCCGGCAGCTTGCTTTCAATGTGGCAGCCGTACGCCGGACTTCACGATTTGAAAAAGCCAGTGGATTTGATGATGTTGAACACGGACGAGCACGTTTTGACCAATCCGGCGGTACGGATGGCGTCGCAGGGCGGGTCGGTGGACTGGTTTCGCTTCTGGCTCAAGGATGAAGAAGATTCTGACCCGGCCAAGGCCGAGCAGTACAAGCGCTGGCGCGAGTTGCGGAAAATGCAAGAAGCGAACGACAATAACCTGACCACGCGTTGAGTTGTCTCAAACCAACTCGGCTTCCGAGCTGGAAACTAAAATAGAATTTGTCGGAAGCCTGCGTGTCGAGCGCCCGGACAGAGAGTTTACTTACTCTTCCCAATCTATACATCCGCTAACTATCTCGTAGTATACGTGTGTTACAGTCTCTAATACCTAGGGCGGACACTTACCTATAGAACCTTGAACAGCATTGATCGCAGGCGTCAATGCCCTCAGTTCTGGGGTTTCGTATTTTATGATTCTCCTCCTCTAGATGCGAAATCAAATGGCGGAGGATGATCAGACTACCGGAGCGCCTGCTAGTCCAGACGCTCCAGTAGGGATCTGAAGGTCTACTTAGCCTTCCCAATCCGCGTAGCCAGAGACCTGTTCGTTGTCCATGTGGGTTATGCTGTCGTACACGAAAGGTGGAAGACGCTTCGCCGTCCCGGCCTGAACAGCATTGATCGCAGGCGTCGATGCCGTCAGTTCTGGAGTTTCGTATTTCATGGTTGTCACCTCCTCTCTTTTATAAAGTTCACGTACATAGCTAGCTAGCTAAACTCTTGGGCTGAGTTGGCGCTCGGAGTTCCTTCGTCTCCGGAGTCGAGGAGTAGCCCTCTCTCTTTGTTGGCATCGGGTTCGTCAAGACTTTTTGGATCGTTAGGTGACGTAGCCAAGATTCCAGGGTCAGTGTGTGGTTTAGGCTTCCGATGGAACCGTCTTCGTGGCACTGAGCTTTCTGCAACGCGTCCGCAAATCGATCTGGATCGATAATTCCCACAGAACTGCCAATGATGTGCTGTCCTATCTCCGCTAAGCTGAGCAATTCCATTGAGTCGTCCATTTTCGGCTCTGGCGGGACAAACGTCTTTCGCCTTCTGTTTAGGAGTTCGTCCGGGACAATACCGACGAGGGCACGCTTCATCAGAGAACGACGTTGACCTATACGGACGATCTGTTCCCGAGGGATGCCGCACATAAATTCCAGGAAGTCCCGGTCATAGTAGGGATAACGGACCTCGCGAAGTAGGTCTGAGCGAAGGTCGCAGTATGCCACGAACCTCCGATTGGCATCCAACTTATCAATGTGGTCCTGAAAGCTGGGCAACGGACCGAACAGCTTGACTCGGAATGGATAGGCGCAGAAGGCGGCGCGATTCCGACGGACGAAAACCGGATTGAGCCAGGGGGCGGGCCGCATCTCGTTTGGTAAGTCCACGCCAGAAGAGAGGAATCCTTTCACGGTTTCCCATAGCAAGGGGAGCCGGGGTTTTCTCATCTTCACGGCCCAGGCGTTCAGTTGACGAACAAGGGTCATGAACCGCGCTCGTACCAGGAGATCTCGTAGTTCTGGCGTTGGTGTGGGCACGCCGCCGCCCGTAGGCTCGTTTCCCCCGATTCCAGAAAATATGGTGCGATACCCTTGTGATTGGACGTAAGCCTTACTCCGCTCGAAGAATTCGGACTGGCCATTGTTAGGGATCGGAGTCGCCGCTAAGCGATCCTTGTCAAACTGGGATGCAAACGATTTTCGTAAGCCTACTTCCTTTGTTTCTCCTCGTTGTAACGCACCAGTATTGATATGGAAGCCAACTCTGTTGCGTTTTTCTTCGACTTTGGATATCCAGTGGAGTTCGTTTGAGTCGGGTTCGATATGGTCGTAAGAGTCGTCGAACCACGAGATGGTGTCGAGCCGCGGGCATTCGGCAGCACCACGGGCAATGATCGTATCCGCCATGCAGACGATGGATGAAGAGTCCATGCCGCCGGAGAGCTCGGCGAGGACGGGTCGGTCGGAGCGGAGGCGGCGCTGGATGGCTGTGCCCAAGGCGGAGCGGAAGTGTTCTTCGTATTCGGCGTCCGTACGGTAGCGGATTCGCTTGCCCGGATCAAAGTCCCAATATTTGCCGACGATGTGCTTTCCGGGCCGGAGAAGCACGGACGAGGACGGCGGGACAGCGTGGATGCCAATGTAAGGTGTGAGGTGCGCGGCAGGGAATACAGGTATTGCGAACCAGCCGGCGATGTACTCTTCGCAGATCTCGAAGGTCCTGCCCGCGAACAGGACGAGCGGATCGAGGATGGTGCTCCAGGTTAGCTGTTTGTCGTCAAACGAATAATAAAGATGCTTCGTGCCGATGGGGTCTTTGGCGAGCAACACGGAGCGCTCGCGAGGATTCCAGAGGGACAGCGCCCAATCCCCGATCAGTTTCCCCAGGCAGTTCGTCCCCCACTTCTCATACGCGGCGGCGACGATAGCAACGTCCGTGGAATTGACGGTTGCAGAGTCGCGCAGTTCGCTGATGATGTCAGTGCGATTGTCCAAGCGACCGTCCCAGGTGATGACAGCGCCAGACGGAGAAATAAATGGCTGCTTCTCGCGACGCGATTCCTTGGTGGTGTGGAAGGCGCTATAGAGGATTCTTATGCCGCCCTTGGAATACGATTCGTTGCTGTCAGGGCCGTAGGGAGAGAGAATCGCGCTAACTTTCTCAATGTAGTCGGGGGCAGGCGGCTGCCCTTCGAAATTCCATCTTCCAAACTGGACACTCATGATTCGCTCCCTTGCTGACCGTTCGATCTCGATCTGGTCCTCGCGACTGTTTTTGTTGGCCTGAGATGCGCTAGCCTTGGATAGAAGCCTCCCATCTCAGCTTAGATTTCAAGGTTGTGTCCAGGTTTATGATCCCCAAGGCACGAAGATCCTTGAGCCAACCTTCGAGGCAGAGCGCACGCCGCAACGCGATCATGGGAACTTCTTCGCCACGCCGAACCTTCTGCAAGGCCTCCGAGATACGTTCCGGGTCCACAATTCCGAGCGAACTGGTAAGCATGTTCTGAGTCATCTCCGCGAAATGGGCCCGGTCGTTTGCGATGGCTACCATTGGCGACCGCGCAACGAATGCCTTCGTCTTTCTGTTTAGGATCTCGTCCGGCACAATACCGACCAGTGCGCGGCGCATGAGGTAACGTCGTTGGGTCGGGCGGACCAGTTGTTCCCGCGGGATCGCGTACATGAATTCCAGCAGGCCGCGATCGAGATAGGGATAGCGTTTTTCGAAGGGCGGTTCGAATGGCAAAGCGGTGCGCGCCAGTTGCCTGCGCAAGGCATCGAGTGTGATCACATTTTCCTGGAAGCTTGGCAGAGGACCGAATAGCTTCGTCCTGGAGGGGTAGCCGGTCAGCGCGGCCCAATGACGTTTCACAAAGCTGGACTGCAGCCATGGGGCTGGGCGCACGTATTTCGGGACACCCACGAGGGCGGGAGGGAAGAATCCACGGGCGGCTTCCCAGAACAGATGGAACCATGGCTTTCTCTTTTCCAGCGCCCAGATTTTCAGCTGATGAGCAAGGGCGCCGAATTGTGCTCTTGCGAGAAGATTCTCAAGTTCGGGCGCGGGTGTGGGCACACCGCCCATGACTTCGTCGCCACCGATGCCAGAAAGCACGACGCGATTTCCTTGCGAGGCCATACACATCCTCATTTGCGGAGAAGTGCGGCCATCGTAGCCGGGAGTTGGCACAAAGCGGCCGTGGGGAGATTCGGGGAGTGGTTCGCGCACGGGGATCTTTTCGGGATCTTGGGCGCCAACGTTGACGTGCCAGCCGGTGCGACCGCGCTTTTCTTCAACTTTGGTGAAATAGGGGCGCTCGTTCCAGTTAGGTTCGGCGTCGTCGAAGTAAGAGATGGTATCGAGACGAGGCGTGTCGGCGGCCTCGCGGGCGATAATGGTATCGGCCATACAGACGATGGACGACGAGTCCCTGCCACCGCTGAGTTCGGCGAGAACGGGCCTATCGGAACGGAGTTTGCGCTGGACCGCTTTTGCGAAAACCACGCGGAAGTGCTCCTCGTATTCAGCCTCAGTGCGGTGACGGATTTTGTTCTTTGGGTCGAAATCCCAATACTTGCTTACTGCGTGCTTTCCGGGTCGGAGGAGCACGGACGAAGACGGCGGCACGGCGTGAATGCCGACGCAGGGTGTTACATCCACGGCCGGAAACATAGAGAGCCAACCGGCGATGTATTCTTCGTTGAGAGCGAAGGTTTTACCCGCAAGGCGAACGAGCGGATCGAGGATCGTGCTCCAAGTAACCTGATTGTTGTCGAAAGAGTAGTGAAGATGACGCGTGCCGATGGGGTCTTTGGCCAGGATCAGCGAGCGGTTGCCGGGGTTCCAGATGGAGAGCGCCCAGTCTCCGATGAGCCTTGCAAAGCAGTCGGCGGCGCCCCATCTTTCGTAGGCCGCAGCGACGATGGCAACGTCAGTGGAATCAAAGGCCAGAACATCCCGCAACTCCTCGATGAGCTCAGCACGATTGTCCAAGCGGCCGTCCCAAGTGATTATGGCTCCCGAAGAAGAAACATGCGGCTGCTTCTCGCGACACGATTCCTTGGTGGTGTGAAATGCGCGATAGAGGATCCTTACGCCACCCTTGGAATAGGATTCATTGCTATCGGGGCCATACGGAGCGAGAGCCGCGCTGACTTTTTCGATGTAGTCCGGGGCAGGCGGCTGGCCTTCGAAATTCCATGTTCCAAACTGGACGCTCATGTATTTTCCCTTGCCCAGAATCTTCAACTTGTCGTTTATTAGCATCGATCCAAGATTGCGTACATTTCCGGCACGTACGGTTTGTCGTTGACCACGCGACCATCCACCTCGACCCAGGCATGCGCCTTGAATGGCAACTGTTGTGCCCCGATTACCATTTGGGCGAAAATCCCGTGGCTCTTGAGGAGGCAACTCGTCGCTGCCGAGCGCTGCAAACAAAGCGCCTCTTTCCAGTACCAGATACAAGCCATGTCGACCGCCGAACAAATGCATTCAACTGCGCCTGGCGCAGGCGTCGTCTTTCCCACTGGATAGTTGCGAACCTTGTCGTAGACCGCTGCGAAGTTGCCCCGCGTTAAGTAGAGATCAAATCGAATCAGATTCAAGTACGCTTTCAAAATAAGAAACGACATGGTCCACACCTCATTCACACCGCCAGCTGCAACTGCGAGTAGTTCATTCCTGCCCTGCACTATCACCATCGCGCAGTAGATCTCCCGAGTCGGACTGTCCTGTCGATTCCATGATCTTGGTCTCAGCTCAGACCGCCACGCCGGACTCTTGTTCTTCGACCAACTGACACTTTTTCAAGTTCTGGAGAAATTCGTGCACGTCTTTCTCCGCAATGTCCCGGCGAACGCCGAACTCCCGGCTGATCTCATCAACGATCACTGATTCAGTGGACCCACTTTTGAGAAGTTCGAGGATTCGCGATCCAACGAAATTTAGGTTGAACATCTGACCTTGCCGAACATCCAGCACAATTGCGCCGTCCTGGTTGTGTGTGCTGCGCACCGTGTCAGAAATTCTGTACATTGCTGTCCCATCCCTTGCTTCTCGTTAAAAAGAGATGAGCGCACTGTGCCACCCTTCGCCACATGAAAGCCAGTAAAAGGTGAAAGGGTTCGGTAAACCAACATGCGCGAAGAGAAGTTGCTTAATAACAACAAGATGCGTTTCAGATTTCTTGCGTGGAAAAAATCAAAGTGTCCGCTTTTTAATCAGCATTGCCGTCGCTGAAGTCCCCTACGATGGAGCGGCAAGGAACAAAGTCCGACGCAGCTTGTATTTACAGAGAAGTCTCTCGGAGATTTTCGTCGATGGTAGAGGCTGTGGAAAAAGATTGGTGGGGGTGACTCGCAGCAGACTTGACGGCAAGGGGATGGCCGTCTTCCACGATTTCTCCGCGGGAAAGTACAAGAACTCTGCCGAAGGTGGGGAATGTTGAAGGGCGGTGCGAGATAGCAATCAGCGTTGACGCTGTGAGGCCACGGCGAATGTTCCCAAGAACGACTTTCTCTGAAGAAGGGTCCAGACAGGAAGTTGCTTCATCCAATATCAAAATCCGAGGTTGCTGCAGAATCGCTCTTGCGAGGGCGAGTCGTTGGCGCTGACCGCCGGAAAGCTGGCAGCCTCCGGGCCCGATCCGTTGGCGTAAGCCATCGGGCAATGCTGCAACAAATTGCGCGAGCCCCACGCTGCGAATGGCCTCTTGTAGTTCATCGTCAGGCGCTGCTGGCCGCACAAAGCGAAGGTTGAAGGACAACGTTCCATCAAACAGGACAGGATCGCGTGGCAGATAGCAGACGTACCGGCGTAGATCTTTGAGTTGAATGTTTCGGATATCTACGTTTCCGATGCGGATGGAACCGGAATCAGGGTCGTAGAGTCGTGCTATGAGTTTTGCCAGCGTGGTTTTTCCCGCACCGTTCTCCCCAGCGATGGCGACCTGTTCGCCCGGCAAGATTCGAAGCGAGGGGATCTGGAGCATGTTTTTTTGCCTTCGATACCCAAACCGAACCTCGGCAAAATCAATCTGGGGATGGTGTTGCCGCGAGAGACAAACGGCAGCAGCGGCGTTCGCCACGCTCGGGCGTAATTCCAGCGCGGACTTCAACTGCCGGACACTGGCGAAGGTTTTTTGTGCCCTCGCGTAGAGATCAGCGGCGCCACTGAGAGGATCGAAGAGTTGCGTAACCAAGCCATAGAAGGCCACAAGCCCGCCGACGCTGAAGGTTCCTGACAGCACCATCTCGCCGCCGTAGCCAACGACAGCGCACATAGCCGAAACAACCGCCATGGAACTCCATACTGTAAACCAAACGCTGGTGGTGAATAGTTTTTGCTGTGACCTGACTCCACGAGCCAGGAACCGGAACGCCCTTCTCTCTTGGCGTTTTTCTTGTCCCAAAAGCTGAATGGGAATCACTGAGGAAAGATGTTCCTCAAGGAATGTGCTCCACGCCAGACGATTGCTCTGCACGTTGTCCGCGTTGGCTGCGAGCCTTCGGCGGAAGTGCTGCCGCGCGATCAGGAAGACCGGAACGAGGGGGAGAACGACCAGAGTAACCACGGGACTGAGCACGAACATAGTCACCAGCGTGAAGCTGGCCGTCAGGAACATGCGCAAGATTGCGGGCAGGAGGTCGGACCCGAAATACGAGACCTCTTCGATCGGCTCTTTGAGCGGGTACATCACGCTACCGACCGGCGTATCTTCGTAATATTCGGCTGAGAGCGTGTCGAGGCGTCCAAGTAGGTTCATTCTCAACGTGAGCGTGAGCCTTTGGGCGGCAGTCAGCATCAAGTAACTGCCCAGGCTCGTGAGCGCCATCCTGCCCTGGTAGCCGAGAAAGATCAGGCCAACCGCTAATAGGAGCAATCCCATCTTTCTCTGCGGGATGATCTGATCGATGAGCCACTTGAGTACGAGCGGAGTGAGAAGTGCTAGAAGACTGCCTGCGGTGATGCACAGAAAGCTAGCCAGATGCCAGTGCAGCAACGGTCGAATCTGTCTTGAAAGCCATTGGAGTTCGCTCGGTACCCAGGACCTCCAACGGCTTCGTTTATGAGAGAGAGAGGACAACAGTCCCACCTGACGACCGAAGTTAGCCAGATGCGGAAAGATTGTCCATAAAATGAGTGAAGCGTTCGCTTTTCCCTCAACTACGTAGGTTTTTCCTGCAATCAGTAGGATTCGTGTGCAGGACAGCGATTCCATTTGTCCGGCAAACCGACAAGATCAGCCGAGCTTTCTTATCACCGTGACAATTCGGCCGACGACCTCGGCATCGTGGTGGTACCGCAAATGTTCAGAACGACGGAACTGCGGGGAATACGGATGGATGACCAGCGTCCCATTCTCGACGCCACAACATGCACACAAGTATGTCCCGTCGCGCATTTGGATCACATACACCGGCTGTTGCCACGCCTGTTTCGACGTGAAATGGATTGGCCTCCTGTCGCGACGGTTAACGAGGGCAAATAGCCCGTTAGTGAGGAGAGGGTGCAGGACATCATGTTCGCCGCCGACCCAGAACCAGTCGTCCAGAGAAGGATCTTCCAAGCCGGACAAGGGCCCGATGGATTGCCGAAGGAAGAACGGAATCTCCTCGCATCGTTCCAGCACCTGCTCAAGGAATCCGCTCCGGCCCGACATGTCGTTGTCGTCCGAGTTTTCGTCGGACTCCGCGTGTAGCGCTCTGCGAGCGAGGTGGTCGGGCATCGGCTCCGTGCCGGCTTCCTCCAAGACAATTCCAATTGCTTTCAGAAATAGGTCAAACTGCAAACCGTAGAGCGAGCAGAGAGTGACTGCCTTGTGAAAGTGACGCGGTGGTGCGTCGAACTGTTCGTAATCGGACAGAGAACTGGGAGAAACAGAATGTCTTCCGTCCCCAAGCAGATCTGCGATCTTGCGACTCATTACCGCAACTTCCCGCAGAGATAGTCGTGGCTTCGTGCGGGCTGCGCGGAGGAGTTGACCAAACGTCTTCTCCGGGACAAGTGGCCGCGGTCTCCAGTGTTTTGTCAGATCTTTCGGAACCTCCGGCTGCTCAGCCAGAAGCATCGGCCGGATTTCGAGATCGACGACGCCTAGAATCCGCGCCTCGCGTGGAACTTTCATTTCGACTTGAGCATAAGAGAGCGATGCTCCGATCGGAACCACGATGCCCTTTTCTACAACCCGCAAGCGGCAACAGAAAAGACCCTTGCTGTGTTCGAGCAGAAAAGTTTTGGCGGATGTTGACCCGTTTGTCTTAGGAATACAACCATTCGAGAATCTTGGATTCACACGGACAATACTTCCGGGAAGCAGATCCGGGAACGCCAGAGCATCTTCGCGTCCAATCTTCGCGTACAGATACCCTCGATTGCCGATTTCGGAGAGGAAACGAAGTCGCCTCGGGCGAGTGACTTCCAAGAGTTGGGCCAGAGGCGCAATCGGAGGTTCAGCGGCGCTGCTGGCGCGGTTTCGGAACCAGGGAATCCACTTTTCGGCATCTACTAGAGAGGAATCGAGCAGCATCGTGCGCTTTGACGGCAACAGAACTTGTAATCGGGGAATGTCTTCTAAATCAGATCCCAACACACGCAACCAATCAGACAGCTTGTAGCCCGAAAGTTTGCTGAACGCAAACACCTGATGAAGGCTCGGGCTAAAGGTTCCCAGCCGGAACTCATGGTACAGAGTGTGCGGAAGGAAGTAGGGCGAGGAACGGCCGAATCGCGCTGCAGATGCTTGGGAGACGCGCGAGAGAGTGAGGTTCTTGCTTGCTAGGACTGAACGGACTCGCTCAGCGAGGTCGTCGCCCCTGGTGGAATTTGCCTTTGTACTCACGGTTTCGGCCTCTGCCTATGTCTTTCCCGCGAGGTGTGCATGTTGCGTGTCAGGTCTTGCGGCAGACTGCTCAAACGAAGACGTGAAGGCTGAAAACCGGTGAATCGAGGCCGCTTCCAAACTGCAAGCTCGCAGAGATTTGTCCGGTATAAATGCGAGTTCGGAAACAGTCATAAACATTCGTAACCTGTCCTCGATTGGGGACACCAAGTCCGAACAGCCAAGAAACATCATCGTTTCGGTGACCGAGGCGAAAATGCGTCTGCCAGATAGGTGGCCTGAATTGAGGTCAGCCAGGATGGAAGCCCGTCAACTATGGCCAGTAGCAGGCGTTTTGACGCCAACGACGGTACTTCGCTTTTCCCAAATACTGCATCAAAGTTGTGGACAAAGCGGAAATTTGCGGTAACATATCGCAACTGTTGAGGTTGCAGTACGATGTTGGCCCCGACATCGGCCGCGGATGCTGGCAAGCGGCTCAGAGCTGCGCGGGAACGTTTGTGCCTGTCCATACGCGAAGTGGAAGACCTTAGTCGCGAGATCTCCCTGAAGATGAACGCTCCGGACTTCTTCATCTCACGCACTTGGCTGGGCGCTCTCGAAGCGGGAAAGCTCAAACTCAATATCTACAGACTGCAAAGCTTGAGCCTGATCTATAGATTGGGACTCGACGAAATTTTGTCGTTCTTCGGCGTTGATATCGGCGACGCTGGCACCGAACAAAAACTCGTGGGACTACCGCACACTTACTTGGTGACGCCGACGCTTGGAGGCGCGAAGAGCACACTGGTGGCCCCGCTGGAACTCCGGGGGAAAGTCGACTTCGCGAGTACCAACTTGGTCTCGCGGATGTTTGAGGGCTGGGGCGAGATTCCGGTCGCACTGCTCCAGCACATGGACTGGCGGAACTCCCTTTACGGATATATCGGGATCGAAGACCGCACGCTTTACCCAATGCTGAGGCCCGGTTCGTTTGTGCAGATCGACTCCCAGCAGACCAACGTCCTACCTGGCGGCTGGCACGACGAATTCGAGCGGCCAATCTACTTTGTGGAGCTTAGAGATAACCTATATGTGTGCTGTTGGTGCGATGTGAACGGCAGCCAGTTGGTGCTTCTCCCCTCGGCCCAATCTGGAAAGCAGTCGAGACACGTTCGCTACCCAGGAGACGCGGACATTCTGGGTCGCGTCACCGCTGTCACGATGCGCATTGCAGAGATGCGCGGGTAATTAGTCGCAATCGGGTCAAACGTCGATCGCAGGTTCGATGCATGGTCTCTGTTTCCGATCCTCGGTTATATCTATAGTCCGTTTGAAGAAATTTCAAAGTACGCCTCCCGTGTCGGTTTTTGTCGTACCCGTAATGCTCCTTTCGGGATTGTGGATGTGGAAAGGCCAGGTCCTTCGACGACTTGTTTCGAAGAGATTCACCTAACAAGACGCCGCTAGGCCGCCACTGCGTCGAATTGACGGCGTCCGCGTACCTAGGACTAGATTTTCTTAAGCTTCCGCTTTTTCATTTGTGTTAGGCAATCAGGCCAGATAAGCTTTCGAGCCCTAAATACCTCATCGACTTCTTGCTGCAGCGTCAGCGGCAAGGCTTTTGTGCAAATGTCAGCTAAAGCCGCTCGAAGCGTATCGGCAAGGGCAACGAATTGAGATAACTCTACGATCTCGATCTCTGGTGCAGGATTCGCGTCGGCAGCCGCACGCAACACTGGCCCCACGAATGCAGGCACGATCTTACTGCTATCAGAATTATCCTTTACCCATTGGATGTGATCAGACATTTGCCCCACATCCTTCTTCCAATATGACTGTGCCGAGGTTTTGTCGCTCTTGACTTCCATGCAAAGTGCGATTCCGTTGGGCACGCGCCACAGGTCATCGGGACCGGTTCCGAATTCTTTCTCAGGTCGCGTCGAATTGAGACCCAGATACTCTCCAAGGCTCCGGATCGCCTCTTCTATCTGAGGGACGGTACTGCCAGGCGCCCTGAGCGCGAACAACTCCGCATCAAATCGCCTCAAAAGTTGGCTGAAGCCTTGCGATTCACAATCTAAGTACCTAGCCACATCGCGCACTTGGTCGGAGTACTGATGCATTGGCGCTCCGGCTTGCACGTCGAACGGCGGTATGTTCTTTGCTGCATTGTGAGATCGCCGGTACAGCGCTCGCGCATTCGTTAGATCGCCCATGAGCTCAAAAGCGTATCCAAGCCAAAGTGCGGTCCACGCCCCGGCGGCCGCACTTATGCCAAAGATTTCATCCAGCGACGGTCCGAGCTGTTTCGCGGCAGTCACATAGTCACGAGCCCAAAGTGAATGGCCAAAATTCACATGGGCATTGGCAATTTTCAATTCGTCAGCGTCCTCCGTCCGGCTCGGAGCAGTCGCGGCGTTGCTCATGTTGTCCTGATAGTACTTGAGCCAGCCTTCGTCCCGGGCCAAGGCCTGCTGCGCCGCATCGACGAATTGCTGAATTGATTCGGCCTGACGCGAGATCTCTTTCCCAATATCCAGTTGCCGCTTCAAGAATTCGGGGAGGGCATTTTGATTCAGAGGGGTAAGCAGCCAATCAACGAGGGGTTTGCCTACGACTACCAGAACCCCGTGGTCACTCATGCCCCTGAATATGCGCCCAAAGCTCTGAATTACTCGCGAGGCAATCGTGGAGCGCAGAACCTTGGCCATCCCCAGTTGTTCCCACAAATACCGCTCCAATGGCCCGACGCTGGATGGAAGGCCATCGACGACCATCAATCTGCAGGTATCGCCGGGCAGGTCAACGCCGTCATACCTGGCGACGAGTATGAGTTTTTCCGGCGACGATGCCGCTTTGAAGTTCTCGATCTGGCTGGTCACGTCCGTGGTCTGTAAGCTCACCGTGTCAGCCCATTGATTTGCTCGACCAGTTGAAGGAACCAGGATCAGCGCCTTATGACTGGCGATGATCTGCTTTGCAATTTCCAAGTCCTCTTCCTTCTGGCATCTCTTGTTTAGGCCTGGAAGAAGAATCAGGCGCTCACATTCGCCGGCGGTCGTAGTAGGCGCGATGACACGTTCGACCGCTCGACCGAACGTTCGAAGGAATGCATCGCTGGCGGGCAGAGTTGCCGACAAATAGAGCCTTCGAATCGCGCTCTGGAAATATGGAAGAATGTTGACCGGGATGACGGCAGGAGTAAGCGATACCTCTGTTCCGCTTATGAAGCAAGCGCAGAGGTCAATATGGTTCTTCAAGTGCTCCCAGGCGAATAGCGTTTCGACGTTGCTGGTTAGGTCGGTTTCTACTAATAGCAATTGAAGTGCAGACAATTGCTCATGCAATGCGAATGGGGGAACAAAGAAGGACGTGTTGGAATCCTGCCTGGAGAGCGTCTCGGAATATCCAACACCCTTACCGATCCGGTCATGGTAAGACCTGTAGAGCTCTGAAATTTGCACAAAAAGCTTGGGGAACGCTGACCGGGTGATTCGGAGCGTGAAGTGATCCCTGATCAAATGCTCTGCCGCGTGAGCATCGTCAAAAATTATTGCTGTCAGATTTTCCCGGACAAATTTAGATTTCCCGTTGAACAGCGCTTGGTATGTTGTGATACAGGGAGCGAGACCCTGCTGGTAAAGGCTGTTGTCGAAGGTATTTTTGAAGTAGGTCGTAACCTCCAGCCCATACCCAGCCGCTTTGGCCGAGGTCTGCTCAATGAGCTGAATTGAGCTGCAAGCATACGCCACATGCCCATTCGTTTCATTTACCAACGACTGGGCGGCGAGCAGTCCGACGAGCGTCTTACCTGCTCCTGTGTTGAGCACAATTGCCGTGTCCTTCACGTGGCGCTCTTTGTCCCATGTGCGCAGTGCGTCTCCTTGGGCCAACCAGAGATCGTTTATCGCGCGGTCGGTTACGCGCAAACCACGAAATATTTCCAGCGGATCAGTAGGTCGCTTTGGAGTCTTAGGTGGTGCAAGCTTTCCAAAATTAATTGGCACAAGAACCTCTTCACCATTAGTGTAGCTGAGGGGCGGATTGCGGTTATGCGTTTCGCAGCCCGGCTCCGGGAAGATATTGAATCCTCTCTCGCAGCGCGAATTCCCGCAGCCCTGTCTCTTCGCCTTCATCAGGCTCCAGAGCTTCTGCCTACCGGTATCGCAGAAGTGGATGCTCTGCTGGAAGGAGCCGTCATTTCTTACGTGCACCTAGAAAAGCCCGCGCCAGCGAGAATGCCAGCGCGGGTGTAGCGCTGGTCAGTACTCGCTTGGCAAGTGGATGACGTTGTTGGTGAAGTACAGGGTGAGTTCATCCAGCGGGAAATCGGTGTGCTCGATCTCCTTCGTGAAGACGATGTTGCCGTTGCCATCGTCGCACGTAAGCGTAGCCGTTCGGTCGGGACGTACGGCGAGTTTCCAAACCTGAAATTCCTCGGCGGCAACAGCCCTGTTGTACGGCTGAATGATCGCGATCTCATCGAGGAGCCAGTATGCCCCGCCGTGCTCGGCAACGTGCTGTGCGCCGTCGGTGTAGAGAACGTTGCGGTTGATTCCGTGCCGATACCAGTTTTCGCTGCCGGTGAACTGCGCGAGGTCGCTTTTGCTGAGAGTCTTCGTCGTCATGTTGTGCCTCTTTCGATTTGAGTGACCCCCTTGGCGGGGGCGAGAGAGGCAACAGGAACAGCCGCACGGAAGGCGCGGAGTCACAGGCAACCGTGAAATAAATGAGGGGTAGCCCGTAGGGAATCATCGTTTATGTCGCGAAAGTGCCTTGACGCTAGCCTGCGGCTGTTAGGTTGACTCCGAACCCGTCCATGAGTGGGGAACCGGAAAGAGACACATTGGTGACGAAGACGGCGCGGAGAGACGCTGCGAGAACAGCGGACGACATGGAAACGGGCCGTGCCGTACTTGCACGGAACCTTTCATGTAAGATGTTGAGCTTCCCCCTTTCTACTTTCAAGCATGGCTGAACTCATCTGGGACGGCAAATACGACGAGCACGGCAACAAGCGTGCCCCGGTTCGTATTGAGCTGCCCTTTCAAACCGTCGAGACCGTCAACGAGAGCGTGCAGGAGCGGCAGCGCACGCTGGAGCTGTCCTCTTCCGGCCATGATCCCGAGTGGCGTAACCGCCTCATCTGGGGCGACAAAAAATACGTCCTGCCCTCACTCCTGCCCGAGTTCGCCGGCAAGGTGGACTTGATCTATATTGATCCGCCGTTTGATACGGGCGCGGATTTCTCGTTTCTTACCAACATCCCTGGGTCGGAGGAGTTCTTCGAGAAGGAGCCGTCTCTTCTAGAGCAGAAGGCTTATCGGGACACGTGGGGGGTGAGTACGGCCGACCGCGGGCGCGGTGTTACGACAATCGACCGATACACACGCTGGTTTTACGAGGCCGCCGTTCTTCTTCGCGATTTACTAGCCGAGCGGGGAACTATCTACGTACATCTCGACTGGCATGTCGGCCATTACGCGAAGACAGTGATGGACGAGGTTTTTGGTGATGATAGTTTCATCAATGAAATTGTTTGGCAGAGATCGGATGCGCACAGCGACATTGGTCAAGGCGCAAAACATCTTGGGCGTATCTGCGACAACATTCTTCTCTACAGCAAAGTGCCACAAGGGCAAATATGGAACATGCAATATACGCCGCTACCGCAGACCACGATGGACAAGTGGTATCGCCACGTCGAAGACGGCACAGGGCGTCGCTACAACAAGGCGGACATAACCGGCCCAGGCGGCGCGGTCAAGGGTAACCCCGTCTTCGAATGGAAAGGTATCACTCGGGCATGGCGCTTCAGCAAGAAAAGTATGGAACGACTAGATGCTGAGGGTCGAATAGTTTACTCGCAATCAGGAATGCCGTATCTGAAAAGATACCTCGATGAGAGCAAGGGGGTCCCGCTTCAGGACATCTGGAACGACATCAAAATGCTTCGGGGAATTCATTCGAACGGAGAATTTCTTGGGTACAAGACCCAGAAACCTGAGGCACTCTTGGAGCGCGTTGTGGAATTGAGCAGCAATGAAGGCGACCTCGTGCTCGACTGCTTCTGTGGTTCCGGTACCACCGCCGCTGTTGCCGAGAAACTCAATCGCCGCTGGATTGCCTGCGACTTAGGGCGATTCGCCATCCACACCACGCGCAAGCGGCTGCTCGGCATTTCCGGCGTGAAGCCTTTTGTAGTTCAGAACCTCGGCAAGTACGAGCGCCAAGCTTGGCAAGTGGCAGAGTTCCCCTCGAACGGCAAGAACAGGCTCGAAGAGCAGAGAGAGCGCGAGGCCGCCTACCGCAAGTTCATCCTTGAGCTTTATCACGCGACACCAGTCAGCGGCCATGTCTGGTTGCACGGTGTCAAGGGCGGGCGCATGGTTCACGTGGCTGCGGTGGACGCTCCGGTGACTCGGGCAGACGTGAACTCCATTGCTGCTGAGGTGTGGAAAGCCAGCGGCAAAGGCCCCAACTCACCTCAGAAGCCGGCTGTGGATGTGCTGGGCTGGGAGTTCGCTCTCGACATGAATGAGACCGCGAAGCAAGTGGCCGCCGAAGCTCGGGTGGATGCAGCCTTCAAGAAAATTCCCCGCGAGGTGCTGGAGAAAAAGGCGGTCGAGCAAGGCGACGTCTATTTCTTTGAGTTGGGCGCGCTCTCGGTGGACAGTAAGATCAAGAAGAGCGAGCTCACGCTGACGCTTTCCGATTTTGTGATTCCCTCCGACGACGTGCCCGCAGAAGTTCGCAGCGCCATCAAGCACTGGAGCCAGATGGTGGACTACTGGGCGGTTGATTGGGATTTCAAAGACGACACATTCCACAACCAGTGGCAGTCTTACCGCACGCGGAAGGACCCAAAGTTAGAGCTGGCAGTGAAGCACGAGTATGTTGATCCAGGCAAGTACGAGGTCGTGGTAAAAGTTATCGACATTTTGGGAAATGACACGACCAAGATCTTGACGATCGAGATCAAATGAGGCTTGTGGAAGTGAGCCCGTCTGTGTCCCTGAATCTCCGCAGCTAGGATTATGCCCCGGCAAAAGAAAACGCTCGACGAAATGCCCAGTCTGCTGGATATTACGGCGAAGCTTCGCTCGGGGGCTTGCGTTCCTGCGCTCCGGGAGGCGGTCAAATCTTGGAAGGCTGGCGGGCGCAAGGGGATCACCGACACGACTGGCGTCCTACTGAGCTATTGGTTCGAAGCTGATCACAAACTCAAAACCGGAAGGCCTTTCAGATACCACGATTCACAGCGGGAAGCGATCGAGACGCTTATCTATGTCTGGGAAGCGGAAAAGGTCCGCACTCGCAAGGATTTACTTGAGCGATATGCGCAGAACGCACCCGACCTCCGACTTGCTCAGTATGACGAATTCGCCCGCTACTGCACCAAGATGGCCACGGGTAGCGGCAAGACGAAGGTCATGTCTCTGGCTATCGCTTGGCAATACTTCAATGCGATGCGCGAGCAGGATGAAATTGCCAAAGACTACGCCAAGACTTTCCTGCTCATTGCTCCCAACGTCATCGTGCTGGAGCGGCTGAAGGGAGATTTCGCCAACGGAAACATTTTCCGCGAAGATCCGATCCGTCCGAAGGAATTGAGTATCTTCTGGGACTTCGATTGCGTAATGCGAGGCGAGGGTGAGCGGGCGCACTCTGAGGGAGTGCTCTTCCTTACCAACATCCATCAGTTTCATGACCGTTCCGACCGTGGAAAGGATGAAGAGCCGGATGCCATGACCGCAGTGCTGGGCCCTAAACCTCCTACCCAGAAATTGGAACAATCCGATTTCGCCGAGCGCATTGCTCGCCGCAACGGGCGGCTGCTCGTGATTAACGACGAGGCCCACCATACTCACGACGAAACCCTCAAGTGGAACGAAATAATTCACCAGTTGCATGAGAAAACTCCGCTAGCGGCACAGCTCGATTTCTCGGCCACTCCGCGCTTCCAAAAGGGCGGAATTTTCCCGTGGACAATCTCCGATTACCCGCTTAAGCAGGCCATTCTAGACAACATCGTGAAACGCCCCGTGAAGGGTGTGGCGAAGATCCCCGAGCCGAATTCGGATTACGCCAGCGTGCGGTATAGGGGCTACCTGACGGCAGCGGTGGAACGCTGGAAAGAATACCTTGAGCAGCTCAAGCCGCTGCGCAAGAAACCGGTGCTATTCATCATGATGAATAGTACAGAAGATGCGGACGATGTGGCGGATTGGTTGGCGAAGGCTTATCCGGCTGAGTTCGGCGACGGGAAAACCCAGATCATTCACACTGACAGATCAGGTGAGGTGAGCAAGAAAGATTTGGAGGCGGCTCGGAAGGCGGTAAAGGGCGTTGACGATCCGCTCAACCCGATTCACGCCATCGTGAGCGTCATGATGTTGCGTGAAGGTTGGGACGTGCAGAACGTAACAGTTGTCGTTGGCCTGCGGCCCTACACATCGAAGGCGAACATCCTTCCCGAGCAAGCGATTGGGCGCGGCCTGCGACTGATGTTCCGCGACCTTACCGCCGATTATACCGAGCGCGTCGATATCATTGGCAACCGGAAATTTCTGGAATTCGTGGATGATCTTGAGAAGCTGGAGGAGTTGCAGCTTGATACATTCGAGGTGGGCAAGGACAAACTTCGGATCGTCACGATTATGCCGCTCGATGAGCGCAAACAATTCGATATTGGTTTGCCTGTGCTGACCCCCACGCTGGTGCGGAAGAAGAGCCTGGCGGAGGAAATCGCGTCACTCGATGTGATGGCGTTCCAGACCATGCTCCTGCCGCTCGGCGCCGATGACCCTAACAACAAAACCTTCCGCTACGAAGGCCACGACATTATTACTCTCCAGAAAATCGTTGAACGAGATTACAAGGTTCCCCAGCCGCAGACAGCACAGGAGTTGATCGGATACTACGCACGCCGGATTGCCGAAGCGGTTAAGCTGCCCTCGCAATTCGCGGCGCTAGCTCCGAAAGTTCGCCAGTTTTTCGAGGACAAAGCTTTCGGTCGGCGAGTGGATTTGAACGACATGGCAACGGTGAGAGCTATGAGCACGCAGGTAGCGTCCTACGTGTGTATCCAAGAATTCAGCAAGGTGCTGAAGCAGCTAAGTATCGCCGAGCAAGAGCCGCAACTGTTGGAACCGGCCCGTATGCTCTCCGGCTGTCAGCCGTTTCCCTGGTCCCGCAAGGTGTACGAAGCGAATCATTGCGTCTTCAACATGATTCCCTGCGACAACGATTTCGAGAAAAGCTTTGCGCGCTTTTTGGACGACGCGGAAGACATCTGTGCTTTCGCCAAGCTGCCGCAACCGTTTGGCTTCTCGATTGACTACGTGGACTTCGGCATGAACCTGCGTTCGTACTACCCCGATTTCGTTGCGCTGGATTCAGCAGGCCAGCATTGGTTGATCGAGACCAAGGGAATGGAATCGTCGGAGGTATCCCAGAAAGATGCGGCAGCTGAGAACTGGTGTGAGAACGCGTCTGCTCTGACCGGAAATGTATGGCGATATCGAAAGGTTCCTCAAAAGGGATTTGAAGTCTTGCAGCCCCGGCATTTCGCGGATCTGGCAGCATTGCGTTAGAGCGTCAAGGCGGACGCGCCAGCCCGTCGGGTGGGATAAAAGAACCCTCCTGCGTTAGCAGGATACCTTTGAAGGGTGGGACTTCGGGCTGGACACAGATTGGCGACAGAAGAAACGATCTCTTCGCTAGCGAGCAAGAAATGAAAGTCCAAGTATAAAAAGGCGCTCGGGCAGTTGCCGAGCGCCTGAGTAGTCTAATAGTCGTTACGCTGCGGTCTTCGTCGTACCTTTCTTTGCAGCCTTTTTTTGTTTGGCGGCGAGCTTCGCACGCTTCGCGGTGAATTCCTGCTCCACAGCTTTGCGGAGTTTGTCCACGTCCACGCGATGCCGCTTTGCCGTGGCGATCAGCACATCCGGGTCGCTGGTTGGCGCCCGATCTGTGCATTCGAGCAAAACGGCTTCGATCAGCAGTTTTGAAAGTGCGGCCTCGTCCGGCTGCCGCAACATCCGAGCGATGGCTTGCTGTACCTGCGGGTGTGTAACTTCGCTGGCCGTGCCTTCGACCAACTTGTGCCGCCGCGCCAGCAGTTCCTTCCGCAACGGATCAAGTTTGTTCAAAAGCGTACTCGCAACCAGCGCAAGGTCGGCACGGTCAAGCGTTGCGCCGATGCGCTTGAGCACTTCGGCCAATGCGCGGTGACGCACTGTGGTTTCGAGTTTCTGCCGCTCCAATTCTTTCCGGCGCTGTGCGCGTTCCTTCGCTGTTTGCTCCGGGTTCGGGGCGCGGCGGTCGGCGAAGTGTACCGGGCAGTTCGGCTCGGCGCAGACTTTCACAGTCCGCCCACGCTCGGTGCCGTCTACCACAAGGGCCTCGCTCATGTTCTTACATGGTTTTTGATAGGGCGAGAGCGGCTTTTTCGATTTCGCTGATTTGGCCGTGAGGTTCAGGGCAACGTATTGGTTTCTTCCCAGCACTGCGCTGTTTCCGGGAGTTCTCCATTCGTTGGTAATCTGCACCAACTGCGGTTTCTCTGCGATCTGACGCTCAACGTTCTTCGTCAGCTTGTTGTTGAAGCAATTCTTATCGGTGCAAGAATCTCGCAAGGCCGCATCGAAAAGTAAGGTGTTAAAGCCGGTGCGCTTCGGGCAACTCGCGCAGCTTCCCGCTTCCGGCACAAGCATCTCGTCGTTTTTGTCGAAGGCGACGGAATCGAGCGAGAGCAAAATGTTCTGCTCGATCCACGCCGTTAAGTCACGGACAGGGCGCAGAATGCGTGTTTCCTTCCCGCCGTTCCACGCGGTATGAAACGCAGCATCAAACGCCCGCTGTTGCTCCTGTTGCGGTAGTTTGGCGATTTCGAGTGCATGGCCCACGCCGATTTCGTCTGCCAAAAACGCCTCTGCGATGGATGGATGCAACTCGACCAAGCGAAGGCGTGTAGCCACGAATGCCGGACTCTTCCCGGTCTTCGCCGCCAGGCTGGCGATGTCGTATTGAAGCCCATCCGTATGCAAGAGGCCATGAAACGCGAATGCCTCTTCCAACGGATGTGCGTTTTCACGTTGAATATTTTCAACCAACTGCGTTTCGACGCAAGCCGCGTCCGAGAGTTCGACGACACGAACGGGCACTTCTTCCAACGCGGCGAGCTTGGCGGCGCGCAGCCGCCGCGCTCCGGCAATTACCTCGTACTTGTCATCTTCGATGGTGCGGACAAGCAAAGGCTGCAATACGCCTTGCGCTTGAAAACTGGCTGCCAGTTCTGCAAGACTGCGTTCATCAAAACGTCGGCGCGGGTTGGTGGTGGATTCCTGCAACTGTGCTACCGGCAAGTTGCGATATTCGTTGCTGCTTTCAACTGCGGTTTCCATAAAACGCATCTCCTTGTTTGATTTGTCTGAGTGGTGGTGGAAGTCATGCGGACAGACACACATCGCCTGTCCCCGCCGGTTTGCGTGTGCGTCTTCTAAGCGGCTGGTGTTGCGGCTTCGGCGGAGTCTGCCGCTACGGGCGAGTAACCCGCATCTTGGGCTTCGGGTGGCGCGTCGGGTGCGGACTGCGGTTCCTGCGCTTCTTCCGGGGCAGGTTCTTCCATCCTGATTGCCCCCAGAATCACGGCTGAGGTTTGCTGCACGACCTCAAGACTTTCCATCAGCAACTCGGCGTTGCCGTGATAAAGCTGAATGTAACTGGCGCTGGATTTTGGATTCAGTCCGATGGCTTTCGAGACGACAAACGCCACGGCTTCGGCTTCGGTCTCGCGCACAACCTTTGTGGTAGCCGTGCGCCGTTCGGATTTGTGAATCCGTTCGTGTGCTACCTCATGCACAAGAACAGAAAATTCTTCGGCTTTTGTCTGTCCGGGCAGCAATGCGATCCTGCCGCCGTAAGACATGCCGAATGCAGGGGCAATGCTCTCGTTGTATTCGAGCGCGATGCCCTGCGCCTGCACGAAGTCTCGCAAGCGATCCAGATAGACTCCGGCTTCTCCGGTAACCTCGCCGATTGAGGGCAGCGATGCGCCCTCGGTCTGAAATTCGTCCCAAACAAAAACGCGGCGAAAGCCCAGTAACGTGGATGCATTCGCTTCTTCCTCTGTCCCGGCGTCCGTGTTTTCCTTCTTGCGGCGCTTGCCGATCATCGGGGCAAGGATGGCGATGCCCTTCTCGCCACGTTTCACGCGGCGGCCAAGCTCGTTCCACGTCCGTATGCCTGCCACATGCGTGGCCTGGGGTCGTTGTCTCGCTATGAGGAGGACATTGCCGAAGGAATACGTGTGGAAATTCGCCATTGCATTCAAGTAAGCAGTGAGTGTTTCGCTGTGTCCCGCTTCCAATTGCTCGATGAGATACTTCACGTTTTCGCGGATGAGTTGTTGTGCGGTGGCTGGCTTCCGGTTCTTACTGCCGGAAGCCGCATTGACGGCGGCTGAGCCGTCGCTGCTGGTGTTGTTGTTGCTGTGATATTCCATTGTTTTTTCCTTTGTCTGCCCGGTGGGGCGTTTTTTTCTTTCAGTCCAGAGCGAAGCGAAGGAAAAAACGGACCACCGGGAGACAAAGAGGAACGACGGCGGGCGAGGGGGAAGGACCGAGAGGCGGGCAGGGCAAGTGCCAAACAGCCTTATCGTTTGGCGCGCAGCCGTGCTGTCCCGAAGGGCCGTCCCGAAGCGAAGCGGAGTGGTAACCCTTGCCCGTGAGAGTGGAGAAAAGGCGCGCGGCCAAGCGCAACCGAGAGGCTGCTTTTGCCTTGCAGAGTCAGGCAACTGGAACGGGGGAAAACAGGCTGGTCAGGTATGGCTACTAAAACTGATCGGAATCAGCACACAATGGGCACCCTCTGCAAAAACAGACGGAGTCTGAACGCGGGGGAGGGGAGCCAAAATCCGTTATTGACGGCAAGCGGGGCTACAGTGCCTTCGCCCCGCCATTTTGGGCGGTGGGAAAAGAGGAGTTCATGGAGACGCGAATTGAGCCGGGGACGCTACAACGCCACAGGCGTGGCGGCTGACCATTGAGTCTCGACATCCGTAATCAGGAATTTCACCAGCTCGGGACCAAGGAGTTCCGAAAAGGCGAATGCCTTGTTCCCGGCGTCCTTAATCGAAGCTCCAATATGCCAGCAGCGCTGGCCGTCTTCGATGATGAACCTGTCGTGGTATTTGGACGTTGTCTTGATCTCGATGGCATTGCCGTGCTGCGCGGCGAACTTGCGGCCCTCCAGGCGGAAATCCTTCTTCATCTGCTCGGTGAGGATCCGGAGCTTGACGGTCGGGTCAAGGTTGGTGAGCAGTTCCCAAAGCGTTTCATCGACGTAATTGTCCACGATCAGCATGTCCCGTTTTGCAAGCTGGACGATCTTGCGGAGTTCGACATAGGCGTCGTGCTGGGAGCCCGCGGGGAGATAGACCTGATTGGGCTCCATCGGCATGGGAAATGCGCCCGTTGGCACGAGCAGATCGTAGGCGCCTGACGGCTCGACTGCTGCGGGTTTGTACCATCCGATCATCGTGTCCCATGCGGCATCGAGATTCTTGTGCTGACGTGACCGGCAAAATTTGTACCAAGTGGAATGAGAGAGAATCCACTTGGAGGAAAAGCGGGTCATGCCAATCAAGAGGTACAAACCAGAGCAAATCGTGACGATGCTGCGGCAGATTGAAGTAGGCATCGCGAACGGAAAAACCACTCCGCAAGCCTGCAAGGAAGCCGAGATCACTATGCAGACGTTCTACCGCTGGCGGAAGGAATACGGCGGGCTGAAGATGGACCAGGCGAAGCGGATGAAAGAACTGGAGAAAGAGAACGGCAAGTTGAAACGGCTGGTGGCGGAGTTGTCGTTGGATAAGCAGATCCTCAAGGATATTGCGGAGGGAAACTTCTAAGCCCGGAGCGACGTCGGTGCGCCGTGGAGCATGCCCGCGAGGAGTACGAAGTGAGTGAGCGGCGGGCGTGCCGAGTGGTGAGGCAATGGCGAGGGACACAACGCTATCTGCCGCTGCGGCGCACGGACGAAGATCAGCTGACGCAGGCGATTCTGGCCCTGGCCGTGAAGTATGGGCGGTATGGCTACCGGCGCATCACGGCGTTGTTGCAGAACGCGGGATGGCCGGTGGGGAAGGATCGAGTGCAGCGGATCTGGCGACGCGAAGGGCTGAAGGTGCCGCAGAAACAGCGGCCGCGAGGGCGGTTGTGGCTCGGAGATGGTTCGTGTATCCGGTTGCGACCGGAGCGGGCGAATCACGTGTGGAGCTACGATTTTGTGAAGGCGATGACGAACGATGGACGAGCGCTGCGCATCCTGGTGGTGATCGACGAGTACACCCGGGAGTGCTTGGCGTTACGGGTGGCGCGGCGCTTGGGGAGTTTGCAGGTGATCGAAACGTTGGCGGATGTGATGTTGGTGCGCGGGATACCCGAGCATATTCGTTCGGACAATGGGCCGGAGTTCATTGCCGAGGAGTTGCGGAAGTGGCTGGGAAAGCTGGGCACAAAAACGTTGTACATCGAGCCGGGGAGTCCGTGGGAGAACGGGTACTGTGAGAGTTTCAACGGGAAGCTGCGCGATGAGTTCTTGAACGGCGAGATTTTCTACTCGCTGAAGGAGGCACAGATTCTGACGGAGAGGTGGCGCGTGGAATACAACACGGAGCGGCCGCATTCGGCGCTGGGCTACAGGCCACCGGCACCGCAAGCAATCTTGTCGAAGCAACCGGGGCATGGAGATATGGAAAACGCTTCGCGTTTCCCACATCCCCACACCCCCGGCGACTACGACGGACAAATGTCTAATAAGGCGTTACACTAACACTCCACTTGGTACAAAAGATCGGTCTCGTCATCTGCACGTCGCTTCGTTCCCGGACTGGCGGCTGATGGGTTTTGGCGATGCGAAGCTAGCCGAGCAGTCCGAAGCGTGGTTCCGCATTCCACAACCTCTTTATTGGGCGCCCGTCCTGCGGGTACTGAATCGCCACACGGCAGACGTTGCAAAACACGCACTGATACTGGGAGCCGAGGTCTGTGCGCTTTGGCTCCGAACCATGCCGGTCGAGATGCCGGGGAGACGTGAGGCCGGATCGCTCGCACTGGAGCTGGCGAGAGAAGCGCAAGGATTGATCGCAGAGGGCATGCTTTTCGGCGATAAGGACAAGGTGATTTATGAAGCGATGCTGTCCGCTGCGCCTGAGTTCCCGGATGAGGTAACGCAGATCGGGCTGGAGCTTTGTGGCCGGAAGAATGAACCGGGACATGCGGTTCAACGGCGACGCGAAGAACGGGACCGGCGGGCCAAGTTGAGGAAGGAATGGGAAGAGAAAAACCCGGAAAGCAAGCGCGTCAGGCATAGTCCTGTGTTCGAGGTGAGTTCATACCGGAAGGGTCCGTTGAGGCCGCCAGCGGCGGACGGCCCGTCGGGGGCTGTGGCAGATGGCTTTCAATCCGCGGTGATGGAAACGCCCGCCTTGAATGGGCTGATGGCAGTGCGTCCTAAAGCCGCGAAAGAGGTTTTGCTTGCCGTCTGCATCGAGGAGCCGAAGCGGGCCGAGATCGGCAACGAGAGGATGTTTTCGCGTGAACGGCTGGGGATGGCTGATTGGCAGAAGGGCTATCCGGCAATGTATTGGAAAGGACCTTTCTTGCAGTTTCTGCAGCGGGCACCGGAAGAGGCACTTGATGCAATTGTCCGGTTGGTAAACTACGCGACCACCCGCTGGATTGAGGACGGTCTCGGGCGAAAACCGACTGAGGAGGAACGCAAACATTACGGTTTCGAATTCGAATTCAACGGCAAGCCGGTGTGCTGGATCGGTGACTGCAACGTGTTCGGCTGGCATCGATATCTTCAGATGCACGGCGACACCGTTGAATGTGCGTTGATGGCATTGGAGAAGTGGTTGTATGAAGAGATCGGCAAGGGCCACAGCATTTCGCAGTGGGTTCATTACATCTTCGATCATGCCGACTCAGCGGCTTTTGCCGGGCTGCTTGTCTCGGTCGGTTTGAGGTATCCCGGACTGTTTGTAGGGGAACTACAACCCTTCCTGGGAAACTTCTATGTCTACGAGTGTCAAACAAGCTGGGCGATGAACGAAAGCCAGGGGGTCTGGGGAATTGCGCTGACTGGCCAGCCCGAATTCGTGGTCAAGCTGGCTTCGGAGTGGCACAGGATGCCGCATCGCCAGTATCTTCTGCGGGATCTGGCTCCAACCTTGATGCTTGAGGACGATGACACTCTGAAATACCTGTCCGCGCGGAAAGCGGAATGGGCAAAACTTCGACAGGGTAGCGAGAAGTCGCGGCAGGATATGGAATTTTTCCTCGCCAGGTTCGACCCCGCGAACCACACGAAAACACCGCAGGAAGACGGGCGGGTCCTGATTACGATGCGCTGGCCGCCCCACCTTGAAGAAATCGTTCAAAAATCGAACGGTGAAATGAACCTGAGGATGCTGTCTCTTACCCTGGCCACACGCGCTCGGCGATTGCTGGAAGGTCAGGAGACACTGCGGGTTGAGGATTTGCCGGCTTTCGCGGCTCAACTTCAACAGCTCGCAACCTGGAAAGACCCGCGAGAAGACGGATCGCAGGAGCACTATCGGATCAACTCGATTGCAGGCGGGCTTGCCGTGCTTGTGATACTGCACCGGACATGGCTTGCACAAAATCCCGACCTGGAAAAGTGGTGTCTCAGCACGTTGCGCGAACTGAAGCCAGCGGAGTCCGAGCATTTCTCTCCTCATGCCATTAACAACCACGGCGCCGAAGCGTTCTTGGGCGAAGCTGGTATCGCGTTATTGCAAGAGAGCAGCGAGGAATGGGTATTGCGGATGGCCTTCGAAGGCGCCACGGGAGCCAGCTACAGCTCGACCCTGTTCACGGTGTGGCGGGCCTACGTTCTCCGTGGGAAATTAGGCGAGAGATTCGGGGAATTGCTGAATGTCATAGTGCTGTGGAGCGCCTTGCGGCGCGCGGCAATCCGGGAATCAGGATACTACGGAAATACGGGTGAACTGGAGAAATACAGGACAACTCTGTTCCGAAGGTTTCTGTCGGGCCGGCTAAAAGGCCCTCTCATTCCGTTGCGCCGAGCCGAGATTCTGGGACGGCACCTTGTCGAGAGAATTGAGCGCCGATCGATGTCGGCCGTCGAAAGGGAGCAGAGGGAAAAGCACCGGAAATGGTCCCTTGAGCACAACGCCGATCGGAAGGTACACCGGGAAATGCCGGATATCGATGTTGACGTGATCCAGCAAGGTTTTGGATTTGTGTGGGGAATGATTGACCAGCATTTGCCCGGCGAGGAACAGGTGTGGCAGCACTACGTGCAGGAATTGTTCGACTTGCTTATGCGGACATTTCCTCCTCTTGAAAAAGACGGCGAGCGTGTCGAAATCGATGGTACGCCATATGAGTCCGACCGATGGATCATGGCGCGAGTTGCGGAGTTTATCGCTCACGTGAATTCGTTAGAAACCGCGCGGAAGTTCTATAGGCCGATTCTTGAACTTGGGCCAGCGGGAAGATACTGGGTCGAAGACTTCCTACGATCCTGGACGACTGCAGGCGTTCGGGCCAGTCCCGATCTTCAGGGCTTTGCGGAAATCTGGCGAGACAATGGTTGTTTACACAGAAGGCCGGCCCACATGGCAACCGGCAAACGGTCACTACTGGAGCCGTGCGGAGGGACTAGCGGTACACCTCATGGGTCTGAGTGACACGGGAGTCAAGGTCCTGGGCTACGCCAAATACAAGCCTCTCGTAAGTTCAATGGCCGGGACATTTGAACAGTGGGGCAAGCGGTGGCTGAAACATGGTTCAGCGGCGGGCTGGTACGCCTATTTTCTGCGGACAGAAGCCGGTCAGGTTTTGCTGGAGCAGGGTGTAAAACAGCTTGCGGCTGTTGTGGACTCCCTGCCGGACGATGACTGGCACCGCCACGATCTCGGTGCTATGTTGACCGAGGTTCTGTCGTTGTGCTGGAAACATCGGCAGAAGGAAGTTGAGAATGAAGGCGATCTGCGCCAAGCTTTCTTGCACATCCTAGCCGTGCTCTGTGCGCGCCAGGTTCCCGAAGCACTGCATCTCAGGAATAAGGTTTCGGACGTGCTTGTCGCTTAGAGAGTAGAGCAAGCGGGTTGATGAAATCGTTTGTGGCCTGGCTTCGCTTCAAGATCGCGGAACTTGAGATCTACCTTTTCTTGTCTGGCTCCGATTCTTTGAGAAGTTTGCGAAGTGCGGCATCCAGAGCCTTTTCAATTGCCTGGCCATCAACCCTGTCGTTGTGGCCGACGCGGACAACGATTTCCTCACGAACATTATCGCCCTCGTTAGCGCGGCGAACCGTCAACTCAATAGGTTCGGAGGGATGGTCCCCTTTTTTAATCCCTTCCGATCTGGCCTTGATGATCGCGGTAATGAGATCAAGAACGCTTTTCGTTAGAGTTATGCCCGCCGTAGCGACAGCTATAAAAACCAGCAGTTCAGGCCCGCTCTCGTGTTCGACAAACTCCACGTCACGGGATAGGCGGGCAAGCTGCGAATCAATCAGCTTGTAGGCACGGGGAGAATGCTCACGGTGAAAGCAGCCTGAACTAACGCGGAGCTTGATTGAGACCGGCAGACCGGCTTCTCCTTGAGGTCGCCGCGTTTCGAATCCACGCATGCGGTTGCGAAACGTCTTTTCCCACTCAGCATCCATAGCGATCCTCCGGGAGTTGCGGACATCCCGCGAAGTAAAATCTCTTAAGCTAGTTCAGCCTTGACGTGAAAGCGGACGCCCTCGCGGTTCTGCAGAAAACTCACAATCTCGAAAAGATTGTCGGCGCGCGGATTGCCGGTAGGTCCCAGCATCCGCATGAGACTCTTCGAAGGAATATGCGTGGCTTCCGCAACTTCCGCAAAGCCTACAGTCGCGTTGATGTAGTCGCGGAGAATGGTTTTCGCCGTGGCAGTATCGCCACTAAGCATGCATTCGACACCTTCGCGGAGGAGTTCTTTGCGAAATTTGGAATCGCGCGCGGCGCGGGCACGGATCGTTTCTTTGAAATCGCGGGTCAGGGGCATTGCGGGTCTCCTACTTCCTTCGTTTGTAATCCTGCCAGTTGGCAAGAGCAACATTGATATCGTGCTGCTGGCGCTTCTTGGTGCCGCCACCAAGTAAAATCACCAGGCGCTCCCCATCTTTACCGAAATACACTCGATATCCAGGGCCGAAGTCGATCCTGCATTCGAACACGCCGGAATCGACCCCCTTAACGTTCGAAAAATTACCGCCCGCCAGTCTTGTCAGGGCCGTGGCCACTTTTGCCGCCGCCTGAGCATTCAGGCGATCAAACCATGCGGCGTAGGGGCTGCGCCCCTCGCGGTCGTTGTATTCGCGAACATCAATCATTGTTATGGTAACACATACGTTACTATTGTCAAGAGGTTAGATAATCTCTTCATTTATAGCCATTTTGCTGCCGCCGGTCACTCCGTCAAGTCTGAATCTTCTTCAAGGGCCTTCACGTAGCATTCCAGGTTGCCGGAGATTTTGTCGAACACTCCGGGAAGCACCTGCTCGATGTCACGGAATTTCGTCGCAGAGTCCATAGCAAAACCGTGATAGGAGCGGAGATACTGCGCGATGTCCTTGCGCTCTTCGGGCGTCAACGAATCAAACGGGTCTTTGTTGGGATAGTCATGGAAAGCCGAAAGATGGATGAAGCCGCAGCCGAAGGCATAGACGTTCCGGGTCCAGCCATGAAGCTTGCTGGACAGGTCCACCATGGCTCTGTCGGTGATTTTGCACTTGCCGTCCGGGGTACGCCATTGCCGGACGTTCACGGCGTCGGCGATCAATCGATTTCGATAGCGCCTGTCCGATATGGAGAGCAGGAAAATACAGCGCACCATCGAATCAAGCTCCTGCCGCAGAACCGCCATAACGTTGCCGGTGAGAGTGTTCCGATGTAAAACAGCGAGGGCTTGCCTGTTTTCAAGTGATCGCTTTCTCACCTGTCGGCAAAACACCGTCAGTTCGGGGCTGTGCGCCGGACGCTGCTTCTTCGCGCTACGCATGTCGCTTCTCTTTCTCTATTCTCCGCTTTCCAGGCGCTTGATATCGACAAGGCTGGTTTCGCCTGGCAGCTTCAATTCCTGAACCGGGCGCCTGGAGATGCTCACTCTCTTGATTTTCTGCTTCAACATCTTGCGAACGGCTGCCTCGATTTCCGGCGCCGCTTTCGCGCGCATGAAGGCGTCAAAGTCTTTCGGATTAACGTCCGAACCAAAATATTTGCTGAGAATAGACAATTTCTTGTCGAGATTGTCGAGGGTCTGCCCAACAACCTTCTCGTCACTGAGGGTCGTCCCGAAAAGGATCAATTGACGCAGCTCTCCGAGCCACTGCCAGATAGCGGAACCTCTGCCAACGCCATAGAAGTAAAGGGGAGCGGCCTCATCGTATTCGCGGGGAGAAAGGCAAAGCCGCTTCATGTCGTGAAAATAGCGCTTCGTTGTCTTGAAAACCGCTTCGAAGGCGAAGAGGGGATCACTGGCTGGCGGTGTTTCAAATTCGATTTCCAAAAGATGACAGGTTGTCTGCCGGAATTTTCTCTCGTATCCTGCACCTTCTTCGTAGTCGCGCCAAACGGCGTTGAGATCCACGTTTCGGCCTATCCAGTATTCGTAAACAGACATTTACAACCTCCCCAGTCTAAGCGGGATGTTAGGGTACTGACCGCTGACCGCCAATACTACCTTAGATTAAGCACACGTCACCGCATCGCACCGGCGTTGACGTGATTATGCCGCCGTTATGCGGCGTTTGATTTAGAATACGTTCCGTTTGAGACCAATAGATGAGGGGTGATTTCGACGGATGGCCTATAACGTCTTTATCAGCTATTCGACCAAGAACCTCCACATAGTAGATTGGGCGCGCTCTACACTGGCCCAGCCTGGCATCACGGAGGTCTTCGCAGCCGAGTACTCAGTCCTGCCGAGTCAGGTTCTAAACGCTGAAATCATCCGTGCGATCCGTGCTTGTGATCTTTTCGTTTTGCTTTGGAGCCACGATGCCAAGAGCTCGGATTATGTCCCGCAGGAAATTGGAATTGCGGTTGGTTGCAATAAGGTAATCTTGCCTGTGGTCATGGAAGACAACGTCCCCGTTCCTGGGTTCATTACTGATTTGAAGTACCTGGCTGCACACAAGAATTGGGAAGGCTCCTTCCAATGGCTTGCACAGTTTGTTCGTGATAATTCCCAGAAACAGAAGAATGCCAAAGCGCTGGGAGCACTTGTGGCAACGATTCTTGGTGGCATCTGGCTGTTTGGCGGCGATTCCGGCGAGTGATGGAAGTGGAGGGTGCCAAATCTGCTGCGTACCTCAGAATCCTACAGACGGTGATCTTCAATCGGACTCTCCGTTGAGATGAGGTGAAACCCGGCTTCATGGAGGCCAAGATTGTAGCGTTGATTCAATCCGACTTCGAGATAGCCTCCGAAATCACCGGCGCTCGTGATCTGTTTGCCCAGAGCGATGGATCTGACGAAATCGAGAGTGCATGGTTCCATCTCGATGTTCTTGCGGCACTGTGACGCCAATTGAATCGTGGGCGGCTGCGTCTGTGGATCGCGACCGAATTGCACGTGGGCCGCGCCAAACTGCAACACGACATCTCCCGAGAGTCTTGCGATTGTGCTACCCTGACCGACCCATAGGTCTTGGACTGCCCGCCCGGCAATGGCGTGGTACATCTCCCCAAATGAGGACGCCCACCTATTCGGTAGTAGCAAGTAGCGACCATCCACCTCAGCTTCTTGATGGCCTTCAAAATCCGACACAAAGCGGTACACAAAATCGAAGAAGGCGGGGGCGGTTGTGAGGTCATCTATTCGAAGGCGTGCCCGAGTCCGAAGCGCGACTAGCACCCGCTCGAACATGCGGAACACGGTATCTTCATCGAAAGCCAAACGACGGCCCTTCAAAGGCGGGATGATACCGAGATTGTGTGACGTCGCCCACGGCTCGCAGCCGGTCGTGAACCCGGATGGCGAAACGACCAGTCCGAAGTGGAGTGTGCCGTCCGAGTAACGGTTCATGGTCTGAACGACTGCTCCCCATTCCTGCACATGCGCCGGTTCCGCCGGTCGCGATAGCAATTTGCAGCTTACGAGAAGCACCACTTTCGGCTTATCGAGCAATTGGGCGACGAGGACATCGACTTCCTTGGCGGGCGGACCCTTAAAAGAGGCTACTTCAGGGAAGAGTGCGGTTTCGATCTGGATGGTCTTGTTATGCTCTATTGTTACGCTACCCCCCAAAACGCGGACGGCGATCTCAAAGCATCGGCGCTCCAATTCGTTCTTGAAGCTCATCGGTATACCTTTTCTCCCGATGCCAGGACCATGCCGGGTTCGAGTTTGTCAGCTCTTACTTTTTTCAAAGCGTTTTGCTCTTTCACGACGAAGACCGCATCTGCAGTCACGGACAGCACGGTCGCGCCGATCTGCTTTCGAAGCACGCGGGGCGAGAATCGCGGCCTGGAAATCTCCGTTAGCGGCTGTGCAAGGAACGTACCACTATCTGTAGGCTTGAGGCTGTAGATCCCCAAGTCTCCCACGTAGAGGACAAGCCCCACTTCATCGTCGGCTAAAATCCGCTCCGGTTCTTTTCGGTACCGCTCAACGAAAGCGTCAACATCCACGATTTTACCGGCGCTATCGACCAGCATTACCTGTTCTGCAGGTATCGCCATGCCTTATCCGTCCTTTTTGCCGAACTGCTGTTTGACTTGCGCGAGTATGGCATCGCGCTCGGACGGCGATAGTTTTCCGGGGTGTTGCTTAGAACTACCCTGGACGGGGAGTAGCTTCGGTGTTCCGTCAGGGTCCGCACCGATGATGTAACCGGGGTCACCTTCGATAACGAGCATCTTGATCCTGGCCTCACAACGCGGGCAGACCACGTATTCGTCTTGAAAGGGCGGCATGATCGTGACAATCCCGCCGCAGTTGCACTCCAGAAGGAAAGGTTTGCCACGCTCCAATGCGGCCCCAGCAATGAATGTGTAGAGGTCGAAACGCTCTGTCTGTTGCGTCATCCGGTCCTTTCGAAAATGATCGCGCCTAAATCACACGCTGTCGAATAATTCTGCCAGAGGATGCCATTTTACCGCCGCCGGTTCGTAGTAACAGCTTGTTAATCAGTGCATGATAAAGGACGTTACCATTCACAAAAACAATACGTTCGGCGCGACTTCAGTACCAAAAATGGATAAACTTGTCGTCAATGATCGACCCTGATCTCAAAGACCTTTGGACCCCTGCTGGTCTAATTCTCGGCTTTCAAGTCACGCTGTTCAAATGGCGACTGGAGCGCGAGTCGGAGGTAGGTGACAAGGGTGACATCCCTTGGTTAGTTCCTTCTGATTACATAAGCATTCTCGGCATGTTCTGTTTCGTCTTTGGGGTTGTCCTGTTGCCTGTCTCCGGTGCGGTCGGCAGTAAATTTGCTCGCTGGGCGTTCGGACTTGGTACTCTTTTTTTCATTGCCCAAGCGCTTGGACTCGCGGGTCACTACCAACTCTACAATCGAACCAAGAAGCGCGAGGTCGTCTGGTTTCCTGCGCAGGAAAAGGTTGTCGTCGTAATCGCCGCGCTGGTAGCTCTTTTTTACTCTCTGGTGTTCAGTCTCCGATAGATTGGGACAGCGACGGTCGAGACCGAGCACAAATTCTTCGATAGGAATGTCCTAGAGCTCGTTGCCACGTCACAAAGTCGATTGACTTCTAACTCGATAAAATACATTATCGCGTTTTAGAAAGAGCTGAGGTATTGGCGGGCAATGCCCTATGCTGTTTGTATTTCCGTTCCATGTGGACAGCAGTCGCAATGAAGAACGAAATTGTCAGCAAACTGAACCAGCATTTGGCCGCAGACATCACGAGAGAAGCAGACGTTGCATATGTCCTGGCCGAAATTCGCAAACTCTTTGAACACGTCCGGACGGCACAGAACTATCCTGTTCTCGCGTTCTACACAAACTGGGCGTTACACACCAAAATCGACCGCGAGCCTTGGGCTAGAGCAGGGCTGAAGATGCTGGAAGACGTAGTGAGCGGATATCAGGGTGGCTCTCGCGGCCCCGAAGAAGTCCTCAAGGCTGTTACTGGTCTTTTGTCGTTTCAGCAACTACATCGGCAGTTGCTCGACTTCGGCGCGGAACACGGCATCCAGTTCGATCAACTGTCGACCGAACAGTGGCGGCGGTTCTCCTCGTTGCTTGTGGACATTTTGATCGATTGCCCTCTCGTATCTGAACTCAAGATACCCGTCGTCAGAGCATTGTCGCTTTCTCGCGACTTTGTCTTCTCGCACGCCAGCGGCCAGACACTCGCATTCTGGAAAATCGACCTGGGGAACGGGGAGGTGATGGCTGGCCCTATTTTCTGAGACATTCTGTTATCGGAAACATGAACCGAACCTGTGGAATTACATCTCGCTCAACGGTGTGCTACGGTTTGGGTTGAAATACTCCGTCAAAAAGCCGCTTTCCGAGTGTTTCAATGATTGTGATGGTCGCGGTGACTTCATCGCGGCTGACGCTGATCTTGCGGCCCAGGATGGCCTGTGGATCGTTCGCCTTCTTGACATAGTCCTCATCTACTACGCCCATCTTGTGTGCAAGTAGATGCCGCTTTTGAAAGATCTGGCAGGCTCTCTCCCAGTCACCTCGCGCGAGGACATCCGAAAAATCGACCGAGAATGTCTCCAGTACACGGCGCCTGGCACCAGTTAGATTCTGGAATTGAATATCCGCAGCCTTTGTTGCACAAATCTCCCGACCGAAGCCATCGAACGCGGATACAACATTCTCTAGGGCATCGCCTACGAGGTGGTCCGCCAATTCTTTGTCCACCGATTCGGCAAGAGCAAGTTCCTTTCTCGCAAGCTCAAGATTTGTCGTCAGAATCTGAAGTGAGTTGTGTATTCCACAATCGGGGCACCATCCAAATACGCCATAGATGGCATAGCAGAGCGTGCAGTTATCACAGACGACTTCGGTTTCGAGTTCCTTCTCTCTGTAGTATTTAATAGGATGCGGGGGGCCCTGCGTCACTTTCATGCTGATGCCGATGCCAAAACCGCCCGTTGGCCGGTGTTCGAACTCTAGGGACTTCAAATCTTTATGAATGGCGTCGGTAACCTGACGGATGACGACGGATCTGGCGTACTCGATCTGCTCCTGAGTCCAGAAGGTCTTGTTGTCTCCGACGTGTCCGCAATAAGGACAATGGCATGGTGCAGGGCCTCTTATCCCGGTTCCAGGGATCACTTTAAAATAGCCGAGGCATTCCTGAATGGGACACTCGCGGCCCAGATAGCCGTCTTCGTCCGCCTTGATAGGAACGCTAACCTGGTTACCTAGCCTGTTGAGGTTGTTTGGCCTGAAGGGGCTCATTCCACAATTCAAGGAGCATTACGAGCGAATGTCAACCACTGTTGGGATTGCCGGATTGGGAACCATAAAAGAGGTAGCGAAAGACTGTCATTTGGTGCGTAGAATCGCAACAGCAAAAGCGTCTAGGCGCAGAGAGGGGTCCGAAATAATGATGTTTTGGAAAGATAGCTTCGCAATCTTTAAGAAAGTCATCGCGTATTCCCGTGTGCTCAAATGGATCGACATTCTCTCATTGCTCTTCTGGATTGCCGAATCAGTGGTATACGAACTCTTGCCGCCTGATGTGGCCGACAAATATCGCATCGCGAATCTGCTGCATTGGTCAGGAAGAACTTGGGGAATCGTTGCCTTGAGTCTGGCACTCTTCACAGTTTGGGAAGGAATTGTGCGCTGGTACGAAAACGAAGTATTGACGATAGTCGGCCCTGCGGGGTCGCTGCAGCACGATGCCGCGGTCACTGCGGCGAGAATAGGAGAGTTCGCACGAAAGTTTATTCACACTCACGGCCAGCATCCGATTGCACCCCTTGCGCCGACCAGTGAACAGCAAGAACGTGATTGGCAGTGGCAGGCGCAGTTTTCGGCAGCATTTCGCGCTGACATCCGAGAACACGTGGAAACAGTCGTGGAGCGTCTTCGTGCTGAACAGCTGCACAGTTCACCTGCAGATCAGCTAGTGTCGCTGGCGACCATTACCCCGACAATTGCGTTCGACGCGGCTGGGGTCATATTCGAAATGAGTTTGTGGGCCTCATTGAACAGGCTGTAATGCGTAGTAAAAGACGCTGGTCGTGCATTGTGATGGAGCTACTTCTTTTTGAGCCACGGCAGCTTCGTGGCCTGGTAGTCGCCGAATTCGCCTACGAACTTTTCCGCCCAATCGGCGGTCTGTTCTACGGCATTCTCCAGTTTGTCGTCTTTGTAAGTGAGCTTGTGCCAGTGCCTGTGCTTGGCATAAGCATCCTCGAACATCCAAGTAGCGCCTTTGGCTTCTTCCTGCAAGACCACAGTTACGCACTCGGCCGCCTTGGTCACGTGCGGGATTTCGTAGAGATGGCCGGACGCTTCAGTATTTTCAATCAACACGAACTTGGATGAGAGCGCATACCGCATGACCTTCTGGACGACACTTTCGCCGGCTTTGTCGGGCTGCTCTTTGATGATGTAGGTATAGTAGCCAAGTTCTTGGAGCCTAGATTCGATTCTCTTCAGCCGGTCCAGGGCAGGGCCGCTGTCCTTTCCGAGGATCAGCACGGAATCGGAGTTCTCAAGGATCGAATCGGCACGGTGCCACACCAGGTCGAAAGCGGACTTGATCGATTTCACGACTGCTTCCGGTTGCATGTCACGGGGGACGCTCAGATTCCAGCGCACGAAAAGGTGAACGTCCTCGTCATCCCGTGATGGATCGGAGAAAGGGTGGCCCTCATGGGCGAGACGGCGAACTGCGCGCTCCATTGCCTGGGCAAAAGCGTACGCCGAAAACTTGTGCTCCCAGTATTTTGTGTACAGGTACTCTAAAATCTCGCAGACAAGGAATTCTCCTTCACGGCTGATCGTTGTCTCGGGAAAATAGTTGTCCAATACCGAAACGGAAACATCCTCGGGCATTTCCTTCAGGTTCAGGTGCTTCAATTCTTCAGTGCCGATTGGGTCGCCGTCGCTGTCTCGGGACTCTTCCCACTCATCTATTGCTGCAGCCTCATTATCTAATTCGTCTTGGCTGTCAGAAGACATGGGAGTTCCTTTCGCTGCACTCAGCATACTTGGGGCAATCGTTAATGAATCGCAACCATTTTCATGCTAGCAGGATTGAGACCCATAAAAGAGGTTATGGGTCTAATTTCAAAGGACCGGAAGGCGCGGGCTCGCGTTGATCCGGTTTGGGTGTGGACCTGCTTTCATCGAAGTGAAAAATCATTTCTGATAGCGCGTCAATCAGATCGGGCGATGACAAGTCTTCTTGGTAATGGAGCGGCGGCCCTTGCGCGAGATCGAGGTCTATCGACGTTGGTCATGGGCACAGGCGGGAACCTGTATGCATGGCCTTCACGGTCACGCCCCGGACAAGGGACGATGACTTGGAAACTTGTATTGCCGGTCGCGAGGAAGAGCATGGAATAGGGAACGTCTTTCCCAGGTTTTCGGCGGAATAGAATAACGTGCGGTTCGGCAGTCGTCTAAGGCTTACGTGGGAGGTGCGCAAACCTTTCTCGTTTTTCTATTTCCTGGCGGGAGCGTTCGAGTTCCTCGGCGATGAGCTTTTCGTCGGGAAGGACAGTCTGATACTCCGCGGCGAGCACCTTGTTGGGCAGATTGTCGAGTGCATAGTGGGCTTCTGCCGCTCCCTTTTCGGCGCACAGAATGAGTCCGACTGGTGGGTTCTCGCCCGGTTTCATCCAATGCTCGCGGGCGTAGTTTAGATAGAGATGCATTTGCCCAGCGTCCGCATAGCTGAATCTACCAACCTTGAGATCGACGAGGACGAGGGTCCGCAGGCGGCGGTGGAAGAAGACGAGGTCAATACGAAACCACGTGTCGTCAATACGAAGCCTGCGTTGGCGGCCGAGGAAGGCAAAATCATCACCTAATTCCAGCAGGAACTCCGCGAGGCGCTGGATGAGCGCGTCCTCGAAATCTGATTCGGAGTATTCGTCTTTGAGGTCGAGAAATTCGAGAACGAACGGGTCCTTGATGGCCTCTTCGGGTGTCACCAAATCGCTGGGTTCTGGGGTCCCGGCTTTCTCCAGCATGGCGGCTTTATTCTGTGAGAGCGCGACGCGTTCGTAGAATTGGCTGCCGATCTGGCGGTCCAATTGGCGGACGGACCACCCGAGCCGGAGAGCCTCGGTCTCATAGAAGGTGCGGGCTTCCGAGCTCTTGACGGAGAGCAGCCGCACGTAGGCGGACCAAGGCAGAGCGAAGTGAGATGCGACGGCCGCAAGAGTGAAGGGATCGCCATCTATGTGATTGGGATCAATGGAGTTTTTGGATTCTCCAGACAGTGTCTGGAGAATCTGTCCTTGCGGCCACGCAAGGTAAAATGCACGCATTTGCCATAGATTTGCCCGCCCAAAACCCCGACCAAATTGGTGCGACAAATCCCCGGATAATTGTTCGATTAGTTGTTCGCCGTACTCAGCACGGTGCTCCCCTCCTTGTTCAAACATGACAATACGTCGGCCGATTTCCCAGTACGTGGCAGTCATGATCGAGTTGATATTCCGGGCAGCAGCGGAGCGGGCGGTTTTGAGCAGTTCGACGATTCCGGCGTGGATGTTGTTGTAATTCTCACGAATGGTTGTCATTTTCGTCATTGCGATTTCTCCATCTTAATGGTCGGCTTTGTCAGATCTCGATCCCCATTCCCTGGATGACGGCGGAGGCAGTTTGACTCACTTCCAAAGCGGAGGTTTTCGAGACATCGGCTCCGAGTTGAGGCCCAAGTTTTGCCATGTCGTCGGTGAAGAGCGTGGCGCTATGGCTGGCGCGTGAGATGGAGACGTATCCAAAGCGGGAGTTAAGCAGGTCGGGGTGGACGCTTGTATCGGCGTGAACAAGGACGCGTTCGGCGGTGAGGCCCTGGGAGCTGTGACTGGTGACGGCGTACCCGTGGTCGAAGTGACGATGTTCGTTGGCGTCGAACTCGATTTGCCGGTTGCCGTCGAGGCGGGCGGAGAGATGGCCATCGGGATGGATTGCCTCGATAACGGCGAGGTCGCGATTGGCAACCCCGAGCGATTTGTCGGGTGCGGTGAATTGGATGCGGTCTCCTACAGAGAACTCGCGATCGATTTCGCGATAGACGCTAACACCGGTGAGACGGCGGGGATCGTAGGTGGCAAGTTCTTGGTTTGATTTTTCGACAGTGAGCTGGTTTGATGCTTGGTTGATCGCGACGACCGATGCGTAGGCGGCGGCCTGGATTCCGATGGGCTTGCTGCCGCGTGTATAGCGAACTACATCGCGGATTTCGTAGTGGCTTGCCCATGATCGCTCGGCTCCCGTCATGTCTTGACGCTGAACCAGGACACGGAAGGCATGATCTTCGGGTGCGAGTGCGCCAGTGGCCTTTAGCTCCTGGCGAACAGCGACGTTCAGCTCGCGGCGGGAAGCGTTGTCTGGTGAAACGATGAGCGTGTTCTCGGGTGATTCGACGTAGCTCTTGGCGATGGCGCGTATGCGTTGTTCCCGGTTGGGAATTTCCTGCACGTGGCCTTGCTGTCCGAGAGCGTCGAGAGCGGCGGAGACTTGGCCCGTGGCCAACAATTCGACGGTGGATTTCAGAGCCGGGTCCTTTTGACGCACGATTTCGTCGAGCTTGGCCGTTCGCATTCCGGCTTCCTGGAGTTGTTCGAAAGGGCGGCCCGCTTCGACTCCCTGATGCTGACGGATGTCGCCGATGAGAAGCACGTGGTCGTTGGGACGAAGCCGCACAAGGAACTCGCGGATCTGGTTCGTGCTGGCTAGGCTCGATTCATCGACAAGGTACAAATGCTTTTGCTCATGTACGTTTGGGCTTGCAGTACGGGCAAGAAATCCTTGCAGGGTTCCGGCCTCAATTCCTGCTTCATTCAATTGGCGCGCGGCGCGGGAGGTCGGGGCCAAACCCTCGACCCGATAGCCCTGTGATTCAGCTGCGCTGCGGACTGCCGTGAGCGCGGTAGTCTTGCCCGCACCGGCGAAACCTTGGATTCCGTGGATGCGGTCGGGTGAACTAAGAACATCTTCGACGACGCTCTTTTGTGTGCGATTGAGACGTGGATGCTGATCGGCAAAGGCGATAGCCTGCGGGCGCGAAAGAATCGGTTCGACATGGTTTTGCCCCTGACGCATCCGACTCAGAATTTCATGTTCGGCCTCGATGGTTTTCGCGGTAGTAAACTGACGAGCCGGAACGCTATGCTGTCGCTCGACAATTCGAAATTCCCCGGAAGCCAAGCGACTGTCAAGATGAGCGCGAACCTGGGCATGAGTGATTTCGCCCATGCCTCGGCGGAGCCCGTCGCGAATCAGCGCACGTTCATCCACAACCGCCTCGCGCTCGAAATTCTTGTCGCGCGAGAACGTGAGAGATTCTCGCACTCGCTCAAACGAATTGGCTGGCTTTTGCTGAAGCTGGGATCGTTCCTGTGCTGCTCGGACGACAGCCTGGGCTTGGTGTCCAAAGTCGGCTGCCAGCTTTCGGTGCGCGGCCATCACTTCTCCCGGCGAATGGATCTCTTTACGGTCACGCGTCGAGTGCGCGGCGATTTCGGCGGCCTCTTTCCCTGAGCGGCCCGTGCGTTCGAGGTAATCACGAATCTGTTGGCTGCGGGGACTGGATGCGTCGAGGTATTCCTGTGTGTATCCCTTGATCTCGGGCGCACCACTCCGTCCGGCCGTAATTTCGTAGCCGAGTTGGCGTAGCTTGTAAGTCAGCTCCGATTGATAGATGGCCGTGGCGAACTGCTGCGAAGCAAAGAGGCTGTGCGGCTGAATGGCACGGGGCTGTCCGTTGTCGCGCTCAGTCACATTGAAGATAACGGTATGGGTATGAAGCTGTGGCGCGACATAGCCATCGACCGGACGGGCCGTGTCGTGCTCAAACTTGGCTGCGATGAATTTACCCGTGGTCTCGGGCGGATGATTGCCGCCGATGCGGGCTTGCGTGTAGCGTTCGAGCTGGTCGAGGGCAACGCGAACGCTCTCGCGATGCGCTTCACGGACGCGCTCATCGCCGCCGACCAGCGCGGTGAGCGAGACGGATTTGGGCGCGGAAAAAGTGGCATCCCATCCGGCGCGATGCTCCATCGTCGTGACGGTCTTGCCGTCGGCATCCTGATATTCATACGATGCTCGTTGCCGAACAAGCTGCTCGCCGGTCTGTGGATGCTGGCCCTGACTGAGTTTCGCGAAGTCCTCGGCGGAGACGGCCCCGGCAAGGCCGAACTGCGTGGCCAAGCGCCCTTGCCATTCGCCTGCGATGACGCCGCGTTGCGACCAATAGTTCTGCTCCTTTGCAGTGAATTCCTTCTGGTGATAAGTCTGCGCTTGGCCTGCAGACAGCGGCTTTGAGATTGTCAGCATGACTGTCTACTCCATTTGGCTCTCGGGAGGTTGGACGGCATATTCCGGCGTTAGAAGATTGCCTTGGATCTCTTCCGGTTGGGTGGGGAGCAGGGTGCTTGGCACGATCAGGTCGTCCATTTTCCGCTCGGCGAAACCGGGACCCTTCTCTTCGAGCGCGACGAAGGGAAACGAGAAGCGGGCAACATGGTTGCCGTACTTGAGAAAACCGCGCAGATCGTCGAGGCCCGAAACCTCGGAAGCTAGAACAAGCGGTTCAGTCTGCCGGTCGAGCGCAAAATTGCGCCCGGTGCGGGAACCGTCGTAGTGGGTTTCGCGCAGCCGCTCGATTTCGATTTCTCCGATTGCCTCACTGACCCATTTCGCCGCCCGCGGCTCGGTGGTGCGCAGGAAAATCTTCGTGGCCGGTTGCGACAGCATGGCTTCAGAGTCTTCACCGTAGCGGGCCTCCATCTGACTGCGCCCCTGAAAGCCCAAAATGACGGGGTTCTGCGATTTGCGATTTTCCGTAATCGCCGTATGAAGCTGCGGTAGCCGCTGCAGGCTGGCCAGTTCGTCGATGACGAACCAGACAGGTTTCTGGTCGGGCATGGGTTCGTTCAAGAGGCGCAGAACGAGCGTGTCAATCCACAGACTGATGAGCGGGCGAAGCGCTTCGCGCATGGTTGGGCGTGAGGTGATGAAGATCCAACCACGTCGCGTCTCGGCCCACTTCGTCGCCGTCCATATAGAGGTTGTTTCGTCTTCCTTGGGCAGAAGCCGGAAGCTGTCCGCGCTCATATTGAGAGAGCCGAGAACGCCAGTCCGTTGTTGCGGGGCTTTCGGATCAATCAGCATCCAATACTCGGTTCCCTTGACGCGATGGTCGATCTCGGCGGGATCGGACATCCACTGGACGAGTTCAACCGGCGTCGGCAGATAGGTGAGCAGATGCGCGAAGATCTTCTGTGGTGCTTCGACAAAGAAGCGGTTGGTCACGCCTTCGGGTTGGTACAGCGAGACGGCCAGGGCCTTGGCTTCGGCCTTGCGCCGAAGTTCCTTCGACGGGTTCCAGTACGGCATCCGGGCGTCGAGTGGATTGAGCACGATGTCGCCCCGGTGCTCATCGTAAAACTGTTTAACAAACTCGCAGGCGGGATCGTAGACGATGGCGCTGTCGCCGCGCGCATCTACTTGATAGAGCATCTGGCGGATGATGCTCGACTTGCCTGAGCCGGTGTCGCCGACAATGAGAAAGTGTTTATTCTCGGCGTCGCGTGGAATCCGCAACGGGCGCTTGGAATCGTTGGTCGCAATGCCGATGCCATTACCGGCAACGGCTTTCGTGAACTGGCGTGGACTGACAAGAATCGGCCCTTTCAGCCGCCTTCCATACCGCAGTTGTTTGCGCCGCTGGATGTCCTTGGGGATGGAAAACGGGAGTTGCAACACGAACGCCGCGAGACCAAGCATGAGTTGTGTATTGAAGAGCCGGTCGAGAGGAACGTCGTCATAGATCCACTGTGCGAGCCATGCGTGAACGGTCTGGTTCGGGTAATTGCGTGGCGGCTCGCGGAAGAGCAAGCGGAACCCCTGCTGCCTCGCCTGCGCGGAAAGTGCAAGAGGCAATGGAGCGCGCGTAAGTTGCGGTGTCGCCCCTGGCTCCACGTCGGCTGCAAGCGCGGGTCGCGCCCGCGAGTTGCCGTCGGAAACATAGAGTAACTGATAGGTGCTGGCATGATGCGTGAGACTTGGCATCTCGCTGCGGAGGTAGTACGGCAGGTAGTAGCGTTCGAGCGGTGAAGAGCCGAACTGGAAGTGGACATAGACAAAGAGTCCGGTCGCTGCGAGCGAGAGGAAGAACGCGCTGAGTGTGTGGAGATAGGTGCGTGGTGGCCAGATCAGCGATTCATTGCGGCCCCAGCGCTGGACGGTTGGCATGACTACTTCTCCTTGTTCTGGCTGCGCTTGGCGAGGAGTTCCTGCGCCTTCGCGGCCTTGGTGGTTTGGACTTGCCGAAATAAGATGGTGAGCTGTTCTGGCGCGAACTTGTCGCCGCGCAGAAGCGGTTCGAGCGTGTTCATTAGCAGCATTTGAATGCCAACGAGCTCGGTAAAGATGTGCATCTCCATCTGCGTCTCACCGGGGTCTTCCAGGCTATGCAAGAGCACACTGCGCACCCAGTCGCTGAGTGTCATTCCTTTCGACCATGCGAAGTTCTCAAGGGCCGCATATTCGCTGTCCATGAAACGCGCCGACAGGATGCGGTTTCGGGCAAGCGGGCGCTTGGAGCCATCGGTTGTTGGTCTGAATGCGATCGCATTTTCCATCGTTGAAATCACCTGTTCGTGTCCCGTCTACGAACGTAAACGCCGTATACGGTCAATTCGCGTAAACGCATCGGTGCGAATGAGTTGACGTTTGTAGACGGGCGTTTACGTTCGTGTACCCTTCGAGGGGTGGAGTGTCAACATTCATCCGGTGCGAAGCACCGTTCTTGCTCCGACCCGAAATTGAATGCAGGATCACGCCTTCATTACCCGCACAGAAGCCGTGGACTCCGCCCCGGCTCCAAGCTTCTTCGCAGGCTGCTCCGCCTCTTCCTTCGCATCCTTATTTGGGCCTCTACGGACGCGCAACGCGGAAGCGACCTGCTTGGCCTGTGGCGTCTTCAGAAAGTCCTGGAAATCGCGGTCCTTCGAGAAGACATAGTTGAGCGCCTTGTCCACCACATCGTCGGCGGATGCGTGGACGAAAGCGGCGTACTGATCGACTTGCTCGGCGGTCGCTTCGTCCAGCCGGACAGAAGCACTGATGTAGCGGCTCAGGTTGATTTCAAGTAGCGGCATATTTTTCTCCTTGTAGGTGTTGAATCAAGCGATCTTTCTCCGGCCAATCATCCTCTGCGCCGTCTGAGCGATCTCCCGTGCACGAGCGGAGCAAAGTGCGGAGGGAATCTCGAAGCGGCGGTGGACTACAAGCATCGTGACAACGTCGTCCACGGGAACGCCCTCGATGAGCCAAAGTCTTGCCGATGCGACATCCACGGTTCGCTGCGCGTAGTAGAGCGGATTCGGTTTATCGGCTCGGCAAGCAGCCAGCTTTCGCGTCAGCTTCGCGGCGTCTTTCCCCTTGGCAAGTTCATCGAGAACCCATGCCCAATCGCGTTCGGAATTGGTGTGCTTATCGGGATACTTTCGGGATGTGATTGAACGGGACGGAAGCATGGCATCCGCCGCCAGCATATCCAGCCGGAAGTCATCGGAATTCCAAGTGGAATCGCCGGGGTATTCGACGGTGACGGGATACGCCGGATCGTACTTGCAATTCAGGAATCCCGGCAGGCGGAGAACCCGGTTGCAGTCCGTGCAGGCGGGATCGCCACCAAAAGCAATCGCAAGCAGTTTCAGGGCGCTTTCCTGCTGTTCGAGAGTGAAGCCGTCAACTTGCCAGAGGATCTGGTATTTACCGAGCGATGTCGAGAGGACTGCATTTGGCGGAGGAACCGCTTCGGAGGCCCGGAGCGAAGCGAGGCGGGCCTCTCCATCGGTGTCCAAATCAAGGTACAGATGCCGGACCGCGGCGATGCACCGCTTGGTGCGTTTGCGGCTGCCAGAGCGAAGCGGATTGGCAGCCACGTAGATGTTCGCGCCGATGGAGTTTTCGTGGGCGAGCCAGCCGAGATAGCGAGGCGCAAGTGCACGCTCCAGAGGGACGATTCTCTGAAGAATCCCGGCGGGATTTTCGCGTCGAAGAAGTAGTGCGATGGACTCGGCCGGAGCGAAACAGCGGGTGAGGAAGTCGGCAGCGATATTCGCCGCATTCTGTGTCCTATGTTGTGGCATGTTTCACCTCGAATACGGGTTCGATCAGGAAGCGTTTCGCGTCGCGGTCGTAGCCGCGAAGGGCCAGCACTTCGCGGAGGATGCGGCGGCCCGGTTGACGCTCGACGTGGACGACAAAATCGACTGCTTCTCCGATCTCGGCCTCGGTGTCGGAGAAGGTGGTCTGTGTGTGATTGCGCATAACCAGATTGGCGAAGCGATGCAGCGCCTTCTCAGCCGAATTAGCGTGGATCGTTGCGAGTGATCCGGCGTGGCCGGTATTGAAGGAATCGAGCAGCGTGCGTGCCTCGATTCCGCGCACTTCGCCCATGATGATGCGGTCCGGTCTCCACCGGAGAGAGGACTTGAGAAGGTCGTCGAAAGTGATGTTGGCTTTGAACGTGTCGGTCTGGCATTCGACGGCCAGTATGTTCGGCTTCTGGATTTGCAGTTCCGAAGTATCTTCGATCACGACGATGCGCTCATGATCCGGAATGAAATCAGCCAATATTCGCAGAAGTGTCGTCTTACCCGTACCCGTTCCACCGCTGATAAGCAGCGTTTTGCCGCTGCGAATCTGCTCGGCTAGGAAGTCGGCGAGCGGACGCGTTAGCGTGCTGCGAGCAATGAGGTCATCGACTGTGTAGTGGCGGCTGGTGAACTTTCGAATGATGAGTGCTGGCGTAAGGCGAACAACCGGCGGAATCACTGCCGCCAAGCGGCTCCCATCCGGGAGTTGCGCATGGAGTATAGGGTTGTCTTCGTCGAGTCGCTTGCCGAGCTGGTTGGCAATGACTTCGAGGCCGGTGCGGAGTTTGCCGGCGGCGAAGGAAATAGTCTTTTCGCGGTGAATGATGCCGTCGCGTTCGTACCACCATGAGGCGTCGGGATTGCCCATGATCTCGCTGATGCTTTCGTCCAGCAGCAACGGCTCAATCGGGCGAAGGAATGGGAGGATCAATTCAAAACTCATACGGTGGATCTCCGAACGATGGAAGCCCAGCGTTTAGCCGGGCTTCCACGAGTCAAAAACAATGGACTATGCGGCCGCTTCCCCTGCCGGACTGTCATCGTGCTCCCGATCTTCCGGGCCGGCTTTCTCAGCGCGGTCTAGCTTCAGGATCGAAGCGACCCGAACCTCCCAGACGCGCTCCTTCGCGTCCGTCTTCTTGCTGGTGTATTCCCGGCTGCGCAGTTCGCCTTCCACCTGGATATGCGCGCCTTTGGTGAGCGTCTTGGCGAACTCCGCGAGCTTGCCGAAGACGACGCAACGGTGCCATTCGGTGTGCGAAATGTACTTGCCGTCCTTCTTATAGGAGGACTTGGTTGCCAGCGAGAGAGTGGTCAGGCTGCGATTGTCATTCGTGTGGGCTTTTGCATCACTGCCGACAAAGCCGATGAGGGTTACTTTGTTTTGGTACATAATCGTGTCTCCGTTTGTTGAATTTCCCGTTGTTGCTCGGGTCACACTGGGCGAAGCCTAGCGAGTGGGCCCGGCTCCCAAGGCCGAAGGTCTGCTTTCTGGGAGGGGCCCGAAAGAAGTTTGCGCGGCGTTTTGTGCCGCTGATTGCAAACTTGTTTTGGGAGGAACCGAGACCCCGAAGGGGCGCGGAACGCGAAGCAGAAGACCGAGTGCCGCCGGGCGCCGGAAAGGCACCGAAGCGGTGACCAAGCATAAGACGGGATACATAACGGCAGACACGCGCCAGAGCAAAGTTGTCATCGGCACCTTGGCTGCGAAAGCTCGGCGTAATCGCAGTCCGATACGAGTAGGCATGTCCGCCGTCAGAAGGACGCAATTCGCCATCGTCGTTGCCGGTCGATAGGCCCGCGTTCGCCCGCTCAACAAGGTACGGGGACAGGTGGGAAAAGCCAGCCGGATTGGCAGCAAGAAACGACATGGATAAGCCTCTGGGATCGTCGGTTCGCCCTCATTCTTAGCTGAACGCCTGGTCGGCCCGGAAGCGCACGATGGTCAAGCCAAGTGGGTTCACGGCCAGCTCATTGTTCTTCACGTTCTCGCGGAAAACATAGGTGACGCTGGCTGTCCATCGTTCCCGCTTGAGTTCGGAGTGGTCCGCCGGGTTGCTGTACACCTTCTCGAACTCGATGCGCGCCGAATAGGGCGACTGCCGCAGGTCGTCGAGGATGACGTTTTTGATCTCCACATCGACATACGGAAGGGTGCTGTCTTTGATGTAAGTCTGAATGATGTTGTCCCGGCGTTCCTGGTCGATCACGGCGCGCTGTACGTCGCTATTCAGGAAGTAAAGCGAGTCGGTTTGGTCGCGTTCGACGGTAAACCGATTGCGGCTGAAATACAGTTCGGCCCAGCGCGTGAGGTAATACTTGTTCTCCGCTTCTTGCGGACGATATTCGAAGTTGCGATAGTCGATCGCTTCGGCGTGGCCTACGTCGTTGATTCGCACAATCATGGGGTGCATGTCGGCGAGCGCCTTCTGACTCTTGAAGGCCAGCGCCGCCAGCGCGAAGCAGACGGCGGCGAGCACGAGAATGGTCACCTTCAGATAGGTGTTCATCACCAGCGGATCTCCATACTGTTCCAAGTAACGTTCCGCGGCGCGGCTAATCTCGGGCGTCGCTTGCGTTTCTGCGGTCATCGTTTCGATTTGTGCACTCATTTCGATCTCTTTTCTTGGGTCTTTTGACGCAGCTTACAGTGCGGCACGCACCGCCATTGCGATCACGCCGAGACCTCCACCGTGTCCGCCACTGCCGCCGAATAGGCTGTGCGACATGGTCGGAATTTTGAAGAGAATGTAGACGTTGACCAGTACGAGAAGGATCAGAAGTGGCAACGTCTGAACGATCGTTGACGGGTCCGAAATGCTTTGTCCAAGCTGGATGTAATAGTTCGTCAAAACATGAGATAAAACATTCATCGTGGCGGCGGCGATGACCTTGTAAAAGCTGAATCCGAGATACGCCTTGAGCCATCCCCAGAAGAGCCAATCGAGCTTGTCGAAGACGAGAAACGGGATAAAAATCGGTCCGAGCAATCCGATGATTGTTGCCGCGATTGCGCCGTAGGCGATGATGGCCGAAACGATTGCCGCCAAAAGAGCTAAAAGGAACTGCACGACAAAGTACACAATCGAGTAATAGGGCGACATGATGCTGGTCAGCAGCGACGGCCCTGTCTTCGACGATGCCGCGTGGATCTCGCTCAGCATCGTGGTCGAACCATCCGACCCAATGAGGTTCACAAGATTGATGGTGCCGCCGTCGATGAAGCCCTTAATGGAAAAGCCAAGGCCGGGGATGGAGCTGTCGTAATAGTTCACCATCGCGTAAGCGAAGGTGAGCAGCATGAAGAGGTTGAGAAACCTCCCCATGCTGAATCCGGCCTCTCCGTGTGCCGATGCGAGCGCTTCCTGCACACCGAACCAAACCAACATGATGGTTGCGAGGGCGAGGACAATGTGAACCCCCATCGCAGTGATCGAGGGTGCCGCCGTGGCTGCGAGCGACTGGCACGCCTGAGCGATAAAGTCGAAGAGACCTGTACCCATGTTCCTCACCTCCGTTTGTTCTTCCGCTTTGTTCTAACTTCTTTCCGCTTGCGGCTACTCAGTACGCTTGCGTAAGGAGATTGGCCGCGCCGCCGCTGGTCGTGGCGACGTTCGAGTTGTAGTAGCTTTCGTATCCCGATGAGTCGCGGAATGCCGACTTCATCGCGTCCTGCTGCTGCTTTTGGGCCACGATCTGCTGCAGGGCAAGATTGGCGTTCATCTGGTTGGCGTCCTGCTGGGCTCGCAGTTGCAAGAGCAGGGCTTGATTGATGCGTTGAAGCGTAGCCATGATGGTCTGCTGTGTGGCATCTTGGCTTTGTGTCGCCGCTTCCAGGTTCGTAATATCGGTCTGTCTCGCGGCCTGATTGGCCCGCATCGTCCCGAGCATTTGTAGGTTGTTCGTCATGACGGAATCGCCGATGTCAACGGTGGCTCCCTGCGCCGCAATCTGTAGTTGGCCGGCAACACTGGCGCTGCCGTAGCCGGGGATTATGTTGGTGGTATTGGGTACGCTGACCTGCTGGTAGGAGGCTGCGGCCCCGTTTCCGGTGTTCGCGGAGTTGAGCCACCCCATCGAATTGCCATAGGTGTTCGAGATTTGTTGCAGCAGTCTTAAGTCGGTCGTAGGAGACAAGAACCGCTGATAGAGCATCGACGGTGCGAGGATCATCTGGTGTACGAGTTGGTATTGCTGCTTGGCGACGTTGTAGGCTTGCAACGCCGTGGTAGCGATCTTGACGGTGTTGGAAAAGATCTGTTGGCCCTGCTCGATCTGCTGGAATTGGTTGGAGATGGACTGTTCTTCGTGTTCGATCTGCGTCACGGCGTGCACCGACTGCGTCGGATCGTAGACGATGCCGGAACCGAACTGCGCGAGCGCAGCGGGTTGCAACGCTGCGGCAAGTCCGATGGCGAGTGCTGTGAGGAGTAGCTTCTTCATTGCCTTATCCTTTCGTTTGCGGTTGGTGTGGCAAAGCCTTACAGCAGTACCGCGTTACTGCTGTGCGGCGAGGATTTCTCGCTGGATCTGTGCAAGACGGTCGGCCTCGGGCTTGCACCGCGCGCGTCCCGTTCTTTCCTCTTCGCGTCGAGTGTCGCCATCTGCTCCGCTGTCAGCTTCTCTCCCGTCAGCATTCTTGCGGAGCCGGAGGTCTCATCGAGGCAGTCCTTGGCATAGGCCGGGTATTCGGCGTTGTATTGGTCCAACAACTTTTTCACCTTTTCCGCTTTGCTCTGACATCCGGCAAGGACCAGAGCCGATAGGAGTAAGAGGGAGAGGGCAACTGATCGCATTGAAAATCTCCTTAGAAGCTTTGTGGAGTGGTGTGGTTGGAGTACGCAGGCAATAGCAAGTCCTGCGTGAAATAGACTTTTACGCGGTGGCCCTCCCGAATCGTGATGGTGGGCGGTATTTGCAGGAAGCGGTCAAGAATGCTGGTCGCCGATTGCGAGACGCTGGCCGCAGTTCCGTTGGTAAATGCCTGCGAGCCGCTGGTGGTGATGGTGCCGCCGCCCTGCGTGATCTCGCTGGCACCGGCAACGACACCCAAGGCGATCGAGGTACCGAAGATTTCCAGGTAATGGTTGTTGACCTTGTCTTTCAGCCCTTCTTCACCGATCTGGTCGAGGCCGTGAAACTGGTCGAGATCGACGGAGTAACCATCCGGCATAATCAGCCGGTGAAAAGCGACGGCCATGCGCCGCTGTTGTCCGAAGCCCGCCGCTCCAATCTTCTTGGCTTCACCGAGCACGACCGTTCCCTCGGGGATAATGACGTGCTGACGATCATGCGAATACAGCGGATTTGAGACAAGGACTTTGACCGGACCTGCGGCGTCTCCGTCCAGGCGATTCATCAGAACGGTGTCGAGAACCGAACCTTCGTATACGAGATAAGGTTGACCGATGGCCGAATCAATGTTGGCTTCCAGCGGCCGCTTATAGCCTCCGGGCGTCTCCCCTGGTTCTCCTTCGGCTCGTGGGGTGACGAGACTCGTCTTTGACTGTCGTTCTGTGTGGTCATACTGGACGGGCGTCATCTGGCCTTGCTGTTGCGGCTGCTGTTGCTGTTGCTCGGCAAGACGGGAGTACACAAGGTTGGAAGCGAAACGGGAGTTGTCAATCCGTTCGCGCTCTTTCGCGGCAATCATTTGCGCCTGTTGTTGCTCAGGAGTAAGTTGTGGCGGCATGGTGCCTTGCTGCGCTTGCTCGCAGGGCCGACCTGGACCGCAAGAAGTGGGTGCCTCACCGCTTGGGCCAAAGGCCGCGGCGGCCGCCTGTTGCGCGGGCGTCGCAGACGCAAGCCCCGGGTCTTGCGCAGCGGCGGCGATGTTTGCAGCCTGCTGCTCTTTTTGCCGTTCGGCCTGCACCTGGTTCTTCATGTCCTGCACGTTGTTGTCGGTGTTGTCCTGCAACGTGGGTTGTGGTGGTTGCCCTTTCGCTGCGGCCTGCTGCGCGGGCGTTTTCTTGCCAGTGGAGCTGAAAAGCGCCGCTACGATCACGAGCAACGCCGCGCCCAAATAGACGAAGGTCTTGAGGTTCTTCTGCAAGACGCCTTTGGGCTGCTCTAAAAGGCCGCGCAGTGTTGGCTCAACTTGCGGTTCGGCGTGCATCCCGGCCTGCGCGTCTGTGTGAGAAGTACGGTTGTTCTCGGTCATAAGAGTTACCCTTTCCGCGCAAAGGTCATCCGCTTCTTTCCCAGTTCCACATAGCCGTCGTCCATGATCTTCGGGATGATGTAAGTTCCTTCTCGGAGGTCATAGGTAACGAGGTTTGGTTTGCCGTCCTTCATCTCGTAGACGCTGAACTTCTCCGGCGCATTCGTCTTGATATAAGTGAACTTGTCGTCGTGATAAATCGACTGGATATCGAACGGCGCTTCGTTCGCCTTGTAGACATAGTCAAACTTGAGGTGCGTCGGATACGCGCTCTTGTACTCGTCTACCGCCTGCTCGACGTGCGATTGAAGGGCGGCGACTTGCTGTTTTGACTGTTCGAGCTGCGCGGCGGGCACGAACTGCGCGGGGCCGCTCGCGGCCACAATTGCAGAGCGGTCGGCGGGTTCGACGATCACCTTCAGGTCGGGCTCTCCCGGAGACCCGGAGATGTCCTGCAGGGTGAAGCTGTAAATGTTTCCCTTATCCGTAATGAGATTCAGGTTCGAGGCGATGCCTTGTTTCGCCGGATGCACAAAGCAAAAGTTGCCGACCACATCGACAATCCAGAAATCCTTGTCGCCCGTGGCGGCCTCCATGATCTTTTCGGTCGTGGGCAACTCGATCAGGGTTGTGTATTTGACCTTGGCGCGGATTGCAACAATATCCTGGGAGTGATACTGCACCGGGCGCGCGGATTCCTGCGCCAGAGCAGCGATGGAAGAAACGATCAAAACGACGTTGACGATGAATTTCATATTTCGCATTGCTCATCTCCTTAGTGGTTCGTGTTAGAGGTTGAGGTGGCCAGCGTGCGCGGCTGGAATGGAAAGTCCCCGGCCAGATGGCGCAGCCCGTCGGCGATACCGAAACGCGCGAAGTAATCGCGCTTTTTGAGGTTGTCGCGGGCGTTGTTCGTTGCCATCCAGTGCGAAACGGAATCGACGTTCAACTGCACTTTCTTCGAGGTCTGTGCCTTCCGAATGAGCATCTGGCCCGGCGGAACAAGGCCGCCAATAAGATCCAGCTCGGTATCGTTTAGATGGAACGCCTCCCGGTACACTTCGCGGTTCATCTCCGGGTTGGCCAGAAAGATTTTCGTCGGGCAACTCTCGGCCACAGTCGCCAGCATTCCCGATTCCTCAAGCTCCTTGATGGATTGCGTCGCCAGGATCATGGCGGCGTTGTGCTTGCGCCAGGTCTTCTGTGCTTGCACCACGTAGTTGCGGATCGTCTCGTTCTTGATGAAGAGCCACGCCTCGTCGAGCAGGAAGATCTTGAAGGTAGCGAGTTTCTGCGGGTCGGCAATTTCATTCGACGCGCGGTGCAAAACGTAAAACAGCAGCGGTTCCAGGACCTCGGGTGCATCGTTCCAGCCGTGGAAGTTGAAGGTCTGAAAGCGCGAGAACGACAGCGTGTCCTCGGCGTTGTCGAAGAGGAAGCCGTACTGGCCGCCGCGAGCCCAGCGATGCAGGCGTTCCTTCAATTCGCCAACGATGTTCGTAAAGTTCGAGACGGTGCGTTGGGTCGGCTCCAGCATGTACATGCGCTCAATGGCATCCCACAGGCGGCGCTCTTCTTTGAAGTCCAGCCGGTACCGCTGTTCGTTGCCTTCGATGAGTACACGGAAGAAGCTGAAGAGAAATTGCAGGTTTTCCTTGGTCTGCGGAAGCGAGAACGGATTGATGGTGAAATCCCGCGCTTCCTGGCCGGCGTTCAGGTATGACCCGCCGAAGATGGTAGTAAGCGACTGGAAGCTTCCGCCAATATCGAAGATGAAGGTCAGCGGTGCATATTTCTGGGCATTCTGTAGCAAGAACGAGCACAGGTACGATTTCCCACTACCCGTCATCCCGAGGATCAGCGTGTGGGCAACCTCGCCGTTATGCAGGTTCAGAAAATAAGGCGTGCTGTTGTCCGTTTCGAGGACAGCCAGGTACTCCGTGCCGAGATGCGCGTTCGTCTTTTCGCCCGGAAGGATCGTAAACAGAAAAGACAGGTCGGCGTAGTTCGTGTTCAGGAGATACAGCTTGCGGAGGTTGAGGGCATAGTTGCCCGCCACGGTGGCGAAGTAAGCGTTGAGTTGGTTGTAGGTCTCCGAAAACAGGCTGCCGTCGGCGTTGGTGAAGATGCCAGCGAACTCGGCCCCGAGTTGCTCCAGTTCGGCTTTTGAGCGACCGTAGAGGACAATCGTCAGCGAGAAATCGCCGAGCGATTGTCCGTCGCCCAAGGCGCGGAGGCAGTCGCCAAGGTTTTCGATGTCGGCCTGCTTCGACTCATCCACCAGCACATCGCGGGGGTTGGTCTTCGTGGTGTCGTTGCCCATCTGCGAGACGAACCCCGTTTTCGACATATTGAAGTGGCGGCGGCGCTTGTTGACTTCCTTGCGGGCTTTGTCCGCCGCGAGCGGCGTCCATTCCGTAATGACTCGGAAGTTGGCCGGGATTTTCAGCAGCGCATCGAGCGCCAGTGGCCGTGTTTCGGTGATGGCCTCTTTCATCGTCAGCACCCGGACAATGTGATCGCCCACGCGCAGATGGTCCCGCTCGGCTTCGATGTTCGAGTTGACGACTTGATAGTCGAGGAACTGCGTGGACTGCGGCTTGCCCGCAACGCGCCAGTCGTCGAAGTTAAGCAACCGGCGGAAAAACCTGAATTGCCTTTGCCTGTCCAGGACCTCGATTTGCATGAAGTCCGCGAGCTGCCGAGCGAATGCCTGCACGCGCTGGTCAAGGCAGGCAACATCACGCTCGATCTGGCTGCGCAGGAGAGTTTTCATGTTGTCGTTCGTGAACTGCGCTTTCAGTTCGCCGATGGCCCCGGCAGGATCGCGAAAGAGTTGGCTGAACGCAGCGCCCACTCCGGTTTTCGACCGCGAGCCTTCGAGCAGAATGCAGTAAAAGATTTCCACCTGATAAAGATGGTCGCGTTTCGCTTCAAAGAACTTCCGTCGTTGCTCAATCGCCGCTTCGACAATCGGGTCGTCATATTTCGCGAAGGGTATGTCGGGCCGGTTCGACTTGAAGAGATACTGGTAGACGTGAAAGCCGGGGCCAAAGGCTTTCAGAGCGGCTTCCAGCCGCTTTACCGCATACTCCTGCTCCGCGCGGTCGAGACTTTCGTAGTCCACGCCAGGAACACTGAGCACCATGCCCACATCGCCGGACTTAGTAAGAAACGTGATCTCATTCCAGAAGCCGTACAAGTTAATGTGGTCGTTGAGGGCCGCGCTCTCCTTCCACGGCTTGATGACCTTATCGACTCGCAGCATCACAGCACCTCCACACGGGGGATGAGCTGTTTGGCCGCGTCATAGCGCAGCTTGTAGCGTTCAGACCTCGCCAGGATGCGCAGGAACGCCGGATCGCTAGTTGTCACCCAATGACCGAAGGCAAAACCGCCGATGAACACGGCGATCCCCGCCAGGATGGAATTGAAGAGATTGAAGGCCCCCACCGCGCCGACGCAGACGAAGTAAAACAGCGTGCGCTCCACGCCAAGGTAGGTGAGAGGCTTGTGCAGGCTCTTGAAGACCCGATTTGTGCGCTGCTTCTGTGTTCTGTCTGCCATAAATCTCTCGCCTAACGATTGCGTGTTGAGTGAAGGGGTCGAAAACAGCCCGGAAGGGTGCTAAACGCCCCAGAGCCAACTCAGGACATTGACGGCGAGAACGGCAATGCCCGTTCCGGCGGCAACGCCGGCCAGAGCCTTTTTTGCGCCGGGTTCGCCGTGTGCGAAACCATAGCCGCCGATCACAATGGCAACCAGACTTGCAACCTTCGCAATGGTGCCGGTAAAAAGGCTTTGAATAGCGGTAAAGCCGGTGTCGAATGGTGATCCGCCCTGCGCTAGCGCGGCAACAGGCGTGACAAGAAGCAGGGTGAGCAGAGCGGTAGTTGGACGCGCCCACTTCGACAGATGGAAGGTTTGGATTCGGCGGATAAGACGGACTTGGAACCAACGTGATGACATTTGCGCCTCCAGGAGCAGCTAGAATCTGCTGCGTGTGGCGCAAAACTAATCCCACTCAATTTGGCTGTCCAATGAAAGTTCGGGAGTCTGTTATTCCTCCAGCGACTAATAGCTTGTCGTGTTAGTGCTTTGGCGGGTGAACTCGCAGTCGAGACAGAGAGAAAGAATCTTTATGTTCCGATGAACAAAAGATATATCCGTGGTCATTTCGTTAACCCTTCGCTCACCGACACACCCTCTGAATGGCCCGCTGGAACGCTCTGAATGGCATCGGAAGCCGCGGAACAAAGCCGAGACAAAGGCCGACACCACCGCTGTACCAAGGTTTTTTGGCGCTTTCCTTGATTTTTGTCGCTTCCGCAAGTTCCTTTATTTCAATAAACTACGCCTCCACAAAACCGCTCGGTCAACGGAAATCTGACGTAATCCACCTATTTCGAAAAGCTATTAGTCGCTGGAGGAATAACAGACTCCCGAGAATTCATTAGACAGGACGGCAGAACTGAAGCAAATTTGGTCAAAATCGCCGATCCCGCGTTTTACACAGAGGTCTGCATGCAGAATAAGAGCCAGCCATCGACGAATTCAGCCGGGAGTGTCCCCTCCCAGTCATCATTCCCCGAGACCGTTAACCAAAGTGGTCAGACCCAACCCGAGGCGAGTTCACCGCGAATCGTAACGTACGAATTTATCGACAGCGGAGAACTCGCGCGGCGCTGGGGTGTGCCCGTTTCCTGGGTTCGTGACCAAGTGCGTGGGCGCGCCGAAGATCCTTTGCCGCATGTGAATTTCGGCAAGTATGTGCGTTTTCTTTGGGGCAGCGACGGGCTTGAACTGTGGATTCGGCGGCGTATAGTGATGGGGAACAACAGGCGCCTGGGACGGACTCGATGAAAGGAGTAGGCATGAAAAGAGCCCGTCAGCAACAGGCAGGTCACATATTTCTAAGATGTGGGTTTTGGTATGTCCGGTATCGCGAAGATGTGGTACTTGAGGATGGAAGTTTCAAGCGCCTTCAAAAGTGCCGCCGCCTCGCGCAAGCTATCGGACCCTATCGTAAGAAACGCTCCGTCGCACAATTGGCCGAGAAAACACTGCGGCCATTCAACGATGGCGTGGTGGTCGCGGAGAGCACGATGAGCTTGAACCGATTTATCGAATCCGTGTATTTTCCTTACGCGGAGCAACAGAAACGTCGGTCGACGTATCGCGGTTACCGCAACCTCTGGAAGCGTTACATTGAACCGAATGGAGAGAAAGCGTTGCGCGAGTATAGAACCTTCGACTGCGAGCAAATGTTGCTATCCATTGCCCGTCAGGAAGATCTGTGCCGCACCTCGCTTGGCCACATCAAACACTTTCTTAGCGGCGTGTTCCGGTATGCGCGACGACAGGGAGTGCTCGACACGGCCAACCCCATGCACGAGGTCGAACTCCCCAGGGCTCGTCCCGGCGGTGAGACCCATGCATACTCGCTTGAAGAGGAAGTGCAAATGCTCGGCATCCTTCCTGAACCAGCCGCTACCGCAGTTGCAGTAGCGGCATTCACGGGCGCTCGCAAGGGTGAAATCCGCGGTCTTCTCTGGGAAGACTACGACGGCTTTTCCATCCGGGTGAAGCAGGCAGTATGGCGAAGCCATGTGGACGAACCGAAGCGGGAGAAGAGCAAAGGGGCCATTCCGGTCATTGCACAGTTAAGGCTTTTTCTCGAAAGACACCGAGCGCGTTTAGGCAATCCGCGTCAGGGGTACATCCTGCAGAGCCCGCAAGGGAAACCCCTGAACTTGGACGCCCTGGCGACGGACGTGATCCGGCCCGCATTCGAAGCCGCAAAGCTACCGTGGTATGGGTGGCATGCTTTTCGACGCGGGTTGGCCACGAACCTCAACCGGCTGGGAGTCCCCGACAAGGTCATCCAGCAAATCCTGCGACACGCGAATGTGACGACCACGATGAACATTTACGTGAAGATGGTTTCCGAGGACGCCACGGTGGCAATGAAAACTCTCGAAGCTAACTGTGCAGCAACTGTGCAGCAAAAAAGGCTCGTTGGGGCAGCAGAAGTAAGCGAAACCCCAATGAACCGTGAGCAGGAAACCTCTGTGTCAGAGCGATATACGGGAGTTCTGGCGGAGAGGGAGGGATTCGAACCCTCGATACAGGTGTTAGCCCGTATAACGG
>Ga0224555_1000247_pt1 | contig 80713 bp, 80 predicted proteins | sample 714S23034metaG_FD_180687 | JGI IMG/M metagenome (GOLD analysis project Ga0224555, IMG submission 180687) | Peat soil microbial communities from Stordalen Mire, Sweden - 717 S2 30-34 | ecosystem: Environmental > Terrestrial > Soil > Wetlands > Peat | place: Sweden: Norrbotten County, Stordalen... | reverse complement strand
CCTGGTCCGGTGCGCCCGCTGTGGTGCGGAAGAACACATCCGAAGCCCTTGAGGGCTGCTTCGGCTCACCCGAGCCCGTTCAGCGCCGTAGCGGCGAGCGACCGATGTCTTTCGGTGGATCCGGGATCTACTTCTCGGTGATCCAGCGCAAGGTTCTCACGCCCAACGACTTCGCCGATCTTGGAGAAGTGGAGGAGCGACTGCTCGCTTTCGAGCGACGCTACGAGCAGAGCGCCGCACCCTTCGAGTGGAAGTTCACGCGCAGCGACCTGGCCTTGCTCATGAAGAAGCTCGCCGACAAGCCCGACTACCAGGCGGCCGCCTGAGGTCGCATCGATACGTGATCGAAATTACGGTCCAGAGCACTTAGTGATCGCCGGCCTTCCGGCCCGGTTCTGGGCTGTCGGGGCGTTCGACCGGATAACCTCAGCGCGATGGACGACTTGAGCTCCGCGGTCGTGGAGCTGTGGACGCGCCGCACTCAGCTTTCGCCCGCCGACACAGGCGCGCTCGAGGTGGTCGACGAGGCGATCGGCCTCCTCGACCGCGGCGAGGTCCGAGTTGCCGAGATCGATTCGAAGACCGACGAGGTGGTCGTTCACGAATGGCTGAGGCAGGCCATCTTGCTGCTATTCCTCCTCTCGGGGCTGCAGACCGTCGAGTACGGGCCATTCGAGTACACCGACAAGCTGCCGTTGAAGCACGGTCTGCAAGCCGCCGGGGTGCGGGTCGTTCCGGGTGCTTCCGCGCGGCGCGGCGCGTTCGTGGGGCGCGGCGCGGTGTTGATGCCGAGCTATGTGAACATCGGTGCGCACGTGGGGGCCGCAACGATGGTCGACACGTGGGCCACCGTCGGGTCGTGCGCGCAGATCGGCGAGCGGGTTCACCTCTCAGGGGGCGTCGGGATCGGCGGAGTCCTCGAGCCCCCCAACGTCCGTCCAGTCGTCATCGAGGACGATGTGCTCATTGGAAGCCGGTCGATGGTCACCCAGGGCGCGCGCGTCGGGCAGGGGGCTGTGCTGGGCGAGGGGACGATCCTCAACCCGTCGATCCCGGTGTTCGACTCATGGTCGGGTGATGAGCTCGGACGAGGCTATGTGCCGCCTTGGAGTGTCGCCGTTGGCGCGATGCGGCGCAGACAGTATCCTGCCGGCGAGTTCTTCCTGCCGTGCGTGCTGGTCGTGCGTCACCTCACGCCCGGCGAGCGCCACGACAAGGCCACGCTGAACGACATCCTCCGCGAGCACGGGGCGTCGGCGTGAGCTCCCCGGGTGCAGGCCTGCTTGAGCTGACGGCAGAGCTCGTCGACATCCCGTCGGTCAGCCATGACGAGGGCGGAGCCGCCGCCTTTGTGGCCGCGACGCTGAGCGGCGCCGACCACCTCGAGATCACCCGGATCGGTCACAACGTCGTCTCGCGTACCTCGCTCGGTCGCCCCCACCGACTCCTGATAGCAGGACACCTCGACACCGTGCCGCCGAACGGCAACGAGCATGCGGTCATCGACGGCGACCGGTGCTCGGGGCTGGGAGCCGCGGACATGAAGGGTGGGATCGCGGTGATGCTCGAGCTCGCCAGGCGTGTCGTCGAGCCCGCGGTCGACATGACCTACGTCTGGTACGCCTGTGAGGAGGTCGAGCAGCGTTACTCCGGCCTTATCGAAATCGCAGGGGTCAACCCGGATCTCCTCGCGGCCGACGCGGCGGTGTTCGCCGAGCCCACCTCTGCCCTCGTCGAGGCGGGCTGTCAAGGCGTGCTGCGTGTTGCCGTGCGCCTCGGTGGGCAAAGGGCGCACACGGCGAGGTCCTGGATGGGCGTTAACGCAATTCACCGGCTCGGTTTGCTGCTCGAGCTCGTCGACGGCTTCGTCGAGCGCAGACCGGTGCTCGACGGCTGTGAATATCGCGAGGCCCTGCAGGCGGTTCGGATCGATGGTGGCATTGCGAACAACGTCGTGCCGGATGAGGTGCGACTGGTCCTGAACCATCGTTACGCCCCTGATCGCACCAGGGACCAGGCCTTCGAGGCGCTTTGCGAGCTCTTGGCCCCGGCGATCGACGTGCGACTGGGAGACCAGGTCGATCTCGAGGACTTTTCGCCGGCGGCGGCACCCCACCTCGACCATCCACTGCTTGCCGCGCTGGTGGCTGCCAGCGGGAGCGCGCCGCGGGCGAAGCTCGGCTGGACCGACGTGAGCTTTCTCAGCGCCCGGGGTGTGCCTGCGGCAAACTTCGGTCCCGGCAGTCCGTTCCTCGCCCACACTGCCGGAGAGTGGGTCGGCCGGGACGAGCTCGAGCTTGCCCTGGCGAGCCTCGAGAAGCTGGTCTCCGGTCGGGCCTGAGCGCCAGTGCGGCACCTTTGTGCAGCGTCGCGGCTCTCAGGCGGTCGCCGAGGTCACAGGCGCCGCAGCACGGTGACGACCTTGCCGTAGATCACGACCTGATCGGCGGCCAGCTCCATCTCGGAGTAGGCGGGGTTCGCCGGCACGAGCACGACCTTCGCGCGCCGCTTGCGGAGGGTCTTGACGGTCGCCTCGTCTTCCCCGATGCCGGCGACGACGATGTCGCCCGATTCCGCGTCAGGCTGGCGGCGCACCACTACGAAGTCGCCGTCGAAGATGCCGGCGCCGATCATCGAGTCGCCGCGAACCTTCAACATGAAGAGGTCGCCGGAGCCGGTGAAGTCCCGCGGTATAGGTAGAAGCTCCTCGACTGATTCCTCCGCCAGCACTCCGGTGCCTGCTGCGACATGTCCGATCAGTGGGACGTGAGCCACCGGGCGCACGCGGATCGCGGCACCGGAGGACGGCTCCCAGCTCACGATGATCGCCCTCGGCTTGGTCGGGTCCCGCTGGAGGTAGCCCTCGCGCTCGAGCACCTGCAGATGAGCGTGGACCGTGGACGGCGACGTCAGGCCCACCGCCTCGCCGATCTCGCGTACCGAAGGGGGATAGCCCCGCTCGCGGATCTGCTCCGCGATGAACTCGAGGATCCTGCGCCGCTTTCCCGCCAGGGTCGCCTCGGACATTCGTGCTCCTCCCGTTCAGACCGCCGTTGCGGTTTCCACGGTATAAGGCTAAGCCGTGCTGGGGCCCAATGCAAACACCCGTTCGTGAAACAGGCGTTCGCTCGAGAGTTGACAACGAACACGCGTTCGTGATCTGATAGCAGTGCCGAACATACGTGCGAGGTCAGGAGTCGCCCGAGGCGACAGGGCCGACCGGATCCCGGTCGGTTCCTCGTGAGGATCGAGGAGGGGCAGTGGGAGCACTGGCAGACACGGACCGGGGAGCCCCAAGATGGCTCGCCGGGACCGAGCCGGGTCGGCTCAAGCCGACACCGGCACGCCAGAGACGACCGACCGCGCGGCGCCAGACGAACTGGAACGTGCTCGCGCAGGAGCTCGTTGCGTTTCCCCCGGTTGCCGAGCTGTCCGTGGGCCACCCGGGACAGCGCGCTTCGCGGCACACCGAGCCGGCCAAGGCCACTCGCGCCTTCCCCAAAGTCCCAGCCCCATCTCCGCTCACGGGCCGCACTGCCGCGGCCGTCCAAGGCGAACCGGCTTCGAGGCGAACCGCCGCTCACGCCTCGCCCGCGACGCCGTCAGCGGCCCGTGTGGCGGACCGTGCGAGCTCCGCGAGATCCCGGCAAGTTGCCTCCCGGTCGCGAGGGTTGCCGCGCCTCCTCCCCGGCGCCGCCACCCTCGCGGTCTTGGTGGGCGTCTGGTTCGGCGCCGGGGCACTGTCGGGCATGAACCGCGCCGCGCTGACGGTGCCGGCTGCGGCCGTGAAGATCTCCGGGGGTTACCTGTACATCGCTCGTCCTGGCGACACGTTGTGGTCGATCGCCTCCAAGCTCCAGCCCGGCGGAGACCCGAGGCCGCTTGTTGCCGAATTCGAGCAGCAGTTGCACGGTGCCGGGCTGGTCGCGGGTGACCGGCTCAAGCTGCCCTGAACCTGAACCCGAGCCGGAATGGGCGGTGCACAACATGTCCTGCGCGGATCGCCGCACACCGTGGCCTGGAGGGCCTGGCCCGAGCGAAGGAGTCTCGAGGGAGGAGCGCGCCGCTGAGCGGTCGATCGGCGCTACGGTCAGTTTGTGCGCTGCCCGTGGTGTGGGGCGACCGAGGACCGGGTCGTCGACTCACGCGAGATGGAACAAGGTGAGGGGATCCGCCGGCGCCGCGAGTGCATTTCATGCACGCGTCGGTTCACGACCGTCGAGAGGGTGAGCCAGGCAGTGCTGTGGGTCGTCAAACGGTCGGCCCACCGTGAGCCCTTTGACCGGCGCAAGGTGATCGCCGGCGCCCGTGCAGCCTGCAAGAACCGGCCGGTCGAGCCGGAGCAGCTCGAGGCGCTGGCTGCGGCGGTCGAACAGACGGCCTGGTCGCTAGGGCCTGAAGTGCAAAGCGAGCAGGTCGGACTTGCCGTGCTCGAAAGCCTGAGACAGCTTGACGACGTGGCGGCGGTACGTTTTGCCAGTGTTTACAAGGGTTTTGAGCAGGTCGATGACTTCGCGCGCGAGCTGGGGCTCTTGAACAAGGAGGCGACGCCGGATGCCGGCCCGAGCGCGGGAGAGCCTCACCGCGCCGAGCGCGGACCGGCAGGCCGCGCGAAACCATGAGCGAGGCCTTGCTCGACGAGGTGCCGGCCAGAATACTCGCGATCTACGCCCATCCCGACGACCCGTTCATCTCCTGCGGAGGCACGCTCGCCCGCTGGACGGCCGCCGGGAGCACGGTCCATGTCGTCATCTGCACCGCGGGCGACAAGGGTGCGACCGATCCGGACACGGACCCTGAGGCTCTCACGGCGGCGCGGGTCGTCGAGGCGAAGCGTTCTGCCGAGGTTCTCGCGGTGAACGGCCTTCATCTTCTCGGCCATCTGGACGGTGAGCTCGAGAACGACAGCGTACTGCGGCGCGAGTTGGTGCAGATCATTCGGGACATGCGGCCGGAGGCGGTCATCAGCCCCGATCCGCTTGCGGTGTTCTTCGGCGAGCACCACTACAACCATCGGGACCATCGAGTCGTCGGGTGGGCGGCGCTTGATGCTGCAGCGCCGGCCGCGGCGTCGCCTCTGTACTTCAGGGGTGCAGGGGCAGCTCACCAGGTCGCGGCAGCATACCTGTCAGGATCTTTGAAACCTAATGTCTGGGTGGACGTGAGCTCGACCATCGACCGGAAGATCGAAGCGGTGTCCTGCCACATCTCACAGCTTGCCGATGCCGGCGATTGGATCGCCAGCGCGCTTCGCGATGGCGCCGAACAGGCCGGTCGAGAAGCCGGAGTGGGCTATGCGGAGCCGTTCCGGCGGATCTGGCTGGCGCCGTGACCGCAACACTCGACATTCTGCACGTCGACATGGACGCCTTCTTCGCGGCCGTCGAGGTCCTCGATGACCCGAAGCTCCTAGGGCTCCCGGTGATCGTCGGTGGGACCGGGTCGCGGGGGGTCGTGGCTTCGTGCTCCTACGAGGCAAGAGCCACGGGCGTCCGGTCCGCAATGTCGATGGTCGAGGCGCGGCACCGGTGTCCTCAGGCCACGGTGCTGCCGGGCAGGCATGGTCGCTACGGAGAAGTGAGCCGCCTGCTGCACCAGGTCTTCGAAGTGTTCACACCGCTCATCGAACCGATCGCCTTGGACGAGGCGTTCCTCGATGTATCGGGGGGCCATCGGTTGTTCGGCTCGAGCTTGGAGATCGCCGAAGCCATTCGTACACGCGTCATGGCGGACCTGAAGCTGTCCTGCTCGGTTGGGATTGCCCGCTGCAAGTTGCTGGCCAAGCTGGCTTCGAGAGCCGCCAAGCCGATCGCGTCCGCGAGCGGGACGGTTGCCGGGCCCGGCGTTGTCGTCGTTCTTCCCGAACACGAGCTGGAGTTCCTTCATCCTCGCCCGGTCTCCGACCTTTGGGGCGTGGGGCCCCGGACGGCCGAGCGCCTCGCCCGCTACGGGATCGCCACTGTTGGAGATCTCGCCAAGGTCGACCCGGCGCACCTCGCCCGGCTCGTCGGCCGCGCGGCAGGAGCGCAGCTCCACGAGCTGGCGTGGGCCCGGGACGACCGACCAGTCGTCCCGGGCCGACCGGTCAAGTCCGTGGGCCACGAGGAGACGTTCGCGATCGATGTGCACGATCCCGAGCAACTCCGTCTCGAGGTCGTCCGCATGGCCGACGCCGTGAACAGGAGGCTTCGCGCATCCGGCCTTCAGGGCCGGACGGTGACGGTGAAGCTGCGATACGGCGACTTCACCACGATCACGCGATCGCATTCGCTGCGCCGCCCGGTGGCCTCCTCGGCCGAGCTGGTGAAGACAGCCGAGGCGCTGTTGTCGGGCACCGAGGTCCATTCAGGTGTGCGCCTGCTGGGTGTCAGCGTCTCGTCGCTCGAAGCACGAGCGAACGGGGCCGGGGAACAGCTCGCGCTCTGGGACCTCGCAGAGCCTGCCGATGGCCAGGTGCATGCAGCCCCGGCTGCCCGCGCGGATCTCGACGCGGTCGTCGACGCGATCCGGGAGCGCTACGGCACTGTTTCGGTGGGCCCCGCCGCCCTGGTCGGCGGGTCCGGGCTGCGAGTCAAGCAGCTCGGTGACTCCCAGTGGGGGCCTTCGGAGTGATAAGTCGGCCAGCGGTTGGCAGTCACATCGCAGCGCGTGTGTTCGGCATGAAGCAGGCTGAAACTGCCAGCAGGCTCGTGCTCGCGCCGTTGTCGCGCCTTTGCCCGTGTGGGATGATTGAACCGGCGCAGCAAGAGTCGCTGTCCGAGAGGGGGTGACGATGCCGCTTTCCGAGGAAGAGCAGAGAATCCTCCACGAGATGGAGGAGAAGCTGTATGAGCATGATCGAGCCTTTGCCGATCGCGTCAGCACCAAGTCGCCACGTCACCCACACGGTCACGCCGGTCGGGGATGGGTCGTGGCCTTCATTGCCGGCTTCGTGCTCCTGCTCGTCGCCTTCGGCTCATCGGTGCTCCTCGGCAGTCTCGGGTTCCTGATCATGCTCATTGCCACATTGGCCTTCGTCCACCAGGTCAGACAGTCGGACTCGCCGGGTTTCGGCGCCCTCAGCGGCGCGTCGCGACGAGCGGGAGTGGGCGAGGAGTGGTCCGAAATGCGGCGCCGCCTGCGGTCCCGCTTCGGGAACCGCAGCTGACCTTCTTCTCCGGCTCTTGAGCGGTGCTCCCACGCCCGGCCGCCACCCCGGTGGTCACAGCGGAGGCGGAGGATCGTCTCATGGCTTGACCGGTGCCGGGCGTCACGCTGCCGCACCGAGTTGCGGTAGCCTCCGGCCTGATGTCTCGCCCGGGACTCCAAGAAGGCTGAGATGATCGGCCGCGCGCTCGTCCTGAACGCGTCCTTCGAACCGCTCTCGGTCGTCGCCTCGCGGCGGGCTCTCGTCCTGGTGCTGGCCGACAAGGCGGTGCTCGTTCACGGCACTGGCCACGATCTCCACTCCGCCAGGGCGAGGTTCCCCGAACCGTCCATCGTCCGGCTGGTCAACTATGTCCGGGTGCCACATCAGGCCCGCGTCGCGGTCACCCGCCGTTCGGTGTTCGTCCGTGATGGTCACCGTTGCCAGTACTGCGGCGCGCAGGCGGAGAACATCGATCACGTCGTTCCGAGGAGTCGGGGCGGGACGCACAGTTGGGACAACGTCGTGGCGTGTTGCCGGCGCTGCAACAGCCGCAAAGAGGACAGGCTGCCCGACGAGGCGGGCTTCCGGCTCACGAGGATGCCGCGAGCGCCTCGCTCCCGCCTGTGGTTGCTCGCCGCAAGTGGTGAGGTCCGTGACGAATGGGCTCCCTACGTCGAGCCCGTGCTCGGCCGCGCCGTCGGCCTCTGAGCACGCGAGTCGCTTCCGGCCGCCCTCGGGCCTGGCGCGTCCTGGAACGCCACGACAGGCCTGCGGTCCTCCACGGCAACCTGCCCGATCCGCTCGGCGCACGTCTTGCCTGCGTCTGCGTCTCTCTCGGTCAGGCCGTCGTCATAGGGAGCGCGCAACCAGCGTCCGACTTCGACGGTGAGAGGCTTGCTGCCGCTGGGATCGACCTTGTTCGCCGCCGGAGCGGAGGCGGCGCCGTTCTCGTCGCACCTGGGCGGCAGGTGTGGCTGGACGTTTTTGTGCCGAACGAGGACGTGTTGGCGGAATCAGACGTCGGGAAGTCCTTCCACTGGCTGGGCGACGTCTTTGCCGAGGCGATCGCGACGGTGCTCGGCACTTTCGCCGCGGACGCGCGCATCGAGGTGAATCGCGGGCCGGTACAGGCCACGCCCTGGTCCACATCCCTGTGTTACGCGGGACTTGGTGCTGGCGAGGTGACCGTCGCGGGCCGCAAGGTCGTCGGGATGTCGCAGCGGAGGGAGCGCTCGGGCGCGTGGATCCACTCGATGGCGCTCCTCAGCCATCGAACGGGGGACTTGGCCGATCTGTTGGCCGGCTCAGCCGAACGCCGTTCGGCCGCGCGTGCCGCGCTCGAGAATGCCGGGCTCCGCGACGCCGAACATCTCGTCGATCCTCTGACCGAGGCCCTCTTGGGCCGCCTGCCCTAGGACCCGACTCCTTCGCCGAGCCGGGCCTTGGTCGAGCTTCGACTGGTCGCGCTCCGGCGTCGAGCTCCGACGCGGCGCGACCCCGACGCGGCGCGACCCCGACGCGACGCGACCTCGGTCAGGTGAGAGCAAACGGAGATTGTTGACGAGTGGGGGTTGCGACCCATAGAGTGGCGTGAAGTGGGGGCCCGGGGAGGGCGTGCCCCGTGATAGTGGGAACGAAGGCAGCTGTGACGCCAAGCTTCAAGTTCGTCGGGAACTTCCCCCGCTCGCTCGATGCCAAGGGTCGGGTGATCCTGCCGTCGCGCATGCGTGCCCACTTTCAAGAGCACGGGTACCTGACACCGGGCGCGGACGGTTGCCTGGCGCTGTGGCCTGAGGAGGAGTTCGAGCTCGAGGCCGAGCGGCAGCATGAAAAGGATGCCCGGGGCGCCGAGGCGCGCAACGACTTGCGCGACTGGGCAGCGCTGGTGACCAGGGTCGAGTTCGATCGGCAGAACCGGATGCCCGTACCGTCCGAGCTCCGCGCCCTGGCCAAGCTGGAACAGGAAGTCCTGTTCGTCGGGGTGCTGGACCGGGTCGAGCTCTGGTCGCCCGCAAGGTGGTCGGCACGCCGTGCAGAGCCGGTAGGTGCGCCTGTCGCCGGGAAGGTCGGGCCGTGAGCCATGGCCGGCTTGTCGCAGTGGCACGGGCCCGGCGCCGTCGATCCTCAACCTGTCGCTCCTGGGTTGCCCGCAGCCCCTCGGCCGAAGTGCCGGATGGCATTCCAACCCTCTCCGCCCTGTCTCATCCCCACTTCGAGGCAAGCCCTTTCCTCGATCTGGTCGGGGGGTTGCGGATGACCCAGGAGTTCAACCACACGCCGGTCATGGTCCGGGAGGTCGTGTCGATGCTCGAGCCCGTTCCCGCGGGCGTGCTGGTGGACGCGACCGTCGGTGGGGGTGGTCATGCGGCGGCACTGCTGACCGGTTTGCCGGAACACGACCTGATCGGGCTCGACGCGGACGCCGACGCCGTGGCCGAGTCCGTGGCGTGCCTGAGCAGGTTCGGCGCTCGGGCACGGGTGGTCAAAGCCCGCTTCGACGAATTGGCCGTCGTCGTGCACACCTGGGCACCAGGGCGACCCGTCGCGGGCGTCCTGTTCGATCTCGGCGTGAGCTCACCGCAATTGGACCGGCCCGAGCGAGGCTTCTCCTACCGCTTCGACGGTCCCTTGGACATGCGGATGGACCGATGCCGCGGAGCCACCGCTGCCGACCTGGTGAACAGACTCAGCGTCGAAGAGCTGACGAGGCTGTTCGTCGACAACGGCGAAGGCCGTTTCGCCCGCCGCCTCGCCGAGGGCATCGTCGTCCACCGGCCGATCGGGACGACCTCCAGACTTGTCGAGGTCATCGACCGCGCTCTTCCCGGTGTCGCCCGAAAGCGGGTGGGCCACCCGGCCAAGCGGGTGTTCCAGGCGTTGCGCATCGAGGTCAACAATGAGCTCGACGTGCTGGCTGCGGGGCTCGAGAGCGCGCTCGAGCTGTTGACGCCCGGGGGCCGTTGCGTCGTGTTGTCGTACCACTCGGGAGAGGACCGGCTCGTGAAGCAATGCTTCATGCGTGCCGCGAGCGGCGGCTGTGTCTGCCCTCCGGGCCTTCCGTGCGTCTGTGGCGCGGTGGGCACCGTCCGTGTCCTCACGCGCGGCGCCCGACTCCCGAGCGCCGCCGAGACGGCTCGAAACCCGCGTGCGGCAAGTGCCAGGCTGCGGGCCGCGGAGCGCCTCCCGGGCGGAGCGGGCTGATGGCTAGCGCCGCGCGTGCGGTCTCGACAGCTGCCCGGGGGCTACCTGCTCGCGAGCCGGCGTCGCGGCCCGATCACCCGGGCGCGGCCCGTCCCAGGCTCGACGTCGTCGACCGCCGCCTCGCCGCGTCGCGATCGAGCCGTCGCCGGGCGAACCTGCTGCGAGGTCTCGGTGTCCTGTTGGTCGTCGGCGCCCTCGTGGTGACCGCTGCCGCGCACACTTTGGTCGCATCCGATCAGGAACGAGTCGACACCTTGCAGGCCCAGCTCACCCAGACCCTTGCCGAGCAACAAGACCTGCAGCTCTCGCGTGCCGAGCTCGCGTCCCCCGTGCGAGTGCTGGACATCGCCGAGCGGCAGCTCGGCATGGTCTCACCGGGGTCGGTCTCATACCTGTCGCCGGTGGATCCTGGGCCTTCGGTGCTGCAGGCGGGAGCGGAAGCGGTCAGAGCCGGCTCGGGTGCAGCCGCCACGGCGCGAAGCGCCGGCCTCTCCAAGTCCGCCAAGTCCTCCAAGTCCGCCAGGAGCGATGACCTCGGCGCCAGGACGCCAAAGAGGTCCTCATACGCCGGGTCCCGATCGCCCACGATCACCTCGCCGGCCGGGTGAACGAATTGGCCCCGTCCGGCCGGAAAGCACCGGCCCGCCCGAGCAGGGTCGCTCGAGGCCCAGGTCCGCCAAGTCCGGTCCGGCTGCGGAGACGCCTTGTCGCCATGGTGGCAATCGCCGCGTTGGCGTTGTCCGGTCTGGCGGCCCGACTGGTCCAGATCCAGGGCGTCGACGCCGTCCACTATGCCTCCTACGGGGCGCGGGAGGTCTACCAGCGTGTGGCTCTGCCCGCGCTGCGCGGGGCGGTCTACGACCGTAGCGGGAACCTGATCGCGGCCTCGTCGCCACGCGTCGACGTCGTCGCGGACGACTATCTCGTGACCGGCCCGAAGGCCGGTCTCAACCGGCTGGCCTCGATACTCGGGCTCTCGGTGCCGGCGCTGCGGGCCAAGCTCAGCCAGCACAGCGGATACGTGCCCCTCGCATATCAGGTGAGTGGCACGGTCGAGCAGAGAGTCGCGGACCTCGACCTGCCCTATCTGAGCTTTGCTCCTGACGTCGCACGGACCGATCCGGACGGCAACTTGTTCTCTCCCATCCTCGGCATCGTCGGCTTCAGCGGCAAGGGCCTCTCCGGGCTCGAGTACCTCAAGAACTCGCTGCTTGCCGGATCTCCCGGCTCAGAGGTCGTGCCGACCGGTCCCAACGGTCAGGGCCTCCCCGGCACCCCCACAGACGTCGTCGCAGCGCGCCAGGGCACGAGCCTCGTGCTCAGTCTGGACGAGCCGCTCCAGTTCGAGGTCACGACGGATCTTTCCCGGCAGATCAAAGCCACTGACGCCACCGGTGGCGTGGCGATCGTCGAGGACAGGCGAACGGGCGGGATCCTCGCCATGGTCGATCTCGTCACCGAGCCGGATGGCGACGTGGTTCCCTCGACTCAGAACCTGGCGGTCACCTCGGTCTACCAACCGGGCTCGGTCATGAAGCTCGTGACGATCTCGGGTGCTCTCCAAGAGGGACTGATCGCTCCGAGCTCGGTCTTCACCGTGCCAGATGAGATCACCCTCGGCGGCTGGACCTTCGACGACGCCGACTACCACCCGACCGAGCAGCTCACTGCGACGAAGATACTCGCCGAGTCCTCGAACATCGGGACGATCGAGATCGCCCACCTCCTAGGCGCGGACCGCCTCTCGCACTTCCTGCGGGACCTCGGCTTCGGCGAGCCGACCGGTCTGCAGTGGCCAGGCGAGACCGTCGGCATCGTGCCGAGCCCGAGCGAGCCGGGCACGTGGTCCGCCTCCTCGATGGGAGCCGTCCCGATCGGCACCGGAGAGGCGGTGAGCCCGCTCCAGATCCTGGACGCGTACAACGCGGTCGCGAACGGTGGTGAGTTCATACCACCTCGCCTGGTCGAGGCGACCGTCTCTGCCAATGGTGTCGAGCACGTCCTCCCGGTCCAGCACGAAAGGCGCGTGCTCTCACCCGAGACGGTCAGCGAGCTGTTGCCGATGCTCGAACAGGTGACAGAGGACGGGACCGCCACCGCGGCCCGCATCCCGGGCTACGTGGTGGCCGGCAAGACCGGGACGGCGCAGATCCCGAGCACGACCGGGCTCGGCTACCAGTCCGACGCCTGGAGCGCCACCTTCGTGGGATTCGCGCCAGCGGGCAATCCGGCTCTGACGACCTTGATCATGCTCAGCCACACCGACCTCATCTACGGAGGCCTGGCATCTGCGCCGGTCTTCTCCGCGATCATGCGCTACGCGCTGCGCCACTTCGACATCGCTCCCACGGGCGGCCAAGGGCTCTCCTCAGGCTCGTCGGCACTCGACGGCCCGTGAGCGGCTCTGCAGCCGTGCGTCCCGGCCCGGAGGTCTCCCTCGAGGAGGTCGTCGCGCGGCTGATGCCGGGAACGATCATCGGCGATGTGTCCGGCATCGTCGTCACTTCGGTGACCTACGACCACCGCAGCGTCGGTCCGGGTGCGTTGCACTGCTGCCTGCCCGGAGACCGCGTTGACGGGCATGACTTCGCTCCGGCGGCGAGCCGCGCGGGCGCGGTGGCGTTCGTGTGCGAGCACCCGCTCCAAGGCGAGGCCGCGGGAGCCGTCCAGCTGGTGGTCGGCGCAGCCGGCGCGCGCCCCGCGATGGCGCTTGCCGCGTGTGCCCTCTGGAACGACCCGGCGTCATCGCTGCGAACTGTCGGGGTGACCGGCACCAACGGCAAGACGACGACTACCTACTTCCTTCGCTCGGTGTTCGAGGAGCACGGCTGGCCGGCGTCTGTGATCGGCACGCTCGGGGGACCCCGCACAACTCCGGAGGCACCCGAGCTTCAGCGTGCGCTGGCGCACGCAAGGGACTCGAACCGGTCTGCCGTGGCGCTCGAAGTCAGCTCCCACGCGCTCGCGCAGCACCGGCTCGACGGCTACTGCCATGACGTAGCGGTGTTCACGAACCTGAGCCAGGACCACCTCGACTACCACGGGAGCATGGAGTCCTACTTCGCGGCCAAAGCCCGGCTCTTCACACCGGAGCACGCGAGCCGGGCCGTGGTGAATGCAGACGACCCGTACGGCCGGCGGCTGCTCGAGACCGCTCGCATCCCGGTACGCGTCTTCTCGCTTGCACAGGCCGAGGAGCTCCAGGTCGGCCTGGAGGAGAGCCACTTCCGTCTCGACGGGGCGCCGGTCCGGGTCCGGCCGGGCGGCGAGATCAACGTCCGCAACGCGCTCGCTGCTGCGGGCGCCGCCCGGGCACTCGGCGTGCCCGAGGCCACGATCGCCGCCGGCCTCTCGGTCGCGGAGGGCCCTTCCGGCCGGCTGGAGGTCGTGCCCAACGGCCTCGGCGCCACGGTCGTGGTGGACTACGCCCACACCCCTGCCGGGCTCGCGGAGGTCCTCCACGTGGCGCGTGTCGAGGCCGAGTCTCGTGGTGGAACGGTGATCGTGGTCTTCGGCTGTGGCGGAGACCGAGACCGGGCCAAGCGCCCCCTCATGGGCTCGATCGCCACCCGCCTCGCAGATGTCGCGGTGCTCACGTCCGACAATCCCCGGAGCGAGGACCCGGTCGCGATCATCGACGAGGTGCGGGCGGGGTGCGACGGAAGTGCTCGACTGGTCATCGAGCCGGACCGGCGACGCGCGATCGCGGCCGGGATCAGGTCGGCAGGAGCAGGTGATGTCGTCATCGTCGCCGGGAGGGGTCACGAGTCGGTCCAGCAGACAGGGGACCAGTCGATCGAGTTCAACGACCGTGCCGTCATCGTCGAGGAGCTCGCAGGTCTGAGCGCGGAGGGAGCGGACGCATGATCCCTCTGCTGTCAGCGGGCGCAGTGTCGATCCTGGTGGCCGGCTTCGGGACGCCGATACTGCTGCGCTGGCTCGTCCGCTGGCGGATCGGCCAGCAGATCCGCGTCGACGGGCCGGCCCACCACACATTGAAGGCCGGCACCCCGACGATGGGCGGCATCGCCATCCTTGTCGCGGTGGTGGCCGGCTACTTCCTGGGCCACGTCGGCACCTCCGCTCCGTTCACCCGGCCGGCATTGCTCGTGCTGGGCACAATCGTCGTCGCGGGCGCCGTCGGCGCCACCGACGACTGGATCAAGGTGAGCAGGCGTCGCTCGCTCGGGCTCAACAAACGCTGGAAGACCATGGGGCTCGTCCTGGTCGCCGTCCTGTTCTGCGTCGCGGAGGTCCACTGGGGCGGGGTCCACACCACGCTCTCGTTCACCCGCTACGACCTTCCGGGAGTCGAGCTCGGCGCGGTCGTCTGGGTGATCTGGGGCACCTTGATCATCTTCGGGACGGCCAACTCGGTGAACCTGACCGATGGCCTCGACGGGCTCGCGGCAGGCTCCGCGGCCTTCGTGTGCGAGTTCCTCGCCCTGGTCGGCTTCGTGCAGTACCGGCACCCGGGCATCTACGCGGTGCACAGCGCGCTCGACCTCGCCCTGGTTGCGATGTCGATGGGCGGTGCGTGTGTCGGCTTTCTGTGGTGGAACGCCGCGCCGGCCCGGATCATCATGGGTGACACGGGCTCGCTGGCCATAGGGACCGGCCTCGCCTGTCTCGCGCTCTCGATGAACGTGCAGCTGCTCCTGCCGATCATCGGCGGCCTGTTCGTCATCGTGACGATGTCGGTGGTGATCCAGGTGATCAGCTTCAGGGTCTTTAACCGGCGTGTGTTCCTCATGGCACCGTTGCACCACCACTTCGAGCTGAAGGGGTGGCCGGAGACGACCGTCACGGTCCGCTTCTGGATCTTCTCGGGTCTCTGCGTGGCTCTCGGTGTGGGCCTGTTCTACGCGGACTTCCTCTCGACGGGGTCGCTCAAGTGACCCGGCCGGCTGAGGCTCGTGCCGCAACCGCGCCCAGTCGCACCGGCGCTGGTGGGCGCAGGCTCGAGGCAGGCGAGAAGCGCGGTGACATGAAGCTGGTCAAAGGTGGCGCCCGCCCGGCGCGTGCGCGAAGAACCGTCCATCTCGGCCTCGAGGCAAAAGTGCTGCTCGCCTCGGTGACCGGTCTCTGCCTCCTCGGTCTTCCGATCGTATTGTCCGCCTCGGCCCCGGGAGCGATCCTGGCGGGGGGCTCACCGTGGTCGTACGTGGTCCGCCAGTCCATCTACATGGCTATCGGCGTGACCGCCGCTGTGGTCGTGAGTCGCGTGCCTGTCGGCATCGTGAGGAAACTTCGCTTTGTGCTTCCTCTGCTCGCGTTCGCGCTCCTGGTCGTCGTGTTCGTACCCGGGATCGGCCACCTCGCCGGGGGCTCGAGCCGGTGGATCGGGATCGGCCCGATCCAGCTCCAGCCCTCCGAGCTGATGAAGCTGGCCATGGTCGTCTTCGCTGCCGACCTGCTCGCGCGTCGCGCCAAGCGCCGGGACCAGTGGAACGCCATGGTTCGGCCGCTGTTGGTGTTCATGGCCGTGGCAGCCGTTCTCATCGTCAAGCAGCCGGACCTCGGCACGGCCGTCGTGCTCTGCTGCATCACCTTCTCGGTGCTCTTTGCAGCCGGCGTCCGGCTCCCGGTCCTGGCGGCGTCGGGAGCCTCGGTCTGTGCGATGGGCGCCGTGCTGGCGTTCTCGGCCACTTACCGGCGCGACCGCCTGCTGTCGTTCGTCAACCCGTTCGCCCATGCTTCGACCAGCGGCTACCAGGTTGTGCAGTCGCTTGCCACGCTCGGGCTCGGCGGTGTCACGGGAAGCGGCGTCGGGGGCTCGGTCACGCCCTGGGGGTTCCTACCGAATGCGCACACCGACTTCGTCTTCGCTGTCATTGCCGGCAACCTCGGTCTCGTGGGAGCCCTCATCGTCCTCGCGGGCTTCGCCGGCTTCGGCTGGGCCGGCTTCCGGATCGCCGCGCGCGAGCGGGACCCGTTCGCACGTTTCGTCGCGATCGGGGTCACCTGTTGGGTGCTGGCGCAGGCGGTGATCAACATCGGCGGCGTCGTCGACGCGCTGCCGGTGACAGGCATTCCCCTCCCGTTCATCTCCTACGGTGGCTCCTCCCTGGTTCTCGTCCTGATCGCAGTCGGGCTGCTGTTCGGGATCGCGCGGCGCCAGCCGGCAGCAGTGCCGCGACGATCGGCACCTGGAGCGAGGCTCCTGCCGGTTGCGGTATCCACGTACCCGGACCGGACCGGGCCGCCTTCGCGGCGCCGGTCGCGGGCAGAGCCTGCGTAAGTATGGGTGCGTGACGATGCTGTCCCGGCATGGCACGCCACGCGCTTTCGCGCTCGTCACCGGTGGCGGAACTGCCGGACACGTGCAGCCCGCGCTGGCGATCGGCGAGGCGCTTGTGGCGCGTGGCCACGAGCTGGCCACGATCCTGTACGTCGGCTCGCGGCGCGGCATGGAAGGCCGGCTTGTGCCCGAGGCGGGCTTCGAAGTGGCTCTTCTGCCCGGCAGAGGCATCCAACGGCGCCTCACACCCGAGAACATCGGCGCTGTGGTGGGGCTGTTGGTTGCGTGCGCGCTCGCGTTGGTGATCGTCGTGCGACGACGGCCGCGCGTCGTGGTCACCGTCGGGGGTTACGCGGGCCTTCCCTGTGCCGTCGCTGCGATCGTGTTGCGGGTGCCACTTGTCGTCGTGAGCTGCGACGCCGTTGCCGGCGCCTCGAATCGGCTGGTTGCGCGGTTCGCCCGCAAGTGTGCGGTCGCGTTCGAGGGGACCTCACTCCCGAATCAAGTCGTGACCGGGGCACCCCTGCGCAGCGCGGTCCTCATCACGGACCGCACCCGGCAAGGGCGCGAAACTGCCCGTGCTGTCCTCGGGGTGCCCGCCGGACGTTTCCTCCTCGCCGTCGAGGGCGGTTCACTGGGCGCTCGCCGCCTCAACGACGCAGCACTCGGGCTCGCGAGGGTCTGGGCGTCGCGCGACGATGTCACGATCTACCACGTGACCGGCGAGCGGAACTTTGCGGGCATCGAGCGCGAGGCCGTTGAGCTGGGCCTCGGCCCGCAGGCCTCGCCGGAGACAGGTCTTGACTATCGCCTCGTCGGCTATGAGCGGCAGATGCCGGCCCTGCTTGCTGCCTGCGACTTCGCTGTCTGCAGGGCAGGGGCCTCGACCGTGGCCGAGCTGGCGGCGATCGGGACGCCCAGCGCTCTGGTCCCGTTGCCCGGCGCGCCGAACGACCACCAGACACGCAACGCCGAGGCGCTCACCCGGGTCGGAGCGGCCACGTTGCTCCCCGACGCCGACTGCTCAGCAGAGCGGTTGGGGGAGATCGTCGAGTCGCTGCTCTGTGATCCGCAACGCCTTGCGGCCATGGGCTCAGCTGCCGCCGCGGCTGGTCATCGGGACGCTTCGGAGAAAGTGGCCGCGCTTGTCGAGTCGGCGACGGAGGTGTCGGCGTGAGCACGTCTGGCGGACTGGAGATCGACCTCAGCGTGCCCCTTCGTATTCATGTTGTCGGGGCAGGCGGCGCAGGCATGAGCGCGATCGCAGCGGTGCTCGCAGCAATGGGCCACCACACGACCGGCAGCGACATCAAGGCTTCGCGCTCGCTGGAGCGCCTGCGCGCTCGCGGCGTCGAGGTCCGGATCGGCCATCGGCCGGAGAATGTCGTCGGGGCCGACGCGCTGACGTACTCGACGGCGGTGTCCGAGCGCAACGTCGAGATCGCACAAGCCCGGCGCCTCGGGATCCCGGTGCTGTCACGTGCTGCGATGCTGGAGGCGATCGTGGCGCTGCGCAGGACGGTCGCGATCGCGGGCACCCACGGCAAGACCACGACATCGTCGATGCTCGCCCTGGTGCTCGTCGAAGCCGGCTTGCACCCGAGCTTCATCATCGGCGGCGAGGTGAACGAGATCGGGACGAACGCGGCCTGGGACGTGGGCGAGCTTCTCGTCGTCGAAGCCGACGAGAGCGACGGGACATTCCTGCACATGGCGCCGGAGCTGGGAATCGTGACCAGCGTGGAACCCGACCACCTCGAGCACTACGGTTCCTTCGAGGAGCTGAAAGCGGCGTTCAGGGTCTTCTTCGGGCAGGTTGGCTCGGCGATCGTCTGTGCCGACGACCCGGTAGCGGCGAGCCTGGCACCGGCGTCGGCGGTCACCTACGGCTGCTCGGCGGGCGCAAAGGTGCGGATAGTGGGAGTCGAGTCCGGGCGCAACCACCTCCGTTTCGAGCTTCTCGGTTCCGGCGAGAGCATCGGCCTCTTCGAGTTGCCCGTGCCCGGTGTCCACAACGCGCGCAACGCGGCCGCCGCCGTGGCGGCTGCTCTCGAGCTCGGGGTCGACCCGGAACATGCCCGGCGGGCGCTCGCCCGCTTTGCCGGTGTCGCACGGCGCTTTGAGTTCCGAGGCGACATCGGCGGTGTCACCTTCGTCGACGACTACGCCCATCTGCCCGGCGAGGTGCGCGCCGCGCTGGACGCTGCCCGGGGTGGCGGCTTCGGGCGGATCGTATGCGTCTTCCAGCCTCATCGCTACTCGCGGGTCGCGATGTTGGCGCCTGAGTTCGCGGACGCCTTCGAGGGCGCGGACCTCGTCGTTGTGACGGAGGTCTACGCAGCGGGCGAGCTGCCGCGCCCGGGCGTGTCGGGCAGGCTTGTGCTGGATGCAATAGTCCGGGCTCACCCTCGAGCTCGGGCGGTGTACGTGCCCAGACGCGATGAGGTTGTCGCCTACCTGCGCGCGAACCTGCGCCCGGGCGATCTCTGCCTCACGCTCGCGGCGGGCGATCTGACGAATCTCGCCGCCGAGCTCGGCGAGAGCCGTCGCCAATGAGCGAGGTCTCCCGCGACCAGGCCTGGTCCGCGATCGCAAGCGCCGCCGAGCTGCTCGGCCCGCTGGCTGAACGCGACCGCCCGATCGGCGAGCTGACCACCTACCGTGTCGGCGGCCCGGCAGCGCTGTTCTCCGAACCGGCCACCGTCGCGGACCTCGAGCGTCTGGCCGCGGCCGTCAGCGCGACCGGGATCGCGGTCCTGGTGCTCGGGAAGGGGTCGAACGTACTCGTCGCCGATGGCGGCTTCGCCGGCTTGTGTGTGCGGCTCACCGACGGCTTCGCCAGGATCGAGCTCGAGGCCGATGTCGTCAGGGCGGGCGGCGCGGCCGCCTATCCGGTTCTGGCGCGACGAACCGCCGCCGCCGGTCTCACGGGATTGGAGTGGGCGGTCGGGATACCGGGATCGGTCGGAGGCGCGGTCAGGATGAACGCAGGCGGGCATGGCGCACAGACCTCGGACCGCCTGGTCGCGTGCCGGATCGTCAGCCTTCAGGGAGGAGCCGAGCGGCTTGTCGCGGCAAGTGCGCTGGATCTCTCCTACCGGCACTCGTCGATCGGCCCCTACGACGTCGTCACCGAGGCGTCGTACCACCTCGAGCACGGTGACGCCGCCTTGTCAACCGCCCGGATCGACGAGATCGTGCGCTGGCGGCGGGAACACCAGCCCGGAGGCCAGAACGCAGGCTCGGTGTTCACCAACCCGCCGGGTGACGCGGCCGGACGCCTGGTCGAGGAGGCCGGACTGAAGGGCTTTCGTATCGGTTCTGCCGCGGTGTCCGACCGGCACGCCAACTTCATCCAAGCCGATCCCGGCGGATCGGCCGACGACGTGAGACGGGTCATCGACGAGGTGCGCGCGCTTGTTGCAGGGCGACTGGGAGTCGAACTGAGGACCGAGCTGCGTCTCGTCGGATTCGAGGAGGGGTCATGACCGATCCGAGGATTCATGCCAGGCGGGTGCTGGTGGAGCGCCAGCGCGGCCACCGCCGTCTCAGCGTCTTGCTCGGGGTGCTCCTCGCCGCGGGCCTCTCGGCCGGCGCGGTGACCCTCTTGCACTCGTCGATGTTCAGTGCACGGACAGTCGTGATCGCCGGAGCTGTCCACACCACCAGAGGCGAGATCCTGGGCGTCACCGGTCTCGACCGGGCGCCTCCTCTCATCGACGTCAACACCGCGGCCATGGTGCGCCGCGTGGAACAGCTCCCATGGGTGGCCACGGCGTGGGTGCACCTCGACTGGCCGTCGACGGTCGCAGTCGCCGTCGTCGAACGGATACCGGTCGCGACGGCTGTTCTCCCGACGGGAGGCTATGCACTCCTCGACTCGACCGGCCGCGTCCTGAAAGACCAAGTGTCGCGGCCTTTGACACTTCCCCTCGTCGCCGCGCCAGGAGTCTCCGGGTTGCCGGGCAGCTCGCTCGGAGCTTCGGCTCGACCGTTGCTCGCCGCCGCCGCCGAGCTTCCCGTGTCGCTCTTGCCCCGGTTGCAGGAGATCGTCGCTTCGGGCGCCGACGGTGTCGTCCTGCACCTCGATGGCGGTTTGAAGGCGATCGTGGGCGACGACGAGGCGCTCGCCCAGAAGTTCGTTTCTCTCGCGACGGTGCTCCGCCGGGTCGATCTGACCGGTATCGGCGGGATCGACCTGCGGGTCGCAGCCGCCCCGGTCTTGACCCCCCTGGTCAGCCCCTCTAACGTTCATGGTAAGGGTGATGGCTGAGATTGCCCGCGACGAGACCGGTGCTGAAGGGGTGGTCGAGGTCGCCGGGGTAGTGTGCGACGCTGACCAGCGGTAACCGCGAGTCGGCGGAGCTGCTCTCCGGTTGGAAAGGCGAAGAGCAAGTGGTCGTGACCGCTCGAAGCCACTCCGAAGCCAACCAGGATCGCCTAACTGCCACTCGGGGATCACCCAACTGGTACTCAGGAGAGGATGGAGCGCGGATGAGCACGCCAGGCCAGAGCTTCATCGCCGTGATCAAGGTCGTTGGCGTCGGAGGCGCCGGGGTCAACGCCGTCAACCGCATGATCGACGCCGGCCTGCAAGGGGTCGAGTTCGTGGCGGTCAACACCGATGCGCAGGCCCTCTTGATGAGCGAAGCCGACATCAAGCTCGACATCGGGCGCAGCTTGACGCGCGGACTAGGCGCCGGCAGCGACCCGGAGATCGGGCGTCTGGCGGCCGAGGAGCACCTCGAGGAGATCGAGGAAGTCCTGAAGGGCGCCGACATGGTCTTCATCACAGCCGGCAAGGGCGGAGGCACGGGCACCGGTGCGGCCCCGGTGATCGCGGAATGCGCCAAGGGGCTCGGCGCGCTCACCATCGGTGTCGTGACCCGGCCGTTCGCCTTCGAAGGCAGGCGCCGTTCGAGCCAGGCCGATGAGGGCATCCAACGTCTGCGCGAGAAGGTGGACACCCTCATCGTCATCCCGAACGAGCGCCTACTGTCGATCTCGAACGAGCGCACGTCGATGGTCGAGGCGTTCTCGATGGCCGACGAGGTGTTGCTCCACGGGGTCTCGGGCATCACCGACCTCATCAATGTGCCCGGCATCATCAACACCGACTTCGCCGACGTGAGAATGGTGATGAGCAACGCGGGCTCCGCGATCATGGGAATCGGCACCGGCTCTGGTGAGGGGCGCGCGGTCAACGCAGCCCGTCACGCCATCACGAGCCCCCTCTTGGAGGCGTCGATCGAGGGCGCCCGAGGGATCCTGCTCAATATCGCCGGGGGCAGTGATCTCACCTTGTTCGAGGTGAATGAAGCCGCCGCGATCATCCATGACGTGGCTCATCCCGACGCCAACATCATCTTCGGCAACGTCATCGACGACGCGTTGGGCGACACGGTGAGGGTGACGGTCATCGCTGCCGGTTTCGACCGCTTCGACGCGGCGGAGGAGCCACGCAAGCCTTCTGTGAGCACCTCACGGACGACCCCAGACCTGCCGTCTCCACGGCCTTCCTCGCGTCCGCAAGGCGGCGCCCCGGGCGAAAGGGACCTGACCGGCCCAGTCCTGGACCGCGGTGCCCAGCGCGGACGCGATGTCTTCGACGTTGGCGACGACGATCTCGACCTCGACGACGACTTCGACGTCCCGTCCTTTCTCCGCTAGGCGGATCGCGATCGCGGGCACGCCTGCGATCGTCGTGCTGAGCGGCGCCTTCGACGGTGACGTGGGCCCGGGCTCGGGCTCTCCGGTCAAAGTGCTCGAGGCACGGCGCCAGTCCCTCGCGTCCGGCCGCTGGCGCTGGTTGAAACAGGCGCACGGTGCAGGGGTGGTGGTCCTGAGCCCGGAGGAGCCCTGCTGCGGGTTGGAGGGTGACGCGCTGGTGACCACGCTGCCCGGCGCCCCCGTGGCGGTCTTCTCCGGCGATTGTGCCCTCGTTGGCCTCGCGAGTCCCCAGGGCGTAGTCGCAGCGGCGCACGTGGGCTGGCGCGGCTTGCTGGCGGGCGTGCTCGAGCGAACAGCTACGGCGATGTGCTCCGAGGGAGCGACAGACCTCGTGGCGGTTGTCGGAGCCTGCATCGGGCCTGAGTGTTACGAGTTCAGCGAGAACGACCTCGGCCCGCTCGAGGCGCGCTACGGACCCTCTGTCCGCTCCAAGACCCCGGCAGGCCGCCCGGCGCTCGACTTGCGTGCCGGAGTGCACAGGGCGCTCGAGGCGCGTTCGGTCTCGATCTCAACCGATCATGCGCAGTGCACGGCGTGTGATCCGGGCTGGTTCTCGTGGCGCGCCCGGAACGACATGGGACGGCATGCGCTTGTCATCACGGGGGCCCGGTGAGTCCCGGTCCCGAGCTCGGGAGCGTCGATGGCGCGCTCGTCCAGAAGATCGCCGCACGGACAGCTGCGGCGCGCGACCGGATCGCGCACGCCGGAGGCGATCCGGGACTGGTCAGGATCGTGGCCGTGACGAAGGGCTTCGGGCCTGAGGAGGTCGCTGCCGCGTTCGCAGCAGGCCTGACCGACTTCGGCGAGAACTATGCGGACGAGCTGGTCTCCAAGTGGGGGACGGTCGGCCACGCGGCGACCTGGCACTTTCTTGGCACTGTGCAGCGCAACAAAGTTGGCCGTCTTGCCCGGTTCGTGGACTGCTGGCAGGCAGTGGCGAGAGTTGTCGAAGGTGAGGCGATCCAGCGGCACCGAGCCGAGGTGTCGCGGGGCACAGCCGGCCTCGTCCTCGAGCCCGCGTCGCTGCTGGTGGAGGTCGACATGACCGGTCTGGCGGGCCGGGGCGGCTGCGCGCCTGGAAAGGTGACCGGCGTGGTCGCGGGCCTGCGGGAACTCGGCTGCCGCGTCGACGGCCTGATGACGGTGGCGCCTCCCGGCGACGCAAGCATGGCGACGGAGGCGTTCGACCGGCTGGCTCGCCTGGGCGAGGATCTCGGTCTTCGCGAGCTCTCGATGGGCATGTCGGCTGATCTCGAGCAGGCCGTCGCCGCTGGCGCGACGATGGTTCGCCTCGGGACTGCCCTGTTCGGTCCTCGCCCGCAACGTCGCAGGCTGTAACAATAGGGTTCTCGGAGGAGGGCTGGCGATGGCTTCGTTTGTGCAAAGAGCGCTGATGTACCTCGGCTTGAAAGACATCGATGACGAGGAGGACTACGACGGCGACGACGAGGAGGTCCCGGAGGCTGCCGCGAGCCGGGTGCGGCAGAGCTCCTATCCCGAACCTGCGCCGCCGCGGACAACGGTCGCCACGGTGCGGCCGATCGCGCGCGACGACGGGCGCGAGCCACAGACTATGGTGCCTCGCGGTGCTGTCGTGCGTCCGTTCGTGACACAACGCCATTCCAAGCCCCAGGTCGTGGCCCCGGCCCGCTTCTCGGACGCACAGGAGATCGGCGACATGGTCAAAGCGAGCTCGCCGGTGATCGTCAATCTGCAGGCGAGCGAGAGGGATCTGGCCCGGCGCATGATCGACTTCTGCTCGGGTCTGACCTATGCAGTCGGGGGCTCGATGGAGAAGGTCGCCGAATCGGTGTTCCTGCTCACACCGTCAAACGTCGAGGTCTCCCCCGAAGAGCGCCAGCGCCTTCAGGAGAACGGACTGTTCCGGTCCTGAACCTAACGGCACTCACCCGAGACCGTGGGCCAGATCGACAGGGGCGCTGAGCCTTGACCTTCGTCGTCGATATCCTCAACCTCCTCCTGTTCGTGATCCTGGTACGCGTGGTTCTCTCCTATGTCCCGCCTTCGCCGGGATCGGCACTGGTGCCGATCACCCGGTTCTTCGAAGCGATCACCGAGCCGGTCCTGCGGCCGGTGCGCCGTGTCGTGCCGCCGATGCGGGTGGGCGGCACCACGGTGGATCTCTCACCGATCATCGTGTGGATTCTCATCCTGATCGTCAGTCGGCTGCTATAGCTCGCAAGACGAGCAGCATCCACCATCTTGCAGGGGGCGGCCGATACCATCCGAGCATGGATCTGTCCGCCAAAGTCCTGCGAGAGGTCGAGTTTCAAAGTCGTCTCCGCGGGTATGACACCGATGAAGTCGACGAGTTCCTCGAGAAGATCGCCGTCGCGGTCGACGAGATGCAAGAGAAGATGCGCCAGCTCGCCTACCGGGCCGAACGCGCAGAACGATCGATCTCCGAGAGGGCGGCCGACGAGAACGACGACAGCATCCGGCGGACTCTCGTGCTCGCGCAGCGAACCGCAGATCTCGCCGTTCGTGAGGCCGAGGAGCAGGCTGCAGAGATCATGGACACTGCCCGGAGCGAGTCCGGGAAGCTACTGACCGACGCGCGGGAGAACGCGCAGCGCCTCACCTCCGAGGCCGAGCGCAGCCACAAAGACGACATTGCCAGGCTCGAGGGCCAGCGGGACCAGGTCGGCGACGAGCTCAGGAAACTGTCGAATCTGCTCGATACGGAGCGTGAGAGGTTGGCAGGGTCGCTTCGCGCGGCGCTTTCCGTCGTCGAGCAGACTCTGTCGCCTCCGATGGAGATCTCGGAGCTTGGTCTGGCGCCGGCCTCTTCGCAAGCGGGCGTCCCGGACGACATCGAGGCTCAGATCAACGAGGACGCCGCGGCAGCGGCACCGTCGATCCCGCCTGCCGACGCAAGTCCGGACGACTACGACAGCGCCGCGGAGGACGAAGGCGGGCGGGCGAACCTCGCTGCAGTTCCGCCGCTCGAAGACTCAGGGCCGAACGCGCAGGCGCGCCAAGCCGAGCACATGGTGGTCTCGGGCCGGAGCGATGACAACTTTGGCGGAGCGACAGCTGACACAGGCTCGCACTACCTCGGGGGCATTGGATCCGACTGGATCGCCTGAGCTCTCGGTCGGCTGTCCCTGTCCGCCCGGCTGGAGCCTTCGCGGGGCCTCGGGTTCGATCGAGCAGGCCCGCGTGGCCGCCTGGCTCCAGTCGTGCTCAGCCGAGATGCTGGATGCGGACGACGATGACGTCGCCATTCGACAGCTCGCCCGCGGCCGTGAAGATGTCGTCGGTCGTGGCGGTCTGTGCCTCGCCGTCGGCCAAAGCCGCGATCTCGATTCCGATCGCGAGCACCTGGGACGCGATGTGAGCCTTCCACTGCTCGGCAACTGCGGCTGAAGAGGTCGGCAGCCCGATCCACAGTCGGATCCGGTCGGTGACCTTCAGTCCTGCGTCGCGCCGAGCGCGCTGCACGAAACGGATGACGTCCCGGGCCAGGCCCTCGGCCTCCAGCTCGGGGGTGGTCTCGAGGTCGAGGGCGACGATCCCGACCTCGCCGGGCAGCGTCCGGCTGGAACCCGGGTCGGAGGGCCGCAGGCGCAGCTCGAATTCGCCGGGCTCGAGACGTACGCCGTCGACCTCTACCGTGCCGTCGGCGAGTCGCGTCCATTCGCCCCTGCGTGTTGCGGCGATGACGTGCTGTGTGCGTTCCCCGAGCCTGGGACCGAGCGCGGCGGGGATGACGTTGAGAACGGTCTTCGCCAGGTCGCCGACCGTCTCGACGAGCTTGACCTGCTGCACGTTCACCTCGTCGGCGATCAGGTCTGCGTAGGCCAACAGGCGACTGGCACCGGGCGCCGCCACTGTCAATGACGACAGAGGCAGGCGCGCCCGGCGCCCGGCCGCCTTGCGGATCGAGTGGCCGGCCGAGCACACCTCTCGGGCAAGGTCCATGGCCTCGACGAGGTCGGGGTCGGAAGGCAGCTCATCGGCGCCCGGCCAAGAGCTGAGGTGCACGCTGCGTTCCGCGGTCAGCCCGCGATAGACGGCCTCGCCGAGAAATGGGAGGAAAGGTGCCACGACTCGGCAGAGCACCTCGAGAACCGTGTGCAGCGTGTCGTAGGCGTCCTGCTTGTCGTCGGGCCGGGCTCCGCGAACCTCCGGGGCCAGGGGTGCGGCCGCAGCGTCTACGGGGCGCCAGAAACGGTCCCGGCTGCGTCGCACGTACCAGTTGGTCAAGGCGTCGAGGAACAACGAGATGTGGCCGCAGGCGCCCGCGAGGTCGTAGCTGTCCATGGCGGCGGTGACGTCCTCGACCAGTCGGCGCGTCTTGGCGAGGATGTAGCGGTCGAGCACACCGCTCTGGTCGGTGCGGACGCGTCCGGCGAGGCCGTCGGCGTTGGCGTACATGGACAGGAAGTACCACGTGTTCCAGATCGGGTTGCAGACCAGCCGGAGGGGCTCGGCCAGTCCTTTCTCCTCGATGACGACGTCGTGACCGCGCAGCACGGGCGAGCTGAGCAGGTACCACCGCATCGCGTCGGCCCCGTAGGAGGCGAACACCTCCTCGGGATCGGGGAAGTTGCGCAGCCGTTTGGAGAGCTTCCGGCCGTCGTCGCCGAGCACGATGCCATGCGCGATGCATGCCTTGAAGGGCGGCCGGTCGAACAACGCCGTCGCCAGCACGTGCAAGGTGTAGAACCAGCCACGGGTCTGGCCCACGTACTCGACGATGAAGTCGGCGGGAAAGTGCTCCTCGAACCTCTTGGTGTGCTCGAAGGGGTAATGCAGCTGTGCGAAGGGCATGGACCCCGAATCGAACCAGCAGTCGAGGACGTCGGGGATCCGGCGCATCGTCGAGGCACCTGTGGGGTCGTCTGGGTTCGGCCGGGTCAGCTCGTCGATGAACGGGCGGTGCAGGTCGTCCGGCCTCACGCCGAAGTCCGCTGCGAGCTCGTCGAGGCTGCCGTAGACGTCGACGCGGGGATAACGCGGATCGTCGCTCTTCCACACCGGGATCGGCGTTCCCCAGAAACGGTTCCGGCTGATCGACCAGTCCCGCGCCCCCTCCAGCCACTTGCCGAAGGCGCCGTCGCGCACGTGCTCGGGAGTCCAGGCGATCTGCTGGTTGAGCTCGATCATGCGGTCCTTGATGGCTGTCACGCGCACGAACCACGAGCTCATGGCCCGATAGATCAGGGGCGTGTCGGTCCGCCAGCAGTGCGGGTAGCTGTGGGTGTAGTCCTCGGCCTTCAAGAGAGCCCCCGCGGCACCGAGCCGCTCGATGATCATGGCGTTGGCCTCGAAGACGTGCACTCCGGCGAGATCGCCTACCTCGGCAGTGAACCGCCCCCGATCGTCTACGGGGCAGATCACGGGGATCCCGACCGCTTCACAAGCGTGCTGGTCATCCTCACCGAACCCGGGCGCCATCTGGACGATCCCGGTGCCCTCGTCCATCGCGACGAAGTCTTCGCCGAGCACCACGAAGGCGCCGGGCGTGCCGGCGAAGTAGGGGAGCAGCGGGCGGAAACGGCGCCCGACGAGGTCCGCGCCCGTCACCGTGCCGAGGACCTCGGCCCCGCCGAGGGCGTCCTCGTAGGCTTGAAGGCACCTGTCACCGATGATGACGCGCCGGTCGCCCCATTGCAGCACCGCGTAGCGGAGGTCCGGTCCGACAGCGAGCGCCAGGTTCGACGGCAAGGTCCACGGAGTCGTCGTCCACGCGAGCATCCCGAGCGGTCCCCGCAACAGATCAGGCCCGTCGTCGACCGGTTCCAGGTCGAAGCGCACCGTGACCGCCGGGTCGGTGCGGTCCCGATAGGAGTCGTCCTGGCGGGTCTCGAAGTTCGACAGCGGCGTCTCGCACTCCCAGCAGTAGGGAAGGACGCGGAAGCCCTCGTAGGTGAGGCCCTTTTCGTACAGTCGCTTGAAGGCCCACAGCACGCTCTCCATGAAGGAGAGGTCCATCGTCTTGTAGGTGTCCTCGAAGTCCACCCAGCGTGCCTGGCGGGTCACGTACCGCTCCCAGGCGTCGGTGGTCCGCTGTACCAGCTGGCGGCAGTAGGCGTTGAAGTTGTCGATGCCGAAGGCGATCACCGCCTGGCGGCCGGACAGCTCGAGCTCCTGCTCGGCGGCCATCTCGGCCGGGAGACCGTGGCAGTCCCAGCCGAAGCGACGCTCGACGCGATGGCCGCGCATCGTCTGGAAGCGTGGTACGGCATCCTTCACGAAGCCGGTCAGGAGGTGGCCGTAGTGGGGCAGGCCGTTCGCGAAGGGGGGCCCGTCGTAGAAGACGTACTCGGTCTCGGGTCCATGCAGGGCAACCGAGGCCTGAAAAGTGCGGTCCTCCTGCCAAAAGGCGAGGATCTGCTCCTCGAGGGAGGGATAGCGCGGCTGCGCGGGGACCTGCGGGTAAGGGCTCGCGCCCGATGCCTCGGCCATGGCCATACAGTAGGCGGACATGGCAGATGACTTGTTCGACATCGAGTCGCCCGAAGGTGGACCTGTTGGCATCGTGTTGCGGGTCCGCGTCCAACCTGGCGCCGGCCGCTCATCGGTCACGGGACGTCACGGCGACGCGCTCGCCGTTCGAGTCGCCGCTCCGCCCATCGGCGGCCGCGCCAATTCCCAGTGTCTCGAGCTTGTTGCCGATCTGCTCGGCGTTCGCAAGTCCCAAGTCGAGCTCGTCTCGGGGGAGCGAAGCCGGCTCAAGCGAGTTCGCATTGCCGGCATCGAACCTGGCAGGGCGCGCGACGCGATCGCGCAGGAGCTCCGCTCGGCAACTAGCCAGCCCGGACCACACGACCACACGGAGCGGCCGGGTCGATCGAGACCGTGAGACTCGCAAGGTGCTCTTGGCGGGTGGCAACCAGTACGGCTATCGTCGGTCACCCTCGCCGCGACAGGAGGGACCGATGGTGTCGAGAACCATGGTGGCGGCCGATGCGAAGAAGGGATCCGTCGTGAAGGCGAACGCCTCGAAGGCTGCGGCCCCCAAGACGGCAAGTGAGTCGTCGAAGAAGACGGCTCCCGCGGTCGGGTCAAAGGCGTCCGCAAAGGCGGCGCCCGCTCCCGTCCAGAAGCCCTCCAAGCCGGGCGGAGCCAAGTCTCCAAGAGCAGTGGTGGCCAAGGCGGCTCCCGCGGTGCCAACGGTGGCCAAGCCGGCCAAGGCGGCTCCCGCGGTGCCAACGGTGGCCAAACCGGCCAAGGCGGCTCCCGCGGTGCCAACGGCGGCCAAGCCGGCCAAGGCGGCTCCCGCGGTGCCAACGGCGGCCAAGCCGGCCAAGGCGGCTCCCGCGGTGCCAACGGTGGCCAAACCGGCCAAGGCGGCTCCCGCGGTGCCAACGGCGGGCAAAGGAGTCAAGGCGGCTGCCGCGGTAGTCAAGCCAGCGGCCAAGCCGGCCAAGGCAGCCTCCGCGGCGGGCAAGGGGGCCAAGTCGGCTCCTGCGGTGGCCAAACCGGCCAAGGCGGCTCCCGCGGTGGGCAAACCGGCCAAGGCGTCCGGCTCGTCGCAAACCAGGGTCGCGAAGGCGCCCGCGCCGGCGCGGAAGCCCCCCGGAGGTGCCGCACGCCCCGGTCCGGCACGCCCCGGTGGCGGACTTGGCGCAAAGGCCGAGTCCTCCAAGCGGGTCAGTGAAGGCTATGCGAAGGACGAGCGCTTCCTGGCAGGCCAGCGCACTGCACTCCTGCGCGAGCGCGCTACGTATCTCGATCAAGCAGCCAGCTTGAAGGCTGAGGCGGAGGCACTCGTCGAGGAAATGGAGCCGGGCGACATCCAGTTCGACGACGAATCGGGAGAGGGGGGGACCGTCACCGTTGACCGGGAGCGCGACCTCGCGCTCTCGGCGCAGGCGATGGCCGCAGTGGAGGAGATCGATCACACCCTCGTGAAGACGGACAACGGTACGTACGGGATCTGTGAGAATTGCGGCCGGTCGATCGTAAAGGCGCGCCTCGAAGCACTTCCTTACGCCCGCTTGTGCATTGACTGCAAGAGCGGGGGGCTGTCGAGACGTTGAGCACGGCCGGCGATGACCGGCCCGCCGCCACCGGGGGAGTGAACTCTGGTGAGGCGAGGCGACGGACCCGGCGCATTCGCGTGATGCTTGTGGTCGCGCTCGTGGTGGTTGCCGCCGACCAGGTGACCAAGTCGCTCGCGGTCGCTCGGCTTTCGTCTGGGTCCGTCCACTTGATCGGGCCGTTCGCTCTCGTTCTCTCCTACAACACCGGCGTCGCCTTCAGCATCGGTGCGGGCCTGACCTTGCCTATCGTGGTGATCGTCGTCGTTGTCGTCGCGATGGTTGCGTGGACTGGCCGTGCGGTGCCCAACACCGCCGCAGCGGTTGGCGTCGGGATGATCCTCGGCGGCGCAGTCGGCAACCTCGCCGACCGGATCTTCAGGGGCCACCATGGCGCCGTGATCGACTTCCTCTACTCCGGTTACTGGCCGACTTTCAACCTGGCCGACTCGTCGATCGTTTGTGGGAGCGTCGTGCTCGCCATCGTGCTGTGGAGGACGACTGTCACAACGAGGTCGCCCGAGAACGACCGGCGTCTCCCGCGATGAATGACACGGGCGCGAGCTCGGTCGTCGCGATCCCGGGCGCGCTTTCCGGTGAGCGTGTGGACCGAGTCGTCGCACTGTTGTCCGGGTGCACCCGGGCACAAGTCGCGAGGCTCATCGCAGCCGGTGGAGTGCGCATTTCGAATGTCACCGTCGCCGCAGGCAGCCGTCGGGTCCAAACCGGCGAGCTCCTGGAGACCGATCTCCAACTTCTGGTCGGCACCGAGCGCGACGCGATACGAGCCGCTGGGCCCGGCGAGGTCCCGTTCCGTGTCATCTACGAAGACCAGGCCGTTGTCGTCGTCGACAAGCCACCGGGCGTCGTCGTCCACCCCGATGCCGCCCATCGCTCGGGCACGCTGGTCGCCGGCCTCTTGGCTTCCTACCCCGAGCTGGCCCGGTTGCCCGAGCTCGGTTGTGGCGAGACCGACCGGCCGGGCATCGTGCACCGTCTCGACAAGGACACCTCTGGTCTGCTGGTCGTCGCGCGCACCCCGGATGCCTACCGGTCGCTAACGGCCCAGTTGGCGGCGCGCACCGTGCGCCGGAGGTACCTTGCACTCGCGTGCGGCGCCCTCGAGGCGGAAGCGGGTGTCGTGGATGCGCCGATCGGACGGTCGCTGCGTGATCCCACGCGGATGGCGGTTGCCACGGGCGGTCGCGCGGCGCGCACGCACTACCGTGTGCTCGCCAGATTCGCCGAGCCGCTCGAGGCGACCTATCTGGAGTTGCGCCTGGAGACCGGCCGCACTCATCAGATTCGGGTGCACCTTGCTGCGATCGGCCATCCTGTCGTCGGCGACGCGCGCTATGGAGGTGATCGAAGGCGATCGGGGTGCGCGCGTCCGTTCCTGCACGCAGCGGGCTTGGCCTTTGTCGATCCGGCCACGGAGGAAGAGGTCGGGTTCACCTCTCCGTTGCCCGACGATCTCGTCGTGGTACTCGAACTTTTCTCTTGACGAGGCCCGTCTTAGGGCAGCCTGCGCCGGAGGCGACGCTGGGCTGCGACACCGGTCGGTACCACCGGTCGACAGCTGGGGAAGAACCGCGGCCGAAGCTCAGGCGGCGTCGTGAATTCCCTCGACCTCAGGCTGGACGGCAAGAAAGGCCAAGGCTGCGGACTCGATGCGCCGCACACGGCGGACGCCGATGCCCAAGGTGCGCGCCGTCGACTCCAGCGAGGCGGGCGGGCTGCCGTCAAGCCCAAAGCGCAGCCGGACGACATGGCGCTCCAGCTCAGGCAGACGGTCGATGGCCGCGTCGAGCTTGCCGAGCGTGAGCGTCCGGGCGATCGCGTCTTCGAACGGAGGTTCGTCGCCACTTACAACGTCACCCAGCGTCGCAGTGGCTTCGCTGGTCAAGGGCTGGTCGAGGCTGGCCACGACGCGAGGCAGCCGAACATGATCGGAGTCGGCCTCGAGCTCGGACGCAAGTGCGTCCTCAGGCAAGCGGATCGCTCGGCCCTTCGACTGCACCGCGCGCTGAAGAGCCTGGCGGATCCACCAGGTTGCGTAGGTGGAAAAGCGGAAGCCCTTGCGCCAATCAAACTTCTCGACCGCGCGCATCAGGCCGAAGGTTCCCTCTTGAACGAGGTCGATCAGGTCGACGCCACGTCCTTGATACCGGCGTGCCCAGTGCACCACAAGGCGCAGATTGGAGCCGATCATCTGTCTGCGGGCTTCCTCGTCCCCTTGTTCGATCCTCTTCGCGAGCTCGGTCTGCTCGGCAGCGCTGAGAAGCGGGAAACGACCGAGATCGTCAAGGAACAGCCGCATCAGGTCGGGCCCGCTGGAGCTGGGCTCCCTCATGACGCGACTCTGCTCGCTAGCAGACAGCTCTGGAGCGTTCACATCTGCGATCTTGTTCTCGGTTGGAATGACGCTCCTCTCCTTCCTTAACTCTCGACGCTCAACTGATGACAACGCGAATCAGGGCCCTGCCATTCCGCGCCGGTTGTGATATCGGTTCCCAGGCGTGGTATTGCATCCGACGGCCTCGGTCGGTTTTGGTCAGTCCAGCGGTGAGAGCGGCGGCGCGTCACCCCGTGCTCGGAGCACCATGTCCTCAAGTGTGAAGGAGTCGAGGTGGTGGCGCATGTGCTCGCCGACGTCGGCCCACACGGCAAGCAGCACGCATTGGCCCTCGTGGTCGCAAGCGCCATTCTGGTGCGGTGGGCCGAAATCCCCGGCCACGATCGGACCGTCGACGGCGCTGACGATCTGGCCCAGGGTGATCTGCTCCGGCGTTCGTGCGAGAACGTAGCCGCCTCCTACTCCGCGCTTGGAACGGACGAGACCGGCGCCTTTGAGCGCCAGCAGGATCTGCTCCAGATACGGCTGAGGAAGGCCCGTCCGCTCTGCGATGTCGCGGACCGAGGTTGGCGATACGTCCTCGCGAAGTGCCAGGGAGAGCAGCGCGCGGCTTGCATAGTCCCCACGAGTCGATACCTTCACGCCCTTCATCGTACGGCGACGGCGACCGCGATCAGCTAGACGCTGTCGCGAACTGCTCCGGTCGCCCTCCCAGCCGGAGCGTGCATCCGCCTGCGACGCGGGCAGGTCCACCAGAATGGGCCGATGTCTGCCGAGGCCGGCCAGGACCGTGAGTTGCTCTGGTAGGGTCCCGGACTTGCGGGCGGTCGCATTCGATGCCGAGAGCAAGGGGTATGTGCGTGCGTAGTCCTCGTGGATCGCTTGGCATCATCGCGGCTCTCGCCCTCGTCGTGGGGGCGTGTGGCAACGCCAAGACCGTTGTGTCCAATACGGGCAACGTCCAGGGCGTGACCAGCTCGCAGATCATCGTCGGCGGCGTAGCTTCCTTGACCGGCCCGATCCCAGCCGACTTCGCACCGATCTTCCACGGGGTCAATGCCTACCTCGACATGGTCAACGCGGAGGGGGGTGTGGACGGTCGCAAGATCGAGTTCCGATTCCCCCTCGACGACGGCTCGAGCCCCTCCCAGGACACCGATCAGGTGCGCACCCTGGTCGAGCAGGATCACGTCTTCGCAGTCGTCGGCGTAGGCACCCCGAGCTTCGCCGGGGCGAGCTATCTCGCTGCGAACAACGTACCTACGTTCGGCTACACGGTCAGCACCGACTGGGCAGACCGACCCAGCCTGTTCGGTTCGGAGGGTTCCTTCATCGACTTCACCCGCCCCGGTCCCGAGCCCACCTACCTGGCCGAGCGGCTCCACGCCAAGAAGGTCGGGATCCTCGCCTACAACGTGGGCGGGTCCGGGCAGGGCTGCGAGGGAGTGGCGTACGAGATGCAGCGTTTTCACGTCCCGGTGGTGTACGAGGATCTCTCGATCCAGGCCCCGCCGGTCGACCTCACGACCGACGTCAACCGGATGCGCGTCCTCGGCGTGGACCTCGTCGCGAGCTGCATGGACCTCTCTGGCAACATCCTGCTGTCTCGCACGATGCACCAAGACGGCATGGGGTCGGTCGCGCAGTACTGGCTGAGCGGCTACGACGAGGCGGCGATCGCAAGGTACTCGTCGCTCATGCAGGGTGTGTATTTCCTCATCGGCCACGTTCCTTTCGAGTCGGCGAAGCTGACGCCTCGCAAGTACGCCGGGATGGATCTCTACTTGAACGAGCTCGCGAAGTACTTCCCCAACGAGCTTCCGGGGGAGGCGTCGCTTGCCGGCTGGATCGACGCCGACCTGTTCGTGACCGGGCTTCGCCTTGCCGGGCGCGACCTCACGCGCACCAAGCTCGTCGACGCCCTCAATTCGCTGACGGGCTTCACCGCCGACGGCATCGTCTCGCCGATCGACTGGCGTTACGAGCACCGCAAGGACGGGCCGGTCGACTGCAATGTCTATGTGCGGGCCGTCGGAGGCAGTTTCGTGCCTCTCTTCGGGTCGGCCCGCACCGTGTTCACGTGCTTTGAGTATCCCCAACCGGCCGGTGCCCGCCGCGTAGTGGTGGTCCCGCCGCCTGCGGGCGTGCCGGGAACGTGAAGGAGCTGAGCACGGGGCGGCCGATCGCGTGACCCAGTTTCTCAGCTACGCCATCCCGGGCCTGCCGTACGGGTGCGTCTTCGCCCTCATGGCAGTGGGCCTCGTCCTCACTTACCAGACCTCGGGAGTGTTCAACCTCGCCTACGGGGCTCAGGCGTACGCGTCGGCGTTGATCTTCTACGTCTGCGTCAACGCCGGCTGGCCGAGCTGGGCCGCGTTCCTCGTGGCCGTCGTCGTGGTGGCGCCACTGCTGGGGCTAGCGATGGACCGTTTCCTCTACCGGTTCATCCGGTCGGCTCCTGTGCTCGTCAAGCTCGTGAGCGCGCTCGGGATGTTGATCGCGATCCCGAGCGCTCTCCAGCTCATCTTCGGGAACCAGCAACGCCTGGCGCCGCCTTCGCTGTGGTTGCCTCCGAGCTCGGTCTACTTCCACGTGGCAGGTGACGCCATCAACGGCACAGAGTTGTCGACGGTAGTCGTGACCCTCGCCGTCGTGCTGCTGGCGTCTTTGATGTCGCACTTCACCCAGATCGGGCTGCGGATGCGGGCGATGGCCGAGAGCCCACGCATGGTCCAGCTTGCAGGCATCAACTCCGAACTGGTCGGCATCGCCATCTGGGTCCTCTCCAGCTTTCTCGCGGGTCTCGCCGGCGTGCTGCTCGCTCCGTTGTTCGCGGACCTGCAGGCGCTGAACTTCACCGATCTGCTGGTTGCCGCCATCGCGGCTGCAGCACTCGGGAGCCTCACGAGCCTCCCGCTCGCGTTCTGGGGCGGCATCGGCCTCGGTGTCGTCCAGGAGCTGCTCGGGGGGTACCTCCCAAGTGGGAGCGTACTTTCGTCGGGGCTGCGGCCGGCTCTTCCATTCGCCGTCCTCATCGTCCTGCTGCTCACGTTGCCGGGCCTGCGCGAGAGATGGTTCCACGATGATCCCCTTGCCGGCTGCGATCCGCCCCCGCCTCCGATGGCGACGACGATCGGTGGCCACGGTCTCGAGGGGTTCTTGCGTGCCGGCAGCTGGACGGTGCTCGCGGTGTTCTTCGTCTCGTGTCTGACCTGGGTGCCGGGCAACTGGACCTTCACACTCACCCAGGGCCTCGCGTATTCGATCGTCTTTCTGTCCATCGTGTTGCTGACCGGGATGAGCGGGCAGATCTCCCTTTGCCAGGCGTCCTTCGCGGGCATCGGGGCATTCACATGTGCGCAGCTCGCGACCCACTTCGGGGTCTCGGTGCTCGTCGGGATCGTGGCGGGAGGTGCCGTGGCGGCACTTGTCGGCGTCGTCGTGGCCCTGCCCGCGCTCCGTCTGGGGGGCCTGGCGTTGGCGCTGGCGACGCTTGCCTTCGGCCTGCTCGCCGACAACGTCGGTTTCCAGTTCGCCTGGTCAGGAAATGGAGACACCGGGGTCAGCATCCCGCGCCCCCAGATCGGCTCGCTCAATTTCACGAGCGGCAAGGCCTTCTTCGTGCTGGCGTTCGTCGCCCTCGTCGTTTGCTCGGTGGTGGTGCTCGCGATCCGCAAGGGCACCACCGGGCGCGAGCTCGCGGCCATGCGGGGCAGTGAGCTCGCCGCCGCGTCGATCGGCACGAACCTAGTCAAATTGAAGATCACCGTCTTCGCGGTCGCGGCGGCGCTTGCCGGTGTTGGCGGGGCCCTGTACGGCTCCCTGCAGGGCACGGTCTCGCCGGACGACTTCAATTCGCTCCTGTCTCTGGTGTTCATGGTCGTCGTGGTGACCACGGGGGTGTACACGGTGGAAGGGGCGATCCAAGCGGGAATGGCCTACGTGATCCTCTACCAGGTGCTCGACTACCTACCTTCGCAGTGGCGCAACCTCTTCCCGATACTGTTCGGTCTTGGAGCGATTACCTACGCGCTCCACCCCGAAGGCGTTGTGGAATGGCAGAGGCGGCGCGTGATCGAGCTCGTTGTCGACCGGCGCAAGCATCGAGAGGCGGTCGGCTGACGTGGCTGTTGTGGAGGCTTGCGGGATCAGCAAGCGCTTCGGTGGCATCGTCGCACTCGACGACGTCTCGATCGTGGTCGAGCAGGGCGAGGCCGTCGGCCTCGTGGGACCCAACGGCGCCGGGAAGACTGCGCTGTTCGACTGCCTGAACGGTGTGCGCCACTGCGACTCGGGGGAGGTCCGTTTCGAGGGGCGGCTGATCAACCGGCTGCCGGTCTACGAGCGTGCCCGCCTCGGCATCGGGCGCACGTTCCAGCGGCTCGAGCTGTTCGCCGGGATGAGCCCACGCGAGCACTTGATGGTCGCAGAGCGGGTGCATCGGGCCGACGGCCGGCTCTGGAAGGACCTGATCGGCCGCGGACGGGCGAGAGCGACGGTGGCACGCGTCGAGGAGCTTCTTGTCGAGCTCGGCCTCGAGGAGGTCGCCGACGACCCGATCGAGACGCTCAGCCAGGGGCACGGGCGGCTGGTCGAGCTGGGGCGCGCGCTCGTCCAGGACCCGCTGCTGCTTCTGCTCGACGAACCGGCTTCCGGCCTGGACACGCGCGAGACGGCCGCGTTCGCAACGATCCTGCTCGAGGTACGGGCCCGCCGCACGACGGCCATGCTTCTCGTCGAGCACGATCTCGACCTCGTCCGGCGCGTCGTCGAGAGGATCTACGTGCTCGACTTCGGCAAGCTGATCGCATCCGGTCGGGTCGATGAGGTGCTTGCCGAACCCGTGGTGCGCCGTGCCTATCTCGGAGATGTCACATGAAAGAGGATGGCGGGAGGCCCTCCGCCGTGACGGCCTCCTCCGTGGCGGCCTCCTCCGTGGCGGCGCCTCCCGCGCTCGAGCTTCGTGGCGTCTCGGCCGCCTACGGTCGTTTCCGGGCGCTGTTCGGCGTGTCGCTGTCGGTCCCGGTCGGTTCGGTCACCGCGCTCGTGGGCCCCAACGGCGCCGGCAAGTCCACGATCGCCCGTGTCGCGACCGGGCTCGTGCCATTGACCAAGGGCCGGATCTTCCTCGCCGGCGGGGACGTGACCGGTCTTCCGACGTGGAGGCTGGTTCGCCTCGGCGTCGCCCACGCGCCCGAGGGGCGTTCGGTGTTCGCGACCTTGGACGTCGAGGACAACCTTCGCCTCACCTTCATGCGCGCCTTCGGCCGCAAGGGCATCGGCGAAGCACTCGCGCACGCCTTCGAGCGCTTTCCCCGGCTCGCCGACCGGCGGCGCCAACTCGCGGGCACGCTTTCGGGAGGTGAGCAGCGCATGCTCGCGCTTGCCCGCGTTCTTACCGTGCCGCCGAAGCTGCTCGTTGTCGACGAGCTCTCGCTCGGGCTCGCCCCGCGAGTAGTAGACGACGTGTACCGGGCGCTGCGGGAGATCCGCGACGCGGGCACTTCGCTTCTCGTCATCGAACAGCAGCTGCCCCGGGCGCTGGAGCTGGCGGAGCAACTGGTGGTCCTGCGCAAGGGCCAGGTCGTCGAGGCCGGGCCCGTGGACAAGCTCAGCGACCTGGCCCGGGAACTGCTGCCCCGACCACCCGAGAACTCATAGTTCCTAGCAGCCGGGTGGCTCCTTCCCGTCGGCTAGTCCGAGGAGCCCGCAGATAGTCACCTTGGCCACGAGCCACCTGGCGTGCTGGTAGACGGCGAGACCACCCGAAGCCGGAAGAAGCGCCGAGTGCTGAGGGCTGAAGATGTCGTAGGTCACCGCGGCGCAGGGACTCGGAACGTCATGGTCCTTGCAGGCGGTTCCCCGCTCGATTGTCACCTTGCTCACCGTCGCACCTGCGGCCTCTTTCGCGAGTGTGCTCTTGAGCGTCGACGTCATCGCCGCCTCGAGCGTCGAGCCGTCCTGGATGACAGCCAGTTTGGGCTTCACCGTGGGATTCGCGAGATCGAACAGCACCGCGTAGGCGTGCTCTATCGCGGCTGTGGACGCGGCCGGCGACGGAAGCGTCGTGGTAGTAGTGGTGGTGGTGGAGCTGCAGGCAGCCAGCCCGAGCGCGATGGCCGCGGTGGCACACACCGCGGCGACGCGGCGAGGCCGTCTGGTCGCCGGCCGGGTGTGGCCGCCGCGAGCTCGCAAGCCCGGAGGGTGCTCCGCCGAACGGCTCGCTCGAGGGGTTCGCGGCCGCGAGGGCCGATACGGTCGGTTGGTCAGCACGCGCCAAGTCTATGGGTCGCGACCTGGCTCCTGCGTGGGTTCTGTGGTGCCCCGGCGATGTCCGAACACGTCAAGGCACCCGCCTGCTCGCGGCGCAGATCACCGGTACGCTGCGGTCCAGTGAGCATCTCGACGAAACGAGGCGACGACGGCACTACCGGTCTCCTCTACGGCGGGCGGGTCAGGAAGGACTCGGCCCGCATCGAGATCAACGGTGCCATCGACGAGGCACAGGCGGCTCTCGGCTTGGCGCGGGCCGAGGTACGGGGCTCGAAGCTTGACGACGAGCTTGCAGGTCTCGAGCGGGGCCTGTGGGTCGTGATGGCAGAGGTCGCGACAGCGCCTCGCCATCGGCGCAAGCTCGTCGAGGGTGTGACGCTCGTCACCGGGGAGATGGTCGATGACCTGGAGCGCCGCGTGCACGAGCTCGAGGCCTCCAAAGCGATGCCGTCCGGGTTCGTCGTGCCTGGTCAGAGCCGGACAAGTGCGGCGCTGGACCTCGCCCGCACCGTCGTCCGACGTGCCGAGCGGAGTGCCGTCGCGCTCAGGAGCGACGAGGGCTCGCAAGTTGTGCCGTATCTCAATCGCCTGTCGGACCTGTGCTGGCTGCTGGCCCGCTCAACCGAGCAAGAACACCTGAAGGCTCGTGCCGGACGTGTGCGGACTCCCCGAGCAAAGGCATGATGGCTGTCATGCACACGCCCGCGACACTCCCGACCGAAGTCTCCGACTCCTGCCCCGATCGCGTCGAGGCTGTCGGCTGGGGCGCCCTTGAAGGCCTGCAGACCGCAAGGCCGGGCCTCGAGCTGGACATCGCCTGGTGCGAGCGAAGGCGGTTTGAGGCCAAGCTCGGTCAGACGCTCGTTTCACCGGGTGAGGCCGGGCGCGTGAATGTGGTCCTCGGCTTGGGGGATGCTGCGCGTCTCTGTGCGGCGAGGTTGCGTCAGGCGGCGGCGGCCTTCGCCGTGTCAACGGGTGACGCGAAGACCGTCGCATTGGACCTCACCGGGATCACGGACCTCGGCATCGGAGCAGAACAGGCCGTGGAAGGGGCAATCGAGGGCTTCTGGGGTGCCCGGTACCGCTACACGCGTTACCACTCCGGCGATCCGGATCCGCTCGAGTCGCTCACGATCGTGGTCGCGACCGAAGAGGTCCCTTCGGCCGAACGCGGCCTCGAGCGGGGCCGCGTGATCGCGGACGCGACATGGCTCGCGCGGGACCTTTCCAACGAGCCGGCCGGTGCGCTCGCCCCCGTTCAGCTTGCCGAGGTGGCCGTCGAGATCGCCGGGCGCAAGGGACTCGAGGCGACGATCCTCGACGAGGCCGCCATCGTGGAGGCTCGCCTTGGCGGCCTGCTCGGTGTCGCCGCGGGCTCGGCCCAGCCCCCGCGGCTCATCAAGCTCGTTTACGAACCGTCGCCGGCCCAGGCCCGAAGGCGCCCCGACGGCACCATTCCCACCGTGGCTCTCGTCGGCAAGGGCATCACGTTCGATTCAGGGGGACTGTCGCTGAAGACGTTCGAGGGCATGGTGACGATGAAGACCGACATGAGCGGCGCCGCCGCCGTGATCGCGACACTGGGCGCCTGCCGGGCGCTCGATGTCGGCGTCAGGGTGGTCGGCTTTGCGCCGACGACCGAGAACATGCCCGGCGGCCGGGCGATCAAGCCGGGCGACGTCCTCAAGATCCGCAACGGCAAGACCATCGAGGTCTTGAACACCGACTGCGAAGGTCGGCTCGTGCTCGCCGACGGCCTGTCACTCGCCGCCGAGGAGGACCCGGACGCCATTGTCGACCTCGCGACGCTCACCGGGGCTTGCGTGGTCGCCTTGGGCGCCAAGATCGCCGGGCTCATGGGCAATGACGATCGCCTGGTCTCGGCAGTCCAAGCCGCATCGGAGCGTGCCGGCGAGCCGACCTGGCGGCTCCCGCTTCCCGACGCCTATCGGTCCGACATCGACTCCGATGTCGCAGACATGAAGAACATGGGCAAGCGCGGATCGGCAGGCGCTCTCACCGCCGGCCTGTTGCTCCAGGAGTTCGTCGGGGATCGACCGTGGGCCCACCTGGACATCGCCGGCCCTTCACATTCGGAGGAGAATTCGGGCGAGCTCCGCAAGGGATCCACAGGTTTCGGGGTCCGTACGCTGCTCGAGTTGCTCTGCGCGTACGAGCCGCTCAGCTCACCCGCGGCCGGTGCCGCCGGAGGGAAGGTGGTCTCATGACCGGACAAGACGACACCGACACAACCGAGCCCGGGAGGCAAGCGGAGCCAGCCCCCTCGCCCGGGTTGCCCCCGTCCCCGGAGCCTTCCGGAGCCGCCGTGCCGCCTGAAGCCAAGGCGGCCGCCACCCTCGGCGCGAAGCCGGCGACGAAACGTGTCGGGGCCCGTTCCGCACCGCTCAAGGCACCAACGGCCGGCGCCGCAAAGAAGACCGGAGGCTCGGTCGCATCGGCCACCGTGGCACCGGTGCGACCGGCGACGCTCGCGATCGACATTGGAGCCACCGGGCTGAAGGCTTCCGTGCTGGACGCGGCCGGCAAGCTCGTCGCGGATCGCGTCCGTGTGCCCACGTCCTATCCCTGTTCACCCGAGGGGCTCCTCGACGTACTGGCTGCGCTGATCGCACCGTTGCCGGCCTTCGACCGTGTGTCGGTCGGCTTTCCCGGCGTCGTCCGCAAGGGTGTCGTGCTGACGGCGCCGCACTTTGTGACTTCCCGACCGGAGCCTGGATCGCCAGTGATATTCAAGCTGCTGGCCGCATGGACAGGTTTTGATCTCGCTGCCGCGCTGGAGGCACGCTTTGGCCATCCGGTCCGGGTCGCCAACGACGCAGACGTTCAGGGATTGGCGGTCGTGAGCGGTTCCGGGCTCGAGTTCGTCGTGACGCTCGGCACGGGCCTGGGTACGGCGCTGTTCCAGGATGGGAGGCTGGCGCCGCACCTCGAGCTGTCACAGCATCCGTTCCGCAAAGGCGACACCTATGACGAGCAGCTCGGCGACGCGACATTGCGGCGGATCGGCGTCAAGAGGTGGCGCAAGCGTGTCGAGGAGGCCTTCTCCAACTTCCACACGCTGCTCAACTACGACCGGCTCTACGTTGGAGGCGGCAACTCGCGGGTCCTGGCTGGCCATGTGGACCCATCTGTGACCATTGTCGACAACATTGCCGGCATCCTCGGCGGGATCAAGCTCTGGGAGCTGCCGGACAGCTGAGCGATCGGGCCGCCCGGCGGGATCTGTCGGTTCGGGCCTCAGCCGTTCTTGCCAGAGCCGGCACATTGGGCCGCCAGGGCAGATAGCAGATAGCGAAGTGGGACGCGGTTCGACTCGCTCAAGGTTGCCTCGAGCGGCTGCCAGGTCGTGTCCTCGTTGGCCGCCACAGCCGCCAGCGGGAGGGCCGCACGCATCTGGTCGAGCGCCTCTGTGTCGAGTCGCGCCGCCTGCGCAAGGCTGGTTTTGGCCGCTTTGTGCTCGGCTGCCAGCCCGCGCTCGACGTGCACACAGGCCTGGCTGGCCGTTGCCTGCGCGCCCTGATTCGCACAACCTGCCAGGACGCTGCCGAAAGACAAGGCGAGCACGACACAGCCTACGGCAAGCAGCGACCGCGCCAAGCTATTCCCCGAGCCAGGTTGGGGCTCTGTCGAGGAAGAAGCGGGTGACGGCGAGCGCCCGGTCGAAGGTGTCGCAGAGCAGCTCCTCTCCCGCGAGCACCCGCGCCAGCGACACCTGCTGCCTGGCGACGATGCTGAGGCGCCGGACCGGAGCATCTGTCACCGAGCCGAACGAGTCCGTCGCCGAGATCTCGAGCGGGAGCTCGACGCCCCCGACGCCCGCCAGATCGATGGCGAGGCGAAGCAGGTCAGGCCCCTTCGGCAGCGGCGGGACGCCCCAGTTGAAGGTCAGTGGGAAGAACCACTTGTCAGGGGGATCCTCGTCCTCGGGCAGAGCGACAACGGCGTCTTCGAAGTCGAGCAGCACACGGGGCTCCACCTCGAGAGCGAGGTGCAGGTCGATCGGCCCACCACAACCCTCCTCGGGGTGGAGGTCGACCTCCCAGAACTGGCGAAGGGAGTACGTCTCGACGAAATGCCGCTCGTCGTGCACATGGAACTTGTGATCGACCGCATGATCCTTGAGCTCGGCCACGTAACCGGCGACATCGATAACGGCCATTCGGCAGGCAAGCTTAGGCGAGCGTTCGGGCGTGGGTGGCACGCTACGGTTCGGTGGTGTGGACGGCGTCGAGCTTCTGCAGGTCCTTGGGGAGGCGGCCGATGCCGTCGCCGGTTCGCTGGACGGGCTCACCGACTGGGGCTTGGCCGGCACGCGGCCCGGGCAGTACCGGTCCGACCTCGTCGCGGACGCGGCGGCGGTTCGCGTTCTCACCGAGGCCGGCCTCGGGGTGCTGAGCGAGGAGTCCGGCTTCAGCGCGGGAGCGTCGGAGCGCGCGTTGCTCGCCGTGCTCGACCCGGTGGACGGCTCCACGAACGCGTCCCGGCACATCCCGTGGTTCGCGACCAGCATCTGCGTTCTGGACGAATCCGGACCCCTCGTGGCGCTGGTGGTGAACCAGGCGACCGGTGCCCGCTACGAGGCGGTGCGAGGCGGCGGCGCACGGCGGGATGGCGAGGCGATCACGCCCTCGCTCAAGGAGTCGCTCGGTCGCTCGCTGATCGGCCTGTCCGGGTACCCGCCCCGTTATCTCGGCTGGCGGCAGTACCGAGCGCTCGGAGCCGCCGCGCTGGACCTGTGCGCGGTCGCGGATGGGACATTGGACGGGTACATCGACTGCATGCGCGACGCGCACGGCAGCTGGGATTACCTCGGCGGTCTGCTTGTCTGTGCTGAAGCCGGAGCGGTGGTGGCCGACGCCGCCGGACGAGAGCTCGTCGTGCGGGACCATTCTGGTCGCCGCACACCCGTCGCTGCCGGTACCTCAGCGCTGCTCTCGGAGCTTCTCGCCGCCAGGGCGACGTGGCGCCGGTAGCCTTGATTCCCGATGTCCACGAGTGAGACCGAGTCCTCCCAGACCGAGTCCTTCGTCCCGCCACCAACGCCGCAGCTCTCGCTCCTGCTCGAGCTTCAGGAGGACGACCTGGCACTCGATCGCCTCGCCTACCGCCGCCGTGGGCTTGCCGAGCGTGTCGCCGTCTCCGAGCTCGGCTCGAGGCTTGCCGAGCTGGCTGCCCGCGTCGCCGAAGCTCAGGAACAGCGCGACAAGCTCGCCTCGCAGTTGCTGACCCTCGACCAGCGTTCCGAGGCGGTCGGTGCTCGGATCGCGACCATCGAGCAGCGGTTGCGCTCTGGGCGGGCCGGTTCATATCGCGACGAGCAGGCGATGGGCGAGGAGGTGGCATCGCTGGCCCGTCAGCGCCGGGAGATCGAGGACCAGGAGCTCGAGGTCATGGAGGCACTGGAGCCATTCGACCAAGAGCTGACCGCTCTCACACAGGCCAACTCCTCGGCCGCAGGGGAGCTGGCCCTCGCCCGTGAGCAGCTCGGCATTGCAGAGGCGGTCATCGACGACGAGACAGCGACGATCCGCGCGGCTCGGGATCAACTGGTAACCCGCGTCGCGCCCGAGCTTCTGGCCAGCTACGAACGTCTCAGAGCCAAGCTGGGCGGCATCGGGGCCGCCCGCCTCGTGGGTGGTGCCTGCAGTGGTTGCCACCTGCAATTGCCGGCGGGGGAGCTGCACAGACTGCGCCACGCCGCTCCCGGTTCGGTTGTCTACTGCGACCAGTGTGGGCGGATACTCGTGCTGACGAGCGACCAGGCGGATCGCTAGCAGCCGATGCTGCTGCTCGTCCGTCACGGCCAGAGCAGGGCCAATGCCGCCGGGCTCCTCATCGGAAGGGCCGATTCGCCCCTGACCGGGCTTGGGCACCAACAAGCGGTTGCTCTCGGTGAGGTGTTGGCTTCACGCGGTGTTGCTGCCGGCCGCATCCTCACCAGCCCGCTTCAACGTGCCATGAAGACCGCCCAGGTGATCGCCGCGGCCTATGCGAGTGTCATCGAGCCTGCAGCACTGCCCCAGGTGAAAGTGGACGGGCGTTTCGTCGAGCTCGACTATGGCGAGCTCGACGAAACGGCACCCTCGGAGCTCCCGCCAGGGCTCTGGGACCGCTGGCGCTCGGACGCCGCTTGGCGACCACCTGGCGGTGAGACCCTCGGCGAGGTCAGGGCCAGGGTGAGCGCCGCCTGTGAGGAGCTGTCTGCGGAGGCAGCCCGCAGCGACGTCGTCGTCGTGAGCCACGTGTCGCCGATCAAGGCGGCCGTCACGTGGGCGCTCGGCGGCGGGCCCGAGCTCTCGTGGCGGCTGTCGCTCGGGGTCGCATCGATCACTCGGATCTCGACGGGCGGTCCCGTAGGCCCGGCACTGGTCAGCTTCAACGAGACGGCACACCTCGCCGGTCTCGGGTGATCGCAGGCTCGTCTCGCTGCGCGCCGAGAAGCGACCGTCCCCCCGGGTTCCTCAGCCCTCTGGCGGGCACCCAGGGGAAGTTCCGACGCCGATCAGCCGTGAGGGCCGTCGCAGGTGACCGGGTCTTGTGACCAGGAGCGAAAGCGCCCGAGCGTCAGTGCTGGGTTGCTTCGACGTCGAGAACCTTGGAGTCGTCCGGAACACCGAGGCCGATCTCGATCTTGCGGCTCTTTGCCGAGGCTGCGACCGGTACCGTGACTGTCAGCACGCCGTGCTCGTATTGAGCGGCTATGTGGTCGGCGTCCAAGCCCTCGCTGAGGAAGAGTCGACGGGTGAATGTTCCCTGGGGACGCTCCACGACGAGAACCTCGTCACCCTCAGAAGGTACCCAGGAGCGCTCGGCCTTGATCGAGAGCACGTTCCTCTCGATTGTCAGATCGAGGCTGGCGGGATCGATGCCAGGAAGGTCGACACGAACGATGAACTTCTCGCCCTTGCGGTAGACGTCGAGAGGCACGGACGCTCGAGCGTTCCACGTCGGCTGTGTCAGCCGATCGATCTCACGAAATGGATCGAAACGCATCATCATGACTGCTGGTCTCCTTACTGAGAATAGTCATTATCACTTCTGTTGACAGTATAGAACTCAGCTTTTCGGTAAACAACCACTCATCATGGGTTGTGATCTGGGCCTCAGACGCCGTTGAGGCCGGTGTCAGCCGCGTCTTCGGCCACGTGCGAGAATGGCTCCGGTGATGGCGAGTCGGCCGGGTGGCCGCGGCCGGGGCGGTGTTTCGGCACCGCAGCCGGCTGAGGAAGGTCGGGGCTCCACAGGGCAGGGTGCTGGCTAACGGCTAGTCGGGGCGACCCGCAGGACAGTGCCACAGAGAACAGACCGCCGATGGCACGGCATGCCGTGCACAGGCAAGGGTGAAACGGTGCGGCAAGAGCGCACCAGCGGCCGGGGTGACCCAGTCGGCTTGGTAAACCCCACCCGGAGCAAGGCCAAACGTGGGACGGGCGGCCCGCCCGATGTCCCCAGGTAGGCCGCGTAGATGGATGGCCACCCCGCCGGTACCGGCTTGCCGGCCGGCGGACAGAACCCCGCCTACAGGCCGGCTCGCCATCACCACCCTCTTGACCAGGGGTTTTGGGTGCCGGGCTCCCCGGCGTGACACGTAGGTGACACACGAGGACCGAGCACTTCGTCGACCGCGGCACGCGTCCGGTTTTCGCTGTCGGGCCAAAGATGCGAGTACGTGTCGAGCGTCTCTGCCGCGCTGGCATGGCCCAGTCGGGCCTGTACGACCTTGACCGACTCCCCGTGGCGGATCAGTAGTGAACAACCGAACTGGGAGAAGCCCGCTGGGTGCAGAACGATCCTTCTTGCTCGCTTCGGGGTAACGGTCGGGGACCGTGGGGCCGGCCAGGACGGCTCGGGGGCGACAGGGAGCGCCTGGCTCAACAAACATAGTGTGCGCCTGGGAAAACGGTTTTCGCCGCCCTCAGGTGACCACACTGCTGACCTGTCGCAAAGAGAAGTGCCGCTCTACCGGCATGCCCTGCGACCGGGGTCGTCCATGTCTCTGGCCGCACTGTCCGTGGGCATAAATGTGGTCCTCGGTCACATGTACCCTCGGGCCTCGACCCCGGGCCGGACCAGGTACCCGGCGACCGTCTGGCAGTGCGCGCCGGACTGGTCGGCCAGCTTCCGGACCGTTCAGCGATTTCGACAGCAATGGCTCCTCCGCTTCACAGCCGGCACAGGGCTTTGGTCTCGGGGCACCCCGGGCTCGCGCTGACCTTGCCCCTCGGCAGCTGGCACTGAGCGCGACGCTCTGTACTCCGCGTTATACTCGGTAGACGAGTAAAATGTCCATCTACGGGATGATGACCGAACTACGGCGGGCCACGGGGGCCGTTGCAGTTCTCCGGGCCGTCCACGGACGACCGGGCATCGAGCGTGTAGCCGTAGCTCGTGAGACCGGCATGACGAGCGGTTTCGTCACCGAGACCGTGGTCCGTCTCGCCGCCCTCGACCTGGTCACTGAGCGCCCGGCACCGCCTACCGGTGGACGCGGCCGGCCCACGACGACCCTCCATCCCCATCCACGAGGGCCGCTCGTGGTCGCCGCCGCTATCGGCCACGAGACCTGGAAGCTCGCCGTGGCGCAGCTCGGCGGGAGTGAGGCGGTCCGGGCCGAGCGAGCGCACCGACGGGACCCCGACCAGGTCTTGGGCGAGCTGGGGGAGGCATTGGGGTCCGTCCGCAGGCGTTACGGTCGCCGCATCCGGGTAGTCGCCGTCTCTGTTCCCGGGACCGTGGTCGACAACCACCTCGCCCAAGCGGCGAACCTCGGTTGGGACGACATCGACCTCGGCGTGCTCTGGCCGCGCGAGCGAGACGGCCGGGCCCTTCTAGCCGGCAACGACGCCAGCTTTGCCGCCATAGCCGAAGCGCGTCGCGGAGCTGCGGTGGGCGCCGGGTCGGTCCTGCACCTGTACATAGACGCCGGTATCGGCGGTGCCGTCATCGAAGGCGGCCGGCTTTTCCTTGGAGCGACCGGCACCGCCGGCGAGTTCGGGCATATGCCCTTCGGTGACCCAGCCCAACAGTGCCGCTGTGGTGCACGAGGGTGCTGGAACACCACCCTCGACGGCGCCGCCCTCGCCCGTGCCCTCAACCAACCGCAACCTACCGACGAGGTCAGCTACCTCCGCCACGTCCTCGCCGTCGCCCGGGCGGCACCTGTCGTCCCTCATAAAGAAGTCGGTGCCGTCCAGGCGATGGCAGGCTCAGCCGGACGGGGGGTTGCCGGTCTAGTCAACGCCTTCGACCCCGACATCGTCACCTTCGGCGGCTTGGGGCGCGAGTTGCTCGAGGTTGCCGGCGACCACGTCTACGCGGCCTACCTCGCCGGCCTCATGCACTTCCGCCACTTCGCGCCTCCGCCGCTCGTCCCCGCCCACTTCGGCGACGACGCCCCCCTGGTCGGCGCCACCGAGGAAGCCTTCTCCGCGTTCCTCACCGAGGAGGGCCTGCGTTCATGGTCACCCCGCAGCCAACGGTCAGCCGACCTATGAACGGACAGGCCGGGGAGACACCCGAGAGCACTGGGCACCTAAGGCAAAGGAAATCATGACCGCATTGCTTGCGCTGGTCACGGTCGTGTCATGGGGGACGTGGATACCACTGGCCCAGGCGGTGCCCGGCGTGCCCCAACGCTCGCGGACGTTTTATGTGACGGTCGGCAACGCCGTTTTTGCCGCCGGTGCTCTGGTCGTCAGCGGCGGCCACCTCTCCTTCGGTTGGCGCGAGTTCTGGTTGCCTTTCGTCGGAGGCCTGGTCTGGACGGCGGGGAACTACTCTGCCTTTCGCGCCTCGGAGGCCATCGGGTTGGCCCGCGCTGCCGGGTCGTGGACACCACTGAACATCATCACGGCGTTCGTGTGGGGCGCCTTTCTCTTTGGCGAACTGGACAGCTTCAGCGCCGCTCGGTTCGCCCTGGTTGCAACGGCGCTCGTGCTCGTCTTGGTGGGGGTGCTCTTGATCGTGAGCTCGCAAGAAGAGCGTCCAGCCAAGGCACTGGTCCCGGGCGCCGCACCAGCCTCGGGCCGCAAGCCGGCCGGGGCCACCACACAGGCCGGACAGGCGGCCTCGGCCGCCACTGGCGCTAGCAGCAACCGCCGTGGCCTGCTCTGGGCCAGCGCCGCAGGAGTGCTGTGGGGCAGTTACTTTGTGCCGGCCCAGTGGGCAAAGGTACCGACGCAGGTGGCCAATTTCCCCCTTGCTCTCGGCATCCTCGCTGCCGGGCTTGCCCTGGCGCTGCCTGCGGCCGAGCCGGTCCGGCTGAGCCTGAGGGTCACCACTGTGCAGTTGATGGCCGGGTTGCTGTTCGGCATCGGCAACCTGGCCCTGCTTGGCTTGGTCTCCCGGGTGGGCACTGGTGTCGGCTTCACCATCGCCCAGCTGAGCCTGCTCGTCAATGCGAGCATCGGCATCTGGGTCTTCAAAGTGCCAAGGCCGGGCTCCCGGGCAGCCAAGATCGCTCTTGCGGGCATCTTGGTTGCCGGTGTTGGTGGTGGGCTCATCGGGGCTGTGAGGTAGCGCCAGATCGCTCGTTGCCGTCGTACACCTCTTCGAGAACGTGCTCGTCGGCCTGTGCGCCGCCGAAGTGGGATTGCTCTTCGGATGGGCGGCCGTCGAAGGGCCGTGCTCGGCAGTCGCATCACTGCGTCAGGGGGCAAACAAACGGCCGAAGCCGTCGTACGGCCGAAGACCAAGTACCTCGAAGCGGACCAGCTCCCCGACCACGAGCCGCAGTGCGCCCAGCACGCGAGCTGCCTCGTCCTCGTCGGCGCACTCCATCTCCAGTTCGGCCTCGTGCGTCCCCACCGTGAACCACGCCTGACGGACCACTCCCTGCAAATGGAGCCGCCAGACCTCAGCCGCTTCTTGTCGTAGCAGGTCCGGAGACGCTGGGACGGCGCCTGGGGCATCACGTTCGTCCGGCTGTCGGCTCCTCTCGAGGCGGCTAAGAGGTGAAAGTCGTCGTCCCCACGGATAGGTGCCCGAGGGCCACGTCCCCCTCGGCAACCAATGCTCCGCCGGTGGCAAACCCTGGGCCGGTCAAGAGCGGATCTGCCGTTATGCGTGCCGGTACGACGTTGTCGCTGAGCTGGGTCTAAACGCCAGACGGATATTTCGCTCCGGCCGCCTCCGGCTCGGCACGTGACGCGTCACTCAGCGGGGTTTCGCGAGCTCATTCGAGTGATGGACCACAAACACAGGTCGACAGTCAGGCGCAGCCGCCGTCGTCTATGACACAAACGTGACACGCGAGGTCGGCCAAGGGCTGTAAACCTCGGTCATAGGTGGTAAGGCAAGAGAGCAGCTCGGAAATGGTTTCCGGCGACATCCGCAGGTCGCGAGAATGGCCACGACAGAACCCCGCCTATAGGCCGGCTCGCTATCACCACCTCCCGACAGGCGCGCTAATATGGCGTCTGGCCTGCGGTTTCGTCCTTCCCGTTGGTCGCCGTTGGTGACCGAAAAACACCGCTGTAGTCCTCAGAGCTAAGGACCTTCTGAGGACCTGAGGACTTTTTGAGGACTGATTTCGGTCCCTGAGCGGTCAGCGGAGGCACCGTGGCGAGCATCGACAAGAGGCCCAACGAGCGGTACCGGACGAGGTGGCGCGAGTACCCGGGTGGCCCTCAGAAGACGCGCCACTTCGACCGCAAGGGCGACGCCCAGCAGTTCCTCGACGGCGTCCGGGGTGACCTCGCCCACGGCCTCTACATCGACCCGGCGGGGGCGCGCACGCTGTTTCGCGACTACGCCGAGGCGTAGCGAGCAGGACAGGTACACCGACCGAGCACGGCGGCTCAGGCCGAGACCTACCTGCGACTGCACGCGTACCCCACGCTCGGCCTCAGGCCGATCGGCGCCATACGCCGAAGCGAGGTCCAGGCCTGGGTGAAAGCGATCAGCGGCGAGCTCGCGCCAGGCTCGGTCGAGCTCGTCTACCGCTGGGTCTCGACCATCTTCAAAGCCGCAGTCGGCGACAGACTGATCGCAGCCTCTCCCTGCGTCCGCATCTCGCTGCCGAAACGAACGGACACCGAGGTCGTGCCGCTTGGCGTCAGCGAGGTCGAGGCGCTCGTGGCGGCGGTCCCTGAGCCTTACAGAGCCTTGATCGTCTTCGCCGCCGCAATGGGACTGCGCCAAGGCGAATGCTTCGGGCTCACCGTCGATCGCGTCGACTTCCTGCGCCGGCATGTGCGGGTGGACCGCCAGCTCACCTCTGCCCTCGGGGGAGTGCCGACATTCGGTCCCCCCAAGAGCAAGGCCGGCTTTCGCACTGTGCCGATGCCCGAGATCGTCTGCGCCACGCTGGCCGAGCATCTGGCCCGACACGGACCAGGACCAGCGGGGTTGGTGTTCACCAACACTCTCGGAAGGCCCCTGCGGCGCAACACGGTGGGGGACATGTGGCATCGCGCGGCCCTGCAGGCGAGCCTGCCGGCGTGGGCCACGTTCCATGACCTGAGGCACTTCTATGCGTCGCTGCTCATCTCCCGGGGATGCTCGGTCAAGGCCGTTCAGAAGCGCCTCGGGCACCAATCGGCCATGGAGACGCTCGACACCTACGGTCATCTGTGGCCTGACAGCGACGACGAGACGAGGAACGCCGTCGATCAAGTCCTCGGCGGGCTCGTGGCTCTCGGCTGAGCCTGTGCCTTCTGGGTCTGAGGTGAGGAGGACAGCGGGAACGGTTCAGGCTTTGCTGGTGCGCGGTTACGGGACTTCGTAGGTGCCGTCGAGTCGGGCGCGTGCGATGACATGTCCGGCTATGGCGTGGAGTGCATCGGCGAGGGTGAACTTGTCGGGCAGGTCGGGGTGGTAGTCCAGGGCGAAGAGTTGGAAGACGTAGGAGTGTGGTCCGTGCGAGCGCGGGGGCATGGGGCCGGCCCAGCCGCGGTGGCCGAGGGCGCCTTTGCCGTGTTTGATTCCGGGGATCGGACTGGGGTCGGTGAGGCCACTCTCGGGAATGCCGCTTAGCGATGGGTCGATGCCGAGCGTGAGCGCATGGGTGGCGGGTTCGCGGCGAGGGGCGTCGGGGTCTTGCACGATAAGCACGAGTTCCGCGGTGCCGGTCGGCGGCGCTGTCCAGGCGAGGGCGGGTGAAATGTTGGCCCCGAAGAGCCTGCCGCGGTGCCGCTCGGGGATGGGGGTGCCGTGGTCGAAGGCGGGGCTGGTGAGGGTGAAGTCTTCGGGTGCTTGCAGGTCGGGACGCTCCCAGACGAGCGTGTGGTGTCCGGCGCGTCGGTGGCGCAATGCGCGACCGAGGGGGCTTGTGGGCATGGTCTTGGTTCCTTCTCTCTATGCCTGGCGGGTGTGGAGGCCGGGGTTGCGGAGTCTGCGGGCGAAGACCGAGAGGGCGGGCTCCAGGGTGTCGCGGTATCTGCTTAGGCCGGCGTCGATGAGGGTGACATCGCCGTCTTGCTCAAGCAGGAAGAAGTGCACGAATTCCGTTTCCAGCGCGCTGATCATCGGCGAGCCTCCTGGGCGAGCCGGAACCGGTCGCGGTTGTTGATCTCATAGCGGTCTCCTGTTGGTCTGGAGTCGGGTCAGGATCTCGTCAAGCCGGGCGAGGTCATCGGAGTCCAAGTTGGTCAGTGCTGGCGGTGGCTCGTTGAGGATCGCCTGGCCGCGTTGTGCCGCCTCGCGTCCGGCGTCGGTGAGGTGCACGAGCTTGCGGCGGTTGTCGTCAGGGTGGGCGGTGCGATGGACCAGGCCTCGCGCTTCGAGCTTGTCGACGCCGACGGTCGCGGCGGGTGGGTCGACATCGACGGCGCGTGCGATCTCTCGCAGGGTCATCGGACCGTCGGTGAGCTTGATCAGCACCTCGACCTTGGCGGGCTCGAGATCGAGAGCGGCGCGGAGGGCACGTCGGCGGTCCTGTCCGGTGACGAACTCATGCAGGGCGGTCCACACTCGGGATGCGGTGCCTGGCGGCGTGACCGATCGGGTGGTCATCGGGCTCCTTCCGGGACGGGGCTCATGTCAGTGGCCAGGCGCGCGCCGTTTCGCTCGGCGGTCGCCAGCGCCCAGCGTCCGGTCGAGACCAGGCCGAGCACGACGACCATGACTCCACAGCCGGCGACCATCGCCCACGCCGCGTGGCTGGCGTGCACGAAGCCGGCCGAGCTGGTGGCGATGATCACGCCGGTGACCGCGACCCCGAGGGCCGCGCCAGTCTGGCGACAGGTGGAGGCGATCGCTCCCGCGACACCGGCTTGGTCTCGGGGCATGCCCGAGAGTGCGGTGTTGGTAATCGGGGCGCTGACCAGACCCGCCCCTGCACCGTAGACGAGGTAGGCGACGATCAGGTACCACACAGCGGTGTGGGCGCTAAGGCCGATCAGCAGGATCGCGCCTACGGCGATCAGCCCACCGGACATGATCAGAGCAAGCCTCGGCCCACGGCTGGCTACCAACCGGCCTGAGACGGTGGAGAGCACGCCGAGCATCGCGGCCATCGGGATCGTGAGCAATCCGGCTTGCAGCGCGCTGTAGCCGCGAACGTCCTGCAGATACAGCGTGTTGACGAACAGAAAGCCGCCTAGGGTTGCCAACGCGACCACCCCGATCAGCGCCGCGCCCGAGAACGGCGCGCTGCGGAAATACCGCATGTCGACCAGCGGCTCACGCCGCCGGGACTCGAGCACAACCAGCACCATCGCAGCGAGCACGGCAACCGCAAACAGGGCGACGATCGGCGCCGAGCCCCACCCGCTGCGTGGCCCCTCGATGATCCCGGCGGTCAGGCAGCCCAGCAGCGCGATCACCACCAACTGGCCGGGAGGATCAAGCCGCCGGGGCTGCTCAGCCCGCGACTCGGGCACGAACCGCTGCGTGAGCGCGATCGCGATCAGTCCGACGGGAACGTTGATCCAGAAGATCGAACGCCACCCGATCCCGCTAACCAGCAGGCCCCCGAGCACCGGGCCGCTGGCGAGGCTGAGTCCGGCGACCGATCCCCACATGCCGATCGCCTTCGCGCGCCCGGCGCGGTCGGTGAACGTGTTGGCGATGATCGACATCGCCACCGGGTTGAGCATCGAGCCGCCGACGGCCTGCAGTCCGCGAAAGGCGATCAGCCACCCGAGCGACGGAGCCAGGCTGCACAGCAACGACCCCAGCGAGAACGCTCCCAGCCCGATCTGAAAGACCCGGCGGCGGCCGAAGCGATCCGCGAGCGAGCCCGACAGCATGAGCAGGCACGCAATAACAAGGGTGTAGGCATCGATCGTCCACTGCAGACCGCTCACCGACGCGTGCAGTGCGTGCTGGATCGACGGCAAGGCGACATTGACGATCGTCACGTCGAGTCCCGCCATGAACACGCTCAGACAACACGTAGCCAGCACCACGGAACGGCGCCGCGCGTCACGATCGGCACGAGACGGGGCGCTAACCGTTGCCATAAACATTGTTGTATCACAACAACGAACTTGGTCGAGCTAATCCTGAGGTCCAGGCATGCATTCCAGCGTCCCAATCTCACGCTCAGCGGCCTGGCAATCGCCGCAGTTCTCGACGCCTGGTACCGCGAGCAGCGCAGAGTGCTCGCTCGCGTTCTCTGCTCTCGGTGAGATGCGATCAGGCCTCACCATCGATGACCGGATCGACGCGCTCTGTGGATCCCTGACCGGGCAAGCGCTTGGTCACGAACCCGATCGCCGCTGATGCCCAGCTGACTCTCGGTGAGGGTGCCTGCCGCGTCACGGAAGCAGGGCGGGACCGTGTCGAGGGACCCGGCCCCGAGACTCGCCAAACACCGCATCTCGCCGTCGCCGAGCGACGGCGCTACTACGGCAGCTCCCGTACCTCGACGAACCGGTAACCGGTCGCGGGAAGGTGTCCAACCCCGTCCCCGCTTTGAACCTACGACGATGGCCGGTCTTGCCTACCGGTCACCCTCTCCGGTCCGCAGGACCGTGTTAGACGCCGTTAGACCAATGTCTCCGCCGTCGATTATGGGCGTGAACAGGGATTTCGCAGCCGTAAGGGGTGTTCGTGCACGGGTACGGATTGTTTCATCGTGAGCGCGTTCACGGCGCAACCCGACAAGGGACGAGGATGCCGATTTGCGCTCACTCACTGACCGAAGACGGCAATGCTCCCGGCTCTTTCGCGGTGGCCCCATTCCATCAAGCGTGGGATTCGGCTCAGAGGTCGGATGGAGAGTTGATGGGGGAAGAGGGAATGAGTGGAGTGGGATTGATTGAGGGGAGAATAGGGAGGAATGGGCGAGGATGTGAGTGGGCTAGTGTTTGGTAGATACAGGTTATTTGTGGTGAAGGACGGTGAAGGTCATTGAGTTTGGCTGATCGACTTGGTACGGCCGCGTTCTGGTGGTGACCCAGGGTCTGGGTGGGATGCGCGCACTTAGCCTGGAGTCCCCAGTGCGTACTAGCCTCGAAAATTCATCCGGCCTCGAGAAGGTGAGGCGAGCGGCCGAGTATTGGCGATAGTCAGACAACGAAAGCGCCCGGTCGTCGCAGAGCGCGTCGACCCAGAGGTTCGTGCTCTCATCAGATGTCACGCCCTCGGGAGACTCACCGTTGCCGGGTCGGGCGCCGGGACCCGGGTTGTTATGGGAAAGCGGTCCGCAGCCTCAAGAAGGCCCGCCTGAGCGTTTCAGCCCAGGGCCATGTCTCGTCCAGCCGCAAGATGAGCCGCCGCCCGCGCCGCACGAGGGTCGCGGCGACATGGAGCAGCCGGTAGCGGATCGTCTTGGGCTCGGCCTTTTTGAGCTCGCCATCCAGGCAGATCATCTGCGCCCAGGCGATAAGCACCCCGGCGACGAAGCTGGTGGCCACCCAGGTGAGGTTCTGGGTGAAGCTCGCGAACGGCAGGTTCTTGAGCCCGCAGTCCTTCCAGCACCGGACCCGGTCCTCGACGCGGGCATGGCCGCGTTGGCGAAGCTCGAGTGCAGCGGCGTCGATCTCGAGGGCACTCGCGTTCGTGATGAAACACGTGTGCCGGAAACCCTCCGAGGTGTCGAACAAGCTGAGCTGGGCCCCTGGGTGAGGACGTTCGCGCCTGCAGATGAGACGTGCATCTTCACCCCAGGTGGACAAGTCCATGAGATCGGTGAGCTCTGCCACCCATGCTCCGTCCCGAACGGTCTCGTCCGACTCGATGGCTTCGGCCCAGTCCTCTTCTTGGAACAACAACAAGGCTTCTCTCACACCCGAGTCGATAGGGTGGCCGATCGAGTACTCGATGTTCGCCTCAACAAGGCCGGCGACAAAGTCATGGGTCGCCCCGGCCGAGTCGGCCCTTAAGAGGATGTGATGTCGGAGAAGGCCTGGGTCGTCACCGGGCTCGTGGCCCAGGTGATACTCCGGCGGGAGGACGGCGATCGCCTGGTCCAACAACTCGAGGTGGTCGTCGGCGTCGTTCGAGCCGGCGTTGCCCGGACGCAGTATCGCCCCGAGCGGCTCACCGGTCGTGTCGCACCAGGCGCCGAGGGGATGAAAGCCGAAGCCCTTCTTGTACGTCGGGCGAGCGTCCTGCTTGTCGGAGAACGCAGTGACGAGCGTGGCGTCGAAGTCGATCGTGATGTCGCCTGGTGGCGCTGCGGCCCACACGATCTCCCGTGCGCCCGCCACTGCCTTTTGGATCTGGCGCAGCTCGAACGATGCCGTGGCCTTCACCGCTCTCCAGGCGGTCGAGATCGACGCGACGTCTCCGAACAGCTCTGACTGCGACCGGAGCACTTCGAAGTCGTTGAGACAGTCGCCCCCGTCCGCGATGGCGACGGCGAGGTGAGTGAGCACGACGCCCGGGTCGTGGGTGTTCCACGAGATGCCACAGTCGGCCATCGCCACCGACATGGCCCTGGTCAACCCGGTGCGATCGGCCAGTTCGCACAACAACGCGGTGCCCGCGTGCGAGACGAGGTTCCTCCCGTCTGTGGTTACCTCGACCCGACGGACCGAGCGGCTACGATGCACCTTCAAGGAGGCCTCCTCCTGGGTTGGTTGACTGTCTCAGAACACAGTCATTCTCCCAGCTGAGGAGGCCTTTTACGCGGATACTGGCAGCCTCATGCCGCTATCGCGCGAATAATCGAGGCTAGGTAGAGGCTCGTCACCGTCTGACACCTTGTCGGCGCCGGTCTCGTCTGCACCCAACACCACGACGCTCAAGGAGACCAATGACCAATACTGACGCCCTGCCCCAGCTCCTCACCATCGACCAGCTCGCCGAGCGGCTCGGTGTGAGCATCCGCCACATCCGCCGGCTCATTGCCGAGCGAGGGGTGCCGTACCTGAAGGTCGGGTGGTTCATCCGCTTCGACCCGGCCGAAATCTCCGCGTGGCTCGACGGTGCTCGCCATCCAGAACGGCAGGGCGACCATCGGGGGACACAGACCATTCGGCGCGGTCACCGTCGTTGACCCGCGCGGCGCCATCGTATGGTGGCCCAGAAGTGGTTCCGCCCCTATGGGCGCGGAGTTCAGCTTGCGCGGAGGTACTGCCGTAGCGCTCGGCGGATTAGCTCCGAGACGGTGATGCCTTCCTGAGCGGCTCGCCGCGTGGTTTCGTCTCGTAGTTGCACGTCGAGTCGGACAGATTCGACTTCTTTTGCGAGTTCGCCAAGAGGGGGGCGTCCGCGGCCGCGGGGCTTGGCCAGCAGCTCGCCGGGTTCGTAGCCCCTTTCGGCTTCGTCGACAAGCCTTTCGATCATGGCGTCGTCGATGGGTTCACCGCTTCGAGTGTGTCCGTAGGTTCTCTTCGTCATGATGATTCGTCTCCGAACAGTTCGTGTCGGGTTGAGCGTCGCAGGGCCATGGCGTGGATCACGAGCACGGTGTCAGGAAGCTCAAGAAGGACGAGCTCGAGGAGGTTGCCTGCTCGGTCGGGCCCGGCCACCAAATAGCGGGAGGGATCGGCGCCGAGTTTCACCCAGGCGATCGCGTGCTCATAGGCATGGGAGATGTCTGCGTCAGGGACCTGGTGGCGGTGGACCGACGGATGGATCTCCACAACAATAAGTGTAATACGACTAATCGGCGTTTGGGAAGGTCATGATGTCGATGCTCCCAGCGCAGGACGACGCTCACCGGGATGCGGGTGCCGCGGATCCGAGCTTGACCGTGCAGGACCGCCGGGTCGGCGTCGACGAGATCGAGGGGCTGGGTCACCACGGCTTCAGGACCCCAGATTGCCACCTCGGCCGGACCTCAATCTTCGGTGTGAGGGGTCGAAGACGCCGCGAACTGAGGACCAGCTGAGGACCGGGGCCCTTCTGGAGAGACAAAACCGCAGGTCAGAGGTCCTGTTAAGCTGTTTCCCGCCTTCTGTCGGGGCCGCTTGCGTCGTTAGCTGATTGCGAGGACCAGTTGCTCTCCCAAGCCTCTCCAGCCCGAATGCCACGGCGGCGGTTTCGCCGGGCTCAAGCTGGGCTCGGTCAGCCAGGAGTGCGCCCAACACGCCGCTTGCCCGGTGGTCATCGTAAAACAGCTCGGGGACTGAGGAACGTCGGCGCCGGCGTCGTGCGTGTCGCCTCTTCCCGCTTCGACGGTGCGACCCTTGCTCGCTTCGACCGAGGAGATCCCAATGAAGCGCACTGTCGCCACGATCGCCTTCACAGCCGCCCTCATCGTGGCTATGGGCCTGGGGGCACCGTTGCGACCGCTGCAAGCGCTTCGCCGCCCAAGCTCAAGGCCATGCTCCTCAGCATCGGCCAGATGCCGACCGGATGGCGCGTCGACTGACGCGCTGCGTGGGCCGTAGGACGACAAGGATCAGGGTCGCGTGGCAACTTGTCGCCGCGCACGCCTACGGGCGTCACAGCGGTCTAACCCGGGCGCTTTCCAGCCCCCGGGACGCGCCGTGGCCCGGCACGGGAGCAGTCGCCACCTGCGAGATACCGTTTGGCGCCGGGCTCGAGCCGACAGAGCGGAGGTACGGGCAGATGAGCGGTTCTGTTTCTCAGGACAGCGGCGCATCCTCCGACGAGGACCGTGCCCTGCAGGACTGTGAGGCCACTCGCTACGGAAGACAGGCACTCATGCTCGGTGCGGCAGCAGCCGGAGCGGGGATCGCGCTCGGCCTGGTCGGCGGCGCGAAGCCCGCCGACGCTTCGAACGGCGGTTCGGTCCTTCTCGGCAGGACGAACACTGCAAGCGACTCGACCATAATCAACACCAGCGCCCACGACGGCCTCCAGGTGAGCACCACCGGAGACTCGGGCTCCCACGGCGTCCTGGGAACCTCGACCAGCGGCACCGGCGTCGAGGGCCAGACCACGGGGGACGGCCAGTCCGGCGTGTCGGGCATCGACACGAGCACCATCTGGCGGCCACGGCGTCAACGGGCGCTCCACCAACGGCTACGGCCTCTACGGCAGCTCCACCACGCATACGGGCGTCTCGGGCGCTACTGACGGGAATTACGGGTTCGGCGTCTCCGGGTCGACACGAGTGCAGGAGGTGCCTACGGCGTCTGGGGCAGCTCCGACAACGGCATTGGTGTCGCAGGCAACTCCTGGCTCGGCATCGCCGTGTCCGCGTCGATCACCAACGCAGCCAGTTCTGCCGCTGCACTTGCTGCCTCGACCATCGGTACCGGGAAGGCTGTCGAGGCGTCGATCACCAATGCGGCAAACACCCAGTCGGCCGTCTCGGCGACGACGAACGGCGCTGGGTGCGGCGTCTACGGCGAGGCGACTCATGTCTCAGGTCGCAGAGTCATGGGAAAGGGGATAGGCGGGGCGACCGGTCTCTACGGCTCGAGCGGCACCGGCGCCGGCGTCTACGCGAAGAGCACCTCGGGCGACGCGCTCCAGGTCGTCGGCAAGGTCTCGTTCTCGCGAAGCGGACTTGCGACGATCGCTGCGACCAAGACGAGCGTCAAGGTCACCTTGGGCGGCGTCACGACCTCGTCCATGATCCTCGCCACCCTGCAGACAGGCGCCGGTGCGGTCACGGTGGCGAGTGCAGTTCCGACCGCAGGGTCTTTCACGATCAAGCTGACCGCGGCTCCCACGAAGTCGGTGGAGGTCGCCTGGATGGTGCTCGGCTAGACAGGGCCGAGCCGAGACCCTCGGCGAGTTGACCGAGGGTCGCGAATGCCGCTCACGGCTGAGGCCGTTCACACCTCAGGCCTCGAACACATAGGCCCGGCCGGCAAACTCGGCGTGAACACATGTACCCACGACAGCGGTCGTGCCCGAGACGGTCACGGAGCTGGCGAACACGTCGCCGACGACGGTGTCAGAGCCCTCCAACTCGGCGAGTTGTCTTCCGATCGGCACAGCGGCCTCGGACTCGCAGCGCCCGCTATCGATGTCCTCCCTGCACTGCCACGGTTAGCGGAGCGCTTGCGAAAGAACCCCGCCCACCGGCAGGCATCCGGCCACCACCGGACAGCCGTGGCAATCATGATGACCAGCCTTCGCTGCGCCTGGTTCACCTGATTCCACCGGGTCGTCATCGCGAAGCTCGACGCGACGCCACCGACATTGAGGTGATCCTTGGTCGAGTGGAGCAGGCATGATGGATCGAGTGAATCCGTTCCGGCGGGTGAGAATTGGCCTGTTGGCTCTGGCGCTGGTGCTCCTGGGAGGCACCGTCGGCTATCTGCTGTTCGGGTTCGATCTCATCGACGCCATCTATCAGACGGTGATCACCGTCACGACCGTCGGGTTCAACTCTCCGCATCCGCTCAGCACGGGAAGCAAGGGTTTCACAATCGCACTCATCCTCCTGGGTGTGGGCACGGCGCTGTACACGTTCTCGGCCGTGCTCGAGGTGCTCATCGAGGGACACATGAGAGAGCTCGTCAGGAGGCGCAGGATGGAGCGAGACATCGCCCGCATGGACCGGCACGTGATCGTTTGCGGGTGGGGGCGAGTCGGGCGTGAGGTAGCGCGCTTCCTCAACAACACCGGACGGGACGTCGTCGTCATCGACCGCGATCTGGAGCGGTTGAGCGCGGTCCCGCATCCAACGGTGCACGGTGATGTGACAGATGACGAAGTTCTCCACCAGGCCGGTATCGACCGGGCCGCCACCTTGGTGGCTGCTCTCGACACCGACGCCGACAATCTCTACGTGACACTGGCTAGCAAGTCGATGCGACCCAATCTCCAGATCATCGCCCGGGCCCGCAACGAATCCTCAGAAGCAAAGCTGTTGAGGGCAGGCGCCGACCGCGTCGTGAACCCCCAGCAGCTCGGTGGCGATCGCATGGCGGCGTTCGTCACCCAGCCGCACGTCGTGGATTTCATCGACGTGGTCATGCACGACGGCACGCTCAAGTTCAGGTTGGAGGAGCAGACTGTTTCGGGCGATTCGCCCCTAGCAGGAAGCACGCTCCGCTCGGCCGAAATTCACACTCGTACGGGGGCACTCGTGCTTGCCATCCGGCGCCCCGACGGCAGCTTCCTCACCAATCCGTCGCCCGGCGAGGCCATCGAGGCGGGCGACGTCCTGATCAGCGTCGGTACGGCTGAACAGCTAGGCGCGCTGGCCAGGTTCGCGACGCGCCCGTGATCCAGCTCGGGCCCGGTTCCGAACGCGGTCACCGGTCCCGGGTGGCTCGTGTTGCACGGTCAGCTCACGCGAGCGACTTCTGTCGCGGCGCGGCGCAGCCGTCCCGAGGTGTCGTCGACTGTCGAGAGGCGGAGGTTGGTCAGGTCGGCGCGTTGGGCGGCCGCTGTGTGCGGGTGGCCTCCGAGGCCCGACCGAGGGCGTGCAGGCCCTCCTCGATGGACAGCAGCGTCGTGGTCTTGAAGGCGCGCACGTCGCCCCCGCTGCTCACGGCCATGGACCACGCCGCAACGCCCCGGCTGTCTGGGAAGTCGACGATGCCCACGAGGTCGTAGTCGCCAAAGCAGAAGAACAGGCTCTCGATTGACCCGCCTAGGGCCTCTGCCGAAGCTTGCACCCGTTCGACCACCCTGTGCGGCCCACGGCTCATCGCAGCCCACGCCTCTGCGGTATAACCCACCTGGACGAAGTACTTAGCCACGGGACCTCCCTCGCCGGCACCCTCAGCCGCTCAACAGGTATGCGTCTCGCGGCGGGTGCCTCGCGGTTGCAACACTACCGAGTTGACCTAGGCCACCGAAAGGGCCAGCGCCGACACCGGCGTGGCGCCTTGATCGGCCACCTCCGCCCACAGGCCGGCTCGCCACCACAACCTCGGCTGAATGTCTTAGGATCCGGCCGGTCTGGCCTCGTCGCCAACGACAGGAGTGCGTCAACTGCCATGCCAGGGATGAGCTCTGGGGTTTCGACGAACAACCCTACGATCGTCTCGGCCTTTCGATCGCTGCTCTTGCACGAAGCGCTGATCGCTGTTGTCATCCTCGCCTTGCTCGCGTTGGCCTGGAACCTGCTGCGTGCTGTGCAGTTGCGGCGGGCGAGAGCTGGTGCGCTGCCCGCCGGAGCCTGGCCCTACCCCGAGGCGGCCGGCCGCCGATTGCTCCGGATCGCCTTCGGCCTCATCTGGATCTTCGACGGTCTGCTCCAGGCTCAGTCCTCGATGCCACTCGGCATGACGACCCAGGTGATCGAGCCGACCGCGGCGAGTTCGCCGGTGTGGGTGCAGCACGTCGTGAACGCCGGGGCGACGATCTGGAGCAACCACCCGATCACCGTGCCCGCCTCGGCGGTGTGGATCCAGGTTGGTCTCGGCGTTTTGCTGATTGTGGCGCCCCTGGGGTACTGGTCACGGCTCGCCGGAATGGCGAGCGCGTTCTGGGGAATCGTCGTCTGGACCTTCGCCGAGAGCTTCGGCGGGGTCTTCGCGCCAGCACTCACCTGGGCCTTTGGCGCCCCTGGGGCGGTTGTCTTCTACAGCTTGGCCGGGGTGCTCATCGCCCTACCTGAGAGAACGTGGTCGAGCCCGCGGCTCGGCAGGACTGTTCTTTCGGTCATGGGCCTCTTCTTCGTCGGGATGGCCGTCCTCCAGGCCTGGCCGGGTCGGGGTTTCTGGCAGGGGCAGCTGGGCCATGACGCGACCCCGGGGACGCTTCTCGGAATGGTGCAGCAGATGTCGGCGACGCCCCAGCCCGTGTTCATCTCCTCCTTGTTGGCGAGCTTTGCCGCTTTTGACGCCGCGCACGGTTGGGCCGTGAACCTGTTCCTCGTGGTCTGTCTCGCTGGCGTCGGGATCGGCTTGTTGGCCAGGCGAGCCTCGGTGGCGCGTGTCGCCGTCTGTGCCGGGATCGTCCTGTGCATCGCAGACTGGGTGCTCATCGAGGACTTCGGCTTCTTCGGTGGCGTCGGGACCGACCCGAACAGCATGATCCCGATGTCTCTCGTCTTTATAGCCGGGTATCTGGCGATTACACGCGTCCCTGCCATGAACGGCGCGCCGGTTGCGATCCCCACCGCGCTTGGCGACGGCTCGTCGTTCTGGACACGGCTAGCCAGCCGACCGGCGTATGCCTTGCGCGCCGCCGCCGCTCTGGCCGCAATCGGGATCATCTTCATCGGGGTCGTCCCCATGGCCGCGGCTTCCATGAATCCAAACGCCGACCCGATCATCGCCGAAGCCGTCGACGGCCCGCCGGGTGTCGTCAACACCGCGGCCCCGGAGTTCCGGCTCGTCGATCAGCACGGAGCGACGGTGTCGCTTCGGAGCCTCGGTGGCAAGGCGGTCGCCGTCACGTTCCTCGATCCCGTCTGCGTTTCCGACTGCCCGCTCGTCGCCGAGGAGTTCCGGCAGGCCGACGGCCTGCTTGGGGCCACTGCCAGGCAAGTCGTCCTGGTGGCCGTCGTCGCCAACCCGGTCTACCGTGCGCGCGCCTATCTGGTCGCTTTCGACCGGCAGGAAGGCCTCCAGCGGCTTTCGAACTGGCATTTTCTCACCGGTTCGGGTTCCGAGCTCAGCCGGGTCTGGAATTCGTTCGGTGTCCAGGTTGCCTTTGCTCCGGGCGGGGCGATGATCGCCCACAGCGAGATCTCCTATGTGATCGGTCCCACGGGCCACATCCGTTACATCCTGAACAGCAACCCGGGCCCCGGCACGCAGGCCTCGAAGTCCTCTTTCGCGGTGGTGCTCGCCAGCGAACTTCGCGCCGTGCTCAGGTCATCATGAGCACCTGGGCTCAGTCTGGACGAGCGCGGTCTGGCTCTTGGGCACGGCGCTTTCTCGCCGAGGCGTTCGCTTTGATGGCGCTCGGCGCGCTCGCTGTCTCTGGTTGCGGAGCGACGACCGTCGCCGGCCCGACCGCTCGAGCGCGCAGTGCAACTGTCCGTGCCTCGCTGGCAACCTCGGCTGAGACCTCGGCTGGCTCCTGGGCGGTCGTCGCGATGGGACACCTCGGCCAACCGCTGAACACGTTCTGGCAGCTCTTCTTCAGGCCGGCCGGCGCCTCGGCCTGGTCCGACCGGGCCTCGGCGCTTGCGGTCGCCACAAACGGGGGTCTGATCGTCGCCACACAGAGCGGCAAGTCGCTCGCAGTCGGAATTCGATCCGCCAACAACCTCAGCTACTCGCCGCTCATCGTCACCTCTGACGCTCGCTCATGGTTGCCTGCCGAACCTGTGGGCGCGCTCGCCGATCAGCCCGACGCCCTGGCGATCGCGGCTGGAGGCGAGGCACTGGCCCTCGTGGGAGACGGCAGGGCCGCGCAGGTGCTCGTGAGCGCCACAGGACTGACGAGCTGGCGAGCGCTGGCCTCCGAGAGCGCCCTGGCAGCCTCGCCGCCAGGCCGCGCCTGTGGGATCGTCTCACTCACGGCCGTCGGCTATTCGGCCGGGCATCGGCTCATCGGGGCAAGCTGTCGCCGAGGCGGCGTTGTCGGCATCTTCACTGAGCACGGGAGCACGTGGCGCCTCGTCGGCCCGGGGCTGTTGCAGCCGTTCGGCCATTCGAGCACCGAGGTGTTGGGCCTGCAGACGACAACTGCCGGCCTGTGCGCGCTCGTTGGTCTCACCGGCAGGCGCAGTGCGCAACTGGTCGCGGCGTGCACGAGCGGCAGCAGGTTGACGTGGCGGGTCTCGCCGGCGTTGCTGCTTGCCGGGCCCGAGGGCGTGGTCTCGTTCGGCCCGGTGGCCAAGGTGGGACTGTTCGCCTTGATTTGGGGCTCTGCTCACCCTGACATGCTCGCGGTCTTGGGTGAATCGCACATGACTTGGAGCACTCTGCACTCGCCCCCGGCGCAGACGGCCACGGTCGTGTTCGCTCCGGTGGGAAGGGTGGACGCCCTCGTGGTCGACGACACCTCGTTCACCGACTGGCGGCTTGCCGGCGGCGGTCGCCGCTGGTCGAGGGAGCAGAACCTGCACGTGGCGATTCAGTTCGGGTCCTCGGGCTGATGTCCACCGAGATGATCCGGAGGCGTTGACACGCCCAGCGGTAGCCTTGGGCCAATGGCCGGCACCCGAGCGACGCGGGGGCGGGACGCGAAAGGACCCGACGTCGAGGAGCTGCGCTTCGATTTCACCTCTGGCGGAGCTCAAGAGCCAGATCCGGTGAATCCTTCGCCCAGTCCTGTGGCGCCGGCGGCGCGGGCAACCGAGCGGCCGCTTGGCGCCTCGGGACCGCCAGCAATGCTCTCGGTCGTCGCCTCAGAACCGCTCTTGACGCCTGGATCGGCCTCCGACGCGGCTCTGTCGGTCAGCGACTTCTACGACTGTGTGCGGGGTGCACTCCGGGAGGCGTTTCCCGACGAGGTCTGGGTGACAGGAGAGATTCGCAAGGTGACCACGTCTCGGGGTCACCGCTACCTGGAGCTTGCGGACCATCTCGACGGGCTGGCACGACCGATCTCCGATGGCTCGGCTGCGTCTCGGAGCGGCTCAGCCGCTCGTAACGTGAGCGCCACGCTCGAGGTCGCCTGTTGGGCGCGGGAGTGGCCTGCGGTCCAGTACGAGCTGGCGGCAGTCGGAGTCGAGCTCGTGCCGGGGCTCGTCGTGCGTGTGCGCGGCAAGGTCTCGGTCTGGGAAGGTGGAAGCAAGTTGCGCTTTTCCATGACCGCTCTCGATGTAGAGGCGCTGGTCGGCGCCATCGCGGCGGCCCGGAGACGATTGCTGGGCACACTCGCGGCCGAGGACCTCCTCGAGGCGAACCGGCGCTTGCCGTTGGCATTGGTCCCACTGCGAATTGGGCTTGTCACCAGCCCGGGTTCGGAGGCATATCGCGACTTCACGGGTGAACTGGAACGATCCGGCTACTTGTTCGACGTCCGTTTCGAGCCGTCTCTCGTCCAGGGACCCGAGGCGCCGGCCCAGATCGTCGACGCTTTGATGAGGCTCAGCGCGTTCGAGCCTGAGCTCGTGGTCGTGGTTCGCGGAGGTGGGGCAAGAGGCGATCTGGCGGCTTTCGACTCCGAGCCGGTCGCGCGAGCCATTGCCAGGGCGCCGTGCCCAGTCTGGACCGGTATCGGGCATACCGGGGACCGCTCAGTTGCCGACGAAGTCGCCCACCAGGCGCTCGTGACTCCGACGCAATGCGGCGAGGCGGTAGTGGCCGTGGTTGGGGCGTACCTGCGAGGCGTGGACCAGCGCGCACGAAGACTCGCGCAGCGCGTCGAGGTTCGGCTGGACGAAGCGGGCCGTGAGCTTGTCATCTCCTGCGCCTCGACTCGCAGAGTGGCCCGTCAAGGCCTCGAGCGCTCGTCGCTGAACCTGCGCAGCGCCGAGACGCGCATCGGCAACGCTGCGCTGGTGGCGATCGAGCGGAGCCAGGGGCGATTGGTCAACCGCGCCCAGAGGTTGGCTGCCCCGTCGTCCCGACAGCTCGTCGTGCAAACCCAACGCGTTGCCCACCAGCGGGAACTGTTGCAGTTGCTCAACCCACGCCACCAGCTGGAACGGGGCTGGTCGCTCACGCGCGACGAGGCCGGCAGGGTGGTTCGATCGTCGGCCTCGCTTCGGCGGGGCGAAAGGCTGATCACGACCTTTGCGGAAGGCAGTGCAGGCTCGGTGGTCGACGAGATCCGATCGCCGATCCAAGCCGCAGCGGTCAACGGCGAAACTGCGAACGACGGAGGAATCCCATGAGCGCATTCGACCCCGGTAACAACCGCGTGCCGGTCGGCGAGCTCGGCTACGCCGATGCGTCCGACGAGCTTGACGCCATCATTGCCGAGCTCGAGGGTGGCGTCATCGACGTTGATCTCCTCGAGGTCCGGCTGCGCCGGGCAGTGGAGATTGTCGAGGAGCTCGATCGCCGGATTCGTGGTGCTCGGGAGAAGGTCAGTTCGCTCCTGCCGCGGCTTGAAGCCGTGGGCCAGGACGCCGCCCAAGAGGACGAGGGCAGGTAGCTGCACCGGCTCCGCTCAGTTCTGTTCCGACCGCGGGCGCGGGCCTGGCGTGAGCGCGCGCTTGGAAAGCCATCCGCCAACAAGGCTTCGAAGGACGCCCTCGGGCTCAGTCGCCTCAGGGCACCGAATGGCTGTCGGCTCTTGGTCGAGCGCGGGGTGAGCTTTGCGGAGGCGTCGGCGCTCACGCCGTCGTGAGCCGGCGTCGGGGACTTCTCCGGCGGGAGCCACGCGCCGGATGGAGCCCTCGCACAACGTCCTCGACGAAAGCTCGCGTTCCGGCGTCCGGCTCGTAGTAGCCGTAAGCGGCGCGTTCGAGAAGTGCGGATGCCGCCCGGAGCGGGGCCGTCGCAGTTGGACCCGCCCGCCACCTGTCGAAGGTGCCAAGCCGGGAGGCGTATTCGCCGAGAGTCTCGGTCGGCCACCGCCTCAACCCGGCTGCCGCGCCCCGTCGTTCGAGCTCAGCTGTGACCCGTCCTACCCAGCCCGTTGGGCGCCTTCGCCGACGGCGCACCGCGAGGGCGACAAACGCGCCGGTCGCGATTGCGCCGAGGCCGCCGCCGATAGGTGCCCACGGGAGGTTGGCGATCGCATGTCCGAGGTCGGAGAGCAGCACCGCACCGGGGTCCGGCGGTGCCAGAGGCACCTGAGCAGTCGGATCGAAGTTCTGCCAGCCGACCTCGGGGAACCAGACCTGCACCCACGCGTGGGCGTCCCTGGCCTGGATCTCGTAGAGGTCGCTCAGAGGATCGAAGGGCCCAGGCACGTACCCGATCGCCTCGCGTGTCGGTACCCCGAGTGTGCGGAGCATGACGGCGAGCGATGTCGAGATCTGCTCGCAGTAGCCCACTCGAGAGCCGAAGAGGAACTGGTTGACGGCGTCCTGGCCGGCGAGCAGCGGCGGAATGTCAGTCGAGTACCGCACATTGCGGCCCATCCAAGCCTCGAGAGCGGTCACTTTCTCGTAAGTCGTGGTCGCCCGGGCGGCGGTCACGATCTGGCGGGCGAGCGCGGCCACCCGCTCGTAGCGTCCCGGCGGGAGCTCGAGATCCGGTCCTAGAGCGGCCGGGATCTGTGAGGACTGGAGAGGTCGGGCCTTGGCGAGCACGCTCGGCGCCACCGCAGTGTCGGTGGAGACGACCGTGTACACGGTGCCCGGGGTCATCGCGATCGTGGATCGCATCGAGTCGTCGCCACCGACGATCAGTGAGTGTTCGGGGAAGTAGACCTCAGTGGGATCGGGGGTCGCGAACAGCAGGTTCGCGATGGGCTGTGCCACATAGAACGTCTGTATGTTGGCCGGCCCGGACCCAAGTTCATCGCCGTACAGGCCCGGGACCATTCCGCCATCCATCTGACCCTGCGCCTGGGCGAAGGAGCTCAAGACAGAGCTCACGTCGAAGGGCGATCCGGTCGTCAGCTGCACGATCCTCGCCGTCGGAGGCGAACGTTTCCAGTTCTGGCCGTCCCAGGTGTCGTAGGTCATCCCGAGGAAATAGCCGGGCCGGTCTGCTCGCACTCGCATGATGACCTCGTCGCCGAGCGCGCCGCGGACGGCGATGTCGAGCTCGGTCGCAAAGCCGAGGTAGCCACCGACCCCGGTTGCCCCGCTCGCCTTGCCGGCCTGGGCGGGCTCGGTCGACTGGTCTCCGGTCCCGGTGATGCCACCGGGATCTCGAAGGGGAAGGTACGAGGTGAGCGAGGCGGGCAGAGTGATCAACTGAGTGGCTCGGGGTGCCGGCAACAGGACCAGGAAGCCCGCACCGGCCAGCACGACCACGAGGCCCGTGGTCGCTATCGAGCCCAGCGCAATGGGCCCGACACCTCCGGTCATCGAACGCCACGAGCATCCCAGCCCGACGAGGCAGGCTCCGAGCCAGACTGCGACGTAGGCGAGGAAACCGACCGAGACCGCCTGGGCCGCTCCGAGAGTCACGAGCGCGCCGGCCGCAGCGAGCGAGAAGAGCAGGTCACGTCTTGCCGGCACGTCGAAGGAGTGGATGAGCTGAACCCAGGTGAACAAGCCGGCGAGTGGGACCTCGATCGAGCTCAGCTGGCCAACTTGGGCCGCGCCGAGGATCTGGAGGACGAAGGAGGCGAAGATGCCGAGCACCGCGACGGCGAGGAGGATCTTCACCCACTGCCACGGCTTGACACGCGTCAGGTAGGAGAACACCATGCCGGCCACGGTTCCCACAGACGCGAAGACGGCGCTCGAGACCGATACCTCGCCCACCGCGGCACAGGAGAGGATGCCGGTCAGGACGGCGACCGCCGTCGCGATCCGGAAGGTCACGGAATGCTCTGGCGGGAGAGGGGCGTTTGCGCGCCGGACCATCTCGACAAAGCCGATTCCACGTCGGTCCGCCGCGCCCGGGCGGCCCGCCTGGCCCACTGAGTCCGAGCCTCTCCGCACGCTGACCTGCCTAGCGCGCATCTGAAGAGGCCACCGAGCGGGCGAGGCGCCGCCCGGCTGAGAGGCGCTCGGCCACAGGAGCGACGACCCTGCCGGTGACCTCGGTGGTCTCGAGCACGATACGACGGCCCTTGCTCAGCTGCGCCACGATCTCGCCCATCGCCTCCTCGGCGAGCCGGTCGGCGGCGTCGAGGTCTCGGGGGAGATCGACCACCATCCGGATCGGGTCGTCAGTCTGGTTCTCGGACTCGCGGACCATGAGGTCACCAGTGTGGGCGCTTGCATTCCAGTGAACACGTCGCCGACCATCGCCATGCTGGTAGGGGCGAACTCCCCGCAAGTCGCCGGTGAGCGTCGGACGCGGGGGCCCGTGGCCCTCCTCCGGCGTGAGCGTTTGGCGCAGTGCCGCACCCCGCTTCAGGGGTTGTGGCGCGACATAGAGCGGGTGGGTGAGCTCGAGGACCTGATCTCGTGACCACCAGAGCAGGCCGAACGGCGCAGCGGTGGCGACCCGGACCGTGACCGTCGAGATGACGCCTCGGCGGCGCGGCACGATGACAAGGCGCGCAGGAATCCTCCGCGCCAGCAGCAGGGGCGTTCCTCGGAGCGATCGAGGGGTGCATCGCATCGATCGATTCCCGACGACGTCGATCTCCACTGCCGAGCCGGCGGTTGCATCGGTGGGGCACCTCTCGCAGACGAGGGTGAGCCCCGGAGCCGCAAACGCAGGGGCGACCAGGCCGAGAAGGAGCAAGCCGGCAACTACCGCGCCCACGGTCTGCACCCAGCCGGAGCCGCTCGCGTGCGCCACGCCGGCCCACATGAACAACAAGAGCGCCGTGCCGGCGACCGGCCCGAAGGCACGCTCGGGAAGAGCCAAGTGACGCACGCGCTGTCTCGGGGCCATCGCCTCGCGCGCCCCGTCGACCGCCGGACGATGCTGGCGGGAGCGCCGTCGCATCAGGGCCTCGGCGAAGGAACCCGCTCGAGGATCGCCTGCACTGCCGCGATCCCGGAATCGAAGGCGGCGACCGGAGCGGCATCGGTGACCAAGCGGTGAGCGAGCACACTGACGGCCACTGCCTTCACGTCGTCGGGAAGCACGAAACCCCGGCCGGCGATCACGGCGTGTGCACGTGCGGCAGCGAGAAGGCCGATTGCCGCACGTGGGCTCGCACCGAGACGGATGAGGGGGTCCGCCCGGCTCGCCCGCACGATGGCGACGGCATAGCTCGCGACGGTGGGCGCCACCGGCACGTCGGCGACGGCCGCCTGGGCGGCAGCCAGGCCCGTCGGCGTGCACACGGGCGAGAGCGAGGAAAGCAATGGCTGCGCCCCGTGAGACACAGCGAGCTTCGTCTCGGTGATCTCGTCCGGGTAACCGAGGCGCGTGGCGAGAAGGAAGCGGTCCATCTGACTTTCCACCAAAGGAAACGTGCCCGTCTGATCGATCGGGTTCTGGGTCGCCAGCACGAGATACGGCTCGGGCAAGGGCCACGACTCGCCGTCGACGGTGACTTGTCGCTCTTCCATCGCTTCGAGCAGCGCTGCCTGGCTTCTCGGTGGGGTCCGGTTCAGTTCATCGAAGAGAACCACGTGGGCAAAGACGGGACCCGGCCGGAACTCCCAAGTCTCAGACGAGGCCGAGTAGATCGAGACACCAGTGATGTCGGACGGGAGCAGGTCCGGGTGGCCCTGGATCCGGGCGAGGCGAGTGCCGATGGAGACTGCGACCGCCTTTGCGAGCATTGTCTTGCCGACGCCTGGCACATCTTCGATGAGAAGGTGTCCCGCTGCCAGCACTGCCGTAGTCGCCGCGACGACCGCCCCCGGGGTACCGAGGACAACGGCGTTCAGATTTGCCTGGAGCGACGCCGCCAACTCGAGGGCGTCGTCGAGCGACGGGTTCACGGTGGCTTCCCTGACCATGTCATCGGTCGTCACGAATAACTCCTCACGCTGAGCGAGCGTACCCCCACTTTGGGCACCTGTCGTTCAGCTGGCCCGTGAACACGGCCGGCGCTCAGCTGCCAACCAAGGCTAACTACTACCTGGCCAGGGCGAGGCGCCGAACGGCGAGGGGAGGCCGAGCTTTCCGGGGTTCAAGATGCCCCGAGGATCGAGCGCCGTCTTGAGCCTCTTGAGCACCTCGAAACCGGTGCCGAGTGCATCGGGCAGGTACGGGCCGCGCACGACTCCGATGCCGTGGTGGTGGCTGATCGAGCCACCCTTGGCCAAAGTGGCCCCGAGGACGGCCTGCCAGCAACGCCGGTAGAACCCCTCCGCCCAGGCGTCGTCACCGGGGTCAGGGCCCAAACCCGCGAACGTGAAGTAGAGGCAGGCGCCCTCGAGGTACGCGTGCGACTGGTGGGCTGAGGCTGCGACGATCCCGGCCGTCTCCTGAAGCGCCGTCAACGCGCCGTCGTAGATGCTCGCCAGTGCATCCCAAGGTGCGGCAATCTCGATCGTGTCGACGACGATCCCGGCCCGAATGACCGCCTCGAGCACCGATACGTCGTTGCGGTGGGCGAACCAGCGCCCGACGAGGCCGATGTCGAGCGGCTCAGCGGTCCTGCACTCCTCCGAGAGCACCCGCATCGCGGCGTCGACGATGAGGGCGTCTCCTTCGTCGAGTGCGATGAGGACGTTGGTGTCGAGACCGTCGAAGTTTAGCTGCGACTCGGTCGTGTCATAGAGGCGCACCACCGCGGGGGTCGCGCCGCGCTGAAGGGTCCGGCGGAGCGCCTCGAGACCCTCAGGGAAGCTCGGGAACGCCCACGCTGCGCGCCGTTCCTCGAGAGCGACCGGGTGCGCGCGGAGCCGGGCAGAGGTGATGACGCCGAGCGTCCCCTCGCTACCGACGAACACGCTCATCAAGTCCGGGCCCATTGCCGAGCGTGGCCCGGCTCCTCGTCCGGCCAGCGCGCCCGTGCGCACGACGGTCCCGTCGGCGAGAACCACTTCGAGACCGGCGACCATGTCCTCGATCTTTCCGTAGCGGGTGGAGTACTGGCCCGCACCGCGACACGCGATCGACCCTCCGATGGTCGCCAGCGCGACAGACTGGGGCCAGTGGCCGATCGTGATCCCATGAGCGGAGCGAAGCTCGTGCTCGAGATCGTCCCCGAAAGTGCCGGCTCGGACATCGACGAGCGAAGTTGCACTGTGAACCTCCTGCACGCCGCCGAGACCGCAGCAATCGAGACTGACACCACCGAAGATCGGGACGGCGCCGCCGCAGACACCGCTGCGCCCACCAGCGGCGGTGACGGGGATGCCGGCTTCGTTGCAGCATCTGAGCACGCCGGCGACCTCGGCGGTGTCGGCTGGTCGAGCGATGACGCCGGGCCGGGCGGGCACGGCACCCGATAGCGCCCATCTGAGTGAGATGGGCCACCAGTCTCGGCCCGCCTCGGCCAGTGAGTCCGGAGAAACGTCGATGATGGCGCATGCGCCGGAGAGGCGCTCGAGAAAACGGTCGCCGAGCGCGACATGCTCACCGCCGAGCCGCTCTTTGATCTCGCCGCTCCCGACGCCGATCTCGATCGGCGCTGGCGCCGCCCTGCGCTCGTCGTGCACGAGGGCTCAGGTCTCCGGGCCCAAGAAGGCTTGGTCAGCAAGGGACGCTGCCGCAGCGAGGTCGTGCTGGCCGATGCCGGAGAACGCCGTGCACTCTTCGCGCGCACGAACGGCGCCCCAGCCGAGCTCGGCTGCCAGCAACTCAGCGGTCCGGACCGCCGCCAGGGCCGCGGATCGGGCGTCGAGCAGGAGGGCACGGGTACGGCGCGACAGGACGTCCTCGACGCAGGTGGCCATTTCGAACCGAGCCGCGTACACGACCTCCGCCTCGAGGTGCTCGAGACCTTCGACGAGGCGCTCACGAAGCTCCGGTCGATCGAAGCCGAGGCCGAGCACGGCCATCATCTCTCCTCCATAACGACGCTGGAGGTGGTCCAGGACCTGCGCGTCGAGACCGAGCTTGTCGGCGAGCTCGCGGACTTGCAGGGCGTTGACGGGTTCCGAACCGCGAAGGCGCAGGTTCTTCGTGCGGGACGCCACGATGCGCGATCCGAGCTCACGCTGGACGGCGTCGACAGTGTCAGCCGCCATCTTGCGGTAGGTCGTCAGTTTGCCCCCGGTAACGGTGATGAGCCCGGACGCCGATCGCTCAACCTTGTGGCGTCTGGAGAGGTCGGCTGTGTGCACGCCCGGGACACGGCCGTGAGCATCCGCCGTGGCGAGCAAGGGGCGCAAGCCCGCCCAGCTCGCGGTCACGTCCTGCGGCCCAAGCGGCGACGAGACGGCCGCGTTCACGGCGTTGAGCAGGTAGTCGATGTCGCCCGGCTCGACGCGGGGGTCGTCCAGCGGGCCGCTGTAGTCGGTGTCGGTCGTCCCGATATAGGTGTGCTCGTCCCAAGGTATGACGGTGATCGAGCGGCGGTCTTCCGGCACCGGCAGCACCATCGCGAGGTCACAGGGCAACTTGCTGCGCGGGACCGTGAGATGGATGCCCTTGGCTGGGCGAATCGATGTCGGGTAGGTGGGGTCGTCCAGGCGGCAGAGCTCATCGGCCCACACGCCGGTCGCGTTGACGACGACCTTCGCCCGGACCTCGAGCACATCGGGGCCGGCGTCGGTTCCTGGCGATTGTGCCAGCCAGGTGCCGGAGCGAGGTTCGGCGACGGGCGCGACCCGTACACCGCTCAGGTGGGATGTCTCATCGTGCACAAGGCCGACGGCCGGGGCGTAGTTCACGACGACGGCCGCTTGCTCGAGCACGGCGGTTCGCAAGATGGCAAGAGTCAGCCGGGCGTCGTCGGCCCAGGCGTCGTAGTAGACGAATCCGGCAACGAGGCGGTCGGTGCGCAGCGTGGGGAAGTGAGAGGCAAGCTCTTCAGCGGTGATGCGACGATGGCGCTTGCCGATTCGCCATCCACCGGCGAGGTCGTACATCCACAACGCGGTCGAGTACGTTCGCGCGACGGCCCGGTCAACGACTCCTCCCTTGCCGAACAGGGGAATGAGGAACGTGAGCGGTTCGACGAGGTGAGGCGCGTTCTGCAGCAGGAGACGACGCTCGCTGAGGCTTTGATGGACGAGGCCGAATTCATGCTGTTGGAGGTAGCGCAAGCCGCCGTGCACCATCTTGGAGGACTTCGAGGACGTGCCCGACGCGAAGTCGCCACGTTCCACGAGCGCGGTGCGCAGCCCTCTCGAGGCCGCGTCCAGCGCAACGCCGGCTCCGGTGATGCCTCCGCCCACGACGACGACGTCGAAGCTCTCGTCGGCCAGCTTGGATAGAGCGACCTCCCGGTCGAACATGGTCGCTGGTCGTCTCATCAAGGCACCGTCTCGACAGCCTGCCACAGACAGACGACAAGACCAGGCCACCGAGACGCTCGTTTGCGTCAGCGAAAGCCGCCGCCGAGGCTCGGTCCAAGGGCAGGCCCCGATCGCGGTCGAGCACCCGACTTGTCGCTTCTGAGCGGATTTGCCTGTCAAGACGAAGGCCTTGTCGGCCGAAGATTGGAAGGACGACTAGCACACCTGCCGGCACAGCTGGACAGGCCGGCCGGAATGCGAATCGTTGACAGTTTCGTTACGATCATTCATAATCGAGACTTCGGCCGGCGAACCCCCTGGCGTGCGATAAGAGCGCCGCTGCTGCCGACCGATCCCCTGCAAATCGGTCTTGTCGCGGCAGGTCGCCATCGACGACCGAAAGACGAAGAAAGCGAACTGGGATGAACGCCAATTGGCGCCAAAGAGCCGCATGCCGAGGGGTTGACCCAGACGTCTTCTTCCCCGTATCGGATGTCGACTCCGAAGAGGCGAAGGCGGTCTGCGCGTCGTGTTCGGCACGCCAGGCGTGTCTCGAGTATTCACTTGCCGCCCACGAGCGTGAAGGCGTATGGGGCGGGCGCACCGAGCGCGAGCGTCGCCGGATGCTCCGCCAGCACCGTAAGTCCGCCTGACGCGGCTGGGTCTCAGTTCGTTTCAAGGACGAAGGGGCGAAAGCGTCGAGGTAGCCTCCCTGGGTGGACTTCGACCCCACCGAGGAGTTGACCGCGCTGTGTGAAGCGGTTCCGAGGCTGGCCAAGGGAAAGGTGCTGCCTCGGCCGCGAGAGATCGACGAGAGGGCGTCGCAGGTCCAGCTGAACCTCATCGCGGCACGGGGTGTGCTCGACCGCCACCTCTGGTGGGGCTGAGGCGGCGATGGTGACCACGCTCGAGACCATCGGCGGATGGCCGGCGGTTCTCGGAAGAGTCTTCAGTCGGCAGGATCTGACGGCGGACGAGGCTTCCGCAGCCCTCGACGACGTGCTCCAGGGCACAGCGACCCCGGCCCAGATCGCCGCTTTCGTGGCAGGCTTGCGAACCAAGGGTGAGACCGTGGAGGAGATGACCGGCCTTGTGCGCGCGATGCGGGCCCACGGCGAGAGCCTCGAGGTCGGCGTCGAGGTCGTGGATACCTGCGGTACGGGCGGGGACCGTAGCGGCACGATCAATGTCTCCACACTCAGTGCCCTCGTGGTCGCCGGCGCAGGCGCGGTCGTCTGCAAGCACGGCGGGCGTGCAGCCTCGTCGCTTGCCGGCTCGGCCGATGTGCTCGAAGCCCTCGGCGTGGTCATCGACCTCGGCCCCAGCGGGGTGCGACGATGCATCGACGAGGCCGGGATCGGCTTCTGCTTCGCTCCGCGCTTTCATCCGGCGATGCGATACGCGGCGCCGGTGCGCCGTGATCTTGGCGTCACGACGGTCTTCAACTTCGTCGGCCCGCTCGTGAATCCTGCGGGGGCCACGCGCCAGCTCGTCGGCGTCTCCGACCCCGTGATGGCCGACAAGATGCTGGACGTGCTGGAAACGTTCGGCTCCGTGCACGCGATGGTGGTCTTCGGTCACGATGGTCTCGACGAGCTGTCGACCACGGCACGCTCAACCCTGATCGAGTCGGTGCGCGAACAGGACGGAACCTGCCGCCGCCGCCGGTTGGAGATCGAGCCGGCCTCGCTCGGGCTGAAGAGCGCCGCGCTTGGCGATCTGAAAGGCGGGGACGCGACGCGAAACGCGCAACTGGGGCTGCAGTTGTTGGACGGCGAGCTCGGTCCGAGGCGCGACTTGGTGTGCCTGAACGCCGCGGCGGCCCTCATCGTCGCCGGTCTTGCAGACGATCTCGCCGACGGTTTGGAGATCGCGAGCGCGGCCGTCGAGGACGGGAACGCCCGTAGCGCGCTCGATCGGCTCGTCGCGGTGTCGAATGCCGCCGCCGAGGACAGCCTCGGTTAGCGGTCTGTTAGCAGGGCTTCGGGTTCCAGGGCTCAGGCAAGTCCTTGGGGTTGTCGAGGACCACCTGGCTCTCAGGGGTAGTGGTCGTGGTCACGCTCGGAGCCGAGGTGGCCGTGGCCGGCTGGGTTGTCGCTGTGCCGGACGTGCGCGTCACAGCCTTGCGAGCTGATGAGCCGAACGCGAGGAAGCTCGAGATCATCGTCTGGGCGTAAGGCTGTGCCGCTATCAGCACGTCATTGCCGTCGATCTGGGTGCCATAGGTCGGCAGGACCTCGGTCGCGAGGCTGGTCGAGGCGACGCTCCTGAACTTCAGGCCGAGCGAGATGATCTCGCGCGCCGAGAATCCCGCGTCCACCTGCAGGTCGTGGGAGGTCGCCTGCAGGAAGCTGTTAATCGCCAGAACGTTGGGGAACTCGCCGTTTGCCTTGTTGATCAAGGCATGGAAGAACGCTTGTTGGCGCTGGATCCTGCTCCAGTCGCTCATGCCGTCGTAGTTCCAGCTCCCGTCCTTGAAGTAGTAGAGATGCCTGCTGCGAACCAGCGCCAAGGCGGTCGTCCCGCTCACGCTCTGGCATCCCACCGTGGTCACGTTCAGGCCGGAGTCCGGATCACGAACCGGGTACGGGAAGTCAAGGGAGATGCCGCCGAGGGCGTTCACCATGCCCTCGAAGCCCTGGAAGTTCGCCACCACTACGTGGTTGATGGGGATGCCGAAGTTCTGCTGAATCGTCTGCACGAGCAGGCTTGGACCGGTGTTGAAGGCTGCATTGATCCGGTTCGAGCCACCTGAGCCCGGGATCGGGACGTACGTGTCGCGTGGGATCGAGAGCATCTCGATCTGACGCGTGTCCGGCACCAGCCGCACGACGATGATCACATCGGACCGCTGTCCGGTTTGCGTGGCCGCGTTGCCGAATGCGGAGACCTGGCCGGGCCCGGCGACAAAGGCGCGGGAATCGGAACCAACAAGGAGGATGTCGATCGGTGCGCCGGAGGTCTCCTGTGTGACGGTCTGAACCTGAAAGCGCTTGATCGAGCTCAGTACCGAGTTGACGTAGAACCAACCTCCGACGCCCCCGATGAGCACCAGGACGAGCAGGATCGACACGCCGATGAGCACACGCTTTGGCCATCGGCGATGCCCGGTGGCGTGAAGAACGGACCGGCGACGTGCTCGTGAGCTGGTCGCGAGATCCTTGGACACCTCAAGGGAGGATACCCACCATCAGCCGGAATTCGGGGTCACCTCTGGGTCGTGCCGTCTTCCGGCTCAGATACCGCACGTCCGGAGTCTGGCCCCGGCTCGGGCCCCGGCTCCGGGAACGAGGGACCGTGGAGCTCCTGGACCGCGACAGTCGCGATCGGTTCGGTCTCGTCCTCCAAGCGACTCGGCGCCCCACCCTCGGGCGCGTCGTCGCGCGTCGGCGGCGACGGCTCGGGCGTGCTTGGCGGCTTGCTCACCACGGGCGGTCTGAGCGTCATGAGCATGCAGAGGCCGACAACGCCCCCGAGCGACGCAAGCTTGCCGAGTTGGTCGGCTGCCGTGGTGCCGTACGTAAGCGTGACGTGATGTGCTGTCGGCACCACTGCCATCAGATTTGGAGAGACCTCGTACGGCCCGAGGGCGCCGGTGGCATGCCAGTTCGGGAAATAGGGCACTTTCACGAGCACCGGGGCGCCGAGCCGCCCGACGTTGAAGCTGACCCCCGAGTTCGTCGTACGCGCGTCTGTCACCGTTGTCGGCTCGACGGGGACTGCCTGCGACGGGGGCACAAGCGTCCCCACCGGCGCCCTGGGCCAGTTCGGTGGTCCATTGAGTGCGAGCTCGACGGGCCAGTAGTTCTCGCTTTCCCACCAGCTCAGATTGGTGTCGAGCCACTCCTTTGCGGAGCCACCGGATTCCACGACGGGGAGGTGGTCGAGCGGCGTCACCAGCTGTGAGCCCTTGATCAGGTAGAGGTCCCAGACCGGGTGGCTGACAGTCACCTGGTCGATCGAGCCGGGGAAACCCGGGGTCGACGCGATCTTGACGAGTCCCGGGACGCTCTTGGCGGCGGTCTCGACCTGCGACGAGACGGCCAGGAAGTAGCGCACATCCCCGAATTGCAGATGCCGGATCCCGTCGGCGAGGTCGAAGGAGGGATAGGTCAGGAACGAGACCGGGTTTGAGGACTCGCCTGGAAGCGAGTACTCGGCTTGGTCGAGGAAGTGGAACGGCGTCGTTGTCGAGGACTCGAACAGGACCCCGTCGATCGTGTCCATGCACCCGTTGGTCCAGTACGGCAGAGCCATCGTTGCCTCGGTGGAGCCGAAGGGGTTCTGGGTCTCGGTGATGTACTCGTACTGCAGCCGTCCACATCCGTAGGTGCGGCCGGCCTTGTCGAGCATGCGCACGATTCCCTGGTAGACGGGCCAGCCCGACTTGCCTTGGAACCCGGTGTAGTTCCAGGAGATCCAACCGGGCACCTCGATCTGACTGCCGCTGGGCTGGAAGCCCGGGATCGCAATGCCGCCGGCGATGAACGCGCCGAGCAGGGCGGCGAGGCTGCCGACGACGATCGCGACCGGCGCCTGCCAGGAGTCGAGCTGCAGCCAGCGGCCCCCCAGGCGGAAGACCTCCCCGACGCCGTAGGCGGCGAGAAGCGCTGTGAAGAGGAAGTAGAACGGCAGCCACCTGCCGTTGTAGACGAAACCGGCCGGTAGCCACTGGAACCCAGCCACCGACGCCACCGTCGCGACGAGGAACACGATGGGCGTCCGGTCTCGACGGATCACGGCGATGAGCGCGCCGAGCCCCGCTGGAACGATCATCCAGAGATAGCCCCGCGGGAAGATGTTCGACCAGACGCCGATCACCCTCGTGTAGCCCATGGACGAGCTGTAGCGGAGATCAGCGGCGAACGGAACGAGCCAGAACGCCGCGAGCAATGCACCGACCGCGCCGACCGGAACAAGCACGCGCCAGGTGTTCCTGTTCCAGCGGCTCAGCGCGAGCAGGATCGCGATGGCCGCGTAGCCGAGTGCCGGGACGACGTGGCACAGCAGCGTCACCCCGTACAGGGCCGCCGCCAGCCAACGCAGCCGGCCGGTCCGGAGCGCGTACGCGAACACGCCGAGGAAGAGCAATCCGCTCGTGAGCGCGAGAGAGAACGAGAACTCGCCGGCGAGCGTCGAGACTATGTTCCCGCCATAGATGGTGTAGGAGGTATTGAACAAGAACGGCAAGGTTGCCGCGGCCATCAACGCGGGCACAGGCCTCTTGAAGTCCGCCAACCGCCCGAAGGCCCAGGCCGACGCCGGGAAAGTGACCAGGCCGAGGACAGTGACGAGCTTGAAGGCAACCGCATAGGGGAACACGACCGAGAGCGCCGCGACGAACAGGGCAGGCAGGGGAAAGTAGAAGACGTACAACGGGAAGCCTTCGAACCATTGAGGATCCCACCCAGTGATGCGCCCTTGGGGTAGCAGGTCGTGGATCAGGAAGTACGGCGTCACTATGTGGCCGGCGTTGTCGCCGCCGACGTCCATGTTCGAGCTGAAGAGGAGGTCAGGTCGCAGTTGCCAGATGACGAAGATCGTCGCCCCGGCTACTGCGACGAACCCGAGGGCCCTTGTGATCGTCTCGCCGACGGTCGGGCGCGGCGTCTCACCGTTGGCCTGCACGGCGGCAATCTAGCCGTGGGCAGCGAGGCGGTGGACGCACCCCGGCATCCGACGCCGAGCAAGGTGCTGCACGATGGTAGCGTCACCTCCTCAGGGGCCGTTGGCGCAGCCTGGTAGCGCGCTTGCATGACACGCAAGAGGTCACAAGTTCAAGTCTTGTACGGCCCACCAG